>ENA-OZKX01000365-OZKX01000365.1-human-gut-metagenome-genome-assembly--contig:-NODE-365-length-22304-cov-8.102252_pt1 | contig 22304 bp, 15 predicted proteins | sample MGYA00244831_ERZ653774 | MGnify/ENA primary metagenome ERZ653774 (study PRJEB26926, sample SAMN06165314) | human gut metagenome | biome: ENVO:00009003; feature: ENVO:2100002; material: ENVO:00002003...
CGAGATTTCTGCCTGTCTCGTGGGCTCGGAGATGTGTATAAGAGACAGCGCTGCCGACGGCGGAGGAGGGCAGCGTCCACCGGGACGAGGTGCAGGAGCCTGTGCGCCTGCCTGCGCGCGGGGTGAACGTCCTCGTGGCGGAGGACAACGCCCTCAACTATGAGATCGTCGTCGAGCAGCTTTCCTCCTATGGGCTGCACTGCCGCCGCGCAAAGGACGGCCGCGACTGCGTGCGGCAGTTTGAGCGCTCGCAGCCGGGCGAGATCGACGTCATCCTCATGGATATGCAGATGCCGGAGATGAATGGTCTGGAGGCGACGGCGGCCATCCGCGCGCTGGCGAGACCGGACGCGAAGGAGATCCCCATCATCGCGCTGACGGCGAACGCCTATCAGGAGGATGTGCAGAGATGCCTGGATGCGGGTATGAACGCGCACCTTTCCAAGCCCATCCATGTGGATCGGGCCGTGCGCACGATCGCCGAGTGCCTGAAGAAAAAATGAAAGAAAAGCGCCCGAAAGCCAAAAGGCTTTCGGGCGCTTGCCGTTATGTTTCCTGCTCTGCGGGGAAGATGGAGATCTGGCGGTCCTCCTGCGAGGAATGAAACGCGCGGATCGTTTCAAGCGCACCGCTGCTGACGGGGCCCGGTACGGCGGCGGGACGCGCAAGGTAAAAGCCCTGCAGCAGGTCCACGCCGAGGGAGAGAACGGTCCTGAGCTCTTCGGGCGTTTCAAGGCCCTCCGCCACGACCTTCATGCCGCGCGGATGCGCGTAGGCGACGGTATTTGACACGATCTGGCGCTTATTGGCGTCGGTGTCGATGTGGCGGATGATGGAGAGGTCGATCTTGATGTAATCCGGCGAGAGTTCGAGCAGGCTGCGCTCGTTGCTGTAGCCGCTGCCATAGTCGTCGAGCGCGAACGCGCCGGCGCTGCCGGCAATATTGCGCTTGGCCTTGAGAGCGTTCAGATCAAGCCCCTCTTCCTCCGTGATCTCGATGACAAGATGCGGCAGCAGATGGGAGAAGCGGCGGAAGTATTCCTGCTGCTCCTCGTCCGTCAGATGCTGGCTTGCGATGGAATTGACGAACAGCAGCCGCTCCTGGGGGATCTTGCCGCTCTCCTCGAGTGCAAGGAAGGACCTGGAGGAGTGGAAGAAGGTGATGCGCTCGATCTCGTGCAGGCAATTCTCCTCCTTGGCAAGGCGCAGCACATCGTCGGGCGAGCGCAGCGTGGAAAGCCCCTCCACGCGCATGAGCGCTTCGTAAGCGAGGACCTCGCCCGTGGCGGCCGAGACAAGCGGCTGGAAGTAGTAGGTGATGAGCTCCTCGTTGACGAGCCGGTGGAACTCCGCGCGGCTGCGGCTTGCAAAGCGGTCCTGCCGGTAGACCTCGGGGTCGAATTCGAGAAGCCTGCCCTTTTGCGAGTGCTTGACCTGATACATGGCAAAATCCGTGTATTTGCGCAGCGTGACAAGGTTTGTGCAGCTCTCGGGATACCACGCGACACCGCCGGAGACGCTCACGTGCAGGGCGCGGCCGCTCGGCAGCTCGACAGTCGTCTGCTTGAGGGCTTCGTGCAGCGCGCGGATATCCGCGCGCAGGGTGTCCTGATCGTGGTAGCCGTAGAGAAAAATGTTGAACTCGTCGCCCGAGATGCGTGAGCAGATCGTGCGCGCGGGCGCATTCTTGGCAAAGCAGAGACCCGTCTGGCGGATGTATTCGTCACCCCAGTCGTGGCCGAAGGTGTCGTTCGTGTGCTTGAGCCCGTCGAGGTCGAACATCAGCAGCGCCGCGTGGCCGAGCTTCTCCGGCTCACTGAAGAGGTCGCTGCAAATGCGCTGGAAGGCTCTGCGGTTGTAGAGCCCTGTGAGCGTATCATAATCGCGTTCATGCTCGATGCGCAGCCGCTCCAGGGTGGAGGATGTCACATCCTCGGCAAGGCCAACCTGCGCGTCGTCCTCGTATGTCGTTTCGATGCGGATGTAGCGCTGTGAGCCGTCCGGCTGTGCGATGCAGTAGAGCTTGGAGCCGTCGGGCGAGGCCGTGGGCGGACAGGTCGCCTCAAAGCGGTGCAGAAGGCCGCGGAAGTCCTCCGGGCTCAGCACGGAAATGTCCACCCCCTGAAGCCCGAGCAGCGGGAAGAAGTTGTCGGTCGCATAAACGCTTTCCGGGTCAAAGCGCAGCTCGTAGCCGCCGAGCTCCACGCTCGCCATATCCATGATGCGCAGGAATTTGGTCGAGGCGGCGAGCACGTCGCGGCTGAGGCGCGTGAAGGCCGAGGAGAAGCGGTCGAGCTCGTTGATACCGGTGGGAGAGAGCGTGGGGATGCTGCTGTGGTCATGCTGGGCGCGCGTGACCTCGCTGGAAAGGCGGGCGACCGGCTTGGCGAGCCGCTGCGCAACGAGCAGGCTGCTGAAAAGACCGGCTGCCAGCACGAGCAGCACGGCAATGATGAGAAGTCGTGTCACGTGGCCGGAAAAGGCATAGAGCTGCGACTCCGGCACGATGCCGATGAGCAGCGGAACTTCATTATAAAAGGGAGCATTGCGGCTGTAAAGCGAGAGCGGGAGCACGGAGGCATGGCAATATTCGCCGTCGATCATCGCGCGGTAACCGCCGTGGATGGAGGGGGTGAGCAAGAGTGTATCGCCGGCCTCCTCAAGCGCGGCATTTTCGCCGGCAGAATCGGTGATGATGCTCACGGGAAAGTCGCTGCCGCCCAGCGTGCGGTCGGCAAGAGCGAAGAGGTAGGAGCCGCTGCCGTCGTTTTGCAGCTCGCTGCTCGGCAGGAGCGAGCGCAGATGACTTTCGAGCATCTCGACGCCGAGCACACCGTAGACCGTGCCGTCATCCAGCATGAGCGGGACCGTGTAGGCGATGGCGGAGTGCGTGTCGCCGGAGAGCGTGTAGGGCTTGACGGTCCAGTGGCCGAGATCGTCGGTCTCAAGCTCGCCGCCGCTGTGGTAAGCGGCCTGAAAGACCGGGTAGAGCAGGCCGTCCGCACGCGTTTCGGAATAGAGCAGCGAGGGCATCCAGCACGTATCGGTCGAGATGTGCAGCGACTGCACGATCTGCGAGGGCGCGCGTTCGATGAGAAGGTCGGAATTGCGGACCGAGGGGGAGGACGACGGCTCCAGGTCGCGCAGATACAGGCAGGGAAGCGGATCGCCCTCCGTGCGGGTATCAAGGTCGTGCGTGTTGAGCACGACGAAGATGCCTGTGACAGAGCGGCGGCGCATGGAGGCGATCATTTTTTCGCCGATGGCACTCAGAAGGGGAAGCGCGTCTTCATTGCTGCGATCGAGTGTGTCGACGGAGATATCGCCGGAGTCGATGAGCGACTGCGCGGTGGTGTTGATGCTGCCTGCAAGGGTGGAAAGGTCCTGCGCCGAGAGCATCAGGCTCTGCAAATAGCTCTGGCGGTTTTCCACCTGCTTTTGCAGCAGGTCCGCCGCGTTCTGCTCCAGTTGGACGTTGACGCGGCTGAAATAGAGAATACCGATGAGCAGCACGAGCTCGACCAGAAGAACGGCGAGCATCGAGCGCAGGATGGTAACGAAAATAGAACGATTCGGTGCCTTTTTGTCGGCCGGTGCCTGCTTTGTCACAAATGTCCCTCCTTCCGGTAAAATGCGATGCGGCGGCTCAGCCCTCGTAGGCTTGCAGCGCGGTCAGCGTGTCCTGATACCAGGCTTCAAAGCACTCGTCCGTGAGGAACTCTGCCGAGGCCTCAGCAAAGCTCTGCCCATCCGCCATGCGCTCGTCAATGGCCGTGCGGTCGGCGGTGGCCTTGTCGCCCATGGCGTATTCGAGCACGGCGCGTGCGTCCGTGCCGCCGGAGAAGGCGCGCGGAGTGTAGAGGTGGTTGTCGTTCACCGTGGCGGTGGCGACGGTCAGGACCTGATCCATGTCATCGCTGAGCGCAAGGCCGCTTGCGCGGATGGCATCGATGGAGTTGCCCTCGCGCGTGACGGGAAGATAGCCGGAGGAGACGGAAAAGGCGATGTTATGCTCGGGAGAGGTAAACCATTTGAGGAAGATGAGGCTTGCGCGGATCTCCGCGTCGGTGGCCTTGGTGATGACCATGCCCGCGCCCTGCTGCACGGCGTAGTCCTCGCCGTCTTCAAACTTCGGGCAGGGAAGAATGGTGAGGGTGATGTCATGACTGCTCATATTGTCCGTGATGACCTGAGAGGGGAAGAACGTCGCGCTCGAGGAGGAGCCGACATAGGCGATGATGCTGCCGCTCTTCATGTCATCGCTGCGGAAACGGCCGCCGGCGCTGAAATAGCCCTTGATGAAGGGAACATAGTAATTGTCCCACAGCTTGCGGGCAATGTCCTTATCAAAGTCCAGCGTCATGATGCCTTCCTTGGCATCGAAGATGGTGCAGCCGAGCTGACGGGCGCCGATGAGCATATAGTTGGCCATCGCGTCGCGGCCGAAAAAGGCGCGGCCGTCGTCGGGAATGTCGGGCGTCTGCGCATCGGTCCACTCGTAGTAGCGCTGGGCGACGGAGATGAGGCCTTCGATGGTGGCAAGGTCATCATAGCTTGCGCCCGTGGCCTCGGCGAACGGAGCCCAGTCGGTCTCGTTGAGGAAGAGCAGCTCGGTCGACTTTGCAACAGGCAGGATCTTGATGCTGCCGTTACCGGAGAAGTCGCCCTCGCTCAGATAGTCGGCGATGAAGTCGATGCGCTCTTCCTCGGTGAGGTACTCGCTGAGGTCGGCGATCTGCTCCATCTGGTCGAGCGCGTAAGCTGTGTCGGCATAGGCGGAGAAGATGTTGGGCATGGGAGCCGCGCCGACCTTCCCCTCTGCCGAGGCGAGGACATTGGTTTCAAGATCGTTGACACTGCCCTGGCTGGAGCTTTCGACGGTGATGCCGTTTTCCTTTCCGACGGTCGAGTTGAACTCATTGACGAGCGCGTTGAACGACTCGAGCTGCTCGCCGTTGTAGTAGGTCCAGACCGTGACGGTCACAGGCTCGCTCGGCGAGGGGGAGTTGTCCGCTTTCTGCGCGCCGCAGCCGGTCAGCAGCGCGAGCGCCGACGCAGCGGCGAGAAGCCGGGAGAGAAGCATTCTGCGTTTCATGAGGCAGTCCTTTCTGTGCCCGCTCATACGGGCAAAAACAACGCCCGCGTGCGCGGGCGAGCGTGCTTTACGTTTGTGCGGGGAAAAACTGACCGACAAGGTAGGTGTGTGCACCGTCGTCCGAGGGCCAGATCGTGCGGACTCTGAGCGTATAGGGAAGGCTTTTGCCGTCTTTGCGCAGCGTGACGGACAGCGTGACATCCGTGTTCGTCGGCGTGGCGAGGGAGACCTGCTCCCTGATCCGCTCGATATCCTCATGGCTGAGCAGATCGGAATCCTGCCCCTCGGAGAGATAAAGCGTGACACGGCGGTGGGCTTCATCGGCGTCCCAGTCGGTGAGGATGGCCTTGTCGATCCAGTGGTCATAGACAAACTGGATGCCTCCGCTCTGCTCGGAGAAAAATTCCGTCTTCGCCTGCTCAATGGGCAGCAGCTTGAGCGCGAGGTTGTCGTTCGGCAGCGAGCGCTGCTCGAGCATTTCGCTCGCAAGGCGCTGTGAGTCGAGCTGATAGTCAAAGCTGCTGGGCTCGTGCTGCATACAGGTGCGCAGCTGATCGTCCACAGCCTTGAGGCAGTCGAGCAGCAGCGGGTTGAACGCGCCGCACTCGCCGTTGAGGATCATCTGCAGGGCAGTCTCATGGGAGAAGGCCTTCTTGTAGCAGCGATCGCTCGTGAGCGCGTCGTAAACATCCGCGAGCGCGACGACCTGTGCCGAAATGGGGATCTCGTCGCCCTTGAGCCCGTCGGGATAGCCGCGGCCGTCCCAGCGCTCATGATGCCAGCGGCAGATCTCGTGCGCGGTGCGCATGAGCGGGTCGTTCTGCGGGAGCGCCATATCGTCGAGCAGCCTGTCGCCCTCGATCGTGTGGGCCTTCATGATCTCGAACTCCTCGCGCGTGAGCTTGCCGGGCTTGTTGAGGATCTCGGCGGGGGTGTTGATCTTGCCGATGTCGTGCAGGGCGGAAATGGTGCTGATCATCGAAATATCCGCCTGCGAGAGCGGATATCGGTCCGTCATTTTGATGAGCTGGTGCAGTAGCAGGTCCGTGATGGTGCGCACGTGCAGGATGTGCGTGCCGGATTCAAAGTTTTTCGACTCGACCACGTGACCGAGAATATTGATCATGGTGGTGTTCGTCTTCTCGCGCTCGTAGACCTGCTCCTCGGCAAGGTGGACAAGGTCCTTCTGACGCGCGTAGAGCGTGAGCGCGTTGTTCACGCGGCGGCGCACGACCGCAAGGTTGAAGGGCCTGCCGATGTAATCGGTCACGCCGAGGTCATAGGCCTTCTGAATAAGGTCCGCGTCGTCCTCGGACGAGATGATGATAACAGGGATCTCCTGTGTCCAGTTGCGCTGACGCATGACCTCGAGCACGCCGAAGCCGTCAAGGTGCGGCATATTGATATCGAGCAGCAAAAGGTCGATATCGAAATGCTCGTGCAGCAGGTCAAGCGCCTGCACGCCGTCGTCGGCGTACAGGTAGTCGTAGCGCGTTCCGAGAATTTCGGAGAGCAGCTGCTGATTCATTTTGGAGTCATCGGCGATGAGAATTCTGGCTTCATCCATAGTGATGTCCTCGGCTGCGCATTCGGGGGAGGAACGCGCAGACTTTCATGAAGATCGCGGCGAAAAACGCCGTATGCCTGCAAGCAGGCAAACAAGAAAAGCGGCACCGAGACCGCCGGCGCCTGAAGGGGCCGCGCGGCATGATCTCCCAGCGCCTGGTGCGCAAGATCTGCCCGCACTGCAAGCGCGGCTATCAGCCGAGCGAGGAAGAGCTCGAGCTGCTCGGGATGCCCGCCGACACGAAGACGACCTTCTACAAGGGCGAGGGCTGCCCCGAGTGCCACCACTCCGGCTACGCCGGCCGCCGCGCGGCCTTTGAGATCTTAATGATCAACGGCAAGCTGCGCCGCCTCATCAGTCAGGACGCCACCATCGACGATCTGACCGCGCAGGCGCGCGCCGACGGCTACGTTACCATGCGCGAGAGCTGCCGCGACCTTGTGCTGCGCGGCATCACCACGGCGGAGGAGGCCGCGCGCACCATCAGCACCACCGTGGACGATTGACCGCGATGGGCCCGTCATAAACTATTACGAAATAAAATTCAAGCATAACCGTGTTAATTTTAGTAAAAAAACGAAGGGCAGGTGACAGAGCGTGACGACATACCGCTACAAGGGCCAGACGGTCGACGGGGCGAAGGTCTCCGGCGTCATCCGTGCCTACGACGAGTTCGAGGCGGTCGCCAAGCTGCGCGACACCTGCGCGTTCGTCACCAAGCTCGAAGAGGTCAAGGAGAAAAAGAGCGCCTTTTCCGCCGGCACGCACGTGCGGATCAAGGAAAAGGAGCTGGCGCTCATCTGCTCGCAGTTCTCCATCATCCTCGGTACGGGCCTGCCCGTGATGCGCTGCGTGGAGATGGTCGCCTCACAGAGCCGCAACAAGCGCACGCGCAGAATGCTCGAAAAGGTCGCCGAGGATATCGGCGCAGGCTATTCCATGGCGCAGAGCTTTGAAAACAATATGCCCGGCCTGCCAAAGACCTTTATCGAGACCGTGCGCGCGGGCGAGCAGTCCGGCGCGCTGGAGGAATGCTTCAAGCGCCTGCACAAGTATTACGACAAGACCGCCAAGACCAAGGCCAAGGTCATCAGCACGCTGACCTACCCCGCGATGGTCATTGCGGTCGCCGTCATCGTCGTCATCATCATCATGGTCAAGGCGATCCCGGCCTTCGGCGATGTGTTCGCCGAGATGGGCACGGAGATGCCGGCCGTGACGAAGGGGCTCATCGCCGTGAGCAACTTCTTCGTCGGGTGGTGGTGGCTCATTCTGCTCATTCTCGCGCTGCTCGGCATTCTTTACACGCTGGCCAAGCGCACCGAGAAGGGGCGCGTCGCCATCTCGTCCTTTTCGCTCAAGCACGCGCCGCTGCGCCGCCTGCACTCCATGAGCGCGGCGGGCCAGTTTGCCAACACGATGGCCACCATGCTGGCCGCGGGCCTGCCCGTGCCGAAGTCGCTGGACGTTGTCAGCCAGGTCATCGGCAACTATGTCTTCTCCGTCGGCGTGCGCGAGGTGAAGCAGAGCGTGGAGCGCGGCCGCACCATCAGCGAGAGCATGGAGGAGATCGAGTACTTCCCCAAGATGCTGACGGAAATGGTCGGCGTGGGCGAGCGCTCCGGCTCGCTGGAGCAGACGCTCGACGTCATCGGCACCTACTTTGATAACGAGGTCGAGGTCCTCACCTCCCGCCTCCTGTCGCTGATGGAGCCTGTCATCACCATCCTGCTGGCGGTGGTCGTGGTGTTCCTGCTGCTGGCGGTGTACCTGCCGATGTTCAGTATGTACGGCGGCATCGCCTGATTTGATCACGGTATCCCCTCCGCGCGCCAACCGGCGCGGAGCGATATAAAGAAAGACAAACAAAAAAGGAGAAATCAAGCTATGAAAAAGATGATGAAGAACCGCAAGGGCTTCACCCTGATGGAAATGCTGATCGTTGTCGCGATCATCGCCATTCTCGTTATTATCGCGATCCCGACCTTCAACAGCGCGCTCGCCAAGGCCCGCGCCGCCACCGACGTTGCCAACATCCGTTCCGGCTATGCCGCCGCGCTGGTCGAGGCCATGACGAACGGCATCAATGATAGTGGTGATACGTATTATCTCCAGAAGGATGGCAGTGTTTCTAAGACTGCTACTACCTCTGATTATACTACTCAGGGCGAGTCCAGCAAGGCTACTGCCGATACAACGATCGGTGGCAAGTTTGCAGTCAATACTGATATTACGTGGAGCAAGGGAAAGCAGATTACTTATGTTGTGAAGGATGCCGATAAGGACGGTGTGCCCGAGGTGACTGCAATTACTGCTGCCGACAAGAACTAATTTCGCCCCATCTCATACCGAATTTTAACCGACTCCCGGCGGGGGCACTGCTCCCGCCGGGTCGACCCCCTTTATCGCAAACGGAAAAGGGGGTGGCCGTGGGTTGGCCGGTCATCCCCCAACACTTCCGGAAGGAGAAGAAGCCATGCTGCATACCTCACCGCCGCTTGCGGCGTACTGCTGCTTTGTCGCGGCGCTGTTCGGCGCGTGCATGGGCAGCTTTTTGAACTGCATGGCCTGGCGCATCGTGCACAGCGAGAGCGTGCTGCGCGGCCGCTCGCACTGCGACGAATGCGGCCATGTGCTCGCGGCGCGGGATCTCGTCCCCGTGCTGAGCTATCTTTTCTCTAAGGGGCGCTGCCGCTACTGCGGCGCAAAGCTTTCGTCCCGCCATGTGTGGGCGGAGCTCATCTCGGCGGCGGTGTATGTTTCGCTGCTGCTGCAATATGATATTTCGCTCCAAACCCTCGAAGCGTGGCTGCTTGCGAGCCTTCTGCTCGCCTGCTCGTTCGCGGACTTGGAGGGGTACATCATTCCCGACCGTTTCATAGCGGCCGGTATTGTGCTTTTTATCGGGAGCCTGTTTTTTGCGCCCTTTCCGCTGCATCGCGCGCTGGACGGCGGGCTCGGCGGCTTCGCCGTGGTGGGCGTGCTGCTGCTTCTGGTCCACGCGATGGAAAAGCGCCTCGGGCGCGAGGCCATGGGCGGCGGAGACCTGAAGCTCCTGTTTGTCACGGGCCTGTTCTTCGGCTGGAAGGGGAATCTCTTCTGCCTGATTTTGGCCTGTCTCACCGGCATCGTGTGGGCGCTCCTTGCCGCGCGCAAAAGCGGCGAGAGCGGCCGGCCCATCCCGTGGGGGCCGTCCATCGCGCTCGGCGCGTGGGTCACGGCGCTCGTGGGCGAGCGCGTCATCAACTGGTACCTGAGTCTTTTATGAAAGAAAGCGAGGACAACACGTGAAAAAGATCGTTGGCATCGAAATTGCGGAGGACAGCGTCAGGCTGGTCTGCTTCGCCGGCCGGGAGCTGAAAAAGGCGGTCGCGGTCGAAACGCCCGAGGGACTGGTCTCCGGCGGGCGCATCCTGTCGATGGACGCCATGGCGGATTTTCTGCGCGACAGCGCGAAGGCGAACGGCATCCCGCTCACGGCCTGCGCGCTGCTGCTGCCCTCGTCCGAGGTCTTCACCCGCGCGGTGACGGTCCCCGCCATGACCGAGCAGCAGCTTGCCTATAACCTGCCCTATGAGTTCCACGACTTTCTGACCGAGGAAAAGAGCAAGTATTTCTTCGACTATTCCGTGCGCCGCGTCCTGAAGGACGAGGAGGGATATCCCAAGGAGATGGAGCTGCTCGCCTGCGCCATTCTGAAAAGCCGCGTGGAGGAATACCGCGCGATGCTGCACCGCGCGGGCTTCAAGCTCAAGGTCCTCACGCCTGCCGAGTGCGCGTATGCCGCGGTCCTCGCCTTTGCCGAGGAGCGGGATGACACGCTGCGCGAGAGCTGCATCGTCGCCCTGGGCCACAGCAGCTCGCACCTGTATATCTACCACGGCCGCGAGTTCGACAGCCACCGCGAGATCGATATCGGCTCCGCTGCGCTCGACGCGCTGATCGCCGAGGACCAGAGCGTGGATATCCACGTGGCGCGCGGCTACCGGCAGAAGAACTACAACGGCGTGCTGGAGGCGGACTACGCGCGCGATATCTACGCGCGCCTTGCCGTCGAGGTCGTCAAGGCCGTGAACTTTTACAACTACAACAACCGCGACCGCGAGCTGACGGACGTCTACTTCTGCGGCGGCGACAACATCGGCGCGCTCGTGCACGCGATGGAGGAAAACACAAAGCTGCGCGTCTGCCCCGCGGCGGAGCTGCTGGCGCAGGAAATGCGCCCGGCGGACGAGCCGTGGATGTATCTCGGCGCGATCGGCGCCGTGGGCGAGGGAATGCGAGGTGAGGCAAAATGACCCTGACCGAAGAGAAGAAGATCACGGCGGCGGACAACGCGCCGCGGCAGGAGGGGGACAAGCCCGTCCGCAAGGCGGTCAAGTGCCCGCAGAAGGTCGGCATCAACCTCAATATGCGCGAAAAGCGCACCCGCACGGTGCTTTCGCTCGCCGGTGGCATCGCGGCGGTGGTCGTGGTGGTCGCTTTGATCGGCAAATTCGGCGTTTACGACCAGTATGCCCGCCTTGCGAAGGCGGAAAAGGCCTATGGCGAGGTGCATCAGCAGTATGAGACCGTTTTGCAGGAGCTCACGGGCTATGACGAGGTCCTTACCGAGTACCGCACGTATTCCATGGACTGGATGGCCGGCTCCGAGGACGGGCAGGGCTATCAGTTCGTCGCCGTCGATCGGCGCGACGTGCTCGATCTCATCGAGAGCGAGATGATGACGCGCGGCACGGTGAGCTCCGTTTCCATGCGCGACGACCGCGTGGTCGTCGGAATGTCGGGCATGAGCCTTGAAGAGATCTCCGTGATGTTCTCGAGCATCGAGCAGCACGATATCGTCAAGAGCGTCGAGCTCGACGTGGCGGAGACCGAGCGCGACAAGCCCGCATCGGTCCTGAGCTTCACGGTGAATATCGTGCTCAACACCGAGCAGGATGACACGGCGGCAGCAGAGGAGGCGGCAGAATGAATCGCGAACTGACGACAAGAGAAAAGACGCTGCTGCTCGTGCTGGCCGTGCTGGTCATCGCCCTCGGGTATTGGAAGCTTGTTCTTGAGCCCATCAACGAGCAGGTCGCGTCCTACAACGACATGGCCGAGCAGGAGCAGGCGGAGATCGACAGCAGCGTCGTCCAGCTTGCGCAGATGCGTAAAATGCAGAAGGCGGTCGAGGCGCAGAAGGAGGCGGGCGAGGTGCGCGCCATCCCGAGCTACGACAACAGCGGCATCCTGATGCGCGAGCTGTATCAGATCCTGGCGAATACGAACGAATACACGGTGGACTTTTCCGCCGCGACAAGCCGCGAGGGGTATATCGTCCTGCGCCCGGTGTCCCTCACGTTCCAGACGGGGACCTATGAGCAGGCGCGCGCGATTATCAACGCGATCGGCAGCAGCGACAACCTGAATCAGATCTCGGATGTGAACATCCGCGCGGGACAGGGCGCGAGCCGCAGCGCGGTGCAGACCTCGCTGACCATCACCTACTTTGAAGTTGCGCCGTAAGGCGAAGCAAACATACACTGACACTGGCAAAAGGGGAGTATCGACATGAAACAGGCAAGACGGCACAACGACCACGGCTTTACGCTGACGGAAATGCTGGTCACGGTGACGATCGTGATCGTGCTGTTCGCGCTTGCGATGATCCCCATCAGCAAAATGCGGCGCGAGGTGCGCCAGACCGAGCTCGACAGCCGCGCGGAGCTCATCTTCATGGCCGCGCAGAATCAGCTGACGCAGCTTCAGGCCGCGGGGCGCACGAGCGCCTATCAGGGGGGCCTGGCGCTGGGCTATGTCCCAGAGGACGCCGAAAATGAAAATGAAAAATATGACCCCGATACGCTCTCTTACGTGACGAGCGACGGCGGCATGGAGAGCACGACGTCTCCCGCCGCGAACATCCTGCCCGAGGGCAAGGTGGACGCGGAGCTGCGGAACGCGCATTGGGTCATCGAGTATGACGCGTCGAGCGCGAGCGTTTACGCCGTTTTCTACAGCGAGCAGGAATCGAATTTTTACACGGCCGATGCCGATAAGATGAACCCGCTGCGCGCGCGGAATTACCGCCTGCAGCAGGGGGCAAAGATCGGCTATTACGGCGGCGACTCGGTCCTTTCCTACGATACGAGCGAGCTCGACGCCAAGGCGGAGATCGTCAACGGCGATCAGCTTCTGCTGAAGATCACCTGCAACAGGCTGCTTGGAGAAAGCGGCTTTCTTGATCCGACGTTTACCGTAACGCTGCGGGATGAGAGCGGGTACACGGCCAAGGTGACGCTTGCGAACAATGAGATCGTTAAGAATGCACGGTCCATCGAGGCGACGCTGGTACTGGACAACCTGGCCGAGGGCAAGCAGATGCGCTTTGCCGAGCAGGAGCGCTTCAATAACCTTGTTCCCGGCGAAAATCTGACCATTTCCGTCAATGTCAGCGTCGATAACGATCTGGTCGAGCCCGCGGTGATCGAAAACATCACGACCAACAGTCTGTTCGCGGACACGAGAGACGGGAGGAATGGGCGCACGGCGGTCATCACGTGCGGCCGCCACCTGCAGAATCTGGACAAGGACTCCGGGCTGAACGATGAAAAGGGTAGAAATACTGCGTTTATCACGGCCGCCGTGCAGGAGCAGGACGTCGAGTTCAAGACCGAGGCGGAGGACGGCTGGAAGGTCCTCTACGATGGCATGACCTTCAAGCCCATCGAGAATGAAAACCTCACGAGCTACGACAGCACCTATCAGAGCATGAGCAACGCTGCGGCGTACCATCCCGTGATCTATGATCTGACCGCGGCGGTCGAGAGTGGCGACGCGGGATTGTTTGCGGCGTTTGAGGGGGATTTGAAAAATATCCGCCTTGCGGGTGCGACGATCACCGGAAGCGGCAACGTGGGCGGACTGGTCGGCAACCTGAACGGTCAGACGACGATCGAAGGCTGCTGGGTCTACCTGAGCTCGGCCAGAAACCATGCCGCCGACAAGGCGGAAAAGGATCTGTGGCTCGACGGCGCGGTGACCGGCGGACTGGTCGGCAATGCCGGGAGCGGCACGCTTACGATCAAAAACAGCTTTGCCGCGACGGTGCTGAACGGCAAAGAGGCCGCCGGCGGCTTGATCGGCAAGAGCGGCAGCGTAACGATCGAGCATTCCTATGCGGATTGCTATGTCTACACTGTGGAAAAGGGCGAAGACGGCAGTCTTACTGCTACCACTGGTAAGGCAGGAGGCCTGATCGGTGACCGGAGCACGGCGACGAGCACAGTCAAAATTACAGACTGCTATGCGGCGGGCTTCTTAAAAGCGGGCACGACTGCGGGCATTGTGGCGGCAGAGCTTGCCGGGAACGTTAATAGTCTTACCAATGTCTATACCGCCTGTGCGCCTTTGGACGGCACGAGCCTGAGCTATATTATCGGGAAGCAAGATGGCGAAGAAGCGCCCAGCATTCAAAATGTATTCTATCTGAGCGATGTAGAAAACGATGCGGGCAGTGTTGGCAATGGGCTGAAGCAGGTCAGCTATGCGGATTGGAGCGGCAGCAAGATCCCGGATGCGAGCAAAAAGCTTTCCGACGGAACTGCGACGGCTTTCACGACCGCGACGAGCACCACGCCCTATAACCTGATGGAGGGCCTCGGCCTGACGCGCTATTCCTATCCCGCGCTGACAGATCTGCCGCACTACGGCGACTGGCAGGCGCAGTTTGAGAACGAGTCGCTGGCCTATTATGAAAAGTACACTGGCGATAGCTACGGCTTCAGCGGCGGCAATATCTCCACGCTCAAAACTGACGGCACCGTCGCCGTGGGCGACGGCTACGGCCTGCTCTACGAAACCACGCCGACAGCGGATGTAAAGGTGACGGTCGGCGGCAAGACCTGTACGCTGGAGGCTAAGAGTCAAATCGAAGTGACCGCCGTGAGCAAGGGCGAAACAAAGACCTATTATCTGCTTCCCTTGCCTGCCGAGCTGGTGCAGGAGATGGGAGTTGGCAACAGCTTCTACACCAAGCTGACCGTGGCGGAGGGCGACAAGACCTTCTACTATAATCCGCACTTTGCGAACACGGCCGCTCCCGGCACGGATAGCGACGTACCCGACACGCCCGAGCGGGTCGAGGTGCGCACTGCGCGCCAGCTGAACGCACTGAGCGCATATTACGACAAATACGTCGAAGATAGACTGTTTGCCGGGAACACGGCCTTTGTACAGGGCACGAACATTGATTACAGTTGCTATGACTGGCGAAACTTCGGCAAGGACAACAAGTCCGTCAGCGAGCAGACGCCGATCGGCGCAAGTGCGGCGCAGCCCTTCCGCTACAGCTATAACGGCAGCAGCTATCAGATCACCGGCGTTTCCTTCACGGGGAAGACCTGCGTCGGTCTCTTCGGCTACAACACCGGCACGCTGAGCAATATCATCATCACGACGAACAAGCCGATGAACAACGAGGATGGCTCGGTCAACAGCGAAGCCCCCACCGCGAAGGTGACCTCTACGGTCTGGCTCAACACGGTGTATGTCGGCGTGCTCGCGGGCTGGAATCAGACGGGCGGCGTCATCTCCAACTGCGCCGTTTCCGGCTATAACCTCACGGGCTATGCCTACATCGGCTCAACGTCCTACGTCGGCGGGCTCGTGGGCTTCAACGCGGGCGCGATCCGCGCCAGCAGCGCGGTCACGCCGCTCATCAAGGGCACGGGTAACCTCGTACAGTCGCTGAGCATCGGCGGACTTGTCGGCGGCAACGGCGGCCAGATCCGCCGGAGCTACGCGCTGGCGGCCATCAACGTCATGGAGGTCAGCGGCAACGTGACCATCGCGGGCTTTGCGGGCGGCAATGTCGGCACCATCCGCGACAGCTACTGCGCGACGGCGATGACCTCCGCGGGCGCGGCTACCTATGGCTTTGCCCCCGCGAGCGGCAGCCTGAATAACTGCTATTTCCTCACCGGCGGCACCTATACCTTCGCGGGGAAGGTCTACCTCTACGACTACGACGCCGACGTCACGGTTTCCGGCGCGACGGGCCTGTCGAGCAAGGAGCTTGCGAAGCTGAGACTTGACGGCTTCGGCGCGATCGCTGATGCGGCGCACTCCGTCAACCACCCGAACACCGCGATCGACGAGACCGAGGAGGCAGTCTATCCCTATCCCGGCAGCGTGACCGGGCGCGACGGCGCGCGCACGCACTACGGCGACTGGGTCACGGACGCGGACCTCGGCACCCTCGGCGTGATCTACTGGGAGAAGGAAGAGGGCGGCTCGAACGACGGCTACCATTTCTCCTTCATCGGCTTTGAGAACGGCGCGCAGCAGAAGGCGGACAGCAGCCTGTGCGAGGCGCACGACGACGGCGGCAAGATCACCGACTACGGCTACGGCTACTACTGGAAGGATACGGGAAATAGGCCGGAGCTGGAAGCGGCCCTGTCTCCGCTCAGCGGCGTGCATGATTCCGGTACTTTTGCGCTGGGGACTGCCTCGACCGGCAAGACGGCGGGCAGCGCGGCAGCGGAGCTCGAAAAGCAGGTGCCGGGCTACCGGTTCGTCACCTATCAGACCGGCGAGGGCGCAGATCAGATGCGCCTGCTCTCGAGCAAGACGGCCAACGGCCAGTGGACGCTGACGCAGAAGGACACGGGCAGCAACACGAAGCTGACGTTCCGGTTCCTGCTCAACCCCTTCTTCGCCAACAGCTACAGCTATGTCGATAAGGAGGACGAGGGCGCGAATAAGACCCCCGGCACGGAAGAACTCGCCTATCAGGTGCGCTCCGTGGAGCAGCTGCAGTTCATCAACTGGAGCTACGACGGTAAGACTGCGACCGGCAGCACCATGGCGGACGTGACGAGCACGAATTACAAGACCTTCCCGTATTTGCAGTACGCAACGGTGACAGGGAGAGCAAGCCAGACAAAGGAGGATTCGCTCAAAGGCAACGATGGCGGTCCGCGTCCTATTCAGACGTGGAAGCAGACGCACGATGTCAACGGCACGGACCTGAAGAATCCGACAGAGCGGGATAATAATGCCCGCTTCTATCCGATCGCCGGAGCAGTGGTAGAAAGTATTTCAAAAACTGAAAACGACAGCTATAGTATGCTTCTTTACAACTGGTTTGGCGGGAAGTATGACGGTCAGAGCTATTATATCAAGAATGTTCGGGTGGAATCGCACTGCTACAATGTGGGCCTGTTTGGGACTACGGTAGGTGCAGATATCAGCAACATTGTGCTCTATAGCGATAATGATTCGATCATTCAGCGGAAAACGGAAAGAACGAAATATCCCTATGATACGAATGAACCAGACAGCTATCAGACCTTCTATGCGTTAGGCGGATTGGTTGGAATTGCTTATGACTATGCGCCAAAGAATACATCGGCAGCAAAGGGAACGATCAATAACTGCGCCATTGCGGGCTATGTCATTCAGGACAACAGCCAGAACAAGCTGCGCCTGGGCGAGGCTGTGGTGGGCGGACTGTTTGGCGTTTCCAGCACAAATCTGGAAAAATGTTCCGCTGTGGTGGATATTGAGATCAATTGTACCCACCGCTGGGGAACAGTTACGCGTAAAAATTGGGAGAACGTTCCCTTCAAGGAGGGAGACCTTAACTCTGCGAAATACGGCAACTTTATTCGTGTCGGCGGACTTGTCGGTGGTTTGCAGCTTTCTGCGACAAACTGCTATACCGGCGGCTCAATCACGGTCAGCGACGAGACGCTGAAAGAACGCGTTGTTTCAGGGAATCTCTCGGATTTGAAGGATGGCACAAGCTACACTGAAGTAGTCAGATCTGAAGCGGGAAGCAATGATAAGCGACCTACCACGTATGTCTACGTCGCCGGCGTCGGCGGCAGCGGTTTTGCGGCAAACTTCCAGAACTTTACCAATGAAAGCAGTACGTTTGATGGAGCACCGCGGTACTACAACTGCTATACCTATATGGACCTGCCCGATATGAAGGGAACGATCACCGGCATTACCCTGATCGGCAGCGCAGCGGACCGCTATAGTTATACAACGGCCACGATCAACAATTGCTATTATCTGAAAAGCATTAAGGACAATATAAAGTTTAGCGAGGCGTCAAAATGTTATTTTGATGATAATAACAGTGAAAAGAGTAGTTCTCTTTACAGCTACTTTAATGACCAGTACAGTGGACAAGCGCGAATCGATGCGATGCTTTACGGCGACATGACGCACATGCGCACCCATATTGGCGGCGGAGTGAAGGCAATTACGCGCAACGGTCTCACCGGTCTGACCTATGCGCAGATGTCCGATCAAACCGGCAGAGCAGGATTGATCACGACGGAGAACACTAATAACAATTGGCCACGGTCTTACGACACCTTCAAGGACGCGCTGAATCAGAAGGCGCAGGGCCCCTTCGACTGGGTCTCCGTCGAGGAAAACAATGCCTCGATCCACGGCAAGTACAGCTTCCCCGGCAGCGATAGCGAGCTGCGGGGCCAGGATTACCCCTTCCCGACGGTGCTGACGCAGACGGATATCTTCGGCGCTACCGTCCACCTGCACTATGGCCGCTGGCCCAAGGTCGGTATGTTCTGGAAGGACGGCATCACCACGCTCGACCTCATCGCGGACTACGTTCAGGCGGCGGGCAAGTCGCAGATCGAAACGCAGCTCGTGCTGAATAACACGGGCCTGACGCTTGACGATGACGACATGAAAAACGTGACCTTTACCTACGGCAACGGCGCGATGGAAAGCGACGTTGCATCGGCCCACGTGAAGAGCGTCGTAAGCGGGACAACGCCCGCGTTCAACGTTGTGCTCGAGGGCAAGGCCCCCGGCGCGGTCGAGGTCACGGCGACCTTTACGAAGAACGACAAGACCTATACCGCGCGCCTGACGCTCACCGTTACGGCAGAGCTGAACGTGACGCTTACCCCTGCCATCGTCGACGAATATGTGGGCGATGAGACCAAGGTCACGCTGCAGGCGCTGAACAGCAGGAACGAAGCGGTCACGAGCAATATCGTATGGGCGCTCGTCAGCGATGACGAGAAGATCGCCACGGCGAGCAGCGTCGGCACCGACTCCACGACCAAGATCACGGGCGTGAGCGAGGGCGAGACCAGCATTCATGTCACGGCGACGGTCACGCTGGGCGGCAAGACCTACACCGGCACAAACGTGCTGGGCGTGACGGTCTCCCAGCAGGGCGTTCTTGGCATCGCAAACACGGCAAGCGCGGGGAATCCGCAGTACGTCGAGGGTAAGCTCGCCAGGGACCTGAAGGGCTGGTACAAGGAAAACGCGACGTCCGCTGGCGGACCCGCGAACAAGACCTACCCCGATAACGGCACCGCTGCGCCCGTGTGCGAGAGCACGCTCTTCCTCTACGGCCGCGGCCAGAAGGCAAAGCTGAGCAGCTTCGACGTGACGGGTATTACCGTGACGGCGAAGGAAACGACAGTCACCGGCGAAATGCAGGAGAAAAGCTATGATGTTCTGATCGATCAGAGCAAGTACACCGTCACCGTCGGCACAGTGAGCGAGAATGGCAAGGACACCATCCTGCCCCTGACCGTCCGCGGCTGGCAGCAGGGAGAGATCACCCTCACCGTCACGCTGACCGACCGCCGCGCGGAGGCAGCAGTTGCAAAGTATGAGCTGAGCATTCCCTACACGCTGACGGAGGCGGATACGCAGGTGACGGCAACGTTTGCGGGACCGGACGGCCAAAAGATCGTCGACAGCACGGTCAAGTACGGCGCAACGGCGGCGATTTCGGAAGAGCTGCTGGCAGAGCTGAAAAAGGCCCTGCCGGAGGGCAGCAGCTTTGGCGATCTGAGCGCTGCCGATAGCTGGGAACCCAGCCTGACAAGCCCGCTGTACATCGACACCGTCTTCAGGCCGAAATATGAGGCGGACACCGCTTCGGCGGACGATGAATGAAACAGATGCAGATGAAAGGAGGCCATTGGGATGAAAAAACTGAAAAACGAGCGCGGTGAATCCATCCTGATGGCCCTCCTGCTGCTGCTGTTGGCGTCGGTCATCAGCGCGCTCATCCTGACGGCGGCGACCAACGCCGCCCACCACCTGCGCAACGACCGCAAGGCCCAGCAGAACTACCTGACCGTCAGCTCCGCCGCCGAGCTCATCCGCGACAGCATTTTGCAGGAGAGCTATACGCGGGTGTGGGAAAAAGTAACGACCTATAAAAAGGACGATGAAGGGCAGTATGTCTGGCAGAAAGAAGATATGAAACTTCTCCCGGGACAATTTACCGGTATTATGAAAGCGTGGCTGGCAGCAGGCATTGCAGACAATGAGAACAAGGGCGCACAGTATGCGTCGGTCACGGGCTGTCAGGACACGATCAAGGTCGACGTTTCTATTGAAGGCGAAGATGGGCTCCAAACTGTACAGGCGGAGTTCACCATGGACAAGGATACCGCCAATATTACGGTCAAGCTGTCGCTCCTTCCGCCGGACGGACAGAAGAGCGCCGGGACGGAGAGCAGCGCGGCAGAGGACTGCCGGATGACGCTTACTATGAAAGGCGCTGTAAGTAAGAAAGATGAATCGCCTGCGGGCGGCAGCATATCCGAAGAGAACGGAACGAAAATTGAGAAGCACACCACCACCATCAACTGGAGCGGGGCCAAGATCACCAAGGGCATCAAGGAGGCAAACAGTGAACAAGCTGAAGGATAAGCGCGGCGAAACGCTGATCGAGTCGCTCGTGTCCGTGCTGATCGCGGCGCTGGCCTTTGCCTTCTTAGCCACCGCCGCTGTTTCGGCAGAGAAGATCAACGCAAAGACCCGCAATACGGATATTTCGTTTCGGTATACGACCGTCGGCACGGCGGGAGCGGCAGACGAGAAGACGACGAGCGAAGCCGCTGCGACCGTCAAACTGACCGGCAGCGGAACGCTGCCGATAGAGTCGAGCGGCAGCGTGAAGCTCTATACCTATAACGACTATCATTATTATACGGCCGGGACCGCCGGGGCGGAGGTGAGCGCACCATGAAAAAGCTGCGCAGCCAAAGCGGTATGACGCTCACGGAAATGCTCTGCGCGCTGGTGGTGCTGATGCTCATCAGCTCGCTGCTCGCGGTGGGCGTCCGCTTTGCGGTGCAGACCTACCGCACGTCGATGGCCGATTCACAGGCGCAGATGCTCTGCTCCACGGTCACGACCGCCATCGCGGACAAGCTGCGCTATTGCAGCGGTGTGAGGAGTGCGAACGGAAAGGTCTTTATCAAGGATATCGGCAGCGTGGAAAGCAACGAGCAGGGGAGCTTTTTTCAGGTGGATGAGGACACCGGACAGATCGTGATGCAGTCAGACAGCGAGAAAAAGCAGCTGCTTGGCGCAAAGTCCTACCCGCGCGGACTGAAGATCCGGGAGCTCAAAGTTGCATTTTATAACAGGGACCGGCGCTTTGCCGTCAGCTTTGATGTGACGGACACGGCGGGGACGGTGCTGGCGTCGTCGTGCTTTGACGTCAGGTGCATCAACGATGTGACGAACAGCGGCACGCCGGGCGGCGGGAGCGGCACAGAGTCCGGCGGCACAGATGTGCCGGCGACCGGAAGATGAGCACCACGAAAGCGGTTTGACAACAGAACAACGGAAGACAGGCGAAGAGGTGAGGACCGGATGAATCAAAGAAAAATATTGATCGCAGATGATTCGGAACTGGATCGCGCGCTTCTGGTGGATATGCTTGAGCATGATTTCAGCATCCTTGAGGTGTCGGACGGAAAAGAGGCTGTCGCGGCTCTGCAGGCGCACCGGGGAGAGATCGAGGTGCTGCTGCTGGACGTCGTGATGCCGCAGATGGACGGCTTTGAGGTGCTGGCCTACATGAACGAGACGGGCTTTATCAAAGAGGTGCCGGTCATCATGATCTCGGCGGAGAAGGGCAGCGCCTATATCGACAAGGCCTTCAAGCTCGGCGCGGCGGACTACGTGAGCCGCCCCTTCGTTCCGAGCGTGGTGCGGCGGCGCATCATCAACACCGCCCTGCTGCATACGAAAAAACAGCAGTTGATGAGCATCGTGACCGAGCGTTTCTACCAGAAGGAGAAAAACAACGAGCTGCTTGTGGCCATCCTGGGCCATGCGGTGGAATCCCACGGCGCGGAGGACGGCACGCATATGGCGCACGTCGGCCTTGCGACGGGGCTGCTTTTGCAGCGGCTTGCCGAGAAGACCGACCGCTATCATCTGGAGCAGGCGGACGTTGAGGCGATCCGCATGGCCTCGGAGCTGCACGACATCGGCAAGCTCCAGATCCCATCGGAGATACTGAGCAAGCCCGGTCCCCTGACGGCCGAGGAGTATGAGATCGTCAAGCGCCATACGATGCTGGGTGCGAAGATCATCACCGAGCTGCCCATCTACCAGAACGAGCGCCTGGTGAAGTATGCCATCGAAATTTGCCACTGGCACCACGAGCGCTGGAACGGCGACGGCTATCCCGACGGGCTCAGGGGCGACGAGATCCCCATTGCGGCGCAGGTCGTTTCGCTCGCGGACGCCTACGACGCGCTGACGAGCAAGCGGTGCTACAAGGAGGCCTATTCCTGTCTCTTATACACATCTCCGAGCCCACGAGACAGGCAGAAATCT
>ENA-OZKX01000369-OZKX01000369.1-human-gut-metagenome-genome-assembly--contig:-NODE-369-length-22255-cov-5.540631_pt1 | contig 22255 bp, 16 predicted proteins | sample MGYA00244831_ERZ653774 | MGnify/ENA primary metagenome ERZ653774 (study PRJEB26926, sample SAMN06165314) | human gut metagenome | biome: ENVO:00009003; feature: ENVO:2100002; material: ENVO:00002003...
GGCAGCGTCAGATGTGTATAAGAGACAGAGTATGCGGTGACCACGGCTTTGCCTTTCAAAAAGGCAACACGGCAGACTTAAAGCGACTGCTGGAGCAGCTGCTGTCTCAGCCAGACTTGGTGAAGCGCTGCAAGGCCACTGCCGCAGACTATATTTTACAAAAATACAACTGGGACCAAGTCACCGAGAGGACGCTGGAACTGTATAAACAGGTTAAAAGCACAAAATAAAACCCACTTGCAATGGGTAGACAACACCAAGCTGCTGGCCTGCGAGGAGCCATGAGATGAACATTCTCTTTATTAACAAATTTCTGTACCCCAAAGGAGGAACAGAAACCTATATGATGGGGCTGGGGGCGGAGCTGAGCCACCGAGGCCACCGGGTAGAATACTTTGGTATGGAGCACCTGGGCAATTGCGTGGGCAACCGCGTCGGTGCCTACACCAAAGATACCGACTACCACACCGCCAACCCTGTAAAAAAAGTGAGCTACGCTCTGCGCACGGTATACTCCACCCACGCCCGGCGGCAGCTGCGCCGGGTGCTGGAGGATCTGCAGCCCCAAGTGGTACACCTGAACAACTTTAACTATCAATTGACCCCTGCGGTGATCTTGGAAATACGCGCCTGGGACAGAGCCACCGGACGACACACCAAGATCCTGTACACGGCGCACGACTACCAACTGCTGTGCCCCAACCACATGCTCAATCGACCGGACACCATGGAGAACTGCACCGCCTGCTTGGGCGGCAAGTACACGCCTTGCGTGCAACACCGATGCATGCACGGCTCACGGGCTAAGAGCCTACTGGGCGCAGCCGAGGCTACCCTGTACCGCAAGGCGCATACGTACAAAGAGATCGACCGCGTGATCTGCTGCTCTGCCTTTATGCAAAGCCAGATAGAAAAACACCCGGATCTGGCCGGGCGCACCCGGGTGCTGCACAACTTCTGCACCGTGCCGCCCCGCCCGCAAGTGGAAAAAGAAGACTATGTGCTCTACTTTGGCCGCTATGACAAAGAAAAGGGCATTGATACCCTTTTGGCCGCCGCCAAGGCGCTGCCTCAGCTGCACTTTGTGTTCGCCGGCAGCGGTACCATGGCAGAGGAAATTCAGCAACTGCCCAATGCCACAGATGTAGGCTTTTGCACCGGGGACGACCTATACCGCCGCATTGCCGCAGCCAAATGCAGCATTTATCCCAGCGTATGGTATGAGAATTGCCCCTACTCCGTGATGGAGAGCATTGCGCTGGGCACGCCGGTGCTGGGCACCAATATCGGCGGCATACCGGAGCTGATCGAGGACGGCAAGACCGGCGTGCTGCTGCCCCCCGGCGACACCAAGGCCCTGGGCGCGGCGCTGTGCCGCCTGGACCTGGAGCCGGAGCGACTGGCGGCCATGACCGCCGCTTGCCGGGCAGACGCCTTCCTCTCCGTACAGGATTATACAGACAAGTTACTGTCTGACTATAACGCATAAAAATCAAACTGAAGAAAGAAGATCAGTATGGCTAAACGAACTCTATACGGCACTGTGATTGTTACCTATCGGTGCAACGCCCACTGCAATATGTGCGACTGCTTTAAGGACCCCACCCGCCCGGAGGAAGAGATCACCCTGGATGATATTCGCCTGCTGCCGGAAATGGCCTTTACCAACATCACCGGCGGCGAGCCCTTTATTCGCAAGGACATTGGCGATATTGTGGAGGCGCTGTACAAAAAGAGCAACCGTATTGTGATCTCCACCAATGGGTATTTTACGGACCGTATCTTAGAGCTTTGCCGCCGATTTCCAAAAGTGGGCATTCGCATTTCCATTGAGGGGCTGCAACAGACCAACGATACCATTCGCGGCATTCCGGACGGCTTTAATCGGGGCTACTCCACCTTAAAGAAACTGGTGGAAATGGGGCACCCGGATGTAGGGTTCGGCATGACGGTGCAGGACCTAAACTGTGAGGACCTGGTGCCGCTTTACAAGATCTCCGATGAACTGGGCATGGAATTTGCCACCGCCACCCTGCACAATTCTTTCTACTTCCGCAAAACGGACAATAAAATTGACGACAAATACAAAGTGGCCCAAAATTTTGAAGCGCTCATTAACGAGCTGCTGCACAGCCACAGCCCAAAAAAGTGGTTTCGTGCCTACTTTAACCACGGGCTGATCAACTACATATACGGCAACAAACGACTGCTGCCCTGCGATATGAGCAAGGACGCATTCTTTATCGATCCATTCTGCGATGTGATCCCCTGCAACGGTATGGCAAAAAAGGCCGTCATGGGCAATCTGCATGATATTGGCGACTGGGACACCTTGTGGAACAGCGATCAAGCCAAGGCCGTGCGAGCCGCCACCAAGCATTGCGACCGCAACTGCTGGATGATCGGCTCCGTCTCTCCCGCCATGCACAAGTATATTTGGGTGCCCGCCTGGTGGGTGGTCAAGCACAAGTTCCTAAAAGGCGGCAAATACGCCCTCAGCGAAAACGCCTTTATCCCGGAAGCGCAAAAGGAGTGACCGTCATGCAAGTGGTACTCATTCTCGGCGGCGGTATTGGCAAGCGCTTTGGCACCGTCCTGCCCAAACAATATAATCTTATCGACGGCAAGCCGGTGATAGACTATGTGATCGAGGCTGCCCTGCAAGCCCGCCAAACGGATCGAATCGTGGTGGTCTGTGATCCACAATACAGTAACCATTCTCGCTATATGAACCAAGGACAAGTTGAGATCGTGCCCGGCGGTGCCGAGCGTTACGATTCTCTGCAAAATGGGCTGAACTACATTGAACGGCACTACGACTGCCAAAAGCTGTGTATTTTGGACGCAGTAGCGCCCTTTGTATACCCGGAACTGATTGACGATTATTTTGAACGACTGGATACAGCAGACGCCGTTATCACCTGCCAAAAAATCACCGGCTCCTTGGGGAATTATGCCTTTGATCCGCTGAATCGGGAGGACTACTATATTACGCAGTCTCCGGAGGCCTTTCGCTTTCCGCTGCTGCTGGCGCATTTTGACCCCCATTTTCCCTCAACGGAACTGGCCTGGCAACTACCAAAGGACAGCAAAAAATATTTAAACTTCAACTTTCCACAAAACACAAAAATCACATACGACTTTGATTTGGAATACGCTGCTCGTATGCTGCCCCATTACCAAAAGCAACGCAACTCCGATGACCAATTGCCGCCGGGTGAACGGGTACTACAAGCGGTGCAAGCCCATATTGTGGATAATAGTGTTGCACCGAACGCGGACTGGCTGCAACAACTGCCTCACCTGTATGACAAGTTAGCCAAACAATGGGGGCTGCAGTCCTTTGATGTCTATCACATCAGCACCTATGGGCTGGTGCTGGAGACGCAAAGCACAATCTATGGTGATGTGGTGCTGAAAATGATACCGCCTTACACTGCGCGCTACCCGCGCGAAAAAGCAGCCTATCAACAACTGGCCGGGGACTATATGTGCCCGTTATTAGCCACCGATGATACCTGTTGTGCTTTGTTGCTGCGCCGCATTGCACCGGGCAAATACGCAGACTTTGACGACAATATCTGCCTGACCGACTTTTTCAATCGCGTGGTATGCACGGCCAAAGAAACAGTACGCCATTCGGTGTTTCCCGCTTACCGCGTAGACTTGGAAGCAGCACTGCAACGCAGCCGGACCGCGCCGTTTTTGACCGGATCACTGGAACAGGAGGTGCGAAGCGCCCTGGCACTTTATGACACGCTGTTCAAAAACAGCAAAATTTATTTGCTCCATGGTGATCTGCACCATTATAATTTGCTGCGCACCGCGGAAGGCTATCGTGCCATTGACCCCATCGGCTGCTTAGCGCCTATTGAATTTGAATTCACCCGCTTTATACGCAACGATATTTTACAACACCTGGGATTTGATCCAAGGGAAAGACTACAACTTTTGCTGCGGTACTTCTCTCGCTGGGCAAAACCGGAACGGATACAGGCAGCCCTGCAAATTGATTTGAGTCTGACCGCCGTAAACGCCACTTATGAGAGCACAGAGCCGGCTGCCGCAGAAACACAGCTGGCACTGTTGCAAATTGCAAAGGCAGGAACAAAATGAAGCCCATTCCAAAAGAAGATATACAGTCCTTAGAGCGTGACATTCTCTTTCAGGTACTGGACTTTTTTGAACAATACCACATTACTTACTTTACCAGCGGCGGCACTACCCTGGGCGCCGTGCGCCACAAGGGGTTTATCCCCTGGGATGATGATATTGACCTGTATATTCCCAGAGCGGATTACAACAGAATGCTGCAACTGGCAACCAATCGCACCATCGGTAAAAACATCCGTATCTACAAGCCGGGAGACAAAAACTATATTTATCCATTTGCCAAGGCGTGCAATATCAATACGCGCTTAAACGAGCAAAATGTGCGCCACAGAGAGCAGGACATCGGCATATTTATTGATCTGTTTCCGCTGGACAAATTCTATGACGATCCGGTGCGCCGCAATCTGCTGATCTTACATAGCAAGTGGCTGAACAGTCTGCTGGCCTCCGCCTCTGACCAAGTCAATTTAAGCCGCAAGGGCAGCTTACGCCGCCTGGCAAAAGATACGCTGCGTACGCTACAAAAGCCCCTTGCAAAAGCCATCGGCATTTCCAGACTGACCCGCCGCATTGACGCCCTGGGGCGGCACACTGCTAAAGCGGACTGCCACCTGGTAGGCGACCTGGTCTGGTGCAACGGCGGACGCGACTTTTACCCGGCAGAACATTTTGCCGCCGGCGTGCCCGGCACCTTTGAGGGGCGCACCATTCAAAACCCGATCGGCTACCACTCTTATTTACAAAAACTCTACGGCGACTATATGCAGCTGCCGCCGGAGGATCAGCGGGTCATGCATGGCTTTACCGGCTGGTATCTGGATGAAACAGGAGAAACCGTATGACCAAAATTGCTGTTATCCTTTGCTATTTTGGAAAGCTGCCGGAGAACTTTTCCCTGTTTGCGGAAAGCTGTCGGCGCAATGCTACCATAGATTTTTTGCTGTTTACGGACGACACACCGACCCACCTGCCGGAGAATATGCACCTGCACCCCACCACCTTTGCGGCGCTGCAACGCCGCGTGGCCGGGTGCTTTGACTTTGCCATTACCCTGCACATCCCCTATAAGCTGTGTGACTACAAGCCCGCCTACGGCGAAATTTTTGCGCCGGAGCTTTCCGGCTACGACTTTTGGGGCTACGGGGATATGGATCTGGTATTCGGCGATCTGCGAGCGTATTTTACAGAGGATAAGCTGCGAAAGTATGACAAGTTCTACGCCTTTGGCCACCTGTCCCTCTACCGCAACACGCCGGAGAATAATGCCGTTTACCGCCAACCGGTAGGTATGGATTACCGCAAGGCTTTCACCACAAGAGAAATTGCCGTTTTTGACGAAATCAACGGCATCAGCGCCAAGTATAAGGCACTGGGGCTGCCCTTTTACGACCGGCAGGACTATGCGGACATCACCAAGGCCAGCGACCGACTGGCAATCACCGATGTGGGGATTACGGCAGATAATCAGCTGCACCCCAACTATACGGAGCAGATTTTTTACTGCGACCGCGGTCGGGTCTTTCGAGACGCTTACTGCAACGGCCAGTGGCTGACGGACGAATTTGTTTATATTCATATCAGCTCTCGCCGTCTACCGCTGCATATTGACCCGGCGGCAGACACCTATTTTATCGGCAAAACCGGCTATGAGCCAAAAACCGGGGTCACCACCCGGGCAGACATTGCCCGCTACAACGCTTTAGACCCGGCGGCGGACGAAAAGCAGCGCCGTCATCGGCAGTGGCTGGATCTGCGCCGCAAAATCAAAAAAGGTTTTATCCGTATAAAGGAACGCATTTGCAAATGAACATCTTACACCTGCAACTCAGCGGCGGTCCGGGCGGCATTGTGAGCCTGTGCCGGGATATTAACAAACACTCTGCCCATCACAATTACTTTTACTTTCTTTTTGAAGGCGGTTCTATTGCCGATGAAATTGCCGCCCAAGGGGGCACAGTACAAGTGGCCACCGGCGCCAAGAACCACCCGCTGAAGGCGGCAACCGACCTGGTGCGCTACTGCAAAGAACAGCAAATGGATGTGATCGTGGATCATTCCGGCTCGCCCTACACCCGCTTTGTGCATATTTACGCCGCGCGGCGGCTGAAAAAAGTGCGCTTTTTGCTATATCTTCACGCCAACGCCTATTACAGCGCAGGCAAAGGGATCAAAGAATGGGTCTATGCCCGGCTGCTGCGCAGCGCCGCCCGGCATTCTGCAAAGATCGTAGCCATCTCTCACTCGGTAGCGGAAAGCTATCTGCGTCGCTACCACCTGCCGAAAGACAAAATGCAGGTGGTCTATAACGGCACGGACTTGCACCGCTTTGTCCCCCATCCGGCACATACAGACACACCCCTGCGGCTGATTTATGTGGGGCGCATATTTAGGGACAAAGGCATTGACCTGCTGCTGAAGGCGCTGGCTGCCTGTCCGACAGACACACCCATCACCCTTACGCTGGTAGGCTCCGATCACGGCGGCTATACAGAGCAAATGCAAGCCCTGACCGCCCGGCTGCACCTGGAAGATAAAGTGCAGTTCCTGGGCAGCCGCACCGATGTGCCGCAGCTGCTGCAAGCGGCCGATCTGTTTGTGCACCCAGCCACCTGCCAGGAGGGATTTGGCATTACGCTAATCGAGGCTATGGCCAGCGGTGTGCCCTGCCTGGCCTTCCCCAAAGGTGCCATACCGGAAATCATCGGACCGGAGATCGACGGCTTTTTGACCGAAGAAGTCAGTGCCGCCGCCCTGGCTGCGGGGATCAACCGGGCGCTGGAACTCTTTACCAAAGCGCCGCACCACTGGCACACCCTGTGCAAAAACGCCCGGCAAAAGGCAGAACTTTTTTCCATCGAACGAACGGTAGCGCAGCTGGAAGCGCTGTACCAAGAACAGTAAAATTATGGACAAAATCGGAATTTTAACCTTTCATCGAAGTGAAAATTACGGCTCCGTGCTCCAAGCCTGGGCGCTGTGCCAACAGATCAATACCCTGCCCGGCCGCCAAGCGGAACTGATCGACTATTCCAACCGAGCGCAGCAGGACCTGTACGCCCTGTTTCTGCCGCCTAAATCCGTTAAAAATATCGCCAAAAACCTGCGGGCCTGTTTGCTGCTGCCCTATCTGCTACGGCGCAAGGCGGCCTTTCGGGACTTTATCGGTGCTCTGCCCAAGAGCGCGCCCATGCAAACCGAGGCGGATTTTGCCGCCCATCGGGCGGACTACCGAGCGGTGGTCTGCGGCTCCGACCAGATTTGGAACCCCGGATCTCTGGATTTTTCCACCCACTTTTTTGCCCCGGACTTTGCGGCACAAAAAATTAGCTACGCCCCCAGCCTGCGCAGTGCCACTGCTGCCGAATTTGCCGATATAGACTTAAAAGGTCTGCTGGCGGACTTTGCCGCTGTGTCTGTGCGGGAGCAGGAAAGCGTGGCGGTGATTGAACAGTTAACCGGCCGCACCCCAAAGGTGGTGCTGGACCCTACCCTGCTGCCTGCGACGCAGGACTTTGCCCCCATTCTGGGCACGGCGCCCCAGGGTGATTACCTGTTTTTCTATTCCATTGATTACCCGCCGGAGGTGTGCCGCACCGTGCAGCAGACCGCCCGACGGCTGCACCTGCCGGTGTACATCCTCTTTACCGGCAACAAAACCTACCGTGCCCTGCCCTACGGCTTTCGCCTGGCACGGCACCAAACCCCCGGCGACTTTTTGGCGCTGGTTAAAGGGGCCAAACTGGTGCTAAGCACCTCTTTCCACGGCACCGTATTTGCCCTGCGCTTTGGCACCCCCTTTTATGCCCTGAAGGCCAAGCGGGGCGCCGCCTACTACACAGACCCCCGCATTGCCACCTTACTGCAAACGGCAGGTGTGGCAGAGCGTTACCTGCCCTGTGATCGGGCGGGAGAGATTCACACCGCGCCCCTGCACCGGGATCCGGCCCTCCTGGACCGTGCCGTGGCAGAGAGCCGCGCATTCTTACAGGAAGGACTGACTGCCCGATGACCATCTGCCCGGAAGAGCGCTGCACCGGCTGCGGCGCCTGCCAAAGCGCCTGCCCGGCAGACTGCATTACCCTGGCGCTGAACCGTGCCGGTGACCGGGTGGCGGTGATCGACGAGAGCCGCTGCACCCGCTGCGGCAAATGCAGCCGCATTTGCCCGGTGCTTCACCCGCCCGTGCTGCGCGAAAGCCGCACGGCGCTGGCGGCCTACGCAGTAGAAGCGCAGGTGCGCCAAAGCTCCGCCTCCGGCGGTGCGGCAGCTGTGCTGGCGCGGCAAGTGGTAGAAAGCGGCGGCTGTGCCTACGGTGCGGCCTTTACCGCCCCCACCACGGTAAAACTGGTGCGGGTAGATGCACCGGCACAGCTGTCCCGACTGCAAGGCAGCAAATATGTGCACGCTGCCACCGGCAGCGCCTACCGCAAGGTGCAATCGGACCTGAAAACCGGGCGGCAAGTGCTCTTTACCGGCACCCCCTGCCAGGTGGCAGGGCTGTACGCCTACCTGGGCAGCGACCCACCGGGGCTGACCACCTGCGATCTGGTGTGCCACGGCGTACCGGAGGCAGATACCTTAAATGCCTACCTGCAAACAGAGCTAAACCCGGCAGCGATCGCCCGCCTGACTTTCCGTGACGGAGACGGCTGGGTAATGAAAGCCTATGACCGGGACGGCGGCGTGCTGCGCCGCATGGATTTGAAAAACAGCCTGTACTATAACGGCTTTATGGAGGGCTATCTGTACCGCACCGGCTGCTACACCTGCCCCTACGCCACGGAAAAGCGGGTGGCCGACCTGACTCTGGGCGACTTTTGGGGCATTGGGGAGGAAACGCCCTATCCAAATGCCGCCGCAGAGCTAAAAAAGGGTCTGTCCCTGATCTTAGTCCATACAGATAAAGGACAAGCACTGCTGAACGCCTGCGCCCCGGCGCTGGCAACGACCGTGCGCACCCCGGCGGAAGCAGTCAAAAATAATCATCAGTTGCGCCACCCCACCCCGGACAGTCCCGCGGCCCGACGGTTCCACAACTTGTACGGCAAAAAGGGCGCAGCCTATGCCATTGCCCACTGCAATGAGAAAAAGCGGCGCACCCTGCGCCTGCGGCGTGCCATTCGGCATTGTCCGCCACTGCTGGCCCTGTGCCGCAAAATTCCCAAACTGCGAGATAAGCTATGATCGGTATTCTCATTCTCAATTACAAAAAATACCAGGTTACCGCCGACTGTATTCGCTCTGTGCTGGATACCGGAGACGGTCTGGACTACCATATCTATGTGCTGGATAACGGCTCCGGCAATGACTCTATTGCCTGCCTACAAGCCCAATTTTCAAACAATCCCCGCATCACCTGGATGGAAAGCGCGGAAAACACCGGCTACGCCCGGGGCAACAACCAAATGCTTTCCCGCGCCCGCAAAGACGGCTGCACCGCTGCGGTGATCACCAACAGCGATATTGTCTTTTTGCCCGGCACCTTGCAGCAGCTGGCTGCGGACATCGCCGAAGGGCACCCCATTGTAGGTCCTCGGCTGCAATACCCCAACGGACAGCGGCAAAACAGCGTCAAGCTGCGCCCCTACACCTACCGGGAATACCTGTGGACGGAAACTTATTTGCGCAATCTGGTGCCCAAGGCCAAATTGCAGGCGCTGCGCCGCCAGCCCGCTGCCCCGGGAGAGGTCTACTGGCTCTCCGGCGCGGTCTTTGCCGTAGACACAGCGGTCTTTCACCGGCTGGGTGATTTTGACCCTTATACCTTTTTATATTATGAGGAGTACATACTCTCTGCGCGGTGCAAGACACAGGACATTGCCCTGTGGTTTGATCCTACGGTCACGGCGCTTCACTGCCACGGCGCCTCTGCCGGTGGTGCTGCAAACCTATTTACCCGATTGGAGAACCTGCGCTCCGAGTTATACTTCCTCCACCGCTACCGGCACTGGAGCCGACACCGACTGGCCACCGTACGCCGGGTGCGCTGTCTGGAGGTGCTGTTTACCTTTGGCAAGGCGCACAAATGGGCGGATGCCCGCACCTACCTGCGCAAAAGCAAAATCCTGCTGAAAAAGGAACGAACGAATGAAACTTAAAGTCTCCACCAGTCCTTATACTTACTTTCTGTTGCTGATGACCATCATGGACACCGGCTACTTTGTGCTGCTGAATATTCCCGGCCTGCGAGACACCGGCTATATGCGTATCGGTTTCTTGATCATCGCTGCGTTGCTGGCCATGAACTGCTATATCAACAAAAACATCTACCGTACCCTACAACCCTACTACAACTACCTAAATGTCTTTATCCTGTATTTGGCAGTATTTTATTTTGCCCATTTTATCTACGGTATGGTGCATTATACCCAACAGATCACATCCATTATCAATGTGTCCAACTACCTGGGTATGTTCCTGCTGATCTATCTGTTCCTCTATGTGTTCCAAATGGACGGCGGATATGATCGGCTGATAAAATCCATGAGCTGGATCACCTACCCCTATATGCTGGTCATCACCCTGCGTGCGGGGATCTATAACTTTACCGGTCAGGATCTGATGCCCTACCTGGGTCACATCACGCGCTCCGGACGCCTGCGTTACGGCATTCCTGCCCTGTGCGGTGTGCTATTTCTCTATTATTTTTACAAACTGCTGCAAAAAGAAACCCTGATGAAACACAAGATGCTCTATACAGGGTTGTTGCTTTTTACCGCTTTTTACCTTTACTATATCTGTATGACCCGTATGTATGTGATTGCCTTTTTTCTGTCGGCGCTGGTGATCTTCCTGTGCAAAAAGCGACCGAAAAACAAGCAGATCGTGATGGTCTGCGTGGCGATCATCTTGCTGTCAGTGCTGTACTTCTCCGGTTTGATTCCTCGGTTCCTGGCCACATTTACAGAGACTTCCGGAGAATATGGCGGCTCCACTCTGGCACGGCAGTACTCTTCCAAATACTTCTCCGGCTTGGCAAAGAACCAGCCCATCTTTGGTCTGGGCTTTCTCTCACCCAAGCGGTATGAAAACTTCTTGATCTACTTTGGGCCCTCCGGCACCGCCTATCTGGATGATCTGGGTATTCGCAATATGTTCTACCACTACGGGGTACTGGGCATCGGGCTGGTGGCGCTGTCTCTGGGACGTTTGATATACCTGGTGCTGCGACTGCTCACCTGCCGAAACTATCCTCGCAAGGCGCTGATGCTGGGACTGATGGCGTTTTTTGGCTGTCTGTGCGTATCCCTGTGTCCTTTTGATACGGTGCGCCTGCTGGGGCTGATCTTCACCTGGTCCATGGCGGAGTACGACGCCCGCCTTTACTGCTACCGACCCCGCAAAGCGGCGACAGAGACGGGGGGCGATACGCGGTGAAGGCTCTGTCCGACAATAAACAAACCACCATCAACCTGATTACCAGCCTGGCAGCCTTTGTGATCAATGCCGGGATCAGCTTTGTACTGACTCCGTATATACTGGAGAAGCTGGGCAACGAAGCGTACGGCTTTATCGGTCTTGCCTACGACTTTGTCAATTATGCCGGCATCCTTACTCTGGCACTGAACAGTATGTCCTGCCGGTTCGTCAGCTACGAGTACCACCGGGGCAATAAAGAAAAGGCAGATATTTATGTAAACTCCATTTTGGGTGCCAATCTGATCCTGGCCGGTGCCATCACGCTTTGCGCCGTGTTTATGGTTTGGAAGCTGGAGTACATACTCACCATTCCCAAAGCGTTGATGTTCGATGTAAAGCTGACCTTTGCCATCGTCTTTATCAACTACATTTTTGGCATCTGCTTCTCTGTCTTTAACAGCGGCACCTTTGTAAAGAACCGGATGGATCTGTACTACCTGCGCAACCTGTTCTCCTATGTGCTCAAGCTGGTGCTGACCATTCTGATCTTCACCTTGTTTGATGTGCGCATCTTCTTCATTGCGCTGACCACCCTCATTTGCAACGCTTATATGAATGTGGCCACTTATATCCTAATGCGCAAGCTGCTGCCGGACTTAAAGCTGAATCTGCGCAAATTCAAGTGGAAAACCCTGTCCGAAGTGCTGCGCTCCGGGGTATGGAACTCGGTGCAGAGCCTGTCTGATCTGATGATCTCCGGGCTGAATTCCCTGCTGACCAACCGATTTATCGGCACCGCTGCCGGCGGGTATCTGCAATCCTCCAAGACCATTCCCAATTACATATTACAACTGGGGCAGCAACTGGCCCAAGTGTTTTCGCCGAAATTCACCATTCTGTACGCCCAGGGCGACTATGATCGACTGGTCAAGGAGGCCAAGCGCTCCATGCGACTGGTGGGCTTTATCATCTCCACCCCGGTGGCCGGATTTATCGTCTTTGGCTACCAGTTCTATGCCCTGTGGCTGAAAAACTATTCCCCGGCGGAATTGCAGATCGTACAGACTGTGTCTGTGATTACCACCATACCGTACCTGTTTAGCTGCGTGGCGTTCCCACTGATTCAGATCAACACCGCATGCAACAAGGTGCGCACCCCGGTTTTGGTGGCGCTGACCGCCGGTATTGCCAATATTTTAGTGGTGTTCCCCCTGGGCAAAGCCGACGCCCTGACCCTGAATGTGCTGGCCTGCTGCACCGCCGCCTTTACCATTCTGCGCTACGGCGTATTCCAGCCTTATTATGCGGCCAAAATACTGGCCCGCAACCGTCTGTTCTTCTACGGCACGCTGCTGCGCAATGTGCTGGCCACCGTCGTCATCGGCGTGGTGCTGTATGCTGCCAAGGGGCTGTTCACCTACGGCAGCTGGGGTCACTTTTTCATCGCCATTGCCCTGTGCGGAGCAGTGGGATATGTGCTGGCTTTCTTCCTGTTGTTCAACCCCGGAGAGTACAAAGAGATCGTCCACATGTTTCTATCAAAAATGAAGAAAAAAACCGCATAAATGCAAAGAGTGCCTGAGCTTTGGCTCAGGCACTGTTTTTATGTTACAGACTTATTTGTTTTGAATGTAGGCGTCAATGGACTTGGCGGCAATTTTGCCGGCGCCCATGGCCTTAATCACGGTGGCGGCACCGGTAACCGTATCGCCCCCGGCGAATACGCCGTCCCGAGAGGTGCAGCCGCTTTCATCTGCCACAATTCCGCCCCGGGCATTTACCTCCAGCCCACCGGTGGTGGACTTGATCAGCGGGTTGGGAGAAGTACCAATGGCCATAATCACGCAGTCCGCGTCGATCACAAAATCTGAGTCCGGCACCGGCACCGGGCGGCGTCTGCCGGTGGCGTCCGGCTCGCCCAGCTCCATCCGGATGCACCGCACGCCGGTTACATTGCCGTCGTCGCTGCCCAAAATCTCTACCGGGTTGGTCAGGGTTTGGAACCGGATTTGCTCCTCCTGGGCGTGCTGCACCTCCTCCTGCCGGGCAGGGATCTCCTCAAAGGAGCGACGGTAGAGCACATACACTTCCTCCGCACCCAGCCGAATGGCAGAGCGAGCCGCATCCATGGCCACATTGCCGCCGCCTACCACGGCCACCTTGCGGGCGTGGTAAATGGGGGTGGTGCTGCCGGGCTGATACGCTTTCATCAGGTTTACCCGAGTCAGGTACTCATTGGCAGAGTACACCTCTTTCAGGCTCTCGCCGGGAATCCCCATAAACCGGGGCAAACCGGCACCGGAGCCGATATACACCGCCTCAAAGCCGTCGTCAAACAGATCGTCAATGCTCATGGAGCGACCGATCACCACATTGGTAACAATCTTCACACCCAGCGCCTTTAAGCCGTTGACTTCCAGCTCCACGATCTTCTTAGGCAGACGGAACTCCGGAATGCCGTACACCAGCACACCGCCGGCAATATGCAGCGCTTCAAACACCGTTACATCATAACCCAACCGGGCCAGATCGCCGGCGCAGGTCAATCCGCTGGGCCCACTGCCGATCACGGCGACTTTGTGCCCGTTTCGTTCCGGTACGGCAGGCCATACTTTGCAGTGGCTGTTGTGCCAGTCTGCCACAAAGCGCTCCAGACGACCGATGCTCACCGCGTCGCTCTTAATGCCCCGCACGCACTTACTCTCGCACTGACGCTCCTGGGGACACACCCGGCCGCAGACTGCTGGCAGGGAGCTGCTTTCGCTGATGATCTGATAGGCGGCCTCAAAGTCGCCCTCTGCCACCTTGGCGATAAAATCCGGAATATGGATCTGCACCGGGCAGCCAGAAATGCAGGGCTTGTGCTTGCAGTGCAGGCAGCGCAGCGCCTCGTCCATGGCTGTCTGCGCATCGTAGCCGGTGGCTACCTCTAAAAAGTTCTTGTTGCGCACCAGTGGCTCCTGGTGCGGCATTTCATTGGCCTTTAAGGGATTCATCAGTCCTGCACCTCCTGTCGCAGCAGGTTGCAGTCCGCTTCCCGCTCAAAGTCTTTATACAGCGCAGCCCGTTCCATAGCCGCGTCAAAATCCACCAAATGGCCGTCAAACTCCGGCCCGTCCACACAGGCGAACTTGGTCTCACCGCCCACCAGCAGACGGCAGCCGCCGCACATACCGGTGCCGTCGATCATAATGGGGTTCATAGACACAACGGTGTGGATCCCGTACTTCTCCGTGGTCTTGCACACAAACTTCATCATCACCAGCGGGCCGATAGCAATCACCAAATCGTATTGCTCACCGCTTTGAATCAGGCTTTCCAGGGCATTGGTCACCAGCCCCTTTTCACCGACGGAGCCGTCGTCGCTCATAAGCACATACCGGTCGCTGACCTTCTCAAACTCCTGCTGCAAGATCACCAGATCCTTGGTACGGAAGCCCACAATGCTGTGTACCTTGGCGCCGTTCTCGTGCAGCGCCTTGGCCACCGGGTACGCAATGGCGCAGCCCACGCCGCCGCCAACCACAGCCACCTTGCGGTAGCCGGTCACCTTGGTGGGATTGCCCAGAGGGCCTACAAAGTCCTGCAAGCTGTCGCCCACCTCCAGCCGTGCCAACTGCTTGGTGGTCGCGCCCACCAGCTGGAAGATAATGGTCACCGTACCGGCGGTGCGGTTATAGTCCGCCACCGTCAGGGGGATCCGCTCGCCCCGGTCGTCCACCCGCAGGATCACAAACTGACCGGCCTGGGCTTTCTTTGCCACATAAGGCGCCTGAATTTCCATACGCACAACAGTCGGGTTCAGCACCTGCTTGGCAACGATTTTATACATAGAATCACCTACTTGAAATTAGACATTTTTCAGAAAAAACGCCGCATAACCCGTATGCAGCGTTTTTGATATTATACCAATTCCCGCTTATAAGTCAACATTTATCAGCCGGAAATCGGAATTTTTAAGAATTGTTAATAAATCTGCATTATTTTGGATGGGTTTTTTGGTGATAATTCCGCCCCTTGCCAAATGCTCCGGGGTGTGAAAGTCGGAGCCGGAGACCATCAGCTTGCCGTTCTCTTTGGCCCACGCCAGCGCCTGGGCGTTGCGCCGATCGTCCGTCTTGCCGTTATACACCTCTACCCCGTCAATATTCTTCGGGTCCGTGCGGCGAATACCCACACGGAAAGGGTGCGCCTGGTAAATGAGAAAGCCGTTTTGCTCGCACAGGGCTTTGACCCCCGGCTCCCACACATTCATCAGATTGCCGGCGTTCTTGATAAAGGCCTCCGTCACGCCGTAGATCAGGTAGTCGTTGGCGGTCCAGTAGTGGCGCAGTTCCATACCCAGCAGCACAGTAAAGCCCGCCGGGGCCGCCGCCTTCATCCGCCGATAACCGGACAGGTAAAAATCCGCCGCCTTTTGGGGGCACGCCAGCCGGTGAATAGGAAAGGTCATGGGGCTGTAATGGTCCGTAACCACAATGCCATTGTACCCGGCCTCCACATACATCTCCACAATCTTTTCCGGCTCCACCCGCCCGCAGCGGCTGACAGCGCCGGTGTGGCAATGTAGTTCATACTTATATTCCATAACCGTGCCTCCCCTCCATATCTAAAAAATATTATATGCCCTTTTGCCTCTGCCGTCAATCGTGCCGTCTTTACAAAAATAAAGGAATATGTTATACTTTTTTTAACTATTTTGGTAAGAAAAAGGGGTAAAAATCAAATGAACAAGGTATCGAATGTCGAGTTAGACGGATTCCGCAAAGAGGCGGAATCCATCTATAAAAACAAAGTCTCCTTTTCTACGCGTGCCGACTACTATACCGCGCGAAAAAATTGCCAACTGGATGATCATATGATTCTTTATGAGTGCTTTAACGGGCGCGGGATCACCTGTAATCCGGGCGCTCTTTTTCGCTATTTGCATAATGACCCGCGATTTGCCGAATTCACGCATGTTGTGGTGCTGGAAGAAAGTGATGATCATGACCGGGTGGCCTCTGAATTTGCGGATGATCCCCGCGTTCGCTTTATCGGCATCCACAATCAAGAATATTACACCTACCTGTCCACAGCCAAATATTTGATCACCAATGTGACCTGGCCCAGTTATTTTGCAAAAAAAGAAGGCCAGATCATCATCAACACCTGGCATGGCATTCCCCTAAAAAATCTGGGCTATGACGTGCCCGATGGCAGTCTGTATGCCGGCAATCAAATCCGCAATTTTCTCATGACGGATTATTTGATCAGCCCGGTGCCTTTTACCACAGAGAATTTTAAAACCGCATTCAAGCTGGACGGTATCTTTCCTGGAAAAATCATTGAAACCGGCTACCCGCGTATTGATCGCACCGTTTATGTAGATCGTGCGCAAATTCAAAATGATTTGCAGAAAAGCGGCGTGAATTATGATCCCCACAAGAAACTGATCCTTTGGGCACCTACCTGGCGCGGCGCAAAATATGCGACCCCGGACATTAATCCCGCAGAGTATCTGGATTTTGCAAAGACCATCTACAAATATATAGACAAAGAGAAATATCAAGTACTCTTCAAGCCCCATCAAGTCGTTTATAAAGCGCTGAGAGAAAACGGGTTACTGGAAGATACATTCATTCCCGCTACCGTGGATACCAATGCGCTGTTAGGCATTACCGATATTCTGATTTCCGACTACTCCAGCATATTCTTTGACTTTTTGGTGACCGATCGCCCCATTCTCTTTTACATTCCGGACTTAGACACCTATACCGAAGAGCGAGGTCTGTATACACCTGTTGACGCTCTGCCGGGTCCCATCAGCAATGATCCGGAGCAAATCGGTCAATGGTGCGGCCACATTGAAGATTATAAAACATTTTTCGATCCGGAAAAATATACGGCGGCCAAAGAAAAATTTGTATGCAACGATGACGGAAATGTGTGCAAACGCGTTGTGGACACCGTGTTCTTCGGTGACACCAACCACTGTATCACGCTGGAAAACAAAAAGAAAAAGCTGCTGTTCCACACTGACGGTATTATGCCCAACGGCATCAGCTTTTCTATGCAAAATCTGCTGAACAACATTGATTGCGACAAATACGATGTCAGCTTTTATGCCATTGGCAGCACAGGCAACACCCAAAACTATTTGGCCGGTATTCCGGACGGCGTACGTGTTTTATATAAGACTGCGCCTATGATCATTAGCTGCGAGGACTACGCACGGCGAGAGTATTGCCTGGAGCATGCGATCGTTGAAAGTGATGGTGATCCGTTGTTTCCGGCAGAATTCTATGACACGGAATTTCACCGCGCCTTTGGGGACGCGCAGTTTGACTGTATCATCAACTTTTCTGGTTTCAGTGCCCTGTGGGCAAATCTGTATGTGTCCCAAAAGAAACCCCGCCAGGTTATTTGGATGCACAATGTCATGCAGTCCGAGTACGATCGGTGCGTAAACGGGAAATACACTTTCCGTCGCAATTTGGACAATATTTACAAGCTGTATCCCCAAATCGACAAATATGTCAGTTGTTCCCACGCTGTTATGGAAGTCAATCGTGCGGATTTATCTACACCGGCCACCTACAGTCGATTTGGATACGCCAAGAATTTAACAAACAGCACACGCGTATTGCAAGGAGCCGCCGATCACAACATAGTGGAAATAGATGGCAAGAAGTACCTTCTGTTTGTCGGCGCCAATCAACGCAATCACGCCTTGGTGCCCGCACCGGAAAAAGGGCAGATTTGTTTTGCCACCGTGGGCCGGTTGGCAGAAGCCAAAAATCACGCCCGATTGATCGACGCCTTTGCCAAACTATGCAAAGAGCGAGACGATCTGCGGCTGTATATCATCGGCGACGGACCGCTGCGCAACAAATTGCGCAACCAAATCACCAAACTGGGATTAACCGGCAAGGTCATTCTTACCGGCAACATCAGCAACCCATTTGCCCTACTGTCTGATTGCGACTGCTTTGTTTTGCCCTCATTCTACGAAGGGCAGCCCATGGTGCTGTTAGAGGCACGCACACTGCATCTGCCCATCATTGTCTCCAATTTTGCCAGCGTCAAAGACAGTTTGTACCCGGACGGCCAGTTGTGTATTGAAATGGAAACACAAGATATCTACAACGGACTGGTGGCATTTTTAGACGGAAATGTTCCGAACGCATATCCTTTTGACCCGAACAAATACAATCAGGAAGCTATGGCAGAGTTTGAAGTCTGCTTAGAAGACTAAGGAGGAAAACAAAATGGAAGATTACCCGGTCTCATGCCAAGACTACGCTTTGTTCCACTTTGATGAACCTTTTGAGCAGACCGAATATTGCAAACAACTGGATCAACCGCTTAATTCCAAATCGATTTTGATCCTCACGAAATCCAAAGCCAGTCTGCCGCGCGTAAAGAGGCTGGTAAAAGCCGCACGCATTGCCGGACTGGAGGTATATGTTCGTGAATACTTTGCAAAGGCCTTTGCCGACAACAAACATGTGCACCCGGTGGAGAAGAACTCCGTCGCATATTACAACGCCATGGCTACGTCCCGATTGGTCTACACCGACACTGTCCTTTACACGGATTTTGTTAAGCGCCCCGGGCAGGTACTCCTGGAACAAGTGGAATTGCAGCCAAACAGCTGCAAAAACCGAATTCATTTAACTACACTGGAAAATAAGGCAGACTATCACATACAAACCAAGAGTCGCAACGGAAATTTGTCTGAATCGGCACTGCTGCGCAAACTGGCTTTACGGCGGCTGCGCCCGCAAACACCCGCTCCCACTAAGACCAATTTGCTGTTTGTAATCAATTTCAAATACTACGCTGCCTTCTACCCATTCTTTACACGACTGACGCAGCAAATCGACTACGATCAATATGACGTTACGCTGTTGATGGAAGGAAAATTTGCAGATCAATACGCAGCCCAGCTGGAGATGCTGGACGCCCATGTGCACTTGGCGGTCAAAAAAGGGAAAATGCTTTGCGACGCTGAGACCAATCGGCGTTTGGCATACTTAAAGGGCGAACATCACTTTATTGATAACGCCGCCGATATTGACGCATTTTTGCCGGACGGCCTCTTTCAACGGGAGCAACGCCGTTTGCTGGGCAGCAAGAGCTTTGACTGTATTTTCAATCTGAAATATGATGTGTTCTACTGGCGTTGGCTGCTGCGTGCCTATCCGGGCGCAAAGGTCATTGCAAACTTAAACAACTACACCTTGCAAAATCAAAGCGCCGTAGAATCGAAAACGCGTCATATTCAGGAACATACCCATAGTCTGTTTCTCAATCAAGACGCGCTGGACGCTGCTGCTGAATTTGACCAGTCCGGTCTGTGCAGCGCTTGCACCCTACTACCCTACATTCCTACAAAGTTCAACGGTTCTCCGTCTAAGGCATTCACCATCACTATGCCGGATGAACAAAAAATGCTTGTAGTCAGCAGCCAAAAGCCAATTGGCCTGGACACGTTACAAATCACCACTATTCCGGCGTTTGACACGAAACCGGCCTACCTGGTGCTAGACAATCATATTCCTGCACAGACAGCCCTGCAGCAGGTACAAAATCTTGCCGATCGCGTGGGTTCATTGGTCGTTTTTGACTTTTTCTCCGTGTTTCAGGCCGCACAACGCAGCGCTATACGCCATGCGGATCATATCTGCTATATCAATCTGCCAAACGCCTATATTTCCATGCAGGCAGAACTGGGCGACTGTTATCTGCCGTGCCGACAATATTTATCCGGCGTACGAACCGAGGCAATGGCAGCCGGCCATACGATCCACTACTTTGACGAAACCGGTCAAGCGGTTGCTGCGCCGAATGAAGCGCCACCGTTTGATCTCAACGCATGGCTAAAAGTCATGTTAGACACATAATACATAATTAAAAAGCCGTACAGAAGAAACTGTACGGCTTTTTTCATCAATATCCCAGTGATTTTAAGAACCGGTAGATCCGGCGGCTGTTGTGGTTATCCCGGTAACGGAAATACTGCTTGGCCATTTTGCGGTACTTGGGCTTCATCTCAAAGCCCGCTGCCGCGTAACTGTCCAGGCAGGGCACCAGGTCCTCCACCTGTGTAAACCGATCGCCGGGCAGTTGGGTGGTCATATCCAAATACGAGCCGTGCACCTGGTTATACAGGTCATAGTCAAACTGGTAATACACCACCGGCTTATTTTGGTACAGCACATCCCAGCACACACTGGAATAGTCCGTCACCAGCAGCTTGCAGCGCATCATCAGTTCATTCAGCGGCTGCTGGCCAAAAGGAATACAGGTGACCCGGGGACTGATCTTGTCCTTAAAATTATTCATATACCCGGCAAATTTGGGATGCAGATAAAACACCAGACGGGTATGATTGCTCCGGAGCATCTCGTCCAGCGCCGGGTCCGTCAACAAAGCGGAATAATTTTTGTAGTAATCACTTTGCAAGAAGGTGTCATTATCCACCTCCTCCAGCCAGGAGCGCCAAGTGGGCATCATCAGAATAAACGGATCGTCCGGTGTGGACTTGTCCTCCAGCACATCCCAGCGGGCAAAGCCGGTAATGGGCACATTCGCCGGCGCATAGCCAAACTCTCGTACCACAATGTCGCGCTCCGGCCGGGAGCAGGTGACAAAGTAGGTCATAGGGCTGCTGCCCTTCTTGCCAAACAGCTGGTCCACCCGCTTCATAGCGGTAACGCCGTGCTGCAAAAACAGCTCTTCCTTTTGCTTAATGGCTCGGCGCACAATGCTGGGCTTAGAGCGCCATACATACAAATGGGAGGTAGAATCGGAAGAAATGCAAATCTTCATAGACAGGCTCAGCAGCATGTGCTTGAGACTCATAAAGGGCACCACCTGGCGGCCGTAACCGGCCACATTCTTGTAGTCCGGCTCCCGGGGGTCCATAATATAATAGATATGCCGCCGCTCTTTCTCCGGCAAGTGTTCCATACAGTATTTGAAGAAATAGTAGCTGTTGTCCTGGGCGGTCTTGCAGAACTTCTCATACACCACCCAGTTCTTTTGCCGCTGCCAAAGAGGACGGAACAACAAATACAGTGTATAGGCAGTAATCTCCCGCAGGCGCACCGCCGCCGTGTCGTACTCGCACAAAGGGCGATAACAGTAGCACAGCACACCATTTTTGCCAAAATACGGGAACAAAATATGCCCGCTGCCGGCGTTTGCCTGGCAGTTGGTAAAAAAGAGCCTCCACTTCAGCCCTGGGTCAGCGCACCGCAGCTTGATCCGGTGGGTACAGCCGTACTGCTCCACCTCCAGGCGAATATCCCAGTACACTTCCTTTAAGGGCAACTGTGCATTCAAGGGTAGGGTCAGCTGCACCCGGCAGCCATCTCCCGCCGCTGTGGTACGGCAGTCCAGGGGGATTTCAATCTTCTCCGTTAAAGAGCGATAAATCAGCTTGGCGCCTTGCACCTGCTCGCCGGCAGTATGGCGCAAATGCAGCCGGATATGGCACACATGGCCCTTGCAGGACAACCCGGTAATGGGCGCAGAAACCGGCATACTATCCAAGATCACATCCGGCGTGCACAGCAGCGCACTGAGATAGCCGGTATTGGGATCCAAATACGGCAGCAGCGCCATGGAGGTGGGCTGCGGGGTCAAATCCCGCTGGGCAAACTGGTCCCGCAGCACCGAATCCACACTGTCGCGCATTCTTTGCAGCTGCACTTCTCCGTACCCGGCAGGCAGGCCGAATGTATCCACACTGTCTCTTATACACATCTCCGAGCCCACGAGACAGGCAGAAATC
>ENA-OZKX01000370-OZKX01000370.1-human-gut-metagenome-genome-assembly--contig:-NODE-370-length-22229-cov-6.527735_pt1 | contig 22229 bp, 20 predicted proteins | sample MGYA00244831_ERZ653774 | MGnify/ENA primary metagenome ERZ653774 (study PRJEB26926, sample SAMN06165314) | human gut metagenome | biome: ENVO:00009003; feature: ENVO:2100002; material: ENVO:00002003...
CGAGATTTCTGCCTGTCTCGTGGGCTCGGAGATGTGTATAAGAGACAGAAGTGATTCTACCAGTCCCAGCAGGTCGCCATATTCTACCTTCACTCTTGCTATGCTGCCCATCGTGGCCTGCACCACCTTCGGATTGTATACGTCGGCAGTATCCTGACTGCAGTAGATATGGGTGATGCCAAACCAGTCGGCGATGCGGATGATGGTGCCCAGATTGCCCGGGTCCTGAACGCCGTCGAGCGCCAGACTCAGTTCGCTGGTATTAATAGAGTAATCTCCTGATGTTGCCTGTCTGAATACGGCAAGCACCTGCTGCGGATGTTGCAGGAAACTCACCTTCTTCAGTTCTTCATCAGTAACCTCTATCACTTCGGTTTCAGCCCCGAAGTGTTTGCCCCGGAGCCATTCGCCGGTAGCCACAATCAGGTCGGCAGGTTGCAGAGCGAGCAGATCGTCTACCACCTTGAAACCTTCTGCCACGAACTTTCCTTCTTTATTTCTGTTCTTCTTCAGTTCGAGCGAACGTATGTACTTTATTTTATTCTTGCTAATCATTTATTTTTTGTCTATATGTGTGCAAAGGTAACATAAAATATAGACATTTCAAAATAAAAAGTGCTAAATATTTTGTATTTAATTTGTTTTGCATTATCTTTGCATATCAAAAACGATAGATATTTTGAAAATACAGAAGATTTCATTACTTGCCTTGCCGCTGCTCATAGCATCTTGTTCTTCAAGCAAAATGGTGCCGGAAGGGGAGTATATATTAAATAAGGTAGAAGTGAAGAGCGACTCGGCAGGGTATAATGCCGGGGCGCTCAAGCAGTATGTGCGCCAGAAAGAGAAACCGAAACTCTTCTCGCTCTTCAAGAATCCTTTCAGCAAGAAGCCTGTCATCTACGATACTTTGCAGGCACGGCTCTCCTGTCAGGATCTGCTTACCGCCATGCAGAACCAGGGCTTCATGCATGCTGGGGTGTCTCTCTATACCACCAAGAAAGGAAAGAAACTGGATGCTACCTATCTGTTGCATCCCGGAGAACCTTTTATGATAGGTAAGGTGAAATATGAGGTGGAAGATGAACATATCCAGCAACTTCTGCATCTCGATAATCCCGATAATCAGCAGATTAAGCCGGGTATGAGATTTACGGTAGAAACATTGGATAATGAGCGCAGGCGTATCTCCAGCCTTCTGACCAATGATGGCTATTTCCGCTTTCATAAAGATTTTATCCAATTTTCTGCCGATACGATTGCGGGACAGAAGGATATCGCCCTGACGCTCCACCTGATGAAGTATAAGGCAAACAGTAATGCTCCTGAGGTTGATCATCCCCGATATGAAATCAGAAACATCAACTATCTGAGTAATGACAGCGACCGAATCCATCTGCGCCATCAGGTTTTGCTCAATGCCACTGCCCTCAGAGAAGGCCGTCCCTACAGTGCCGCCGCCTTGCAGCGTACCTATAACAACTTTGCCCGTCTGCAGGCGGTGAAGTATACCAACATCAGTTTCTCTGAAGTTCCTGACAGCAACCAGGTTACGGAGAACGGAATGGAGAGGGACAGCATCAGCCGGCAGATGGATTGCAATATCCAGATCAGTACCAACAAGCCTTCTACCATCGCCTTCCAGCCGGAGGGAACCAATACGGCGGGCGACTTGGGAGCTGCAGCTTCGCTCACTTATACCAACCGAAATCTCTTCAGAGGTAGTGAGCAGTTGAGCATCGAACTTCGTGGAGCCTACGAGGCCATTACCGGTCTGGAGGGGTATCAGGATCAGAACTATACAGAATATTCGGTTGAAGGCAAACTGGTTTTCCCTCGTTTCTTGGCGCCTTTCCTTTCAAGAAATTTCAGAAGAAGACAGACGGCAAACAGCGAGTTGTCGGCAAGTTGGAATCTTCAGAACCGTCCGGAGTTTCATCGCCGCGTATTCTCTACTGCCTGGCGTTATCGCTGGACAGAACCGCGTCATCACCTGGCCTGGCGTTTCGACCTGCTCGATCTCAACTATGTGTATATGCCATGGATATCCGAGACTTTCAAGAGAGACTATCTTGATAATGCAGAAAACAGAAATGCCATCCTCCGCTACAATTACGAAGACCTGTTTATCATGAAGATGGGTTTCGGTTTGAGTTATAGCGATGGGGTAGATGCTGTGCGAGTGAATGTAGAGAGTTCGGGCAATCTGCTGAGCGGTGTTTCCAAGACATTTGGTTTCAAGGTGAACAGCCAGGGACAGCGTACATTATTTAATATAGCTTATGCCCAGTATGCCAAGTTTGATGTAGATTATACCCACCTGATGCAGTTTGATAAGCGCAATGCTCTGGCGCTGCATGCGGGTATCGGTGTGGCTTATCCTTACGGCAACAGTACGGTGTTGCCTTTCGAAAAGCGTTATTTCTCGGGTGGTGCCAACTCGGTAAGAGGTTGGGGCGTAAGAGAATTAGGTCCGGGCAAGTTTAAGGGAACTGACGGCAGAATAGATTTCATCAACCAGACGGGTGATGTGAAGCTCGACTTGAATGCCGAATATCGCACTTCGCTCTTCTGGAAGTTTGAGGGTGCAGCGTTTATCGATGCCGGTAATATCTGGACACTTCGCAATTATCAGGATCAGCCTGGCGGCCAGTTCAAGATAGATGAATTCTACAAACAGATAGCTGTAGCCTATGGCTTAGGTCTCAGGTTGAATTTCGATTACTTCATTCTCCGTCTGGATATGGGTATGAAGGCAATCAATCCTGCTTACGGAACGAAGGAAGAGCATTGGGCGATTATCCACCCGAAACTAGACCGCGATTTCGCCTTCCATTTCGCAGTAGGTTTGCCGTTCTAAATGCAGCTAATAGTTTATAGTTAATAGTTGATAGTTAATAGTTTATAGCCAGGAGTTTCTGTAGGGCATCTTTTTTGATTATGATGCCCCTCAGAAACTCCTTACTTTTTTCAAGGCAATTTTTCCAACTTAATCTTCCAGAGTCCCTTTTCCATACACATCGGCAGTTGGAAATCGGCCTGTTCTATGAGCTGCGGATCCTGCCCGATGCTGTCCATCTGCAGAAAATTATGAACCGTAAGGGTAACGGTGGCACTTGTTTCATCGTCACCGAAATCAATATCCGTAATCTCGATGCTGGCATCCTCCGGTTTCTGGCGCAGCAGTTCCACGTCGGTCTCGTTCACATTACTTGCAGCATAACGAAGCCAGCGCTCCGATTCCTGGGTGCAATACTTCACGGCTTTCGGGAAATGCCAGTTGAAATAATTGTTGGCAAACGAATCAACATCTGCCTTCAGCTGGTCCTCGCTGCCTTCGTGAGGTTCACATCCCGAAAGGCTGAATATACTTGCGGTCATGCATGCCACAGCTATGCATAAACCTATCATCGACTTCTTCATCATGATTCTCAAATCTTAAAAATTCTATTTTTTTGCGATATTTCGGCACAAAGATAGTAAAAAACTTTGTAATAAGAATCTTTTTTGCTAACTTTGCATGGAAAATAACAATTAAAATGCTGAAATTTATATCCTTTGGCAGTGGAAGTAGTGGCAATTGCTATTATCTTTACACTGATACGGATTCGATACTGATAGACGTAGGAGTAGGAATAAGAATATTGAAGAAGCATTTCCATAACTATGGACTTCGCTTCGAGGATGTGCATCACGTCCTCATCACCCATGACCACGCCGACCATGTAAAATCGGTGGGGAGTCTGAGTACTGACTATCATCTACCGGTATATACGACCCGTAAAGTACATCAAGGCATCGAGCGCAACTATTGTGTTCGAAAGAAGATAGAGCCTAACCATGCTCGTGTGATAGAGAAGAAAGTAACTTTCACACTGGGCGAGTTTAAGATTACTCCGTTCGGTGTACCCCACGACAGTACCGACAATGTTGGCTATTTCGTGGAGTGCGGTGGTGTAAACTTCTGTCTCATCACCGATGTGGGGCATATTACTGAAGAGATGCACGACTTTATCGGCCGTGCCAACTATCTTGTGCTCGAGGCGAACCATAGTGTAGAGATGCTCCAGCAGGGTCATTATCCCCAGTATCTGAAGGATCGCATTCTGGGAGATAACGGTCATCTGAGCAACGACGATTGTGGCGAGGCGCTTGCCAATTATGCTACACCGGAGCTTCATCACGTCTGGCTCTGTCATCTCAGCGAGGAGAACAACCATCCTGAGCTGGCACGCAAAACCGTGGAGCAGATCCTGCGCAGCAAAGGCATCATAGCCGGCAAGGACTTCCAGCTGGAAGTATTGAAGCGCAAGACACCGAGCGAAATCTATAAGCTGGTGTAGGGCAGGTGTAAAACTAAAAAGGTAGCCGGATAAGGAGTTATATTGAGTTAACTCCTTATCCGGCTATTTCATGAATACGAAATAAACGGCTGCAATCAGGCAGCAGAAGGCTGCGAAATGATTCCAGTGCAATCCCTGTCCCTGAAAGAGGATATTGGCGATGATGGCGAAGACGATAAGCGATACGCATTCCTGTATCACCTTGAGTTGGACCAGATTAAACGGTCCGCCATTATCCACGAAACCGATGCGGTTGGCTGGTACCTGACAGCAATATTCGAAGAAGGCGATAGCCCAACTGAAGGCGATGACACCGATAAGAGGCCAGTTGCTGCTCACGCCCGTTTGTTGCAACTTGAGGTGTCCGTACCAAGCTAGCGTCATGAAGATGTTGCTCAGCACCAATAATAATATAGTATACAATCCGTTCATAATCTTATCTTTTTTGCGGGTGCAAAGGTAATATATTTTTTTAAACCCTCCAAATTTCAGGGAAGTTTCATTTCGTTTTTGTTTTGATATGGCTGTTTTTGGCAGATAGATCTCCGATATCCTGATATTTATCTCCGAAAGATAAGTGTGCTGTTTGCGTATGGCTAGTAGGCTGTTTGGGGCGAACAGCCGACTAGCGGAATAGGGAACAGTCGGCTGTTCCTATGAGACAGTCATCTCAGACGGGGAAACCAGATTTCTCCTTCCATCTGCACTTTGATATCAGCTATCGCAATATCTTCTTCCATAGATTCTTGTATTCAAGAATCTCGTTTATTAGTTGGCATCAAGATTTCGGTATAATCTGGCAAACTCTTCTAATCTAACTACTAGTACTCTTGGAAAATCAATGTTTTCTAAATCTTTGAAATGTTTATCATCTGATACAATGAAATCGGCATTAGCAAAGACTGCACAATCCACAAACTTATTATCATCGGGATCCTGTGTGATAAGATTCCAATGATAATGAGCATCAACTCTTTGGGTATTTGGAGCTTGAGTTATAATCTCTAATACCATAGTTGCTATTAATCGATTCGTTTTTAAACAAAGTATTTCTTCGTATTCTTCTAGAATTTCAGTTGTAAAGCAGAGACAATAGTCCCCATTCAAGAATCTTTCCCATAAGAAATAATTTTTGCTTTTCCTTGCAATTATCTGCAAGAGACAGTTGGTATCTAAGACGATATTTCTCTGCATAGTCAGTTTATTTATAAGTCGTGCGCAAATGTTCTGACTGCATTTCCTGCAACTTTTCATTGCTCATTTCGCCAGATTCCCAAAGCTTATCTATTTCTCGCTGCAAGCGATCATTCATGAACTTTACTAATGTTCGTTTCAAGTCTGCCAAGTCCTGTTCTGACTGCAAACAAGAGATAACATTGAGCACCGCCTGCTGGGCCTGATTGAATTGTAATACTTGTGTTGCCATAATTGTAATTTTTAAACATTTCACTCTGCAAAGATACAGATAATTATTGAAACTCCAAAGATTTTGAGAAGAATATTTTGATTTTGCAAGAAAAATGGGGGATAATATAAAAAAGGTGGCGAATCTTTTTGTTATCTCTGATTTTTGCTGTATCTGGATTGATTCGCATAATCCTTTAAATTTCCGTGTCCTCAGCCATTTTCTTTCAGATTTTCTTGCGAGTTCCAATCTTTCTTCGTATCTTTGCCGTGCCAGTTATTCATTTTAAAAAGGAGCAATATGATGGTACATCGAGATAAGATATTATGTTTTTTGGTTTTATTCTGCTGCTTTGCTCATACTTCTCTGCAAGCCCAGCAGCCACGCAAGAAGGTGGGGCTCGTGTTGGGTGGAGGTGGTGCCAAGGGTGCGGCTGAAGTAGGTGTGCTCAAGGTGCTGGAAGAGGCTGATATTCCTGTAGATTATATTGCCGGAACCAGTATCGGTGCCATCGTGGGCGGACTCTATGCCATCGGCTACGATGCTGCGGATATCGATAGCCTCTACCGTAACCAGAACTGGCTTTTCCTTTTGAGCGACCAGGTGAAACGTGAATCGGAGACTTTTCTTTCTAAAGAAGAAAGGGAGAAATATATCGTTCATATTCCTCTTTCCAAAGAGAGGAAGGTCTCGTTGCCAACCGGTTATGTGAAGGGGCAGAATATCTTTAACCTTTTCTCTAAACTTACCGTGGGGTATCATCAGGTGGATGATTTCTCCAACCTACCCATCCCTTTCCGTTGCGTGGCGGTAGATCTGGTAGAAGGCAAGGAGGTGGTGTTTTCATCGGGCTCGTTGCCATTGGCGATGCGTGCCAGCATGTCGATACCGGGCGTGTTTGCTCCGGTAGAATGGAAAGGAAAGATGCTGGTGGATGGCGGCGCCTTGAACAATCTGCCGGTTGATGTGGCAAAGGAAATGGGAGCGGATGTGATTATCTGCGTAGATTTGAGTACCGGTTGGAAGAAGAAGGAAGAACTGAAATCGGCTTCTTCTGTTGTAGAACAGCTCATAAGTATGATGGGGCAGAACAAATACCGGAAGAATATGGCTGAAGCCGATCTTTATATCAATCCTTCTCTGAAAGGTTATTCGGCAGCCAGTTTCCAATCTGAAGCCATTGACACGATGATACAGCGGGGAGAACAGGCTGCCCGTCAGAAATGGGATGAGCTGATGGCTCTGAGAAAGTATATCTATGCTGATGCTTGTGATTCTGTAGCCTCTGATGATACATTACAGGATAAACGCCTCAAACAGCCGAAACCTTCTCAGACGGAAGCTTATCATATAGGAAGCATCCGGATAGAAGGCATCAGCGGAGAGGAGGAAAAGTGGATTAGAAAGAAAATTGCTTTACGGGAGAATTCGGAAGTCAGTCCTGAGGAGATAGATGGCACACTTGCCATGCTCAGGGGACTGAATATCTTTTCGCGTGTAGAATACAGACAGTCTAACGAGGAACCTTATGACCTGGTATTCATGCTGGAACCCAACGAATCGAGAAGAATCAGTGTAGGTGCACGTTTTGATACGCAGGATTTGGCGAGCGTCATTGCTCAGATATCCAATAACCAGCAGTTTTCTACCCGTCATCACTATGCCTTTACAGGACGCATTTCCCGTAATCCCTATCTAGAAATGAAATATGCCTATGGCAACCTTTTCGGAGCGAAAATCGGCATTTCCTATCGTATGGCTCATTATGATTTCGACCTTTATGCGGACAAGCATAAGCTGGATGCCCTGGAGTTTCTTTCGCATTCTTTCGCTGGATTCTATACCCGCGATATCGGTAATTTCAGATTGAAGTCGGGAGTGCAGTTTGATTATTATCATTATCATTCTGATATGTTCGAACGCGACGGAAGCATCCAGACACGTTCGTCAGACCATTTCCTGAACTACTTTGCATCTGTTGTGATGGATACTTACGACCGCCGCTATTTCCCGACCCGTGGTAGCCGCATTCAGGTTCAGGGCATTCTGCATACGGATGACGGAATACATTATGCTGATGGTAATCCTTTTGCTGAAGCTGCTTTTCAAGGAGAATGTGCCGTACGTCTCAATTCCAGATTCTATCTGCTCCCTAAGCTCAAGAGCCGCTTCTTGTTTGGCAGTTCCGTACCAGCCATTTATCAGAATTATGCAGGTGGAGTAGCTGACGGTTACTATCTGCCTTGGCAGGTGGCATGGGAGAGTGCGCAGCATGTTCATCTGCTGGAGCGCAATGTGGTGACTGGTCAGCTCGGTTTCCGCTATCGGGTAAAAGGAAAGTTCTATCTTACCGCTCTGGGAGAGTATGGCAAGGAAGCCCGCAAGTTTTCCCATATTCTCATCGGTGATGATTTGTGGGGAGGAGCCTTGAGAGCATCCTATGATTTCGTATTGGGTCCGGTAAGCATTCAGGCTAATTATTCTAGCTTGGGTAAGAATGTAGGATTCTATATCAATGCAGGATTTGTATTCTGATTTCCTTATCTGCATCATGTAAACCAGAACCTGCATGTTTATATGTGTCATGGCGGTTCGCACAAAACTCGCATCTTGTCGTTTCCAGAGCCTACAAGACAGGAAATCATCAGTCTGATAGGTGGTTGGCTGAAGGAATAATGCTTTCAACAACCAACCATGATGGATAAAATGAAAGATTTTTTCAAAAAATATCCATAAAAGTTTGGTGGTTTCAGAAAAATGTATTACCTTTGCACTCGCTTTTGAAAACAAAGCTTTTAGCAGAGGCACCCTTAGCTCAGTTGGTAGAGCAACTGACTCTTAATCAGTGGGTCTAGGGTTCGAATCCCTAAGGGTGTACAAAAAACTCCGAAGAATCAATCTTGGTTCTTCGGAGTTTTTTTTTTATCTATGTCCGGTATGAGGTAACCACGGCTCCGTGAATGTTGGTGATATATCACAAATTTGCAGAATTTGAGAAAAAATAAGTAAGATAGTCTTGCTATTTCTGTTTTTTATAGTATCTTTGCAACCGATGAATAGAACAGACTTGACACAAGGTAGCATTTGGGGGAATATCACGACCTTTCTGTTACCTTATATTCTGGCTTATTTCCTACAGATTCTCTATGGTTTGGCCGACCTTTTCGTGATAGGTAGATATTGTGGTGTAGATAGTACTACGGCTGTATCTAATGGTGCGCAGGTAATGTATTTTGTTACTTGCGTAGTCATCGGTCTAGCTATGGGTACTACTGTGAATACGGCTCATGCCATCGGTGCAAAGGATCAGCGCCGGGCTTCCCGGGTTATTGGTAATACTGCTACCATGTTCTTTATCTTGAGTATATTGTTGGCGCTGGTGTTGCTTTGTTGCCGTGATGGTATTGTCCGATTGATGGATACGCCACCAGAGGCTGTGGAAGGTACCCGTGATTATCTTATGGTATGCTTTATCGGCATTCCTTTCATCATGGCTTATAATGTGATAGCCTCTATCTTCCGTGGTTTGGGTGATTCGAAGAGTCCGATGTATTTCGTTGCTGTAGCCTGTGTGGTGAACATCCTTCTCGACTTTTTCTTTATCGGATATCTGGGGTGGGGAGCCCGAGGTGCTGCATTGGGCACTACCTTATCGCAAATGTTCAGTGTGATCGTAGCCCTCCTTGCCATCAGGCGTCACCGAGAAGTATTTGATGTTCACAGACATGATTTCCGTCCGAACCGTCAGACGGTAAAAAGTATTCTGAAGATAGGCTTCCCGATAGCTATGCAGGATGGTTTCATCCAGTTGGGCTTTCTTGCCATTGCCGTAATTGCCAATGGACGAGGCGTGTATGATGCCGGTGCTGTGGGCATCGTAGAGAAGTTTATCGGTCTGGTTTTTATTCTTCCTTCTGCCATGCTGTCTACCGTATCTGCCATCTGTTCCCAAAACTATGGTGCAGGTAATTTAGACCGTGTGCTTAAAACTTTGCGCTGTTCTCTTGTCATCATCTTTTGTTATGGCATTCTGATGATTGCCGTTTGGGAGATTTTCCCGGAGGTGGCAGTGGGTATCTTTACCGATGATCCTGTTGTAGTAGAAAAAGGAGCTGTTTATCTGCAGGGATATATTTATGATTGCCTTTTTGCCGGCATTCACTTCTGCTTCTCAGGCTTGTTTACAGCCTGCGGCTATTCCATCATCTCTTTTGTTTATAATTTCCTGTCGGTCATCCTGGTAAGAATTCCGTTGGCTTATCTTGCCTCAGAGATGTATCCGGATACGCTCTATCCTATGGGTATCACGACATGGTTCGGTTCGCTGTTCTCTGTTATCATCTGTGTGGTTGTATACCGCTGGATGGTCAAGCATCATAAGTTCAGTCATTCCATCGTTGCTTCCTAATACAGGCATGATTATTCTTTTAACAGCTGTTTTCTGAAAGCACTAGGAGACATTCCCGTCTTTTGTCTGAAGAGGCGGGCGAAATGGTTGGGATAGTTGAAGCCCAGTTCTCTGCAGGTGCCGTAGCTGCGGCTCTTTATGTTGCCGGTGATGGTCCATGAAACAGGATAAAACATGTATCAGAAGCAATAATTTCGCCAACTGCCACAACGAATTTGGGTCAACTGTCACAGTGAATTTGGGTCAACTGCCACAACGAATTTGGGTCAACTGCCACAATAGAATGGGAAAGCAACAAAGTTTAACCATTTTATTTGCTTGATATTCAATAAAATATATTATTTTTGCATCAGAAATTAAAAATGAGATTTTATGAAAGAATATAAAGCAAGAATTGCAGATAAAATATTGGCAGAAAAACTGGATGCGATGGGGGCTGTTTTGATAGAAGGTCCTAAGTATTGCGGTAAAACTACTCTTGCCAGCCAACAGGCTAAAAGTATCCTGTCTATGTCTGATCCAGATACTATGGAGCAGAACATTGCTATGGCCAATACCAATATCAAACTGTTGCTTCGAGGTGAAACGCCACGTTTGATAGATGAATGGCAAATAGCACCTAAGTTCTGGGATGCCGTCAGAAATGAAGTGGATAAGCGTGATGATGATGGGCAGTTCATACTGACTGGGTCTGCTGTACCACCTAGTTATGACGAAATCTTTCATACGGGTACGGGGCGTTTTGCCTGGCTCAAACTCCGAACGATGAGTTTGTGGGAATCAGGAGATTCTACAGGAGAGGTTAGCCTTGCCAAATTGTTCGCAACCGACAGGACGGATTACTTCGTAGAAGGAATCAACCCAATTGACTTGGAGCATCTGGCATATTTGACTTGTCGGGGTGGCTGGCCGAAAGCCTTGGATAAGAAAAGCAAACAGGCTGCTTTACAGCAGGCCATTGAGTATTTTGAGGCAGTAACCAGATTCGATGTATCCCGTGTAGATGGAGTCAACCGTGATAGTGAATTGGCACGGAGGATTATGCGTTCGTATGCGAGAAATCAGGGAAGTCAGGCTACTGCAAGTACCATTTTGGCAGATATTGCCAACAATGAGAGTACTGAGGTTAGTGAGAATACCATCTATTCCTACATCAAGGCTTTGAAGAAGATATTTGTGATAGAGGATTCTACAGCCTGGAACCCGAATATGAGAAGCAAGTCGGCGATACGTACTTCTGATACCAGATATTTTACCGACCCTTCGATTGCAACTGCAGCTTTGGGAATGGGACCGGATGACTTGATCAATGATTTGAGTACGTTTGGCTTATTCTTTGAAACCTTGTGTGTACGTGATTTGAGAGTTTATGCTGATGCATTAGGTGGCTCCGTTTATCATTTTCGTGATAGAAAAGGTCTGGAGTGTGATGCTGTAGTTCATCTTCGTAATGGCAAGTATGGGTTGATAGAGGTGAAGCTGGGTGGCGACAAGCTCATAGAGGAGGGCGCAGGAAACTTGGTGACCTTGGAAAGTAAAATCGATACCGATAAGATGAAGTCACCATCTTTCAAAATGGTGCTGACTGGTGTCGGTAAATATGCCTACCAGCGTCCGCAGGACGGCGTATATGTTGTGCCGGTAGGGTGCTTGAGAGATTAGGAATCTATTTGTTTCTTTTCTCTATTGGAGGTCAGCCTGTGTTTTCATACGAACTGGCGTCCTTGACACATTAATATATTATATAGGGGCATCTTTGTTTCTTGAATAGAGACAGAGGTGCCCCTTATCATATATTAATAAACTTCATAAATTCACTGTCATTATGTCAAGAAACAAGAAAACATCAGAGTCTTTATTCCAGTTCATGAACCTCCTCATCGCCCTGTTGCTGAAGAACGGGCAATACCGCACCTCGCTGCATTACAAGGCATCCCTCAACAGCTTTAAGCGATACCGTGACAACAAGGATATTGCCCTACAAGAGATAGATTCAGAAGTGATGCGCTCGTATGAGGCGTACCTGCATCATACGGCGGAGGTATGCAAAAACACCAGCTCCTTCTATCTCCGCATCCTCCGTGCCACCTACAACAAAGCTGTGGCAAAGGGACTGACGCCACAGCAGCATCCCTTCTCGGATGTCTATACCGGTATTGCCCCAACCCGCAAGAGAGCCATACCTACAGAGAATGTCAGCCAGATCAAGAGTCTGCAATCTGTCAAGGATCTCAATCCCAAGGAAGAGATGGCAAGAGATACATTCCTGATGAGTTTCTATCTGCGTGGTATCTCTTTCATCGACCTGGCTCATCTCCGCAAATCTGACCTCAAGGACGGTTATCTTCATTATACAAGAAGAAAGACAGGACAGCGTCTCACCATCCGATGGGAGAAGGAGATGCAGGAGTTGTTGGAAAAGTATCAGGCGCAGACCGCCTCCTCATCTTATCTCTTTCCTTTCCTTGTTGATGATGGAAACAAAAGACAGGATAAAACTATTGACAAAAAGCAGGATGAGGCACGCCTATATCACAATGCGGAAGCGCGTATCTCCTACCACCTCAGAAAGTTTGGAGCTACGATAGGCATCAAGGGCAAGCTCACCCTCTATGTTGCCCGCCATTCCTGGGCAACGACGGCAAGAGATAATCATATCTCTATCTCTGTCATCAGCGAGGCATTGGGACATCATTCCGAAACCACCACACAAATCTATCTCCGTTCCATCAAAAGCTCAGAAGTAGATGATGCCAACGCCAAGATACTGGCAGCCCTATAAGCCACAAAAAAGAATAAAAAGAGGGATTATGTAAAATGAACCAAAATGAACCAATTTTTCTGAATCTCTATATAAGAGACACAGAATCTTACTGCAAAAGTACGAAAATTATTGGAAACAAGCAAATTATGGGTGTTAAAAAATTAATATCGTTCTACGAAAATCAACATTTTTTTACGCTTCTTTTCGTACATAATTTCCTAAGTTGTTGATTGAACGAATGTTTTCGGCATTTCTGTGTCTCTTATATAGAGATTCAGAAGAACGGGAGTGATTGAGGGAAGGATTTTGAGGACAAAGGAATCGGACAGCTAATCATTCCAAGGGTTGCAGACTATCATGCTCTTGGATCAGGAGTACGTCTGTGATTAGAGGTTTCCGTTATTGGAAATAGACTAACCAACCCTTTCTTGCCAAGTGTTTTGAAACATGATTTCACGACACGGGGGAATGAGAAGTACACCCTGGTCAAAATAGAAAAAAATAAACAATGATACAAGCAGACAACGAGGAGAGTTGGTACGCATTCAAGATATTTTTTGGGAAAGGAAAGCCTATCAAGGCATATTTCGTTGCCAAAGGGATAGAACATATTTATGATGTGAAACAAGCATATTGGGACAAGAATAAGAAAAAGAGACTGGTGAAGGAAGTTCCTATTATGCCATCTCTCATTCTTTTCCGTACTACGAGAACAGATGCCGAAGAGATTGAACGCAATTTTCTCAATAAAGTGATGCTCTATCGTGGCAAAAATTCTGAGAACTTGAAAGAACCTTCTAAAATTTCAGAACGTGAAGTGAAAATCTTCAATATTGTAGCAACTTCTGGTGTTGAAGGACTGGATTTTTACGATGAGTATAATCCCAAGTTTACCAGAGGTGACAAGTTCCGAGTCATTGAAGGTCCTTTGAAAGGAGCGGAAGGCTATGTCGTCCGTATCAAAAAAGATCATAAACTTTATGTGAGTATCAAGGGGTTGTGTGCTGTTACGACAGGATATATTCCTAAAGCATACTTGCAAAAAATCGAATAGAGTATATGGAAATGTCAGATATTAAGCAAGTGGTACTGACGAGGAAAAGTACCTCGCCAGTAACAGAGTATTAATCGAGATGATGATGAGCAGCCCAGCTGCCCGCATCCAAACATGGACACTCTTTGGGAGTAGTCCCCGGCAAATCCCGATGCCCCACAATCTTCGCTTTCGGAAAGAGAATCTTCAGATTCCTGAAAAGGTCAATGAGTCTCGTTTCCTGCTCAGTTGTCATGGTGTTGCAAGGCTTGCCTTGCTCATCGAGCCCTCCCTCATAGCAGATGCCGATAGAGCATCTATTATAAGGTCTGGCATGAGCACCAACCTCCAACAGCATCCGGTGCTGCGTCATCGTTCCATCCTTACGGATGTAGAAGTGGTAGCCGATGTCATAAAACCCACGGGCCTTATGGTCACGGCGCAGCTGTTCCACACTATAGTCCTCATTGCATCGGCTAGCCGAGCAATGCAAAACCAGATATTTAATGTCGTTAGCCGACATATATTGACTTTGTCTCATAATTAATAATTCAACATTTAACATTCAACACTTAACATTGCTATAAGGCATTTGCGCACGAGCTTACTCCCAGTGCAGTAAGAGCTGCAATCAAAGCTTGAACAGCAGCATTCAAAATTGAAACCCAAGAAATTTTCTTGGAACCATCATTAAAATTCTTCATAATCAGAAATGTGTTTAAAAGTGAAACATAAGTTTGAAGGGGTGACCACACCCTGCACTATGCAGGATGCAGTCACAGGGAGAATCCTACTCCAGACCATCACCGCCACCGTCAGTGCCAGAGTCGGTACTGCTTCCACCGCCAGGGTTTGGTGTATCACCACCATCACCCGATGGCTTGTTGTCACTCTTGTCGTCCTTGGTAGGCTTCTTCTTCGCAGCCTCCAGGTCAACGGTACTCTCGTTCGCCTTTTCAGCCTTGAGCAAGGCAGCTTGACCAGCACGGCTTGCCACAAGTTTGAACTCTGCTTTATCAACAAGGTTCTCAAAGTCCACACCAGGGTTGAACTTGATGTTCACCGACTTGATGTTTTCCTCGGTAAACTTCTCCAGCGACTCCGCACCCTCACAGTTGATGGAGATGCTAAAGACACCAAACTCACCGAGTTTAATCTTGTTGCCGTTGAGCAGTTGCTCTACAATGCAGTCGCACATGTCCGACAGGATGGCTTTCACCATACCTCGGCTGTAGCCAGCGTTGTGTGAAGCAATGTGCTTGCAAAACTTATTCAAGTCCCAGATTTCACGAACTTGGTTCTTGGCATAAGCCTTTTGAGGCTCCTCTGGTTTGATAGGATTACCCATCATGTAAATAGAATACTCAATCATAATCGATTCCTTTCTTTTAAATTGTTAATACTATAATTGTCAGCTACTCCAAACTTCGAATGTCGAGCCCCCGGGTATTGAATTCTTCACTCATCACTCTTCGTTCTTCGTTTAAGCTGTTGCAAAGATACAACATCTGTGGTCCGAAAACAATTCCGTTGAAAGGCATTGAAAAACGTTGAATATCTATTGAATAAGGTTAAGAAAATCATTAAGAAATCATAGCCAGCAAGTCATTTTTTACCCTTTTACCTTTATACGATGTCAGATGTAACTTTCAATATATACGGAGGCAATAACCAAATCCTCCCCAACGCTACAAAGGCAGAGCAAAACTTCTATGGCGACCAGTTCGCAGAGAAGACGCTTGCCAAGGATGGCGAAGCACCTCAACCTCTCACTGAGGAAGAACAGGCTTTGTCTATATATATAAATAAGGTGAAATCCTTGCGAGGCTACATCACCCTCCTTCGCTCCTGCAAGACAGCGAGAGACCTGGGCGAGGTGGTGGCAACCATGCGACAGCAAGAGCCATCCCTCACCGATGAGCTGATAGTGAAGCAGAGTTTCATTTCCCTTCTCCTTCCCTTTGTTCCGAAATGGGAGAAAGGGAAGACCATCGACAACATCCGGGTAGCAATCAATACTGCCTGGACGGCCCGCAAAAAGACTATCCGTCAAGCAGGTCGCTAAAACACCCTCAAAAAAGTATCTTAAGATACATGGGCAAGTATCCTAAGATACTTCGCCAAGTATCCTAAGATACTTTGGAAAGTATCCTAACCCTCTTTAAATTCATATTTATGTCAGAAGAGCAAAATACATTCGATATCAAGCAGAGTAACGTGCAGATATTGCCTAATGCAAAATATGCCATACAGAATTTCTATGGAGCAGAATATGCCAGGAAAGTGCTGAGCAACCGTCCTTGTAACAAGGAGGCCATTGCAGAAAGCTCTATACTCGACATGTTTTACTATAGTGATACCAAACCATGTCCAGTCTCCAACGAAATCATCCGCAAGGAGATACTTGCTTTGTGCGAAAAGCGTTTGGTAGAAGATAATGTTCTTTGCCTATATGGTGAAGAGGGTGTTGGCGTTTCCACAGTGCTGGCGCAGTTTGCCAGGGAGCATGGTCGTAACTGTATGAGCTATTTCAACGATGGCCTTGACATTATGTTGATGGATGCGGATGTGATGGAGCACAGCGTTGTGGAGCAATTGTACTGGTATGCCTACGGGGCAGATGAACTTTTCGACATTAGGGATGCAGAGAAAGCCAACATTACTGCATTATGGCGCCATCCGTTTATCGGAAAATCAAACGTTCTGATAAGCCATTATACTTCGTCTTTGATGGTTTTGATCATGTTCCGCCAGAAAAGGTTGAGAGTGTCAAACGTTTTTTAGAGAAGATGTTTTGGAACAATGGTCGCTTCATTTTTTCAGGCAAGAAAGAAGATATCAAGAATATCATACCTTCCTGTTCCAAGTTGAGTATCAGTGAATACGAGATAATTCCGTTTGGTGATGCCGACGTAAAGGATTATTTCCGTAAATCGGTTTCAGACATCAATGAAGAAGAACTTCAAGCCCTATGCGACATCACAAGAGGATTGGGAAGCCGCATGGAAACAGTGCTCAACCGTTATATAAAGAAAGGTAAGCTGAAGGATTTGGTTGCATCAAATGCATCAGGCACTACCGATTTGTATGATGCTGATTTTCATCATATATTTGATACAAACGAAACTTTGACATATGATTTCTTCGCTTTATTGACCTATACGGAGTTTCCTCTTCAAGTGCCAGTGGCAGCAGCCATCTTGTCGCTGTCAGAAGATGAATTTCTTGGGGTGTCTGAGAAATATAAGGAGTTTGTACATATAGATCCGTCGGGTATTTGTACCCTCATTAATGAGGGCTTTCATAAATACCTGAAGCGTCAGTTGACGAGTTTGAAGCAGAACATAGAGTTGAAGATACTCCATGTTTTGCAGATGCCACAATATATGATTTCCCATTGCAGCTTCATCCCACCCCTCATGAAGACTTTGCATAAGACAGACCAGCTGGTAAACTTTCTCAGCAGGGACAATATCCAGAAGATACTTGTCAACAAGCATTCTCAGGCAGCTCTCAACGAGCAGTGCGAGTTTGGCTATGAAGCCTGCAAGGATGAACCGGAGAAATATGCGGCAACCCTGTTCCGTTTTGCTCTCAATAAGTCCATGTCTCGTGAGATTGAGAAAAATGAGTTGTGGGACAACGAACTGGAAGCTCTTCTTGCCACTGGACATTCCGAGCAAGCATTGGCATTATCTCGTAATGTGTATCTTTCAGAGGAACGCCTGAAGTCATTTCTGCTTATAGCCAGAAAGAAGGATTTGTTGAACCCTTCCGACTATGAGGTACTGAAAGAGAACATTAACCAACTTGTATCTACCATACAGTTTGAGAAAATACCAAGCAAAGCCATTGAGTTGGCAAAACTCTTGATGCCAATAGATTATGAGTCAGCTATAGCCATTGTTGACAAAGTGGCAAAGGCAAACAAGGAGACAGTTAATGCCGATAGGGTTTACACGTTGATGTCGTTGATGTCAAACAAGACGGATGCAGAAACAGGAAACGTAACCAATTTCGATATGGTCAGTGCCAAGATTGAGGACGATGAGTTGCGCACGTTCACTCATGCCGCCAAGAACTTGTTTGCAGATGTCTCGGTTGATTACTTCTTGGGTGAGTTGGCTAAACTGCCAAGCAATTCCCGTAAGCTGCATTTGTTGCAGATATGGTTGCCTGAGCATGAGAACAAGGAAAATATTGGCAAAGCTGTTTTGCAAGCTATTCAATTGATAGTGGCAGTTTCAGATACAGATATGCCGAAAGCTAAGATTCTCAACACCGTTTGTCATTCTATGTCAAAGATGACGCCCGAAGAGATGAAAAAGGCTATGGCTTATATCGAATCTCTCACCGACACCATCAAATACCCGACGTTTGATTATGTGGATGCCGAACTGACTATCATTGAGGCAACAAAAGACATCCTTCCTGAGGAGAGCAAGTCCCGACTTGAACTTCTGTATCTCTACATCTGTGATTTGGAAGACGAATCGGTTCGTGTGTCTTGTCTGTCAAAGCTGTTAGGCAGGTTTGACTATCTGGGCAAACGGTCAGAGACAGAGAATACTTTGGGCTGTTCCACTGGCGACATACGCCGTGACATCATATCGGGTATCCGACACCTTTTGGAAGAAACCGCCTATCATCTGAAAGTGGTGGAAGAGCCAATCAAGGCATTGGTATGTGATTACCCAACGATGATAGATGAGTTGATAGACCAAATCAACACAACGGAACGCAAGAAGCGAGCCTATTCCTTGGCTGCCAGTCAGTATCTGTTAAAACAGGAAGAGAAAAAGGTGAAGCTGGATAAGTTTTTCGATTTAATTGCCAAGACCGACAATACCTACGACAACCGTGAGAACCCTCTCGAATTACTGTCTCGCATGTTGTATTATGCCGAACAGATAAATCATGAGGCATTCCTTTCAGTGTTGAAAGCCAATTTTCATTATTTTGAGAAATTGGAACGTCCGTCACGCAAGGTTATCATCTTTATGCGTATATACTTGTGGATGACAAAACACTTTCCTGAGGATTCATTTGCCAATAGGATTAAAGGTTTAGTATTAGACAATTGGCAGTCTATAGAGATGTTGAAAGAAAGAATCGAATGTGGCTTTTTCCTGGCAAAGAACTTTGCCAAAGTCTCAAGTGGCGATGCCGAGGACATCCTGAAAAAATGTCGCAAGATGAAGACTGAGTGTTTCTTGGCATCATCATCTTGTATCACGGCATACGACATAGCCCTCGAACTTTATTCCCGTTCAATGGGACTTCTTGTACGATATGGCATGTGCGAAGACGAACAGCTCTTGACGCAGTTTGCAGATGATATAGATGCGCAGTTGTCAGATGGCGAGAAAGCTGTTATTTGGAGCAATATCGCTTTGGAGTACTATCTTGCCAACGATACCAAGCAATTCAACCAACTATGCGGAAAATATTTCCCTGCTCATTTTGACACCTGTTCGGTATTGGATCAGAAAATAGTCATTTTTGGCATTGCGCCAGCCATGTTCTATTATAGCAGGGATACCCTTTATTCTCTCTTGACCCGCTACGATGAGCAGTTCATGAACGACTGTTTAAAGCATGTAACAGAATTCATCTTCTGCAAGGAAGCCTCTCTGTCTGGGGTATCTGCGGAATATCAGGCATACCCATTGGAATACAAGGACTATCAAGACCTTATAGCCATTCTGGAGCATTCTACCAACGATGAAATTTTCTATCAGGTGGTCAATATCATTGCCAAGAGTCTGAAAGAAGGAAAACCTAAGCAGACATTAAGTAGTAATCAGAAGAATGCAATTGTCAATGAGATAGAGCGAATCGTGAACGAGAAACTTCCTACTCGCTTTGGCATCCAGCATGATGGTTATAAGATAGCCTGTCTTGCAGCTTTGCGCCATTCTAAATCAGAGTTCTCTAATAAGGACAGCAAAACCTGGTTTGATGCCATTGATCGTATCGACAACAAAGCAGACAAGGCATTCCTGTTTCTTCAGATAGCCCCTTATTTCCAGAAGAAGGGAGACAAAGAAGTGTTCTTTGAAAAAGGCATAGAACTGGCAGAGTCAATATCCTCTACTTTCGATAAGGTAAACCGACTCGATTTGAGCATCAATGAGTGTGTGGAGAATAATCTTGGCAACCTGGTTAAGCCTGTTGCCGAAACTGCCATGCGAAGCCTTCGCCTGAATGGAACGCTCGATGATTATAAACGCTTGATAGATATGGTTTATCAGCACAAGCCAGAATTAGCGGAAGAGATGGTTAACAATCTCGACAAGGATCCAGCCCGTGTGCAATATAAGAACCGGTTGCTTAGTCATATATCATCAGCTAAGAAGTTGAAACAGGCACACGACAAGTTAGATACGATAGATAACCTTAACCGTCGTGAGCAAGTGAAATTCTTTACCAAGCAACTTGACAACCTGCTTAACGGCAAAGGCCAAGTGTTGGAATTGAATCGCATTCTCGACCTTTCCATCAAGCACATCTACGACCATAACATAGATGATGCCAAATATGCTATTTTGTATATTATGGAGGATGTGTACCGCAAGTACAAGCAGTCTAAGCAGAACAAGGACTTCTTGCTCAACATGCATCGTGCCTTCCGTTACAACTTGAAACTGGTCCTTTCGTTGGCTGCCGACACCAAAGAACGGATTGACCGTGTAGAGAGTTTGATCCGTACAAGCACTTTCAACGATGATGGCTATATCCAAGTAGGAGAAGAGGAGAAAGCCAAGGCTTACATTTTGAATTGGTATCAGTCATTCAATTACAACACACTGACCATTATCGACCCATATTTCAAGCCACAAGACCTCGCTATTATCAAGCAGCTCTGCGACATCAACAACGATTTGGAGATAAGGATACTTACCCATCGTCAGAAATATCAAAATGAGGATTACATCACATCATGGAGGTCTATTTCATCAGGAGTAACCAATACCATCAGTCTCAACTTTGTATGGTATGACGACAATTCAAAGGATGGTCCTCTTCATGACCGCTATTGGATATGTTCTGACGATGAGAACGACGAGCATCAAGGCATCACTCTCTGCTCCATCGACAGCCTCGGTAAAAAAGAAAGCTCTATCATCGAAGTGGATGGTGGCAAGATTCTGTCTGCCCTTCTTTCTTACTCAAAGTATGCATATACTCATGTAAGGAAGATGGGAGGAAGAGAGTTGAAATATGATGAGATGGAATTGGATTAGATTAATAGAAACAGTAAATCACCGTTAGCCCGTATGGCGGTCCCATCCCGCAAAACATGGCGAGGGCTTTGATGCCCCGCCAACCTTAGAGCGAAGCGGTTCCGAGTTCCGAGTAGGGCGGTTTCCTCCCTCGCTCCTGAGGAGAGAGGGCAGGGGTGAGAGGTGGAGCCTTCTTTAATGGTAAAGAAGGACGGGATGATTTTAGAACTTCTTATTAAAGAACAAAAATTAAAACAAAAACAATGAATATAGTAAAAACAGATATAGAAGGCGTACTCATTATAGAGCCACGCCTCTTCCGTGATGCTCGTGGCTACTTCTTCGAGAGTTTCAGCGAGCGAGAGTTTGAAGAAAAGGTAGCCCCAATCCTGGGACACAGTGTTCACTTTTGCCAGGACAACGAGTCTATGAGCAGCTATGGCGTAATGCGAGGCCTGCACTTCCAGCGCCCTCCTTATACCCAGAGCAAGTTGGTACGCTGCGTAAAAGGTAGAGTACTTGATGTAGCTGTCGATATTCGTAAAGGCTCCCCTACTTATGGTAAGCATGTGGCTGTAGAACTGACAGAAGACAATCATCGTCAGTTCTTTATCCCTAAGGGTTTTGCCCATGGTTTCGCCGTTCTCTCAGAAACAGCAGTCTTCCAATACAAGTGTGATAACTTCTATCATCCAGAGGCAGATGGAGGTATTTCTATCCTCGATGATACCCTCGGTATTGATTGGAAAATCCCAACAGAGCATGCTAATCTCTCAGAGAAAGATACGAAACATGCAATGCTGAAAGATTTTGATAGTCCATTCGATATCAATGTGAATCTATATAAGTAAACAACAAATACTAATCATTTAACATTAAGACAATGAAAGGAATTGTATTAGCAGGTGGAAGCGGAACACGCTTGTACCCAATCACCAAAGGTATCAGCAAACAGCTGATTCCAATCTTTGATAAACCGATGATTTATTATCCTAGTATATCACCATTACAGCGTAAGGTTTTAACACATTAAGTATTTACCTTTGCATC
>ENA-OZKX01000405-OZKX01000405.1-human-gut-metagenome-genome-assembly--contig:-NODE-405-length-20966-cov-7.787672_pt1 | contig 20966 bp, 15 predicted proteins | sample MGYA00244831_ERZ653774 | MGnify/ENA primary metagenome ERZ653774 (study PRJEB26926, sample SAMN06165314) | human gut metagenome | biome: ENVO:00009003; feature: ENVO:2100002; material: ENVO:00002003...
AGAGACAGGGTAGAACTCCAGATGCGCTCTTTTTGGATAAGAATGGTAAAAAAGATTTAAAGCTGACGGCAAGGCTGGCTGGCATTTTCGTGAATTATCTTAAAGTGCATCACCTTTCAAGGGAACAACTTTCTACCAGTACCGGTCTGCTCAACAAGAGTGTGGTAGCTTTTTATCAGCTCTGGCAGAAAGAGGGATATATCCGACCTGGGGTGCCGAATGGCTCCTCTGTTGCCCGGTTTTTGAATGAGGATTGTCATCTGCAATTGGGCGTAACCCGTAAATCTTATGCTGATTATATCAGAAAGAAAATCTCTCAGGGGAATATTGATTATGATGTTGAGGCGAAGGTAGACGATTATATGATGTCGCTACCCGAGTCTGATTCTTACGCAGAATAACGGGTGTTATTTGGCGTAAAGAAAAAAGTTTAGATATTGAAAGTACCTGTTAAAAGGGGCATTCCGAAAGGTTTGCCCCTTTTTCTTTTTCCGTCAAATGCTATTTCGCGTATTCGGCGGAAATGACGTAAAGAAACATTCTTCCTACCTTTGCCCCCGGAATTCAGAGCCGATATGGTCTGGGTTTCGGGGGCTTTTGTGTATAGGCACATCAACCGTTGTGGGAGCGCCCAACTTTAAAAAAAGGAATATTGAAAATGAAAGCAATGAAACCTTTTTATTTTACTCATCCGCAGTACGGAAAACTGAGGGTGGTGGTGATTGGAGGCAAAATCTATTACTGCCTGATGGACGTGAAGAACATCTTCAAGAAGTCGGTACAGAAACTCTATGAGACGATTGCTGACTCGGAGGGGGAACTGAAAAATCTGAACATCATGATGATGAAGGATATGAAAATCAAGTATAACCTCTTCTTCGAGAACCAGGAAATGGGGAAGGAGGAAGCGGAGGCTGAGAACGTGAATGCGGATATCAACTTCTGCGATGAACAGCTGGTGAAAGACCTTGTTGACAGGCGTGTTGCTGCCGAGAAGATTGCGGCAAAATGGGTAATAGGGTTCGTCAAGAGCAGACTGAATGATGCCGAGAATGCTTCGCTCTTCGAGGCGAACGGGGTTGACGAGATTTCTGATAACTCGCTGATTCTGCCTATCAATGTAAGCTATGGCTCAGGGTATATCATGATTAACAGCGAAGTGTTCGATTAATTGAAAAATATGGAGGTAAAATGGAGATAGTACATGTAGTGGCAATTAATCCTTATCGTAAGGGAAATAAAGGGAAAGTTTTTTCTTACAATATCGATACTTATGATAAGGTCATCGGGTCGAAGGAAATCAAGAAGATGATTCAGCAGATTCGGGGTGAATTGCCGATTGACGGAGTGGATTTGAACGATGCGCAGGCGGTGAAGAAGGCGCAGGAGAGGCTCAAGAGCGAGCTGCCTTTCTTCTGTCCGCACTACGGCATGTTCAAGAATAATGTGCGCAGACAGGAGAATGCCTTGCCGGAAAGCTTTCTCTTCCAGACGATTATTGATGTGGATGATAAGGAGTATGTGGAGAAGGCGATTGAGAAGGCGCGCGAACTGAACTGCTCTTCGGGGATATGGAACGGCTCGTTGCTGCATCTCTGTTATAGCGCTAGAAAGAAGCTGCATATCGGGATTAGAATGCCGGTGGGGATGACCATCGAAGAGACGCAGAAGGCGTATTGTGAGGCGCTGGGCGTGCCTTATGATGAGAGCTGCATCACACCTGAGAGGATGATTTTCCTGACGGATAAGGACTCGGAAATCTACCGGTCTAAAATGTGGTGCGCAGTGCTGCCGGAGAGCGAGATACAGGCTCGCAGAAAGGCTTTTCTGGACCGTGGGTTGACCGTAGACGGAAGAGTGGATGCAAAAGTTAATAGTTTACAGTTTACAGTTAATAGCAATAGTAATGACAATGTTCAAAACAATAGACTTTCGGGCAATCATGGCTCTGGTGAACTGGGAGAGGCCAGCGAGAAGAATCTGATAGCCTTTGATCTGTTCGTGCAGTCGGCTGGGCTTGAGGGGATGGCGATTGATACCGTTGGGTCTCGGCACTCTTCGCTCCTCGCTATCATGAGCGCAGGCGCTTCGAGGGTGATGAGCGAGGAGGAACTGATGAAGGTGGTGAGGACGAAAATGCCAAGCTACTATCAGGAGCCGGATTGCCATCAGCTGATACATGATTTCTATGCGAAATATGCTGACAGCTCCAAGCCGATGTCGAGGGATGTGATAAGGGTGAATGCGCTGGCGGAGCAGAAGGCGAATGAAGTGAAGAGTGAAGAACGAAGAGTGAAAAATTCAAATGCAGATGGTAATTATACAGTTCAAAGTTCAAATCTCCAAGTTCAAAGTAGCGACGAGGATTATCCGGAACCGCCAGCGATGCCGGAGAAACTGCCGAAGCTGGTAGAACTGCTGATATCTCGGACACCGGAGGTTTATAAGCCGGCAGTGGCGCACGCTATCTTTCCACCGTTGGCTACTCACCTCTGGCAGACGAGCTTCCGATATATTGATAATGTAGTGCATGAGGCTACATTGTCTACGTGCTTGCTTGCCGGTACGGGTGCAGGTAAATCGTCTGTGGATAAGCCGATTAGGTATATTATGGAGGATATCAGAAAGCGGGATGCGGAGAATCTGAAACGTGAGAAGGAATGGAAGGAGGAGGTGACGCGCAAGGGTGCCAACAAGGATAAGCGCAAACGACCGGATAATCTTGTTATCCAGGAGATTGATGCTGATATGACCAGTCCGGCATTCGTGATGCGAACCGCAGAGGCGCAGGGGCGTTTCCTCTATACTTCGCTTAACGAGCTGGATCAGTTTGATGCACTCCGGGGCAGCGGCAACCAGCAGTTCCGCATCATGTGTCTCGCCTTTGACCCCTTCAACCTCTTTGGCCAACAGCGCGTTGGCGTTCAAAGTGTGACAGAAAGGGTAACGATAAGGTTCAACTGGAATGCATCTACCACCATTCAGAAAGGGCAACGCTACTTCTCAAAAGTTTTGACAGACGGTCCGATAAGCCGTATCAATTTCTGTACCATTCCGGAGCGTGAAATCGGTGATGAAATGCCTGTTTACGGCGATTACGATGATGCTTACCGTGAAGCGCTGAAGCCTTATATCGAGAATCTGAACAACGCCAGGGGACTGATTGACTGCCCTGAGGCATTCCAGCTTGCCCTTAAACTGAAGGATGAGAATGCGGAATTTTCACGCCTCTCTCAGGACCGAGTTTACGAGAACCTTTCCTTCCGTGCCAACGTCATCGCCTACCTGAAGGCGTGTGTGCTGTATGTGGCGAACGGTTGCAAATGGGAACCGGAGATTGACGAGTTCATCCGCTGGAGCGAGCGTTACGACCTCTACTGCAAGATGCGTTTCTTCGGTGATGCCATCAAGAGGGCGAATGATACAGGCGAGAAGTCGAGCAAGCGAGGACCTTCCAACATGCTGATGCAGTTGCCGGATGAGTTTACTTACCAGCAGGTGATAGACTTGCGTGTAGCACGAGGTATGGATAAGAAGGGAACTTCAAGAATGTTAGGTAACTGGAAGGAACGTCATTACATCAAGGTTAAGGATAGCAACTCGGTTCCTCAGAAATTCAGTTCCTCAGTTTTTATTAAACTTAAATTCCGAAAGGAGAATTCATAGCGTATGGAAATAGTAGTAAAAAGAATTGCAAAAAAGAAGACTTATACGATAGGTCATCTTTATATCCTGAGTGATAAGGACGTGAAGCGTACTTGGCGTTCGGGTGTGAAAATAGGCGACAAGCGTATCTTTGAGCACAGCTTTGATATGGCGAAGTTGGACAAGGAGCATTACTTCTGTGATACCCTGGAGCCTACGTGGAGAAACCTCCTGGGTGTCGAACTGAAGCCGGAAGAGGAGGATGGACGGTACAGCAGGGTATCGGGTAAGAAAGCCCGCAAGATACCGGGTCATACGGCGATACCGGAGGGCTCGTATGCTGTTGTTATCTCGAAATCGCCAAGGTTTAAGAAGTGGCTTCCGCTTGTGCAGGGTGTTCCTGATTTTGAGGGCATCCGCATCCATGCCGGTAATTATCCCGATGATACGCAGGGCTGCATTCTGGTAGGTGAAAATAAATTACAGGGTGCCGTCTTCAATTCCCGCATCTGGTTGTACAGGCTCATGAATGCCATTACCGCAGCGAGAGAACGGGATGAGAGCGTTTGGATTACGATTTTGTAATGTTGAATGTTGATTTTTGAATGTTGAATGTTGATTTTTTAGTGATTAATTTTTAAAAACAAATTATTATGGTAAAGTCAGTTAATACAAATAAAGTAGAAATGGATAAGAAGGCAGCAATTGCTGTCGTGTTTGAAAACTCAGAATTCGGTAAGGTTCGTACCTTGACCGATGAAAATGGGGAGCCATTGTTCTGTGCAAAGGATCTCTGTAATGTACTGGGATATAAGAGAGCGAATGATGCTGTAGATCAGTTAGTTAAGCCACTTGATACGGCGAAACGCCGTACATGGGTAGCAACCGGTCTGAAGAAGGATGGAACCTCGGCGATGCGTCGTACTCTGATGCTCTATGTCAACGAGAGCGGTTTCTATGCTTTGGTTCTCGGCTCTAAGCTTTCTACTGCCGTGAAATTCAAGAACTGGGTTACGGCCGATGTGCTGCCACAGATTCGCAAGACGGGTGGTTATATCCCGGTGCAGCAGGGCGAGAGTGATGAGGAGATAATCCGACATGCGGAAGAAATCCTCCGTGCTACGCTCAAGGAGAAGGAGAATCTGCTGAAGAAGCAACGTCTGCAGATTGAGCAGCAGAAGAAGCTTATCGGCGAACAGGATACGGAAATACGCCGCTTGAATGATGTTGTAGATGAACAGGTGGTTCACATCGCTAAGAGTGGTGATAACATCATCCAGTTGGAGAATCAGGTGGGTAATCTTCTGCCGAAAGCGCTCTATAGCGATAACGTGCTCGATTCCGTTTCCTGCTTCACTACTACGCAGATTGCGAAGGAACTCGGTATCACAGCCCAGGAGCTGAACCGCTCGCTCTGTGCCCTGCATATCCAGTATTACCAGAGCGGTCAGTATCTCCTCTATGCCGATTATGCTCACATGGGCTTGGCGAAGAGCCGCACTCGCTACAGCGCCTTCCTCGACCCGAAGAGCGATGGCAGACAGGAGAAGATGGGCAGAGCCTACACCCATACCTATCTCGTATGGACCGAGCGAGGACGAAAGTTCATCCATGACCTCGCCCAGCGATACTTGGAACTGTGTGAAGTTTATAGTTAATAGTTTATAGCCCCTGATGTGTTTTGCATCAGGGGCTTTTGTCTGTTCCTAAAGGTTAACTCCGAAATTGAACTGGAGGGCTCCATTGCGCGATTTGTCGAAACTGTCGTGGCAGATGTTGGCAAGACCGATGTCGTAGGTGAGATCGGCATAGAACATGTCGTAGCCGATGCCGCAGCCGATGCGGATACCACCATCAAGGCGGCGGAAGTTTGCATCCTTGAATGAGCTCTCTGCTTCACGCTCGGCAAAGTTCTTGATCTTGCCTCCTACACCAACGGCAAAATAGCCGCCTACCTGAGGCTGGATGGAGAAGTGGTCGTCTACCTCGTACTTGTACTTCAGTACGGCTGGAATCTCAAGATAGTTGAGGTCGTAGGTCATCTTCTTGCCTTCAGGAAGATCCTTCTTGCCACCTTTCTCTATATACGAAAGTCCGGTCTCGAGATAGAGTGGGGCGCTGTCGGTCAATGGAATGCCGGCTACTACGCCCACATTCAGGCCGGTCTGCCAGTCGCCACCATCCAGACGGGAATCGTCGGAATTGACAAAGGTGAAGGCAGGACCGATGCGGAATCCGTAATACGGGCTGTTGTAGTTGTAACGGTAGTCGAGACGGTCTGTCCTGCTGTTGTAATATCTACTGTCACGATAATTCTGTGCTGCTGCCGGCATCAGAGCCAGGAGCAATGCCATCATGATGAATGCTAATCTTTTCATAATTCTTATTCTTTTATACATTAATATATGCTGTTTGAAGAAACTTGTTTTACGGTGCAAAGGTACGAATAAAAAACGAAACGGCAGCGAGCGTTTCCCTAAATGATAGAGGGGAACCCCTATTTCTGACCTAATACAACTTTCTCAACAAAAAAAATATAAATTTTTGCTATATTTTTTGTTTTGTCTCCAATTTGTGCTATCTTTGCCTTCAAATTATAAACGTTTATATAGAAATTATGAAATTTTTGAAGAAGTATCTACTGGATATTCTGGTAGTTATTGCATTTGCAATCATCTCCTTCGTCTACTTTATGCCTGCCGATATGGACGGACGAATCCTCTTCCGACATGATGCAGCGGCAGGAAAGGGACTGGGACATGAAAAGGAACTCTTCCAGCAGCAGACGGGAGAGACTACACGATGGACGAACTCGGTGTTTGGCGGTATGCCTACCTATCAGATGTCGCCTTCGTATGACAGTAATCAGGTGCTCAGCCAGATTGTGAAGGCATATCATCTGTGGTTGCCAGACTATGTTTGGTATGTTTTTGTATACCTCCTGGGTTTCTATATCATGCTGCGTGCCTTCAACTTCAGACAGTCGCTGGCGGCGCTGGGAAGTATCATCTGGGCATTCTCGTCCTACTTTTTTATCATTATCGCTGCCGGACATATCTGGAAGGTATGGGCGCTGGCTTATCTGCCGCCGATGATTGCGGGCGTGGTGCTTGCCTATCGGGGCAAGTATCTCAAGGGACTGCTCCTTACTGCCATCTTCTCGGCTTTCGAGGTGCAGGCTAACCACGTGCAGATGACTTATTACTACCTCTTTATCATCCTCTTCATGGTGATTGCCTTCCTGGCAGATGCCATCAAGAAAGGTGAACTTGCACGCTTCGGAAAGGCTACGGCGGTATGCGTGGTGGGTGCCCTCATCGGTATCTCGCTCAACCTCTCGAACCTTTATCATACCTGGCAGTATGGTCAGGAAACCATGCGTGGAAAGAGTGAACTCGTAAAGAAAAATGCGGCTAACCAGACCAGCAGCGGTCTGGATAGAGACTATATCACACAGTGGAGCTATGGTATCGACGAAACGTGGACGCTGATGATTCCGAATGCCAAGGGCGGTGCCTCCGTGCCGCTGGCGCAGAACCAGCAGGCGATGGAAAAGGCTGATCCTAACTTCGTTCAGATTTACCAGCAGCTGGGACAGTACTGGGGCAACCAGCCGGGAACGAGCGGACCTGTATATGTAGGTGCCTTCGTCTGCATGCTCTTTATCCTGGGCCTGTTTATCGTGAAGGGTCCGATGAAGTGGGCGATGCTTGCTGCCACCATCCTGAGCATTCTGCTCGCCTGGGGTAGAAACTTCATGCCGTTTACCAATTTCTTCCTCGATTATGTGCCGATGTATGCCAAGTTCCGAACGGTGGCATCTATCCTGGTCATCGCAGAATTCACCATCCCGTTCCTGTCGATGATGGCGCTGAAGAAGATTGTAGATGAGCCGGAGATTCTGACAGAGAAGATAAAATATGTATATGCCAGCTTCGGTCTGACAGCAGGCTTCTGTCTGCTCTTTGCCATCATGCCGGGCGTATTCTTCCCAGATTTCGTATCGGTACAGGAGACACAGGCGCTGCAGCAGTTGCCTCAGGAGTATATCTCTCCAATCATGAGCAATCTGACGGATATCCGCAAGGGCATCTTTACATCCGACTGCTGGCGTTCGTTCTGGATTATCCTCATCGGTTCGGCACTGCTGATGCTCTTCAAGATGAAGAAGCTGGGCAAGGAATATATGATTGCCGGCATCGCCGTGCTCTGTCTGGTGGATATGTGGATGGTGAACAAGCGCTATCTCTACGATGATATGTTCGTAGACAAGGCGCAGCGCGATACACCGCAGCAGATGACCGAGACCGACAAGATTATCTGCCGTGACAAGGAACTCGACTACCGTGTGCTGAATCTGGCATCGAATACATTCAATGAGAACGAAACCTCTTACTACCACAAGAGCATCGGCGGTTATCATCCAGCCAAGCTCCGTCGCTACCAGGAGATGATTGAGGCACATATCGCTCCTGAGATGCAGAAGACGATGCAGGCGGTAGCTGCTGCGGGCGGCGATATGACCAAGGTGAACGGCGACAGTATCTATCCGGTATTGAACATGCTGAATACCAAATACTTCATCATGCCGCTGCAGGGCGGACAGACCGTTCCGGTTCTGAATCCGTATGCCTACGGCAATGCATGGTTCGTAGACGAGGTGAAGTATGTGAACAATGCCAACGAGGAAATTGATGGCGTGGGCAAGGTGAACCTCCGACACGTGGCTGTGGCTGATGCCAAATTCAAGGAACAGCTGGCGCAGAGCGTGAAGCAGGATGATACTTCGGTGGTGAAGATGACGCAGTATAAGCCGAACAACCTGACTTACGAGGTGAAGTCGAGCAAGGGCGGCGTGATCGTATTCTCTGAGATTTACTATCCGGGCTGGACGGCTACGGTTGATGGACAGCCGGCTGAGCTGGGCAGAGTGAACTATATTCTGCGTGCGCTGAACGTGAAAGCTGGTAACCACAAAGTAGTTCTCGATTTCCATCCTCAGTCGCTCAAGAATACCGAGACGGTGGCTTACATCGGTTATGGCGTTCTGGCTCTCCTTATTATAATAGGTGTAGTGGTTGAGGTGAGAAAGCGCAAGAAGGAATAACGGGGATTGCAAATCCCCTTAGACTGATAGACTGATTGCAAATTCTGATGATGCGATTTAGAACAGAAATAGATATTCCGAAGGCCGACTTCGAGATAGGGGCGGCAGAGCGGATGCTCTTTGTGGGCAGTTGCTTTGCCGACAATCTGGGTAGGCGGTTTGTGGAGAACCGCTTCCGGGCTACGGTGAATCCCTTTGGGGTGATGTATAATCCGGCAAGCATTCTCCATACGGTAGAGAAATGTTCCGAGGTGCGTCCCCGTGTGGCTGTCTTTACGCTGGGTACCAACCATGTGTATATCCTGAAGGAGACGGGCGAGATAGTGGACAACTGCCAGAAGCGCCCGCAGCGCCTCTTCGAAGAGCGGGAACTGAGCGTGGACGAATGTGCCGGCTATCTGCAGAAGGCTATCAATCTGCTGAAATCGCAGACCGCAGCATCCGGTAGCAGTGAAGGCACTCTGAAGGTAATCATCACGGTAAGCCCTATCCGCTATGCGAAATACGGCTATCACGGGAGTCAGCTTTCGAAGGCTACGCTCCTGCTGGCAGCCGATAAGCTGGTGAAGGAGAATCCCGGAGTGGTGAGCTATTTTCCGGCTTACGAGATCATGAACGATGAACTTCGTGACTACCGCTTCTACAAGGAAGACATGCTGCACCCGAGCGAACAGGCTGTGGAATATATCTGGGAGCGGTTCCGGGCAACTTACTTCGGCAAGGCAGCAGAGCTGTTTCTGGAAGACTGGAGACCTATCCGCGAAGCACTCGGCCACAAGCCCTTCCATCCCGAGAGCGAGGAACACCAGAAGTTCATCGCCAGGACGGAAGAGAAGAAAAGACAATTTGAGGAGAAATATCATCTCTTATAAAATAAAGAATATTTAAATAACAAGACAATGACATATACTATTGAAAAGGTAACCACACTGATAGGTGCGCGTCGCTATGGAGACAATGATACCAACATCGGTTTTATCCTGACCGATAGTCGTTCACTTTGTTTCCCAGAGGAAACTCTGTTCTTTGCGCTCAAGTCGGAACGTAATGATGGTCATAACTACATCCCTGAACTGTATCGCAGAGGTGTGAAAAATTTTGTTGTAACGAATGTGCCTAAGGGCTATGCTTCTGATTATCCGGGAGCCAACTTCCTGAAGGTAGTAAATACGCTCGAGGCTCTCCAGCGTCTGGCTGAGCGCCACCGTGACGAGTTTAACATCCCTATCGTAGGCATCACGGGTTCAAACGGCAAGACCATGGTCAAGGAGTGGCTCTACCAGCTGCTCTCGCCAAGCATGTTTGTTACTCGCAGTCCGCGCAGTTACAACTCTCAGATAGGTGTGCCATTGTCGGTATGGCTGATGAACGAGCAGACCCAGGTGGGCGTTTTCGAGGCAGGTATCAGTATGCCTGGCGAAATGCTTGCCCTGCGTGACATCATCCAGCCAACCATCGCCGTACTGACCAATCTGGGTGCTGCCCATCAGGAGAACTTCTCTTCCATGGAGGAGAAATGCCGGGAGAAACTCATCCTCTTCCATGATGCAGAGACCGTAATCTATGATGGCGATGACGAGGTTATCAGCAAGGTGATAGCCGAATATCCCGACTATAAGGGCGAGAAACTCTTCTGGTCGCTCAAGAATGCGGAGGCTCCTTTCTATGTAAAGAACATCGAGAAGCAGCAGAGCGTGAGCGTGATTACCTATATATATAAAGGTGTGGAAGACAGTTTCTCTATCCCGTTCATCGACGATGCATCTGTACAGAATGCCATCATCTCTGCCGTCGTGGCATCGAAACTCGGTCTTTCGGCTGAAGATATCGACAAGCGCATGGCACAGCTCGAACCTGTGGCAATGAGACTGGAGGTGAAGGTAGGACAGCACGGATGTACGCTGATCAACGACAGCTACAACAGTGATATCAATTCGCTTGATATCGCTCTCGACTTCATGAACCGCCGTCCAGACCATCGCGGTCGTCGCCATACACTGATATTGAGCGACATTTACCAGAGCGGTCAGGCACCGGAGGTATTATATAAAGAGGTGAGCGATTTAGCCCGTAAACGTGGCGTGGTAAAGTTCATCGGTATCGGTCCTGAGCTCTGCAAGCAGCACGACGTGATTCAAATTTCAGAGAAGTTCTTCTTCCCGAATGTAGAGGAATTCATCGCCAGCGAGGTGTTTGCTTCCTTGCGCGATGAGGTGATTCTGCTGAAGGGCGCCCGTCAGTTTGGCTTCGACCAGCTCACCGAACTGCTGGTACAGAAAGTACACGAGACTACGCTGGAGGTGAATCTGAACGCCGTGGTAGCCAATCTGAACTACTACCGTGCGTTTATGAAGCCGGAAACCAAGCTGGTATGCATGATCAAGGCAGACGGCTACGGTGCAGGTGCCGTGGAGATAGCCAAGACCCTGCAGGATCATCGTGTAGACTATCTGGCTGTGGCTGTAGCCGATGAGGGCGTTACGCTGCGCAAGAACGGCATCACCAGCAACATCATGATCATGAATCCGGAGATGACCGCCTTCAAGACTATGTTCGATTACGACCTGGAGCCTGAGGTTTACTCTTTCCGTCTGCTCGATGCGCTCATCAAGGCAGCTGAGAAAGAGGGAGTAACCGGTTTCCCTGTCCATATCAAGCTGGATACCGGCATGCACCGCATGGGCTTCGACCCTGAGAACGATATGGAGGAACTCATCGGCAAGCTGAAGCACCAGAATGCTATCATCCCACGTTCTGTGTTCTCTCACTTCGTGGGCAGCGATGACGACAGTTTCGATGATTTCTCAGCTCATCAGTTTGAACTCTTCGACAAGGGCAGCAAGCAGTTGCAGGCAGCCTTCGACCATAAGATATTGCGCCATATCTGCAATTCGGCAGGTATCGAGCACTTCCCGGAGCGCCAGCTGGATATGTGCCGTCTGGGACTCGGACTCTACGGCATCAATTCGCGCAACAACAAGACCATCAACTGCGTGAGCACCCTGAAGACAACCATTCTGCAGATGCACAACGTGAAGGCAGGCGACAGTGTGGGCTACAGCCGCAAGACAATTCTCGACAGAGACAGCGTCATCGCAGCCATCCCTATCGGATATGCTGACGGACTGAACCGCCGTCTGGGCAACCGTCATGCCTACTGTCTGGTGAACGGCCAGAAGGCAGAATATGTGGGCAACATCTGTATGGATGTGGCTATGATAGACGTGACCGACATCCCTTGCAAGGAAGGAGATTCGGTAGAAATCTTCGGCGAGCATCTGCCTGTCCAGACACTGAGCGACATCCTCGAGACCATCCCTTACGAGGTGCTGACCACCATCAGCAACCGTGTGAAGAGAGTTTACTTCCAGGACTAGGAAGTGAAGAGGGAAGAACGAAGAGGGAAGAATGAAGACCGATTCGGTAAAAAATCATTTAAAAACGTATAAAAATAGAGAAATCCTATCAGAAATGTTCTGATGGGATTTTTTTTGCGTAATTTTTTCCATCAAAACGTATTGTAATTGAAGAAAAAAGTGTATCTTTGCACACAACAAATCATAAAAAGACAAAAGAGGGTGCTCTTTGTCGTGTATTTTCTAACAATTAAACAATACTACAAATTAAAATGGAACAAGTATTTAGCTATATTATCAGTCTCGGTGCGAGCGTGATGATGCCTATCATCTTCACGGTCATCGGTCTGTGTATTGGCATGAAATTCGGAAAGGCTCTGAAGTCGGGACTCTTCGTAGGCGTGGGTTTCGTAGGCTTGGGCGTGGTAACAGCATTGCTGACTACCAACTTCAACGACCCATTGAAGGCTATTTCAGACATCTACCACTTACAGTTAAACGTTTTTGACATGGGATGGCCAGCAGCTGCAGCTGTAGCTTACAATACAGCAGTGGGCGCATTGATTATCCCAATCTGTCTGGGTGTCAACTTCCTGATGTTGATTACCAAGACAACACGTACAGTGAATATCGACCTCTGGAACTACTGGCACTTCGCCTTTATCGGTGCAGTGGCTTACTTCGTGATGGGTCAGAGTTTGCTCTGGGGCTATTTCGCAGCCATCGTCTGCTACATCAATACCTTGGTCTGTGCAGACCTGACAGCCGACAGATTCCAGAAATATTACGATTTGGATGGTATCTCTATTCCGCAACCATTCTGCCAGAGTTTCATGCCATTCGCAATCGTTTTCAATAAACTCTTCGATATGATTCCGGGCTTCTCTAAGCTCGATATCGATGCAGAGGGACTGAAGAAGAAGTTTGGTGTGCTCGGTGAGCCACTGGTACTCGGTGTTATCGTAGGTGCCCTGATAGGTTGGGCAGCCCAGCTCGATATCAAGAAGATTCTCTTCCTGGGTGTAACGATGGGAGCCGTGATGGAGCTGATTCCTCGTATTACAGCCCTGTTTATCGACGGTTTGAAGCCTATCTCAGAGAAGACACAGGAGTTGGTGAAGACCAAGTTTAACGGTAAGAAGGTTCATATCGGTATGAGTCCTGCCCTGGTAATCGGCCATCCTACTACTCTGGTAGCATCTGTGATTCTGATTCCGGTTATCCTGGCTATCGCAGTCTTCCTGCCAGGCAACCAATTCTTGCCTTTAGCTTCGTTGGCAGGTATGTTCTACCTCTTCCCAATGATTCTGCCGTTTACAAGAGGTAATGTGGTGAAGACGCTTATCATCGGCCTGGTAACCCTCGTCATCGGTCTCTATTTCGTTACCGATATGGCACCAGACTTTACGCTGGCAGCCAACCAGGTTTATGCAGCAACAGGCGATAATGCCGCTCATATCCCTGACGGATTCTCAGGCGGTGCACTCGATTTCGCATCCTCTCTCTTCGGATGGGTTATCTATCGCGGTGTGAAGCTTTCATACGTAGGTATGGGTGTTCTCGCAGTCATCACGGTAGCCATGATGGTTATCAACCGTCAGCGCATCGTGAAGGAAGAAAAAAAGTAAAAAGGTAAAAAATAAAACAAGATAATTATGAAGAAATTAACATTAATATTAGCAGCAATGGTATTAACAGCAAGTCAGGCTTTTGGTCAGTGTGGAAAATGTGGTTATGAAGTGAAGGCAGAAAATGCCTACACTAACTACAACGTTCGTTATGCAAGCAATCCGATGGATGCAAAGCACTATACAACAGACCGCCTTCGCAGTGAATTCGCTATCGAGAAGGTGTTTGCTCCAGGCGAGGTAAACTGGACATACACCATGTTCGACCGCTTCCTCATTGGTGGTGCTGAGCCAACAACCGCTCCTCTGAAGCTGACTTCTATCGCTCCTCTCTATACAGACAAGCCAAACGATGAGAAGAATCTGCTCGACAACCGCGAGTTGGGTATCATCAACATCGGTGGCGAGGGTACTGTTACCGTTGACGGCAAGAAGTATACGCTCGGTTTCCAGGAGGCTCTCTATGTAGGTCGTGGTGCCAAGAACATCGAGGTAAGCAGCAAGGATGCAGCTAAGCCAGCTAAGTTCTATATGAACAGCGCTTGTGCTCATCAGACATATCCTACCAAGAAGATTACCCTGAAGGATGCCAACAACATCAAGGCTGGTAGCCTGAAGGAGAGCAACGACCGTGTAATCCACCAGTTGATTATCGACGGTGTAGCCGGTGTTCGTACCTGCCAGTTGCAGATGGGTGTTACTGAGTTGAAGGAGGGTTCTGTATGGAACACCATGCCAGCTCATACTCACCTCCGCCGTATGGAGACTTACCTCTATTATAATGTACCAGAGGGTCAGAAGATTCTCCACGTAATGGGTGAACCACAGGAGACACGTCCTATCTGGTTGAACAACGAGCAGGCTGTGATTTCTCCAGAGTGGTCTATCCACTGTGCAGCAGGTACCAGCAACTATACCTTCATCTGGGGTATGGCAGGTGAGAATCTGATCTACAACGATATGCAGGTAGTGAAGATTCCTACATTGGAATAATAAGATACATGATATGGCAACCTGGTTTATGATTAATATGAGCCAGGCTTTGCCGTCTAAATAGTAATCTAAAATAAAAATAAGTATAACGCTTAAAAACTTTTTTATAAAATGAGCCCTATTACAACAAGTAAAATGTCCAACTTCCGTTGGGTAATCTGTGCGCTGCTCTTCATCGCAACCACAGTCAATTACATGGACCGTCAGGTTCTCTCTTTAACATGGAAAGACTTCATTGCTCCAGAATTCCACTGGACAGATGATCACTATGGTACCATCACCGGTCTTTTCTCAATCTTCTATGCCATCGCTAACCTCTTCGCAGGTAAGTTTGTTGACTGGATGGGCACCAAGAAAGGTTATCTCATCGCCATCTTCGTATGGTCAACAGGTGCTGTGATGCACGCCGGTTGCGGTTGGGTAGCTATGCAGATGGAAGGTTATGATTCTATCGAGGCGCTCCGCATGGTACAGGCTGGTAGTGATGCAGCTGTAGCGATTGCTACAATCAGTGTATGGCTGTTCCTCTCTTGCCGCTTGATTCTTGCTGTGGGTGAGGCAGGTAACTTCCCTGCAGCCATCAAGGTAACAGCAGAGTATTTCCCTAAGAAAGACCGTGCTTTCTCTACCGCTATCTTCAACAGTGGTGCTTCAGTAGGCGCTTTGGCAGCTCCAGCTACCATTCCATTGTTGGCTCGCAGCCTGGGCTGGGAGTGGGCATTCATCATCATCGGTGTGCTCGGTTATGTATGGATGGGACTCTGGGTATGGCTCTATGACAAACCATCTAAGAGCAAGCATGTAAACAAGGTTGAACTTACTTATATTGAACAGGATGAGGACCTCGAAAAGATTGAGGCTGGGAAAGAGACAGAAAGTGCCGCTGAGGAGAAAACTATCGGCTTTCTGAAGTGCTTCAGCTACCGTCAGACCTGGTCATTCATCGTAGGTAAGTTGATGACTGATGGTGTTTGGTGGTTCTTCCTCTTCTGGGCACCTGCTTACTTCTCTGACCAGTATGGTTATTCTTCAGATTCAGGTATGGGTATCGCCCTCATCTTCACTCTCTATGCTATTGTAACCGTATTGAGTATTGGTGGTGGTTACTTGCCAACCTACTTTGTTGACAAGAAGGGTATGAATCCATATATCGGTAGAATGCGTGCGATGTTGATTTTCGCTTGCTTCCCATTGCTCGGTCTGATAGCCCAGCCTATGGGTGAGTACAGTGCATGGTGGCCAGCTATCATCATCGGTTTGCTCGGTGCAGGTCATCAGGCATGGTCAGCTAACCTCTATTCTACCATCGGTGATATGTTCCCTAAGTCAACTGTAGCTACTATCACCGGTATAGGTGCGATGGCAGGTGGTATCGGTTCCTTCCTGATTAACAAGGGTTCCGGTATGCTCTTCACCTATGCAGATGGTCAGGGTTCAGCCTTCAGCTTCATGGGCTTCGATGGCAAGCCAGGTGCCTACATGATTGTATTCTGCATCTGTAGTGTTGCTTACCTCGTAGGCTGGTGCATCATGAAGGCATTGGTTCCTAAGTACAAGCCAATCGTTGTAGAATAATGAAAAGGTAAAAAAGTAAAAAGGTAAAAAGGTAAAAAAGCCTAGCGGAATGTTAACCAGCGAGGTGCCCTTTTTACCTTTTTACTTTTTTACCTTTAAATAAATCCTTGCTGCTTGAGGGCTTCGAGGAAACCTTGGCTCATCGCCTCGCAATCCTTCTTTGTGTATCGGATGTCGGTGAAAACCTGGGCTAGGGTCTCTACGTTGTTGATGCGAACGAACTCCTTGTTCTCTTCCAGAGCTTCCTTCCCTGCATAGAAGTCGTCAATCTTCTCTGGGGTGTAATCTTCGAAATGCTCGTGGTGGATGATGCTGCGCAGAGGGAGACGGTCGCTCAGGGCTGGATGTTCTGCCGGCCAGCCGATGGTCAATGTGGCTACTGGCATTACGAGCTTAGGGAGCTTCAGGGTGTCGATAATCATCTTTGGCATATAAACCGTAGTTCCTAGGAGGCAAGTACCTAAACCGGCTTCTTCTGCCAGGTTCGTGAAGGTCTGGGTGAAGAGAAGGGCATCGGTAGCTGCATTCATAAAAGAGAGAATGTTGTCATAGCCCGGGGTTCCCTTGCGGTTCTCTGCCCAGAGGGTTGTGCGGCGATAATCGGCACAGATGGTGAGGACGACCGGGGCTTCTGTTACCATCGGCTGGTTGAAGTGGGCTGGCGCCAGTGCCTTCTTTCCTTCTTCACTTCTTGTTACCACAACGCTGTAAAGCTGCAGGTTTCCCATTGTCGGGGTGCGCTCAGCCTCTTCCAAAAGGCGGTTCAGGAGTTCTTCAGATACTTCCTTCTCTGCATATTTTCTGATGCTTGTTCTGTTCTTAATCGATTCCATATCTTTTTTATTTTATCATTATACCTTATTATATATATAGGAGTTCTGTTCCATTTCAGAACCCTATTTTGCTGCAAAGTTAGTGAAAGTTTCCCAAAAAGTTGTCTTTCTTTCGCTTTTTTAGTGAAATATATGGCAAAACGTTTCAGATTTTAGAAATAAAAGTTTAATTTTGCACCTAAATATGAAACGTTTGATATGAAATATACTGAAAATATGACTTTTGAAGAGGCTTCCAAGGCTCTTATAGATGAATTGAATGCTAATCTGGCAACACTTCATCAGAATTATCATGTAGAACAGTCTGATTGGAATAAACTCTATGATCAGATAGCCAATGTTGTTTCAGAGGAAACTCATCTTCCTGTTTTCTCTCCTGAAGTGATGGAGGTGCGACCTCGAGAACTCGAATGCGATGTGGTGCGATTCCAGAATAATAAGGAGAAATGGGTGGCTCTTGTAGGACTGCTCGACGGTCATCCATACGAAATCTTCACGGGTTTACAGGATGAGGACGAGGGTATCATGCTGCCTAAATCTGTAAGCAAAGGCAAAATCGTGAAGACCATTCTGGATGGAGGCTTGAAGCGATACGACTTCCAGTTTGTGAACAAGCGAGGATATAAGATTACGGTTGAGGGATTGAGCGAGAAGTTTAATCCTGAATACTGGAACTATGCCAAGCTGATTTCCGGTGTGCTGCGCTACCGTATGCCTATCGAACATGTCATCAAACTCGTTTATCAGCTCCAGCTTACTTCAGATAACATCAATACCTGGAAGAAAGGTGTTGTGACAGCCCTGAAGAGATATCTGAAGGATGGTAGCCTGATGAAACTTTACGATGATAGCGATTCCGAATCCTAATCCCCAAGATAGAAACTGATATAAACTATGCTTTTCTGTAGTAAGATATACTTGAAGAATGTCCGTTTCCATGCGTATCACGGCGTTCTGTCACAGGAAACCCAGGTGGGCAACGATTATGTGGTGAATCTGGATGTGAGCTATGATTTCTCCAGAGCCATGGAAACCGATGAACTGGCTGGAACCCTCAACTATGCAGAACTCTATGAACTCGTGAAACAGGAGATGGAGATACCTAGCAAACTGCTGGAACATGTAGCCGGAAGGATAGGAAAGCGACTCTTTGCAGAATATCCGACTATTCAGAAAATACAACTCGCTATTACCAAAGTTAATCCTCCTTTTGGAGCAGATTGTGACGGCGCAGGGGTAGAAGTTGTATTAACAAATGATAAAACTTTATAGTAGATTTAGGTTTTCTGATACAAAAGTAGTAATTTTGCAAAATCATCAGAAAGATATGTTGAAGAAAATAACACTCATATTGACCCTATTGTGTATGTTGGTGCTGACAGCGACAGGCTCCAACCGCCGTTTCACGCTCGTTATCGACCCAGGTCATGGTGGTCATGATGTGGGCGCACGTGGTGCTATTTCCAAAGAAAAGAATATCAATCTCTCTGTGGCATTGCAGTTTGGCAAATATGTTGAGCGCAATATGCCGGATGTGAGAGTCATCTATACCCGCAAGACGGATGTCTTTATTCCTCTGAAACAGCGTGCCAACATTGCTAACCGCGCCAATGCCGACCTGTTTATCTCGGTACATACCAATGCGCTGCCAGCCGGTAAGATAGCCCGCGGTTTTGAAACCTATACGCTCGGTATGCACCGTGCCAAGGATAATCTCGATGTGGCTATGCGAGAGAACTCCGTTATCTCGATGGAGAAGGGCTATCAGCATACCTATCAGGGTTTCGACCCGCGATCTTCTGAGAGTTACATCATCTTCGAGTTTATACAGGGTAAGAATATGGAGAGAAGCGTAGAACTGGCGCGCAATATCCAGCGAAAGGTATGTTCCGGTGCCAACCGTCCGGATAAGGGTGTGCATCAGGCAGGATTCCTGGTTCTCAGAGAAACCTCGATGCCTAGCTGTCTGATAGAGCTCGGTTTCATCACTACTGCCGATGAAGAAAGACTGCTCAACAATGCCAGCAGGGTGGATGATATCGCCCGAGGCATCTACGAAGGTTTTGCGCAATATCGCAATAAATACGATAAATCCATCTCGGTTCCTTATCGAGCTGCGGATACAGAATCGGTGCCGGTTGCCAAGATAGTTTCTGATACGAAACAGGAAAAGGACGAGCGCCGTGCTGAGGAGGCGGATACTGCGCCGAGAAGAACGGTGAAGCAGGTGGAAACCAGAGCAACAAAGGCTAAAACGGTTCAGCAGAACAGAAGACAGAACCCGCAGGATAAGCCGGCTCAGCAGAGCAGACAGACGCAGCAGAGCAGACAGACGCAGCAGAGCAGACAGACGCAGCAGAACAGAACTGTAGCTCAGAACAAGCCGGCACAGCAGAAAGCCAATGTAGCCGATGCGCCTGTCTTCAAGCTCCAGATATTTGTCAGCAACCGCACGCTCCGCAAGGGCGATGCCCATTTTAAGGGCGAAACCGGTTATGACAGTTATCAGGAAGGCAATATGGTGAAATATACGATGGGAGCTTCTACCAACTATAATGAGATTTTCCGCTTGCGCAAGACGCTTGCCGAGAAGTTCCCGGAAGCTTTCATCATAGCTTTCAAGAATGGAAAGAAATATGATGTGAATCAGGCTATACGTGAGTTCAAACAGAACAGAAACCGCTGATTGACCTGAGTAAGGATAAGATATAAGCACGAATATATAAAGAGATAAATATGAAGCTAACAAAAGAAATCAAGATAGCTCTTGTAGCTATTGTCGGTATTTTGATTATGTATTTCGGAATCAATTTTCTGAAAGGCATGAATCTGTTCTCTACCAACAACGCCTACTATATGACGTTTGATGACATCCAGGGACTGGGTGCCTCTACGCCTATTTATGCGGATGGTTATAAGGTAGGTATCGTGGATGGTTTGGAATATGATTACAAGGAGAATGGTCCTATCAAAGTAAAGGTGGATATTATCAAGGATTTGAGAATCCCGCAGGGCAGTAAAGCCGAAATAGTAAAAGACTTGATGGGTAACCTGCAGGTGAATCTGCTTCTGGCAAACAATCCGCGCGAAAGAGTAGAACCGGGAGGTATCATTCCGGGTGCTGTAAACGGAGGCATGATGGATAAGGCTGCCAACCTGGTTCCGGTAGTGGAAAAGATGTTGCCTAAGTTGGATTCTATCCTTACCAGCGTGAATGCGCTGCTGGCTGACCCGGCTCTGGCTGCTTCGCTGCATAATGTGGAAACCATCACAAGCAACCTCACCGTTTCTACACGTGAACTGAATACCCTGATGGCAGGACTCAACAAACAGGTTCCGGGTATGATTGGAAAGGCAAATGGCGTGCTGGATAATACCAACCGCCTCACAGCTAATCTGGCCAGTCTTGATGTGCAGGGCACTTTGAACAAGGTGAACCAGACTTTGGAGAGTGCTCATCAGTTTACTGAGAAGCTGAACAGCAACCAGGGCAGCCTCGGATTGCTGATGAACGATACCAAACTGTACGACAATCTGACGTCAACCATGAGTCATGCCGACTCCTTGGTTATCGACTTGAAGGCACATCCGAAACGCTATGTCCATTTCTCTGTTTTCGGCAGAAAAGACAAGTAAAAAGAGTTTGAGCTAAATAAATTTAGTCTAAATAAGATTCGGTATGTTTCACGCCCCGAAATGACTCGTAAACTGTTTGTTTGTTAGCCGTTTCGGGGACGTTACATTATTGTTTCACTGAATTTCAGTCTGCTATATTTGTATTTCTGTCTCTTATACACATCTCCGAGCCCACGAGACAGGCAGAAATCTC
>ENA-OZKX01000407-OZKX01000407.1-human-gut-metagenome-genome-assembly--contig:-NODE-407-length-20676-cov-7.538868_pt1 | contig 20676 bp, 19 predicted proteins | sample MGYA00244831_ERZ653774 | MGnify/ENA primary metagenome ERZ653774 (study PRJEB26926, sample SAMN06165314) | human gut metagenome | biome: ENVO:00009003; feature: ENVO:2100002; material: ENVO:00002003...
ATCTACACTCGACTAGTCGTCGGCAGCGTCAGATGTGTATAAGAGACAGGATTGACGGTGGGCAGGTTGCGTTTCCGGAGATAATTCAATGCCTTGAATTTGGCGATCCGGTAGATATAAGCATTGAAATTCCGGATTTCGGGAAGTTCAAGACGGTTCTCCCAGACCGCGAAGAACACGTCGGAAGTCAGTTCCATAACAGCCCCGTCATAGCGGACATACAATCCGATATAACGGGCTATACGCTTGTAATAAAGCATATAAAGTTCCTGCAAAGCCTCCTGGGAAGCATTGCAGGCCAGGTCGTCGAGGATGTAACGGATGTCGGTCGGGTCCATGCTTTCTATTGATTAAGTACCCTAAAATCGCAAAAGTTCTTAATCGGAGAGGTGTTTTTATGCGAATAACGGGAAACAATCCGGAAAAACCGCCCTGCTGACAGGGCTTCGGGAGAAGAATGCGAACGCAGTCCGGCCCGGAGGAGCATATGTTCCATCCGGGCCGGACAAACGAAAGAGGCAAGCCCCTGAAATCAATAACGGTAGTGCTCAGCCTTGTAGGGACCGTCCTCCGGAACGCCGATGTAGTCGGCCTGACGCCGGGTCAGGCGGGTCAGTTCGACGCCGAGGTTGTCCAGGTGCAGGCGCGCCACCTCCTCGTCGAGGCGCTTCGGCAGGCGGTAGACGCCGACCGCGTGCTCCTTCTGCCACAGCTCCATCTGCGCGAGGCACTGATTGGTGAAGGAGTTCGACATCACGAACGAAGGATGGCCCGTGGCGCAGCCGAGGTTCACCAGACGGCCTTCGGCCAGAATGAAGATCGAATGGCCGTCGGGGAAAGTGAACTTGTCGACCTGCGGCTTGATGTTCAACTTCACGGCCCCGGACGTTTCGAGGCGCGCCATCTGGATTTCGTTGTCGAAATGGCCGATGTTGCAGACGATGGCCTGGTCGCGCATCCGCTCCATGTGCTCCAGCGTGATGATGTCGCAGTTGCCCGTGCAGGTGACATAGATGTTGCCCTCGGCGAGCGCACTCTCGACGGTCTTCACCTCGAAGCCCTCCATGGCGGCCTGCAAGGCGCAGATGGGGTCGATTTCCGTGACGATCACCCGGGCGCCGTAGGAGCGCATCGAGCGGGCGCAGCCCTTGCCCACGTCGCCGTAGCCGCACACGACGACCACCTTGCCGGCGATCATCACGTCCGTGGCGCGCTTGATGCCGTCGGCCAGCGACTCACGGCAGCCGTAGAGGTTGTCGAACTTCGACTTGGTGCACGAATCGTTGACGTTGATGGCCGGAACCAGGAGTTCGCCGGCCTCCTGCATCTGGTAGAGGCGGTGTACGCCCGTGGTGGTCTCCTCGCTCACGCCCTTCCATTCGGCGACCGTGCGGTGCCATTTTTCGGGGTCCTCGGCCAAAATGCTTTTCAGCGTGCCGAGGATCACCTCCTCTTCGTAGGACGAAGGTTCGTAATCGAGCGTCGAGGCGTCGTTCTCGGCCTTGTAGCCCTTGTGGATCAGCAGCGTGGCATCGCCGCCGTCGTCGACGATCAGCTGCGGGCCCTTGCCGCCCGGGAACGACATCGCCATGGCCGTGCACCACCAGTATTCGGGCAACGTCTCGCCCTTCCATGCGAAGACCGGCACTCCGGTGGCGGCGATGGCCGCGGCGGCGTGGTCCTGCGTCGAAAAGATGTTGCACGAGCACCAGCGCACGTCGGCACCCAGCTCGACGAGCGTCTCGATGAGGACGGCCGTCTGGATGGTCATGTGCAGCGAGCCCATCACGCGCACCCCCTTGAGGGGCTTTTTCGGGCCGTACTTGCGGCGCACGGCCATCAGTCCGGGCATCTCGTGCTCGGAAATTTCAATCTCCTTGCGTCCCCACTCGGCCAGCGACATGTCGGCGACCTTGTAGGGCAGTGTCAAATCCAGAAACATAGCTTTACTTCTATTATTTGAGATTCATTTTCAGATTCAGGATCTGCTCCTTGTCGCGCGCGATCTGCGCACGCAGCTCCTCGACCGTATCGAAGCGGCGCTCGTCACGCACCTTGCGCAGCAGGACGACACGCACCTCGCGTCCGTACAGCGACCCCTCGAAGCCGAAGAGGTGGGTTTCGAGGTGGCGCGGCTGCCCGCCGACCGACGGGTTGCGGCCCAGGTTCGACATGGCGCGGTAGCGCACGCCGCCGACCTCGACCAGCGAGGCGTAGACCCCGTCCTCGGCCGCAAGCGCCTCGTCGACGGCCAGGTTGGCCGTCGGAAAGCCCAGCTCGCGTCCCAGGCGCCGCCCGTGCTCGACCACGCCCCGGATCTCCGCCACGGGCGCCGCACCGGCAGGCATATTCTCCGCGGAGGCAACTCCCGTCCCGGAAGCCGCACCGGCAGGCGGATTTTCCACAGGGCCCGTCCCCGCCGCGGGAGGTGGAGTCGCAGAGGCAGCTGCACGCTCCGTTTCGCGGCCATCCGCCGCGGAAACTCCGGCTGCCGCACAACGGGGCGCGGCGTCCGCTGCCCCCGCAGCGTCGCAGCCGTCCCGCACGGGCAGCCCGACGGTGTGCTCTCCGGCGAAATGTTCCATCAGATCTTTTCGGTGAGTTTACGCACCAGCGTGAATTGCGAGAAGAACTCCTTGGCAAAGACGCGGATGACCGTATAAGAGGGAATGGCCAGCAGCATGCCGAGGATGCCGGCCAGCGATCCGGCGATGAGGATCACCAGGAAGACCTCCAGCGGGTGGGCCTTGACCCGCTCGGAATAGAGCGTGGGTTGGATGACGAAGTCGTCGAGCCCCTTCAGGATCAGCAGCGACCCGGCAATAACGAAGGCCGTATGGCCGACCGACATTCCCTCGATCGGGGTGATGATCCCCACGAAGACCGAGAAGATGCCGCCGATGAGCGGCCCGGCATAGGGTACGACGTTCATCACGCCCATGACCAGCCCGATGAATGCGGCGTCGGCCGCCTTCATGCCGAAGGCCATCATCACCAGCGTGACGGCCACCATGAGCATCAGGCTCTCGGAGAGAATGCCCGTGAAGTAGCGCGAGAGCAGCACCGTGACCGAATCGAGCGCCCGCGTGATGTTGTCGTGGTAGCGTTCGGGGAAGACGGCCGTGACCATGGCATAGAACAGGCCGTCGTCCTTGAGGAAGAAGAAGGTGATGAACGAGATGGAGAAGAGGGCGATCACCGACGAAAGCACGACGCCGACAACCGACGAGAAGAGCCGGTTGACCGACTCCATGTCGACCACCTGACGGAACATGGCCACCAGCTCGTCCGAAAGCGAGAAGCTGCTCTCGGAGAGGGCAAAGAGGTTCTGAAGGTCCCGCTGCATGCGGGCGATGGGTTCGCCGATGCTGTTGACGACCGAGGCGAAGTCGACGGTCGAGAACTGGTTGATCTTGTTGAAGACCAGCGGCACGAAGAGCGAGCAGCAGAGCGCGAAGACGGCCCAGATCACCACGAGCGTCACCAGCGCCGCAAGCCAGCGCGGCACGCGCCACCCGCGCACATGCAGCGCCGCAAGGCGGTTGACCAGCGGCCGGCCCATGACGGCCAGCACGGCCGAGACGAGGATGTAGACGACGATCGACGAGAAGTACCAGATCAGGAAGAGCACGGCCGCGGCGATGGCCGTCCCCGCGATGAACTTCAGGAAGGTCTGGGGTGTCGTTTTCATTGCCGCGAGCTATTCGATCTCCTTGCGCAGACGGGCGATGGGCGTCTGCGATCCGACGGTCGGGTCGCCGATCTCGACCAGCAGTTCGCTCTCCTTCGGCACGAGCACGTCGACGCGCGAGCCGAACTTGATGAAGCCGCAGACGCTGTTCTGCTCCACGGGCTCGCCCGGCTTCATGTAGGAGACGATGCGGCGGGCGATGAGCCCCGCGATCTGGCGGAAGAGCACCGGCTGCCCCGACTCCATGCGCACGACGGTCGTCGTGCGTTCGTTCTCGGTCGAAGACTTGGGATGCCACGCCACGAGGAAGCGGCCCGGATGGTATTTGAAATACTCCACCCTGCCGCCCACGGGAACCCAGTTCATGTGGACGTTCGTGATGGACATGAAGATCGAAATCTGGAGCATCTCCTGCTTGAGGTACTCGTTCTCCATGACGACCTCCGTGACGACCACGCGGCCGTCGCACGGCGCGAAGACCAGATCGGCGTCGTGGATGCGCACGCGGCGCGGCTCGCGGAAGAAGGCCACGATGAAGAACCAGAAGAGCAAGAGGAACACCGTACCGCCCCACATCAGCAGATTGGCGGCATCGGTGACCAGCAGGCGGTAAAAGCCCCACCAGATCAGCAGGCAGACGACACCCGAAAAAAAGATGATTTTGTATCCTTCCTTATTGATTCTCATAACACGACGAAGGTTTCGGTTTCAACTCACAGAACAAACCAGAGGTAGACGACCACGAAGGGAGCCGCGAGCAGCATGGCATCGAAGCGGTCCAGAATGCCGCCGTGGCCCGGGATGATCGTCCCGGAGTCCTTGACGCCGGCCGCGCGCTTGAACATCGACTCCACCAGATCGCCCAGCACGCCCGTCACCGCGGCGACGAGCGCCAGGCCGATCCAGACCCACCACGCCTCGCCCATGCAGCGCGAGGCGACGTACCCCATGACGAGGGCTCCGGCCACGCCGCCGAAGAACCCCTCCCACGACTTCTTGGGCGAGAGCCGCTCGAAGAGGCGGTGCCGTCCGAAGGCCATGCCCACGAGGTAGGCGAAGACGTCGTTGGCCCAGATGATGAAGACGAAGAAGAGCATCGTCCACGGATTCCACGCATAACGCCCCACGAAGGGGATGTAGGCCATGAGCGTCAGCGGCAGGGCCACGTAGCAGATGCCCAGCAGCGTCACGCCGACATTCGCCGCGGGGTTCTCGCCCCGGCGGTAGAGCTCGCAGACGAGCATCAGGGGCAGCAGCAACAGCAGGAAGGCCATCCCGGCGGCCAGCAGCGGCCGGAGCCCGCCCGCCGCACCGGCACTTCCCGAAAGGAAGGCGAAGTTGACGGCAAAGAGCACCACGCCCGTCACCATGCCGATCAGGCGCTGCGGGCGGTCGCCCCGCGCCTCGGCCAGCGCGTAGAATTCGTGCATGCCGCCGACGAGCAGCAGCAGCAGCAGCACGCCGAAGCTCCACGGCGACCAGACGACGGCCCCGAGGACCACCGCGGCAAGTACGATCCCGCTCAACGTGCGGACCGCGAGATTCTTCATCTTGTCAGTCATTTTCAGGCATTGAGGTTAGTCGGTTGTCGGTCTTATCGGTCACCGCCCGGACGGGAGTCCTTCGCCGGGCCATCCGCCGCAGCGGGCGTATCGGCAGCGGGAGCGGCAGGTGCGGCAGCAGCGGCATCACCGGCCTTCGCGGCGGGTTTGCCGGACGCGGCAGCTGCGCCGGTCTTCGCGGAAGTTGCATCGGCAGCGGGTGCGGTTGCGGCGGGGGCTGCGGCCGTCACGGAGGTGTCACCGGCCTTCGCGGTGGAATTCTGTGCTTCGTCCGCCGAAGGCGTTGCGGCGGCCGGGTCGGACTTCACCGAAGCCTGCTCGGGCGCCTCCTTTCCGACGGCACGGGCCGCCGCCTCGCGGCGCTCGCGCTCGATATCCTTCTTGCGCTTGCCGAAGATGCGCTCGACATCCTCGGTGAAGACCACCTCGCGCTCAAGCAGCAGTTCGGCCAGCTGCTTCAGTCCGTCGGCATGCTCGCGCAGCACCTTCTCGGCCATGGCGTAGGCCTTGGCGATGAGCGCCTTGGCTTCGGCGTCGATCTGCTGCGCCGTCAGTTCCGAATAGGGTTTCGTGAAGGCCATGTCGCTCTGACCCGTCGAGTCGTAGTACGAGATCGTGCCGACGGCCTCGCTCATGCCGTAGTAGGCGACCATTGCGTAGGCCTGCTTCGTGACGCGCTCCAGGTCGTTGAGCGCCCCGGTCGAAACCTCGCCGAAGGTCAGCTGCTCCGAGACGCGCCCGCCGAGCGTGGCGGCCAGTTCGTCCATGATCTGCTCGCGCGTAGTGATCTGCCGCTCCTCGGGCAGGTACCAGGCGGCGCCGAGCGCCTTGCCGCGCGGGATGATCGTCACCTTGATAAGCGGGTTGGCATTCTCGAGAATCCAGCTCACCGTGGCGTGGCCCGCCTCGTGGTAGGCGATCACGCGCTTCTCCTCGTCGGAGATGATCTTGTTCTTGCGCTCCAGGCCGCCGACGATGCGGTCGATGGCCGCGAGGAAGTCCTCCTTCGAGATGAACTTCTTGTTGTGGCGTGCGGCGATGAGCGCCGCCTCGTTGCAGACGTTGGCGATGTCGGCGCCCGAGAAGCCGGGGGTCTGGCGCGCCAGGAACGAGCGGTCGAGCTCCGGATCGAGCTTCAGCGGCCGCAGGTGCACCTCGAAGATCTCCTCGCGCTCCTTGACGTCGGGCAGCCCCACCTCGATCTGCCGGTCAAAGCGGCCCGCACGCATGAGCGCCTTGTCGAGGATGTCGGCGCGGTTCGTCGCCGCCAGCACGATGACACCCGTATTGGTCTGGAAGCCGTCCATCTCCGTGAGGAGCTGGTTGAGCGTATTTTCGCGTTCGTCGTTGCCGGAGAAGCCCGCATTCTTGCCGCGTGCGCGGCCGATGGCGTCGATCTCGTCGATGAAGACGATGCAGGGGGCCTTCTGCTTGGCCTGCTCGAAGAGGTCGCGCACGCGCGAGGCGCCCACGCCCACGAACATCTCGACGAAGTCCGAGCCCGAGATCGAGAGGAACGGCACGTTCGCCTCGCCCGCCACGGCCTTCGCCAGCAGCGTCTTGCCCGTACCCGGAGGGCCGACGAGCAGCGCCCCCTTCGGGATCTTGGCGCCCAGTTCGCGGTACTTGTCCGCCTTCTTGAGAAAGTCGACGATCTCCATGATCTCGACCTTGGCCTCCTCCAGACCGGCCACATCCTTGAAGGTCACCCGCTTGGAGTTGTCCTTGTCGAAGACCTGCGCCTTGGCCTTGCCCACGTTCATGATGCCGCCGCCCGCGCCGCCGCCGGCACCGCGCGCCATCGACCGCATGAGGAAGATCCACACGCCGATGATAAGCACCCACGGCAGCAGGTTGACAAGAATGTTGGTCCAGTCGTTGGTCTTGTTCTCATAGACCACCGGGACCTGCTGTCCCGACTGCTGCTCGGCATCCCTGAGGTCCTCGCGGAACGAATCCACCGAGCCGATGGTGAAGACCAGCTGCACGCCCCGGGCGGGCATGCGGTGAAAGCGCTTGTCATCGGGATCCGTGCGGTATTTCTCGACGGCCTCCTTCGTAAGGTAGACCCGCGCCTGATCGCGGTTGAAGATCTCGATCTTCTCCACCTCACCGGCCTCGACCATCTGTCCGACGGTCGACCAGTCGCTTGGCAGGGGCGTGTCGTCCGACTGGCCAAAGAGTGCCCAGCCGATAATCAGGGCCCCGAGGATGCCGTAGACCCACATGAACGAGGGCCGCGGCATGTTCACCCGGGGTTTATTGCTGTTTCCTTTTGTTGTCATTGTCTCCTTCTATTCTTCGTATTCGTAATGTTGCATGGGAGCATCGGCCCACAGCTCCTCCAGGCGGTAGAAGCTGCGCAGCTCGGTCTGGAAGATGTGCACCACGACATCCACGTAGTCCATGGCGATCCACAGGGCGTTCTGCTGCCCTTCGATGCGCCAGACCTTCTCGCCGAGCTCTTCGAGCACCTTCTCCTCGATGCCCGCGGCAATGGCGGCCACCTGCGTCGTGGAGTCCGCATTGCAGACCACGAACTGCGAACAAATGGCGCCGTCGAATCCCGAAAGGTCCAGCGATACGATGTTCTTTCCCTTTTTATCTTCAATCGCGCTGACGATCGTTTCGATCAGTTTGTTCATAAATTCCTTGTCAATAATATGTGTCTATAACCTTGCAAAGGTACGAAATAGAATTAAGATTTGAAAATTACACGCCAAGAAATAGCTCCGGCCGCCCCGAACGCGACAAAAAAACGGCGTTCCGCACCCGGAACCCCGTCCGACGCGCGCACGCCGCGCACGCCCGCTCCGATTCGGACAGTCTCAACCGGCCGACCCGTTCAACGGGTCGTTCCCGCCTGTGCCGCCGGGCGCTTCCGACTTGCCATCCTTTCGCCCCCACCCGGCCGCCGCTCACGACTTGCCGGGCGCGGCATGCGCCATGATCGTATCGGTGAGGGCCCGGATGATCGACCCCTTGACATAGGTGCGGCGCACGGCCACGGCGATCTTGCGCGAGGTGGCCCCCTTGGCGAGGGTCTTCACGCGGTCGCGCCGCTCGGCCGGGATAAACTCGATGGCCATCTCGGGGATGATCGTCAGGCAGGCCGTGCAGTCGACGATGCGCATGAGCGTGTCGAGCGACCCCGACTCGAAGGAGAAGTGCGACGGCATCTCGCGCTTGGCCTGGCACAGCTCGATGATCTGGTCGCGCATGCAGTTGCCGGCGCTCAGGATCACGAGGTCCTTCAGGTCGATCTCCTCGATGCGGATGTTCTGCCGCTCGTAGAGCGGATTCTCGGGCGAGACGTAGGCGAAGAAGCGGTCGTTGAAGAGCTCCTGCTCCTGAATGCCCTCGCCGCACGTGCCGCTGGCCACGAGCGCCGCGTCGATGCGGTCGCGCTTGAGCGCCGTGACGATCTCCGAGGTAATCATCTCCGAAATCTCCAGCTCGACCTTCGGGAAGTCCCTGACGAAGGCCGGGATGAACTTGTGCAGCAGGTAGGGCGCGATCGTCGGGATGACGCCCAGCCGCAGCTTGCCGGCCGTCTCGCCCTTGAGTTCGGCCACCGCCTCGCGGATGCAGTTGTAGGCCTTGAGCGTCTCGCGGGCGCGCTCGAGCACCACGGCGCCCGCCTCGGTCGGGATCACGGGTTTCTTCGAGCGGTCGAGCAGCACCACGCCCAGCTCCTCCTCGAGGGCCTTGACCTGCATGCTCAGCGAAGGCTGCGTCACGAAGCAGTGCTCGGCAGCCATCGAGAAACTGCCGCAGTTGGCCACGGCCAACAGGTATTCAAGTTGGATGATCGTCATAAAAGGTAACTATTTCGGCGGACTAAAATATAAAAAATACCGATAATCGGCAACTTTTTCCGCAACCGCAGCGGGTTTTTCGTAAGTTTGTGTGATTTGTGCTATATTTGCCGATCAACAGGACAACATTCACATGGACAATACAACCAAGCCGCACATGGAAAAGATCATCCTCACCGGCGACCGCCCGACGGGCCGCCTCCACCTGGGACACTACGTGGGTTCGCTGCGCCGCCGCGTCGAGCTGCAGAACTCGGGAGAATACGACAAAATCTTCATCATGATTGCCGACGCACAGGCCCTCACGGACAACGCCGACAACCCCGAAAAGATCCGGCAGAACATCATCGAGGTGGCCCTCGACTACCTCTCGGCCGGGCTCGACCCCGCACGTTCGACGCTCTTCATCCAGTCGCAGGTGCCCGAGCTGTGCGAGCTGGCCTTCTACTACATGAACCTCGTGACCGTGCAGCGCCTGCAGCGCAACCCGACGGTCAAGGCCGAAATTCAGCTGCGCGGCTTTGCCGAGGGGGCGGCCGAGGGCGACACGACGCAGCGCCAGGGCATCCCCGTGGGCTTCTTCACCTACCCCATCAGCCAGGCGTCGGACATCACGGCCTTCAAGGCGACGACCGTCCCGGCGGGTGAGGACCAGGAGCCGATGATCGAGCAGACGCGCGAGATCGTCCACAAGTTCAACGCCGTCTACGGGCCGACGCTCGTCGAGCCGCAGATCCTGCTGCCCGAGAACTCCGTCTGCCTGCGCCTGCCGGGCACCGACGGCAAGGCCAAGATGTCGAAGTCGCTGGGCAACTGCATCTACCTCTCGGATACGGCCGACGAGGTGAAGAAGAAGGTCATGAGCATGTACACCGATCCGGACCACCTGCGCGTCGACGACCCGGGCAAGATCGAAGGCAATACGGTCTTCACCTACCTCGACGCCTTCTGCACGCCGGAGCAGCTGGCCAAATACGCCCCCGACTACGCCTCGCTCGACGAACTGAAGGCCCACTACCGCCGCGGCGGCCTGGGCGACGTGAAGGTCAAGCGGCTGCTCATCGCCGTGCTGAACGAGGTGCTCGACCCGATCCGCGAACGCCGCCACTATTACGAGGGGCGCATCGAGGAGGTCTACAAGGTACTCGAGGCGGGCTCGGCCAAAGCCCGCGAAGCCGCCGCAGCGACCCTTGCGGAGGTACGCAACGCCATGCGCATCAACTACTTCGAGGACAAGGAGCTGATCGCCGAGCAGGCCCGCCACTACGCCGCACGCCAGTAACCGACACGCCACCGCAGACGATGAAACTCCCGCGTGCCGACCGGCTCTACGCCCTGTTCCTGCACCTGACACGGCGTCTGTCGAACAGCCAGATGATGATGCTTCTGGCCGTCGTGGTCGGCGTGCTCGCCGGACTGGGGACCTACTTCTTCGAGGTGCTGCTCTACGCCATCAAGAACGGACTGACGCGCTGGTTTCCCGTCGACAGCGCCCACTTCCTCTACCTGATCTACCCGGTCGTGGGCATCATCCTCGCGTCGCTCTTCGTCCGCTACATCGTGCGCGACAACATCTCCGAAGGGGTGACGCGCGTGCTCTACGCCATGTCGAGCCGCAACTCGCGCATCGCCCCGCACAACTGCTGGACCTCGATTGTCGGCGGCGCCACGACCATCGGATTCGGCGGTTCGGTGGGTCCCGAGGCCCCGATCGTGCTGACGGGCGCCGCCATCGGCTCGAACGTCGGACGGCTCGCCCGCCTCAACTACAAGCACACGACGCTGATGCTCTGCTGCGGCGCCGGCGCAGCGCTCGCGGCAATCTTCAAGGCCCCGATCACGGGTGTGGTCTTCGTGCTGGAGATTCTCATGCTCGACATCACGGCCGGGTCGGTCATCCCGCTGCTCATCTCCTCGATCACCGCCACGACGATGGCCTTCATGCTGCGGGGCTTCGACCCGATCCTCGCCGTGACGCTCGCCCCCGAGGATGCCTTCGAGCTGTGGCAGATCCCGCTCTTCATCCTGCTGGGCGTCTGCTGCGGGCTGATGGCCTGGTACTTCACCACGATGAACACGCGCGTGGTCAACTTCTTCGGCCGCTTCGACCGGCAATACAAGAAGTGGATCGTCGGCGGCACGGTGCTGGGCATCCTGATCTTCATCTTCCCGCCCCTCTACGGCGAAGGCTACGAGGGCTTCACGTCGCTCATGCATGGCGACGCGCAGCAGCTCTTCGACAGTTCGCTCTTCTACCGCTTCCGCAACATCGACTGGGTGGTGATCCTCTTCGTCATCGCCACGATGTTCTTCAAGGTCATCGCCATGGCCTCGACCAATGCCGCGGGCGGCGTGGGCGGTACGTTCGCCCCGTCGCTCTTCGTCGGCGCCTTCACGGGCGCGTCGATGGCGCTCGTCTGCAACGCCCTCTTCCACTGGAGCGTCCCCGTCGCGTCGTTCACCCTCGTGGGCATGGCCGGCGTGATGGCCGGCGTAATGAAGGCCCCGCTGACGTCGATCTTCCTGATCGCCGAGCTCTCGAGCGGCTACGGGCTCTTCATCCCGCTGATGATTACCGCCTGCATCTCCTTCGCCGTGAACTACTACCTCGACCCCGACTCGATCTACACCAAGAAGCTGCGCGAGAAGGGCGAGCTGCTGACCCACGACAAGGACCAGTCGGTCTTCGTCTTCCTGAAGCTCGAGGACCTGATGGAGACCGACTTCCTGCGCATCCGCGAGAACTTCACGCTGGGCGACATCATCCACATCATCTCGACGGCGCGCCGCAACATCTTCCCCGTGATCGACAACTTCGGCCGGCTGATCGGCATCGTGCAGCTGGACGACCTGCGCAAGGACATGTTCAAGCGCGAGAAGTACGGACAGCCGATCTCGGACTACATGATCCAGCCGCCCGACCGCATCCTCGAACACGAGTCGATCCAGAGCATCCTCCCGAAGTTCGAGGACAGCCACACGTGGATGCTGCCCGTCGTCGACAAGCAGAACCACTACCTGGGCTTCATCTCCAAGTCGCGCATCCTGAACGCCTACCGCGAGCAGCTGGTGCGCATCCAGCAGTAACCGCCGACCGGAGCGGCGGAGGGTGCTGCGCGGCAGCCGCCGTGCGACGCCACCCGCAACGCCCCGGACCGACCCCCTGTTTCAACCCGCAAAACCCGAACGACATGACACCTTCCGACACGACACGACACGACCGGCCCGACTGGTGCGACGAACTCGACTGCGCCGTCACGCGCTGCGACACCGAGGGGACAGTCCTCTACCAGAATGCCCGCTCGATCGCCGTGAACGGCGACGTGCGGGGCCGCTCGCTCTTCCCCTGCCACAACGAACGCTCGCGGGAGATCATCCGCCGCCTGATCGAGACGGGCGGACGCAACGTCTACACGATCGAGAAGCGGGGCGTGCACAAGCTCATCTACCAGACCGCCTGGCGCGAAGGGGGCGTCGTACGCGGCCTTGTCGAGTTTTCGATGGAGCTTCCCGACGCCATGCCCCACTACGTGCGAGGCTGACCGGCCGCAGCCGCCACACCGCGCCGCAGGCCCGCACCAGCCGCACCGCCGCGCCAAAAGACCGCACCCCACCGCGCCGCAGGGCCACACCGAGCCGCGCCGCAGGACCGCACCCCACCGCACCGCAGGACCACACCAGCCGCACCGCAGGACCGCACCTCGCCGCACCGCCATGCCGGCCCCTCCACATGCGGGGCCACACCCGTCCCACACCGGGGCCGCACCTGCTCCGCGTAAGACCACACCCGTCCCACGCAAGACCACACCCGTCCCACGCCGGGCCGCACCCCGTCGTCGCGATACACCGACCGGCCGTCTCGGCCGGGCGGATGACCGTCCCGACCTCCGAATGCAGAATTTTTCGGGGCAGCGGTTGCATCAACCGATTTTTTCTCTATCTGGCAGGGAAAACCAATCCACCTTATTATTAAAATTTATCGCCCATGAAAAAACTTCTCCTTCGTCTGGGAATAAGCCTCTGTTGTGTGGGAGCGCTGTGCGGATGCAATGATTCGGAATCGGACTCCGGTCCGGACACGCCGCCCGATCACACGCCGGACTTCACGTTCGAGCTGACAGGAAAGAGCTCCGGATCGATCACCGTCCACATCACGCCGAAAAACGGTACGGGCAACTTCTACTGGGCCCCGATCGAAGAGTCGACCCTGAACGATAAATACGGGTCCGACCCCCGCCGCCGCTGCCGCTACCGCCGTCATGATGCTGAAGACCCAGTATGCCGACTACGGATACGACTCGTTCGAGGAGTTCTATGCCTCCCAGATCTCGACGGGCGCCGAGACCATGACCTTCGACGGATACGACGCCCAAACGCCGCTCTACTGCATCGCCTTCGGACTCGATGAGACGGGAACGATCACGACCGACGTCAATCTCTCGGAGCGTTATGTGACCGATGCCGTCTCGCCGTCGGCCAACACCTTCCGCATCACGATGACCGACAAGACGACCGTCCGGGTCGAGCCCTCGAACGAGGACACCTACACCTTCTACATCTTCCCGAAGAGCACGGTCGACGCCTATGAAAGCCTCGACAAGCTGGCTGCCGCCTTCGTCGAGCAGAACAGGAACAGCATGCATCTGCTGACCTTATCGGGCCCCCGGGAAAAGGACTTCTACGACATGTTCGCCACCTACGGCGCCGGCACCTACATCGCCTTCGCCTTCGGATACGAGAGCGGCTGCATCACGACGGACGTCACCGCGGAGAGTTACGAATACGAGGTTGCCGACCCGATGGTCGGAGAGCCCTTCTCGAACCTGACGGGCGACGTCTCGGTAACGTGTACCGAGGCCTACTTCGAGCCCGCGCTCGAAGGCAACGCCTTCACCGATCAGGCCCTCACCTACTTCCTCGCCCTGCGGGCCGAGGACTCCTTCGGACTGATGGAAACCCGCCTCGGCCTCTACGCCCGACGCCCCGTTCCCCGGCTCGATGGCCGGCACCTACCGCATCGACGGATCGCTCGCACCCGACACCGTCGTCAAGGGATGGAAGGACGCCGACGGATGGCACCACGGCAGCATCTACTACGAAATGGGGGCCTACGTGCCGAACGCCTCGATCAACTCGGGCAGCGCCACGATCGTCGACAACGCCGACGGCACCTACCGTGTGACCGTTGAGGCGCAGGAGATGAACGGCCACGCCATCCGGGCCGATTTCACGGGCCGGATCACGCAATACGAAGAGTAGCGGAACGGTCCGACCGCCGCACGGCTTCGGGGGAGCATTCGCTGAACGCTCCCCCGATTTTTTTCATCCGGGCTATTTTTTTGTCGCGTGTACTTGCAATTTTGTAAAGTTTATTTTACATTTGTAGCAGCAGACGGGAGCAGTGCGCATCTCCGGCTGTCTGCATGAACCGACAAAACATCATTTGCCATGAACAAAAACCTGCTGCTGCCCCACGCCTTCAAGAAGATCGGGTGGGTGCTGTTTCTGCCGACCCTGCTGCTCGGCCTGCTGATGGCCGTCGACGGCTTCAACGGCTTCCCCTCGTTCCTGCGGAGCGGTCCCTACTCGGAGAGCGCCGCACGCATCTGGAACAACATCGTCCTCGTGGGCATCCTCCTCGGGGTGCTCTTCATCTGCTGCTCGCGCGAACGCGTGGAGGACGAACTCATCGGCCGCATCCGCCTCAACGCGCTGCTCGCCGCGCTCTACCTGACGACCGGCATTGCCGTCGTCAGCACCCTGCTGCTCTACGAAGTGGCCTACCTCTACTTCATGATCTTCAACCTGGCGTTGCTGCCCGTGCTCTTTCTGGTGATCGAACGGACCATGCTGTGGCGGTTGAGAAAGGAGGTCCCGCATGAAGAATAGCCTCCGTGTCGCCCGCGCCGAGGTGCGCATGACACAACAGCAACTGGCCGACGCCGTCGGGGTGAGCCGCCAGACGATCAACGCCATCGAGAGCGGAAAGTTCGTCCCCTCGACGGTGCTGGCGCTGAAGATCGCCCGCTGTTTCGGCAAGGCCGTCGAGGCGGTTTTCCATCTCGAGGAGGGGGACTGACGCGCCACCCGGGCACAACGGACGCAACGGATGCCCGCTGCGGTCCGCCGCAAACCCGACCCGCCAACCGACGCCCGAACCGGCCGGCAATCCGGTCCGCAAACCCGACCTGCCAACTGATCCGCAAACCGGTCCGCAACCCAGCCTGCCAACAGGACGACAACCCGGCCTCTTCAGAAGCAAACGGCCGCCCCGGCCACGTATCCGCGGCGCGTGGGACCCGACTGAAAGGCCGACCATTCCCGGGAGAATCGCCGGATCGCTCCGGACGGTTCTCCGGACAAAAACCCCTGCCGCACTTCATGCGGCAGGGGCACTTTATATAAATACAAAGGTTTGATGGGGGCTTGCAAAAGGGAGCCGCCGGTGAGGCTACTCCACGAGCCACTCCGTACCCTTGGGGCAGGAGCGGAAGATCGTCGTGCGATCGGCATAGGCTGCCGCCTCGTCCGCCGTCAAGGCATGGCAGCAGGCCGACGTCGAGGCGAAGGGCGCGCCGTTGCGCACAAGGCCGTACTCGCGCCATCCGGCCGTAGCTGTTGCGGCCGAGGGGTTGGGAACCGGGCTGGAGTACCACCCCTGCGACGAAAGGTGCTCGCCGACGGTGCAGTCGACGAAGACGACGTTGTCGTAGTAGTCGGCGCTGCCGCTCGAACGGGCGAAGTAGACAGCGTTGCCGTTGCTGCCGTCGGCCTCGGTCAGGTCGCAGCCGAGGAAGACGAAGCCCTTGGCCGAGCGCTCCAGGCAGCGGGCCTGCACGAGGTAGCCGCCGTTGACCGAGCGGATTTCGCACGCCTCGAAGAGCACCGTGGCGGGCGAACCCCAGATGAAGTCGACGTCACCGGCCACCAGGCAGTCGTAGAACCAGCCATAGCCCTTCAGGTTGAGCGTATCCTGCGCGCCGAGCAGGTTGCAGCCGACAAAGACCAGGCGGCCCGTGCCGTTGTTGTCGTTGTTGTAGATCGCCTCGGCCTGGCTGCCCGAGCCGTGGGTGTTTTCGAGCGTGAGGTTCTCGAAGCGCAGCATGTCGCAGTTCTCGACGAGCAGAACGGCCCGACCGCCCGACTTGCCGACCTCGGCACCCCACTCGGGGCGCGTCGCGACGCCGCTGCCCACGCCCGAGGCGTAGAGCTCGCAGTTGTCGAAGCAGATGACCGTCCCCTCGCGGCTCTCGCCGCGCAGCGTCAGGTTGTTCTTGTTGCGCAGGTAGAGGGGCTCCTCGTAGACGCCGTTGCGGATGTCGATCGTAACGGCCTGGTCGCGGCCGCACTCATAGGCGTAGTCCAGCGCCCCCTGCACGGTGCGGAAGTCGCATCCCGACTCGCCGACGCTCACCGACGAGCGCGACGCGGGGGCCGACTTGGTCGTGAAGCTCCACTCGCCGCCGGCCACACCCCCGAAACCCTCGGCAACAAGGGCGTCGGCGTCGATCACGACCGTATAGGTCGCCTCGTACTCCAGCACGCCCGAATGGGGCTTGATCGTGACCCGGTTGCCGTCGATGCGCACGGGCCTGTAGTGGACGATGCGGTAGCGGCCCAACGCCGGGCTGCCGAGGGCATCCATCGCCGTCGTAAAGGGCGACGTGGCGACCAGCTGCGGCACGCCGTCCGCCACGGCCGCCACATCGGCCATGTCGATGCGGTCGACCTCCGCACCGTCGGCCGCAAGGATGCGGATCAGTCCCGAGGTGCCGAGAGAAGGCGTCGTCTTGAACTCCAGCGTGAGGTAGGTATCGCGGCAGGCCCCCGTCCCGGCGGGTGCGGCCGTATAGATGTCGGTTTCGAGGACGGGCGGCTCGGCCGGCTGTTCGACCTCGTTCTCCTCTTCGTTATTGTCCTTGCCCGGCGTGACGGGTTCGTCGTCACCGCCGCAGGCGATGCACAGCGTCGCAAGCGCCAGCAGCGGCCATCTCCAGAAGTTCGGTTTCATCATATCGTCAGCGTGTGTTGGTTCGTGATGCAAAATTACACACGCCGCACCGGCCGGACTTGGAAAAAACGTCAAAAATCGGGGATTATCCGCCAAAAGGGACACGCGAAGGTGCCGGCAGGGGGCAAAAAAAAGGGACCGGCAGTCGTTGCCGGTCCGTAAAGTCCAATCGTCCGCACGCGCGTCAGAGCTTGATGTCGTAGATCTGGACGACGCCCGCGAGCTTGCCCGCCTCGTCCGTGACGAGCAGCGAGGTGACCTTGTTTTTGGTCATCATTTTCTCGGCCTCGATCAGCTTGGCACTCGCCGCGATGGTCTTCGGATGCGGCGTGGCGATGTCGGCGGCCTTGATGTTGAAGAACTCCGCCCGGCGACGCTCCATGGCGCGGCGCACGTCGCCGTCCGTCACGATACCCTCGATGCGGTCCCCCTCGCAGATGACGATGAGTCCCAGCCCCCCCTTCGAGATGGCGTGGATCATGTCCGTGGCCGAGCAGTCGGGCGCCACGACGGGCAGGTCGTGCGAACGCATGACGTTGCCGACGGTCATCAGCAGACGGCGGCCCAGGCTGCCGCCCGGATGCAGGCGCGCGAAGTCGACGCTCGTGAAGCCGCGCAGCTGCATGAGCGACACGGCCAGCGCATCGCCCATGGCGATCTGCGCCGTGGTCGACGTGGTCGGCGCCAGGTGCAGGATGCAGGCCTCCTCGCGCACCGCCACGTCGAGGTGCACGTCCGAGTTCTTGGCCAGCGCCGACTCGGCATGCCCGGTCATCGAGATGAGCTTGTTGCCGTTGGAGTGGATGAAGGGGACGATCTTCAGGATTTCGTCCGTCTCGCCCGAATAGGAGAGCGCCAGGATGACATCCTCCTTCGAGATCATGCCCAGATCGCCGTGGAAGGCCTCGCCCGGATGGAGGAAGAAGCTCGGCGTACCCGTCGAAGCGAGCGTCGCGGCGATCTTGCGGCCCACGAGGCCCGACTTGCCCATGCCCGTGACGATGCACTTCCCGCGGCAGGCGAGAATCAGCTCCACGGCGGCGACGAAGTTGTCGCCGAGCGTCTCTTCGAGGTGTTTGAGCGCCAGCATCTCGGTGTGCATGGCCTTGCGGGCCACGGCGAGGATCTGCGCCTTGCTTGTTTCGGTCATGATATGAGGGTTTTGATGAGGTTCTCCAGATCATCCAGCCGCAGCATGTTCGGGCCGTCGCTCAACGCACGGTCCGGATCGGGGTGCACCTCGAAGAAGAAAGCGTTGGCCCCGAAGGCGCGCGCGGCGAGTGCCATCGCGGGGACGAACTCGCGGTTGCCGCCCGTCTTGCCGCCCGCGGCGCCGGGACGCTGCACCGAGTGCGTGCAGTCCATCACGACCGTCTGCGCGATGCGCAGCATGTCGGGGATGTTGCGGAAATCGACCACGAGGTTGTTGTAGCCGTACATGTTGCCCCGCTCGGTGAGCCACACCTCCGCGGCGCCGGCCTCGCGGGCCTTCTCGTAGGGGTAGCGCATGTCGGCCCCCGAGAGGAACTGCGCCTTCTTGATGTTGACCGTGCGGCCGGTCTTCGCCGCGGCGACGAGCAGGTCGGTCTGCCGGCAGAGGAAGGCCGGAATCTGGATGACGTCGACGACCTCGCCCACGGGCGCGGCCTGCCACGACTCGTGGATATCGGTCAGCAACTGCAATCCCCACTTCGCCCGCACGTCGGCGAGCATCTGCAGCCCCCGGTCGAGCCCGGGGCCGCGGAACGACGAGATCGACGTGCGGTTGGCCTTGTCGAACGAGGCCTTGAAGATGATCTGCGTGCCGAGTGCGCGGTTGATCGCAACGAGGCGTTCGGCCACGGCGTCGAGCAGCTCGGCCGATTCGATGACACAGGGTCCGGCAATGAATTTCATGGTCGTCATTGGTTGTATTCGGGATGATGGCGAAGGAACTCCTCGGCCCGTCGCAGGTCGTCGGGCGTGTCGATGCCGACGGTCTCGACGTCGGTCACGCCCACGCCGATGCGGTAGCCGTTCTCGAGCCAGCGCAGCTGCTCGAGCGACTCGGCCAGTTCGAGCGGCGACTGCGGCAGCGCGGTCACGGCGCGCAGCACCTCGCGGCGGAAGGCGTAGAGTCCGATGTGCTTGTAGAAGGTATGGCGCGCGAGCCACTCCTCGCGGGGCACGCCCCGCAGGTAGGGGATGACCGAGCGCGAGAAGTAGAGCGCCCGCGATGCAGCATCGAGCACCACCTTCGGCGAGTTGGGATTCTCGAGCGCCGCGAGCCCGTCCTCCGCAGCGAAGGGCTTGACGAGCGTGGCGATGTCGGTCGCCGGGTCGTCGAAGCAGCGCTTCACCGTCTCGATCTGCGAGGCGCAGATGAAGGGCTCGTCGCCCTGCACGTTGACCACGACGTCGTAGTCGCGCCCCTGCCGGCAGTAGGCCTCCCAGCAGCGGTCCGTGCCGCTGCGGTGCGCCGGCGAGGTCATCTCGGCCTTGCCGCCGAAGGCCAGCACGGCGTCGCGGATGCGCTCGTCGTCCGTCGCGACGACGGCATCGTCCAGCACGTCCGCCACCTGTCTGTATACCCGTTCGATGACGGTCCTGCCGCCCAGCCGCGCCAGCGGCTTGCCCGGGAAGCGCGTCGAGGCGTAACGCGCCGGAATGATCGCTATGAATTTCATCGGTCTCTCTTTTTGCGGCCCGGAGCGTTACTCCAGCGCCAGTTTCAGCACCTCGTCGTTCGTGCGCACGTAGTGGAACGTCAGCCCCTCGATGTACTCGGGCTTGATCTCGGCGATGTCCTTACGGTTCTCCTCCGAGAGGATCAACTCCGTGATGCCGGCGCGCTTCGCCGCGAGGATCTTCTCCTTGACCCCGCCCACGGGCATGACGCGGCCGCGCAGCGTCGTCTCGCCCGTCATGGCGATGCGCTCCCGGACCTTGCGTCCCGTGTAGGTCGAGACAATGGACGTGACCATCGTGATGCCGGCCGACGGGCCGTCCTTCGGGATGGCACCCTCGGGCACGTGGATGTTGATGTCGTTCGTCTCAAAGAGCTTGGGGTCGATCCCCAGCTCGCGGTAGTGGGCCATGACCCACTCGTGGGCGATCGTCGCCGACTCCTTCATCACGTCGCCCAGGTTGCCCGTCAGGCTCACCTTGCCCTTGCCGGGCGTCAGGCACGACTCGATGTAGAGGATGTCGCCGCCGACTTCGGTCCAGGCGAGTCCCGTGACGACGCCCGTCATGCCGCCCACCTCGTACTCCTCCTTGAGGAACTTCGGCATGCCGAGGATCTTCTCCAGGTCGGCCATCGTGACGGCCGCCTCGTAGGGCTCCTCGAAGGCGATCTGACGCGCCCGCGCCCGGGCGATCTTCGCCAGGTGCTTGTCCAGCGAGCGGACACCCGCCTCGCGCGTATAGCCGGAGATGATCTGCTCGACGACCTCCGGCGTGAGGGTCAGCTGCTCGGGCTGGATGCCGTGGGCCTCGCGCTGCTTGGGCAGCAGGTGGTCCAGGGCGATGCGCACCTTCTCCTCGAGCAGGTAGCCCGGGATGTTGATCATCTCCATGCGGTCGCGCAGCGCCGGGGCGATATTGGCCACGTTG
>ENA-OZKX01000409-OZKX01000409.1-human-gut-metagenome-genome-assembly--contig:-NODE-409-length-20570-cov-20.983329_pt1 | contig 20570 bp, 25 predicted proteins | sample MGYA00244831_ERZ653774 | MGnify/ENA primary metagenome ERZ653774 (study PRJEB26926, sample SAMN06165314) | human gut metagenome | biome: ENVO:00009003; feature: ENVO:2100002; material: ENVO:00002003...
CTCGACTAGTCGTCGGCAGCGTCAGATGTGTATAAGAGACAGCTAAAGGTTATGAAAGTTATAACTAGAAGTTATAAGAGTATAACGAAAAGTTATGGAGTTATAACGAGAAGTTATAGGAGATGAGGAAAGAGAGATTGGACAATAGGTTTAGATTGATTAGGAATAGGATGAAGAGAAGGATGAAGAGGAGGATGAAGAATGGCAGCGGGAATAATCTTTTTAGCATGACCATCTCCACACCCATCTCCACATCCATCTCCATCATAATCACTCTCATCTCCACCATCAACCTCAATTTAACCCTATTTGAACCACATCCAACTCCACCATCTCATTCTCCACGAACTCTACATTCACCACTTTCATCTCCATATCCTCTTTCTCCACATTCAATACCTCTCGTCACCTCTAATTTCACCTCTATAACTTTTTGTTATGAGAGTAAATCTCCATGACCAATATCAGTATAACAAAATGTTATAGGAGTAAATCTCCATGACCAATATCACTAGCAATATCAGTAATCACTAGTTCTATCTCCATTAGTTTCGTCATGACGAATATCATTAAGATTATCATCATGACGAGCTAGATTAGTAATGCTAATCCGAAGAACTTGTGAAGCAAGTTCTGAAGCCTCACTAATTCCTATACTACTAGTATCACTAGTAGTATAAGTATGACTAACTCTAATTGTTAATAACTGTAATTATAACTAAATTAATATATAGCTAAATTCATGGGTATACCCCCCGTAGAGGATGGATATGATTAGCATTAGCTCGACTAGTATTAGCAAGTCTAGCAAAATCATCAAGACTATCAAGACCAATAGCACTAATTCGAGAAACTTGTGTAGCAAGTTTCGAAGTATGACTAACATGACTAATAATATCTATAACAAAATCATCAATAATAACTACATCAAGATTATCAAAATTAGTATTAATATTATCAAGATTATCAAGGTTAGTAATACCAGCTTAGTTTGAACAAGTCAAACTAAGCTGTATAGAGCATGAGCAATAGTCTATTACACATACACGCACGCGGGTACATTAGAGTAAAAGTCTATATATATTATATATATATAATATATATACGACTTCTTACGGTTAGGATGATAATATAATATAAGCTATGTTGTTTATTTTTACTAGCAGCAATATCATCTTATTCAGTAGGAGATTCTCCACGAACTCCACTTTGAGTTAGAGCAGTATTAATACCACGAGCGATACTTTTTAGTTCACCATTAATAACAATTCTAAGTTTATCAACAACGGCATACACTTTATTAATATCATCAGCATTACCATTAGTGGTTAAATTGGTAATAGCAAGAGGAATATCAGCATTAGTAGGATAAAGATTAGTAACTTCAACAGAAGTTATAGAATTATTATTCTCAACTTCAATAGTAGTAATAATACGATGTACTTTCATAATGTTTAATATTAGGATAAGACTTATCAGAACTTGCAGCTAGTTAATGACTGATAAGACTTATCAGACTGTTAAGTTCGTTTGCTGCAATCTATTTAATGTTGATAATGAGCATTTCGAGGTTGAACACTAGCAACAGCATCAGCAAAACTATTGTTGATAACACAAACGCTACCAACCCGAAGGTCAGTAGCGTCATGTTCATTAGAACGGTACGTCGTCATCGTTCATTACAGTAGCAACAAAACTAGCTGCTTTAGCTTTAGCCTCACGCTTGGCAGCAATGGCAGCACGAGCGTCCTCCATAATCTGCTTGATAAGTACATTATATGCACCAACAAGAACAGGGTCAGCAGGCTGTTCGATACCTACAATATGATATACATATCTATCATAATCCACAACATTGTAAAGATTATCTTTACGAGTAAATGGATTACGGTCTTGTACACCAGCAGGTACAAACTGGCAAAGAACTTTGACAGCAACACCAGTCAGATACATACTAGCAAAACCAGCTTCAGCAGCTTCGCCAACATAGTTGACAAATCTACCGTAGAACTTGTCTTTGCGCATTACAAGCAGTATCTGATTGAATGGCATCTGAATAGCACCAAGCATACCCATTCGATGTGTACCATCAGGCATACTTTGAGCACCTTTGATAGGACTAGCAATAGTAACAAACGCATTGAGATAAGAATTGCCATTACGACCTGTACGTTCTTGACAATCAATATTAGTAATAACAGTAGTCATTACATAACTATGACCATCAGCACAGATGCGTCTAACAACATCATCAATGGTTTCCACTTGCGCAGAACTTTGGTTATCTGTATCAACAGTAGGCTGAACAGGTTGGTTAACACTAGTAGTTGGATTAACTACGTTAACATTCTCGGGAGCAGCAGCAGCACCATCTTGTGCAGCTTGTGCAAAATCTTTAACGTCTGGCACGACTATTAAGTATTTAATTACGCTAATCAGTAGCATTACTGACAGTTGTTTCATTTCAACTGCAAAGTATTTAATGTTGATAATGAGCAATACCATCTAGTAGAGATTAATCTCTACTAAGATAACTAACAATAGCCGATAGTATTCCAAATACAACAGCAGTAATTTGTTCACCACTAGTTGGCTCTACTTTCAATGCTAGTATGATAGCTGGCATCATCAGTATGATAGCAACTAACAACAATGGTTTGTTTGTTCTCATAATGATTATTATTAATAGTTAGTAATGTAATGAGATGAATAATCGCAATGTATTTAATGTTGATAATGAGCAGGATTATCATTAACTCTATCAACTTTAGGCGGGGGTAGTCAATCAAGTTTAACATGACCGGGGGTTATACTCACTAGCCCCATTAAAACACTAATAAACACTAATAAACACTAATAAACTTAATTACCATTACCATTATTACCATTAAAACACTAATAAACTTAATTACCATTATTACTTTTACTACTTTTATTACTTTTACTACTTTTATTACCATTATTACTTTTACTACCATTACCATTACCATTACCATTACCATTATTACCATTATTACCATTATTACCATTACCATTATTACTTTTACTTTTACTATCACTATCACTCTCATCATCTCTCATCATCTTATTCACTCTCACTATCCCTCTCACTCTCACTATCCCTCTCACTCTCATCATCTTATTCATTCTCATTCTCATTCTCATCATCTTTTATCATCATTTAATTACCATTATCTTTACTATATTATTCATTATTATCTTCGTTATTACTTTCTCCTAGAACTTGACGAGGGTAGTCAAGTCTAATTTAATGACCCACCCCTTATACTCACTAGCCTCATCAAAACATTAATATACACTATTTTCACTCTAATTATTATCATTACTATCATTTTCACTATCACTCTCATTATAACTTTTCATTTCATTTTCATTATCGTTACCTTTATTACCTTCATCTTCATTATTTCCATTATCTTCGCCTTCATCTTTATAATTATCATCATTTTTATCATCGCATTTAATTCAGTCCTCACTAATATCTATAACTTCAGTTGCATACAAATCTTTATTCGCAATTACAATACCTTTATCAGTATCATTTTTAAATAAAACAAATTTATCAACTATAAGTCTATCTTTATCATCAAAAGTTTTTATTAATTTAGCTTCACTAATAATATTAATAAGTTTATTGACATCACCTCTAAATATATAAATAGGATTAACAACATAAATATTTTGTAAATTAGTTCTTTTAATAATATTTTCATCTTCAAGATAAGCAATGGCATTATAATAATCTCTACGATTAGGTTTAACTAAACCATAACCTTTAATTAAATCATGAGAAATATAAATAACATTACTATTAAATTTAATATTTTCAGCAATATAACCAATAAAAGAAATAATAACAGCATATCTATTTTTTCTTATTATATCCCAAACTCTCATACCAATAGTAACAAAATTACGTTTAATACCAACTTCTTTACTAAGATGATAACCATTATCAAATTCAGCAACTATACCAGTTCTGGTACTTTTATTATAACTAAAAGGATTAACAACAACAAGTCTTTGTTTTTCAAATTCTTCTAAACAATCAGCATTATAACAAACATCATTAACAAGTTTATTATAAACTTTAGTAGGTTTAAAATCTTCTTTAAAAGTCATAACAATAATAGTATTAAGTTTAACATAAAAATATATTACTCTAGGAAATTAGCGAAATGTGTTCCACCCATGGAACAAATATAGCAAATAAATAGCGAAATGTGTTCCATGGATGGAACAAGTTATATATTGTAACTTATTGATAATCAAATAATTATAAGTTAGCAATAGTATCTATATAGATATATTATATATAATATTTAATATAATCAGCATTAATAGATTCGCTGTGACCCGCTCCGAGCTTCGCTCTCCGCTCAACTCCCCGTGGAGGATGAATACAATCAGTATCAATCATATCAAGTTAATCAATACTATAATTATTATCATTATCTCTATTAATATCATTAATACTAATATGATTAAGTCTAGCTCATCTCCATCCTCCACGGGGAGTATGACTTGCATATTTATAATCATATAATCCTCTACGATTGAAATGTTAAAAATAGTTTTTCTCTTGGTAGATTCATTCAAACTCTTACATTTGCTAAAAACAATTAAGTTATGGGTAAAGATAAAAGTGAAACTAAACCTAAATACACTAGAGAATTTCATAGTGGAGAAAGGAATAAAAAAGAAGTTAAAGTTCCTAGCAAACTTAAACTTGGAAATATTGGCATTGATAGTATTATTAAAACTAAATAATTTAGTGTTATGATTAAAGTTGAAAGTAAATTTAAAGATTTTGGTATTCAAATACCTACTGACATTAGCGAAATAACAAGTGAAGCACTTGACGCTGTTCTTACTAATGTAGTTATTGCTAAACATTATTGTGTTGTTGCTCTTTGCCAAAATGAAAGTTTGTTTGGTGTTATTAATAATAAAGTTAATACTGTTGAGGTTATGCCAATTATTGCTAAGATTAGTAAAGAAGATGCTGAACTTATTGGTATGAATCAAATGGATAAGATTATTATTGACCGTTCTACTCTTGAACGTGGTTATCATCTTTATCTTAAACATAATGTTCTTAGCCCTCAATTTGTTAATAAGTATATTACTAATGATACTGAACTAACCCGTTCTATTACTGTTGGTACTTTTGGACAAAATCAAGGATATAAAAAAGGACAGAAAGTTTGGTTTGTTGAGTTTAAAGTTATAGCTATTAATGATTTAAGAGCTGCTATTACTGATAAACATAAAGCTATTAATCCTTTTGTTTATCATTCTGCTGAAAAAGCTAATTAGCCATTTTCGTCTAAATAATCGAACTCTTCTTAGAACTACTTATGTATAATTTAAAATTATAGGTACTTGTGTTCTTGTTTATAGTAGTAATCTAAGAAGAGTTCTTAAACTTTCAATTATGGATTTTAAGACTAATACTAGTTTTAATATTGCTAATACTAGTTCTCATGAAGATTTTGATGATGATTATATTCTTATCTATAAAGATATAAATAATATATTAGATGATATTGGATTTCAAGGTGATGATAGAATACTTTGTAAATCTATTATTGAAAATCTTGAAAAAGAAGCTAGTATTAATATACGAAAAGATAAATGTGTTGCTATTCCTCATATTGGTACTATTCAAAAGAATTGGTATCGTTCCAAACTTATTAGTCATTATAAAGACTTTAAAGAAGCTAGAAAAACTATGACTAGAGAAGAGTATAAAGAATATACTGTTAAAGTTATGGAAGAAGAAAAGCAAAAACATTATGAAGAAGAAGAAAAGATTAAAACTGAACATAAGTTTAAAAAGAAACTTCTTCCTATTTGGATTAAACTAAGTAAAAAACATAGTGCTGCTTATGCTAATCTTTGGCTATATGCTATGGGTAAACTTGAAATTATTGAATTTGATGAAGAAGTAGAAGAAATATATGAACGGTTTGGAATTGGATTGGATGCTGACCATAGATGAAACTGGTATGCCAAAAGCTCCTACGCTTAAACAACTTCTTGATAGAGATGTTAGTCTTCTTTATACTAGAGATAAATCTCCTAATAAAGAGATGTATATTAAAGAAGTTGGAGTTATTTATTATCTTGGTGACCCTAAAGGTCCGTGTCTACAAGAAGGTCTTAGTGAAAAAGAAGCTCTTAAGAAAGCTATTGAAAATTTTGATTTACCTAAAAATTATCAACCTGATATTCTTGTTTGGAAACTTATTAAAAGATATTATAATCAAAAAGCTGGAGCTGGTATGGAAGCTGTACTTAATATTAAGCGTGGTATTCATAATGTTGCTTTAGCTGCTAGCAAATTAAATGAGTTGCTGAATGACAAGTTATCTGATGGTGCTAGTCTAGAAGATGTTCCAGTTGTTATTGGTTATATGAAACAAATTAATGATTTAGCTAATCAGTTTCCAAACACGATTAAAGCTCTTAATGTAGCTGAAGAAAATCTTCTGTATGAACAAGAGAATGTTGCTGGTAGAGGTGGAGTTGAAATTACTAGTAGTATGATTGAGGAATAAGCTGATGCTAATCCACTCCATCCTCTACGGGGAGTCTAGCGTAGGCACGTAGTGCCGAAGCGGGTCCAAGCTAGTGTTGAACTTAATAATATTAATATGGAACTTAAAGATAAAAGATATAATGATATTAGACTTATTTTTCATGAAGAAGAACATAAGTATAACGATAGTCTTGGTAATGATTATATTTCTACTACTACTATTCTTCATAATTATGCTCCTAAATTTGATAAGAACTATTGGTTGAGAAAGAAGTCTAAAGAACTAGGAATAAGTGAGAAGAAACTAGAGGAACAATGGTCAACTATTACTAAAGAAGCTTGTGAACGTGGAACTAATACTCATAATGGTCTTGAAGATGGTGTTAAAGGAGCATCTATGTTTCAACAAGCTATTAATTATCTTGATAAACGTGAAGATGGTGTAATGGTTACTATTGCTGATATTCCAAATTTTGGTGCTAATTATAAACTTCTTAATCTTAAAGATTTTATTGAACTTACAGATAATCGTTATCCTCTTATTTATGATGCGTTTAAAATGTACACTGAAAGAGGATATAAGATTTATAGTGAGATTGGTATGTTTCTTATAGATTGGTTAATTAGTGGAACTATTGATATTCTTCTAGTTAATGAAGATACTAATTGTGCTGTTGTAGGTGATTGGAAAACAAATCGTGGTGGATTAAAATTTAGTAGTGGTTATTATAAGAAAGATAAAACAGTTAAACCTGCACAACAAACTAATGTTTGGGTTGATAAAGATGAACGACTTTTAGCTCCTCTTAATCATCTTCCTAATTGTAATGGTGCTATATATAATCTTCAACTTAGTATGTATGCTTTTGCTGTTGAATATATACTTGGTTTAACTATTAAAGGTATTTGGTTATGTCATATTGATAGTGATTTTGAACTTAATGAATATGGTATGCCAAAAAGATTTTCTGACGGTCTTTATCATATTAAAGAAAATCCTGTTGAAACTACTAAATTTTTTACTATGAATTATCTGCGTGATGATATTAATAAAGTTCTTAAAGATAGAGAATTACAAATTAAAGCTAGTGGTGTTCAAACTCAATTTAAACTTGCTATATGAAATTAAATAAAGATAATTTAATTGGAGTAATTATTGGATTTATTGTTTTAGTTATATTTGTTGTTTGTTTATCTAGTGGATGTACTAAACGTATTACTCCAGTTCCTGAAATTCGTTATGTTCCTGTTACTGATTCTACTGCTATTAATGAATTAGTTCTAACTAAAGAATTGCTTCGTAGAACTCAAGATTCTCTTAATGCTTATAAGTCTGATACTACAATTAGTGCTGATTATTTTGTAGCTAAATATAAACTTGAACGTATTAGATATTATAATGATATTGCAGGTAAAGGAAATAATATCAAATTTCTTAGAGGTTGGATTCGTAGAACTCTTGAAGAATAAGTTATGTATATTATTAATCGTAGAAAAAATATAAGATTAATTGGCGATGAACATCATATTGGTGATGACTTTGAATTTGTGATTTATAAAGTTCAAATTAAAGTTCTTTGGTTTTGGGTTACAATTAAAGAATTTGATGAAGATGAATATTATGATGCTGTTGATTGTTTTAGATATTGTACTAATCCTTATATAAATTAAATTATGGCTTACTTTGGAGATGCTTTTAAAAAACTATCTATTAAAGAAGGTGGTTATGTAAACGATAAAGATGATGCTGGTGGAGAAACTTATAGAGGTATCAGTCGTAAATATAATCCTACTTGGCAAGGTTGGACTATGATTGATTCTTATAAGAAACATTATACTGTTGGTAGTAAAAAATTTAAATCTAAACTTGATAATGATGTTCAACTTCAGAAACTTGTTTGGGAAAAGTATAAAATAGGTTATTGGGATGTATTTGAACTTGATGATTTTAATAGTCAGAGAGTTGCTGAACAATTATTTGATACTAACGTGAATTGTGGTCAAGTTGCGGCTATCAAGATGGCTCAAAGAGTTCTTGGTCTTAAAGAAACTGGTAGATGGAACCTTGATTTACTTAATAAACTTATAGAAATAAAAGATTAACTTAATACTGTATAGAATTATGAAGAAGATGTTAATAGCAATATTTATAATAGCGATTATTAATTTATGTGTTACTCTGTATTTATCAATAAGTCGTTTTAGTGTAGAAGCCAATTCATATAATAAAAGTGACACCGCTATTAATCATGTTCGGATTGATTCTATACAGTTAGTTATAACTGAAAGAGAAAGTATAGTTTATAAACTTAAAGAACATGAGAAAGATATTGAAGATAAAGTTATTAGTCTTAATGATAGTGCTACTTGGGAGTTATTCAAGAAGTTGGTGTCAGAGTGAGATTGATAATGTAGTGCATCCTTCACGGGGAGTCAACACTACTGATACAACTGTTCTTGTCCCTATTAATATGATTAAGATTGCTAATACTAAAATTATTAAAGCTAAACTTTATAAAGATATTATTAACGAACAAGATAGTATAATTAATCTCCATAAGATTAAATATAATGCTCTTTATAAAGAAGTTGAAACTTTACAAAATAATCTTGATAATAGTAATAAAGTAAATGATAATTTAAATAAGTCTATTGAACGTATTAAACGTAAGAATAGATATTTGGTAAGCGGTGGTGCTGTTTGCGCTATCGCTTTTGTTGTTTGTTTACTAGTTAAATAAAATATTATGGCTGATGGTAAATATCCTTTTCTAGAATACATTGAAGAACCTGATAAAGAGAAAAAGTATAAGAAAGCTAGTGATTGTGGATGGTATGACCCTCATAATAACTTTTTAATTGGAGATAGTGGTGGCTTTCTTTTAAATATTAGACCTGGCAAATTTGTTAATACTGAACTTTTTAATGAAGCTGCTAGAACATATCAAGCCACAGGTAAATATACTCAATTTAAAGTTGATAGTATTCCTCATAGACAATTTAGACGTAGAGAATGTGATAGACGACGTAATGGTTTTTCTGCTCCTTGTTGGCAAAATCCAGATGGAAGTATAGAAGATGTTTGGATAACAGGTGGTCATTATACTTTTCTTAATTATACTCGTATGGAACGTACAGATGAATCATCTGTTATTGTTACTGAACATGGAGCTACTGCTAAAAAGATTTATAGTTTTCCTGGTTTTATTGATGCTCAATTTTGGACTTGGCAAATTATAGAATTTTGTAGACGTAATGGTTTGCATCTTATTATTGATAAAACTCGACGTGGAGGTTTTTCTTATATTATGGCTGCTGATAGTTCTAATGAAGTTAACTTATCTAAGCATAAAGTTGTTATTCATGTTGCAGCTGATAATAAATATTTAATTAAACAAGGAGGTTTAAGTGATTTTGCTGTTAATAATTTAAAGTTCCTTGAAGAAAAGACTCCATTTAAAAGAGGTATATATAGTCCTACTACTGATAGTTTTAAACTTGGTTATCGTATGAAAAATGGAGTTGAAGCTGATGATAGTTGGTCTAGTTCTCTTTTAAGTGTTAGTGCTAATAATAATCCTGACTGTGCTATTGGTAAAGATGCTGTTACAATTAAAGTTGAAGAGCTATCTACAATGCAGAACTTTGATGAGTTTATGAATGTAACTGAACCTACAATGACTGTTGGTACTCGTACTACTGGTACTCTTATGGCTTGGGGAACTGCTACTGCTGCTAATATGCAAATATTTGAACAAAACTTTTATAATCCTAGAGCATTTGGATTTATGGCTTTTGAAAATGTTTTTGATAATGATGCTCGTAATGAAGTTTGTGGATTCTTTAAATCTTATGCTTGGGGTCTTGAAGGAGAGATAGATGGAGTTAAAGGATTTGATGAAGATGGAAATAGTAATCTACGAATAGGGCTTCAGCTTGCTGCACGAGAAAGAATTGAAAAGAAAAAGACTGCTAAGACTTTTGCAGAATATCTTAATTATCTTGGTCAGCGTGCTTTATTTCCTGCTGAATCTTTTAGTAGTGCTAGTGAAAATATATTTAGTAGTGAAGCTCTTAATAAGTTTGAAGATAAACTTAGAGTTGATAATAGTTATAAGTTTTATACTGATGGCGAACTATTTGAAGATGGAACTAAAAAGATTTATTTTAAATCTAATGCTCGTATAAGAATTGAAAATCCTGATATGAAAACTTATGATTATATTCAAGGAGTTCCTAGACGTGGTAACGAAGACCCTCATGGTTGTATAAGAGTTTGGTTTGCTCCTGAATATGAAGAAACATATATTAATGATAGACTTGTAAGAAGTATTCTTCCTGGTACTTATGTTGCAGTTTATGACCCTGTTGGTATTGATAAAGATAAAAAAGAAATTACTGATAGACATTCTCATAATAGTATATTTGTTATTGAAATGCCTAGAGAACGTAATGGATTTAAACCTAAGTTGTGTGCTGCATATTATGGACGTACTGAACGACTAGAAGAAGCTGATGAAAAGTTTTATCGATTATGTAAATGGTATAATTGTATTGGTACTGGACTTGTAGAAATAAATCGTGGTGAAACTGTTTCTAATTTTCGTAAATGGAAAGCTACTAAATATCTAGGTTATGAACCTTTATATGTTTGGGATTCTGCTGTTAAAGAAAAAGTTAGTACTAGTTATGGCTATAATATTGGTAGTAGTCCTAAGAAACTAGATGGTCTTCGTCTACTTAAAGAGTTCTTATATGAAGTTATTGGTAAGAATGAATTTGGAGAAGATATTTATGTTTTTGAAAGATTTCTTGATTATCAAACAATTCTTGAACTTAAAAAGTTTAATGCCGAAGGTAACTTTGACCGTATATCTAGTCTTATACTTTTAGGTATATATTGGAAGTCTATTGATATTAAAGGTAAACGAGAACTTGCTAGTCGTAAGAAAGTTACAGAAGATAATGATAAAACAGATATTTTTAATAGACAATGGTTTTAAGATTAAATAGATAAAGATATGTATAATTTTGGTAGACTTGATTTTCCTAATCAGCACGTTAGTTATGCTGAAAAACAAGAAGTTGATTGGTATGCTAAATGTTGTGATTATGTTATAGAAGCTGGTATTGCTTGTAAAGCTGATTTTAATGTAGAAGAAAAGTTTAATATACTTCTTGGTAATATTCCTAGAGAATATTATAGAAAAACTCTTAATCCTTATAATGAGAAAGATGAAAATCTTACTCGTTTTCCAGCTACTATGCGTAATTATGATATGATGAAAGGTATTATTAGAAGATATATTGGTGAATATATTAAAAATCCACATGATTTTATTGTTGGGGCTAATAATCCAGAAGTTGTATTTGCTAGAGATGCTGAACTTGGTAAACAAATTATAATGCTTGCAGAACAAGCTGTTGCTAAAAAGATACAAGAAAGTTATATGCAGTTTGTTAATGAAGGTAATAATCCTGAACAATTTAATCCTGAACAAGCTGTTGATATTGAAGCTTTTATTAAAGAATTTAATGAAAATTTTATTGATGATATTAGTGCACAAGGACAAGATTTAATTAATGTTATTGATGATTTAACTGATGCTTTTACTATATACGCTAGAGCTTATTTTGAATTTGTTGCTTTTGGAGCTTGTTATACATATAGAGATGTTGTAGGTAATCAATTAATTAAACGTGTTGTTAGTGTTAGAGATGCTTTTCCTGTTCCTAACGATAATATGTTTGCAGAAGATTATGATATGTTTGCTGAACGTCGTATGTTGACTAAACAACAAATTATAGATGAATTTTATGAATATCTTTCTGAAAAAGAACGTGAAGCTCTTGATACATATTATCAATATAGTGCTACTACTTCTAGCGATAAAGCACTTTTAAATTGGGATAAATATATGTATTATTTTGGTGATATATGTAGTAAATTTAATAAAGATGATTTACAACATATTAAGAACACTAATATAATGGCTCGTGATGCTAATAATGGTTTATTTGAAGTTTGGCATACTGTTTGGAGAGGTGAAATAAAAGAAGGTATTCTTACATATAGTAATGGAGCATTTGTTACAACAAGAATTGTTGATGAAACTTATAAGCTTAACCCTGCTGGTGGTGATATTAGTATTGAATGGGTGTGGCGTCCACAAGTTTATGAGAGCGTTAGAATTGGCTCTCGTGCTACAAGCATATATCCTTATAAGGCTCGTCCTATTGCTTACAATAGGAATGGTAAACTTCCTTATAATGGTATTGCAGAACTTCTTCCAGGTTTTGGAAGATTTAGTGTTGTAGATACAGTTATTCCTTATCAAGTATTTCGTAATATAGTTTCTTATCATAGAGAAATGGCTATTGCTAAAAATAAGATGAATGTTCTTATGATTGCTAAATCTCTTCTTGGTAAAAAACCTGCTGAAACTATATATCGTATGGCTGCTGATGGTGTACTTTATATTGATGATGAAGATGATGCTAATTTAGTTAAAGCACAAAATGTTCGTTATCTTGAAAGTCGTATGAATAATTATATTACGGAACTTGGGCAACTTATTCAAGAGATTGAACAGACTGCTAAAATGGAATGTGATATGACTCCACAACGTTATGGTGAGATTGCTAATAGTGCTGGTAAAGGAGTTACTGATGAAGCAGTTATTCGTGGAAGTATGGGTTCTGTTATTATTGAATTTATATTTGATAAAATGAGAGAACGAGATTATCAAGCTGAAATGGATTATACTAAACTTGCTTGGATTGATGGTCTTAATACTTCTTATAAAACTAAAGATGGTGATATTAGATATTTAAGTCTTGATGTTAATAGTCATATATTTGCCAATTATATTGTTACTTGTAAAACTTCTGTTAAAGAACGCGAGAAACTTGAACAATATAAACAACTTGCATTTAGTGCTGCTCAGAATGGTAATATGGATATGGCTAATGCTGCTATACGTGGAGATAATGTTGCTCAAATTAGTAAGCTTATTGATAAGTATCAAAACATTCAACGTGAACATGAACTTGATGTTGAACGTGTTTCTCAACAAACAGAACAACTTCGTCAAGAATTTGAACTTGCTAAGATTGATAGAAAAGCAGAACAAGATAGAGAAACCATTAGAGTTGAAAAATATCTTGATGGTCAAATTGAAGCTATGAAAGCAAATGCTAATATTATGAGTTTTGATAATGGTCTTAGTGATGCTGAAAAGAGTCAAGCTGAAGAACGTATGGAAAATGCTAGACTTAATCTTGAACGTAGTAAACTTAGTTTAGATGCTCAAAAGACTTCTGTTGAAGCACAACTTAAAGAAAAAGAATTAGCTGTTAAACTTAAAGAAAGTGATGATAAAGTCAAGATTGCAAAAACGAATAAAAATCGTTATGATAGCAAAAGTAAATAATCGGCTGTACTTCTAAATTTTGTTCATAATAGGGCTGGACTTGCTTGTGAAAGTAGGTTCAGCCCATTTTCATTTTTATTTACATCACATGAGCCATTTTAAGCTCATTTTAAGCACTTTATTCATTTCGTGATAGATTAATCATTATGATAAAATTTGATTCATACACGGCTTCTCTGAAAGCGACAGAATAGGTTATCAGTAATAAATATCCTAGTTAGCAATAGTATGTTAGTCGGCAAATCGGCTTAAAGATGAACATATTTTAACGATACAAGTAAAACTCGTATTATTATTATAGTTTATATTTGTGATATAGTAATTAATTAAAAACAAAGAGTTATGCCTATTTTTGATAGTTTTGGTTTTAATGGTGAAACATCTAATGGTGATGGAAAACCTACTGACGACATTACAGACCTTGATACAGGTAAAACAGGGCAGTTAGATGCTGATGGTAATTCTATTGATGATATTACTAATAATGGTAATGGAGATGGGAATAGTGATTCTAATGCTAATAAAGATAACCAATCTTCATCCTCCACGGGGGGTAAGCCTAATGACAAAGCGAATGACGCTGATGCTGAACATGGTTTAGAAGAAGGTACTATTATCGAAGATGGAGATAATAAATATACTGTTGATAAAGACGGTAATCTTATTGACGATAAAGGTAATATCTTTAAAGCTAAAAATGAAGTTGCTGCTTATCTTAAAGAATTTGAAGTAGAAGATACTAAAGAAGATAATACTATTGATGTTAAATCAATTCAAGAACTTGTTGGTGTTTCTGTTACTTCAGAAGATGGTAAAGCAGTTACTTTTGAAAATACTCCTCAAGGAGTTGCAAGTTATATTCAATCCGTTATTGATTTAAAACGTGACGAATTTGCTCAAGCTGGTGTTAATAAGTTATTTGAAGATTATCCTATCGTTGGTGATTTTCTTAATTATTATGTTGCAAATGGTAATTCATTTGAAGGCTTTGGTGAACTTCGAGATAGAAGCGGTATTGAAGTAGATGAAAATAATGTAAGTCAACAAGAAGCTATTGTTCGTGAGGCGTTTAAGGAATTTAATCGTCGTGGTAATGTTGATAAGTATATTCAATATCTTAAAGATAGTAACGAACTTTTCAATGTTGCTAAAGAAGAACTTGAAGCTCTTCAGAAAGCTGATAACGAAATGCGTGAAGCTAATGCTAAAGAGGCTATGCGAGTTAAAGCAGAAGAAGAGAAACAACTTGTGGAATTTTGGAATGGAGTTAAAGAATGTATTGATAAACGACAAATTGCTGGTTATCGTATTCCTGAAACTGTTATTATTGAACGTAATGGTAAACAGATTTCTACTACTCCAGAAGATTTTTTCAATTATGTTTATCAAGTTGATGATAAAGGACTTTCTCGTTATGAAAATGATTTAATGAAGTTATCTCCTGCTGAAAGACGCGATGAAGAACTGCTTAAGGCTTGGCTTAAATATACAGGTAAAGGTTATGATAGTTTGATAGAAATGGCTATTTCTGATAAAGAAGCTAAAAAGTTGAAACTTACTGCTAGTCAACGTAAATCTACAAAAGGAGCTATTAAAATAACTAAACCTGACAGTAAAAAAGACGTTCTGAAAGATGAGCGTTTTGGTTATTAACATAATAGTAAATTTGTAGATGAAAACATTACGTGTTATTGGACAAACTCGTTATGAAGATAGAGGTTATTCTAATGAAGAATCAATTGCTTATCTTCAGCTTCAAAAGCCAGAAGAAATTAATAGTTTTCTGACTTATAATTATGGTATGGATGATGACCGTTTTCCTTTAAGTTTTATTACTGAAGGTCAAGGTAGTCGTGGTATTAAAGATGTTGCTACTGTACAATGGACTTGGAAAACTATGGGTCGTATGAAGTTTACAGATTTTGTAACTTACTTTAATGATGCTGTTACTAACCCCGGTCAAAATGGTAGTGAATTTGAAGTTCATTTTTCTACTCATTGGTTTATTGAACAACATGGTCTTACTGCTCCTGATGGTGTTACTCAAGTTCGTATTCAGAAAGACTTAGGTGAATCTGCTTATGGTTATGCTTATCTTTTGAAACTTACTTCTCCTAATCCTGATGCTTATGTTGACCCTCAATGGTTGGCTAAAGGTATGTATTGGGCAATGAGTGCTCCTACTGTTTCTGAATCTTATTCTAAAGGTAACAGAAGCAATACTATGGGTCCTGCTGGAATGACTTCTCAACTTGAGTTTTATCGTTATTCTAAAGAAATAGCTGGTAATCTTGCTAATGTTGTTACTCAATATCAATTCCAAAATGATAATGGTGGTACTTCTAATCTTTGGATTAACGAAGAGATGCGACAGTTCAACTTGCACATGAGAGTAATGAACGAAGAACGTTTGTGGAAGTCTGAATATAACCGTTTACCTGATGGTACTATTTCTTTGAAAGACCATGATAATGGTAAACCTATTCCTCGTACTGCTGGTATGTTAGAAATTTGTCGTGAATCTAACTACGATACTTATGGTGAAGTTCTGACTCTTAACAAACTTGAACGTACAATCGGTGATGTTCTTGACCGTGATACTCAAGATGGCGATAAGAATGTAGCTCTTATGGGCGGTAAAGGATTTATTCGTGACTTTGAAATGGCTATCAGAACTGATGCTAAAGAAAACGGATTTATTACACCTCTTGGTGAAAAGATGATTCAAGATAATGGTGATGGTCTTTCTTATGGACGTTACTTTAATAAGTATAAAACTCCAGATGGATATATCATTACTGTTATTCATAATGCTTATTTCGATAAGGGTACTGATGCTGAAGCTGCTAAGCAAAATGGTATGATTCATCCTACTACCGGTTTGCCTATTACTTCTCATCAAGCTGCTTTGGTTGATATGAGTAATTATAAAGGTAATCAGAATGTTCGTATAGTACGTCAAAAAGGACAGGCTTATAAAGCTAAAGTTATTGAAGGTATGACTGATATTCCTGCTTGCTGGGGATTGCCTAATACTAATCATGCAGCTACTGAAATTGATATGGCTCGTTATGAAGTTAAAGGCTCTATTGGTTTGCAGGTAGATAACACTACTAAGATGTTCTTATTGAAATGTGTATTATAATCATTTAAAAGAAGCTATTTAAGATATGGATTTTAACAAAGTAAATGAAGCTAATAAAGCAGGAGAAAATACTCCTGCTGCTTCTAATATAAATACAGATAAACAGGTTATACCCCCCGTAGAGGATGGAGTAGATAAACAGCCTGCTAATACAGTAGGATTTAGAGATGAAAGTCTTGATGAACCTTATACTGAAAAACGAACTATTACTATTAATTTAGTTACTAATTATTCATTATATCGTAGAGTTAATGATAAAACATTACCTAAACGAATGGATAAGATTGGTAGTTGTGTTCGTAGTTCTCGTACTCTTTCTTCTAATAAAGGTGAGATTGAATCTTATTTTCCTGCTTTAATTGGTCTTGCTCCTAATAATGAAAACTTTATTTCACGGGTTAAGGCTTATCTTAATAATATTAGTGTTTCAGTTGATGAACTAGGTAAGACTTTTGATATTTCTTTCTTTTGGAATCGTAAACGAGATTATCTTCGTTTTAGAGCCGAAGAAGAAGCTATTGAAACTGCTTATATGAATAGTGACCGTAAAGGAGTTAAAGAACTTAGAGAAGCTCTTGAAGCTAAAATTACTAAGTTAAATCTTCTTGAAAGTGAAAAGTATAAATATGGTTATCCTATTGTTCTTGATGATTATCTAATTTATCGTCATTGTTTATTATATAAAGATGTAGCTAAAGATATTGCTCTTATTAATTCTGACCCATCTATTAGATTTTATTTTAAAGATGACCAAAGAGAAGCTGAGCGTCTTGCTAAACATCGTCAGGAAATTAATTCTGCTAAAGGCAATTATGTTAAACTTCTCACGAATAGTGATTTGTTTGATGCTGTATTTATTCAATACTGTGTTGCCAATAATATTAATATCCCTAACGGTATGGCTATGGATGTTGTTGATAAACAATCACATCTTGATAAATTTAGTACAAATGAACCTGCTAAGTTTAATAAACTTTGCAATGATAAAGATATTACTATTAAATCTTTAATTGAGGTTCTTATTTCTCGTGGAGAATTTATCAGAGCAATTCATAATCAAAATATTACTACTCCTGATGGTGAGTTCATTGGTGCTAATGTTAAGGAAGCTGTTACATGGTTTAAAAATCCTACTAATAGTGCTCTTGTTAGTGCTTATAAAAATAAACTTAAAAACATTTGATTATGAACATTGGGGAGATGCACGTGACGTTCAGAGAACTGGCACAACAGATGGGTATGCAGACCGTTCGTGCTATTCTCATGGAAGATATAGATATTTGTCTTAATGCTGCTATAATTGAAAAAGCTAGAAATGTAATAGTAGAAAACGTTGGACCTGTTCCTTATAATGATAAGGTTGCTCGACAAAATGCTTCTATTAGTCCTGTTAATGCTCTTAGAACTTTATACACAGCGGGTACTGTTAACGGCGGAGATATTACAGGTAATGGAACAGAAGTTGACCCTTATAAAATTAATATTGATAGCGACGGAATAATGCTATATACAGGCTTTCAAGTTAGTTATAACGGCAAGACAATTTATGATTGCAGAATTATTGAAGCTGAAGATTTAGGTCAAACGCTAAGAGATTTCTGTAATCGTGCTGCGAAAGATGCTCCGATAGTTACTATATTTGGAGATGAATCTGGTATTAATGTTGATATATATACTGGACGTAATAATACAGTTAAACCTCAATTAGTTAAATATCTTTATATCAAAGAACCTGCTAAAGTTAAGTTTGATGAAGATAGAGAAGAAGATTGGGTTAATTGTGATTTACCTCCTTATTTACATATGGAAATAGTTATGCGTGCAGTACAGATTTATCTTGCTAGTATTGGTGCTACTTCTAATGGAGCTGATAAACAAAGTTAAACTCTAAATTAAATTAAAAATGAGACAGTTTTTGTTAGCGGGCAATGTCGCTTATGGAGAGAGCTTACCTCTTGCTGCTGGAGAGGTTGCTTTTACTTATTTTGATAATGACAAGGAAAAGATTGACATTGACGGTACTAAGATTACCGATAAGTTTTACATTAATCTTGGTCGTGAAGCAAATGGTCCAGTAATTATTCCAGCTTATAAGAAACATTTTACTTTTGTTATAGGTGTTTATCAAGCTGCTACTACTTTCTCTGCTAATCTTACTATTGGAGATGTAAATGCTTATTCTGATTATTCTATTATGATTGTGAAAAAAGGATTAAAGTTCAATGAACGTAATCGTTGGACTGCTACCATTCATACTGGTCTTAATCCTACTGCTAATGATGTAGCAAAGAAATTAGCTAACCAAATTAATAATAATACTATTGGTCATGGTATTAAAGCAACAGTTGCTGATGCTAAAATTACTTTAAATGCTGAGTCTAAAGGTATTGATTATGAAATTCTTGGAGCTGATGAATTAGTTGGTATTAGTGTTACAGTTAAAACTACTGGTTTTCCTGCATATGGAGATGCGGCTTATATTACTGATTTGGCTAATAAAGCTGCTGCCGATGCTGGTATCGAATATACTTATCGAGATACTTATACTGAACTGTATCCTACATATCCTATTAATCCTTTGAAGCAACCTGATAGTGCAGATGCTGGATATACTATCTTTACGCTTCGTTTTGCTGTTCCGCGTGAAATGAAAACTAGAGATGAAGTTGTTCATCAGATTGTACAAATAGCGTTCCCTACTGGAGCTATTGCTATTGAAAATGTTGAAACTATCCTTAAAGCTATTGGTACTGAAAAAAAAAGCATAGGCTATTACCCGAATCGATTAGGTAAATATTAGGTAATATTAATCGAATAGGGGCTATTGGTATTAGCATTAGTGTTGATACTGATAGTCCCTATTCTTGTATCTGTAAAAATGGAATTAATTCAAAATGCCTTTGAACAAGGTCTTATTCCGGGTATTGTTATTGTTATTTATCTTATAATTAATAAGATAATTGATAATAACAAAAGAAATCCTTTAGATGATATTGCCAAACTTCTTAATATAGTTACTAGAGATATTATTGAAAAAGATAGAGAAAAATCTAAAGCTGTTATTTCTATTACTATAGTTAATGCAGCTTCGGAATGTGCAAAGTTTGTTACTTCAACTATTATTACTAATAATATTGATAATAATCGTGACCAAATAGAATATAACGCTAGACATTTAGTTAATAGTGTTTATTATGATGCTTATTCTAAACTTAATATGTATCGTGGTGATGAAGATTATCTTAGTCATTATATGAAAGAAGAATGGAAAGAAGATATTTATGGTGATATTATAAATATTGTCTATAATAAAAATCTTGATTCTAATCAACGTATTCTTGCGTTTAATAAACGTATTGATATTAGAGTTAATGATTATACCTGTCTCTTATACACATCTGACGCTGCCGACGACTAGTCGAGTGTA
>ENA-OZKX01000426-OZKX01000426.1-human-gut-metagenome-genome-assembly--contig:-NODE-426-length-20166-cov-7.577744_pt1 | contig 20166 bp, 16 predicted proteins | sample MGYA00244831_ERZ653774 | MGnify/ENA primary metagenome ERZ653774 (study PRJEB26926, sample SAMN06165314) | human gut metagenome | biome: ENVO:00009003; feature: ENVO:2100002; material: ENVO:00002003...
CTACACTCGACTAGTCGTCGGCAGCGTCAGATGTGTATAAGAGACAGGTGCAGCAAGACCGTTCAACTGGCTTCCCACATCCTTCTTGGTGGTTATCAACAGCGTTTCCGACTCTGCTATCTGTTTCTGCAAGGCACCACGCTTGCTTTCCAGTTCCTTAATCAGCTTGTTGGACTGGGCTAGGAGCGGAGAAACCGGCAAAAGGAGGAGAAAGAAGAGAAGGAGAAGCTTCATAAGTTATGAGTTATAAGTTATGAGGGATTATCTGACAATTATCAACTAATCAAAGGTCCATCAGCATTTCCAGCAGTTCTTCCAGCTCCACCTCTTTATATTTCTGTGAGAGCTGGGTAGGAGTCAGTGCAAAAGGCTTATCCGAGAAGTTGGAAAGTTCAATCTTTCCCTTTTCCAGAGAGGGTATCCCGAGTTCCTTGCCGGTAAGCACCTTCTTGCCATTGGGTTTGGAAGCAGCATAAAGCAGTTTCTCCAAATGGGCAAAATCCGCCTTCTTGGGCAGCACATCCTTCAGTTCCTTACGTGTTGCACGGACATAACGTTTTCCCATACGGTCTACCAACAGAATCTCATCCGGGGTGACTTCCATACGTGCCACCTCCGTACGAAGTATCGGCATCAGAAAGGAAATCTGCATGCATTCTTCCTTCTTCAACTTCATCGTACCGTTCACAGTAAGGGTGGCATCTTTATGGGGTACCGTCAGCTGCACTTTGGAGGAAAGGCAGGCAGATTCTCCGGACAGAGGACTTGAGTGACGCGAAGTCTTGCAACCGGCAAGCCCCACAGCCAGCAACAACAGCAAGGACAATAGGCGGCACGTCCTTGCCATATCATTCAGCAGGTTTAGTTTCATCTGATATATATTTCTTTTTTTGTATTTTCTGTTTCAACGTATCAGAGCGATTGCCCTTATCCCAGGCTTGTTTCCAGTATTTCAAGGCACCTTCCGCATCGCCAGTCATGTAATAGATATCTCCGCAATGTTCCAAGACCACGTCACTGCTATCTTTATCATTCTTTATCGCCTCATCTATGTAGAGACGCGCCTCGGCATAATTACCTTTAACAAACAATATCCATGCATATGTATCGAGATAGGTGGAATTGTTCGGCTCGGCTTTCACTGTCTTGTAGCTCATCTCTTCCGCCTTGTCCAAGTCGCGGCGCTCCACGGAAAGATAATATGCGTAGTTATTCAAGGCACCGATGTTTGAAGGATTGTACACCAAAGCGGAATCATAAGCCGCATAAGCTTCCGCATGCAGATTCTTGGTGTGATAAGCATCACCGATAATGGCATAAAAATCTGATACGACCTCCTTCTTGCTGTCGTCCTTGACGTGCGACAAAGCCTTTTGACAGATGGCAAGGGCATCATCCGTCCGTTCCGCCTGGTTGTAGGCAATGGCCAGATAGAAATAGAACTCCAACATATCGGGATTGGACTCCACACCGGCTTCGCACAAATTCATTATTTCCTTGTAATCCTCCTGGCGCACAGCTTCCCCCAGCAATGTCATACGAGCCGCTGTGTTGGTAGGGTCTATCGCCAGAACCTGGCGCAGAACCGGTCCAGCCTCCTTGTTCATTCCTTTGGAAAGAAGATATTGGGCATACAGCAAAGGTAATTGTGCCTCATCGGGCTCCTGCTCCATGATGCGGTTGAAGAGCGTAATGACACGTGTACTGTCCTTGCCTGCCTGCTCGTTCTGCACGATGAACTGCCGCATCACATTCAGTTTGGTGTCCGAAGCCACTTTCTTGTTCAGCAACAGCGTGTCCAATTGCTGTTCATACAGCCCCTTCTGTCCGGTCTCTTCGTAGTAAGAAGCCAATGAGTACATGGCCATTGCATTGTCCGGCTCTTCGGCCAGCACCTTCTTGTAAATCTCATAAGCTTCCTGCTTTTTCCCGTTCTGCATATAGACATCCCCCAGCACAACTTGATAGCGCATATCGTTGGGATACTCTTCTACCAGACTTTCTATTTCATGAAAGGCGCTCTTGTCGTCCTTCTTTTGCAGATAGATGCGGAACTTCTCCATACTGAGCTGTTCATTCTTGCCCATCCGTTCCTCGAGCTTGTTCAGTATACCGATAACTTTGTCATACTCTTCCTGGCGGTTGTAAATCTCCAGCAAGTTGTATAGCGGGTCCAGCTTATCCGAGAAACGTACCGCCATATTTTCCAACAAGGCAGCGGCTTTCTCCGTTTCGTTTTGCTGCATATACAGATTGGCAAGTCCCTGGGCATACCAGTAATTATCGGGAGCATTCTCCACCGCCTTTTCCAACGCGGCTTGTCCCAACGGCACCTGCTTGAGGTACATATAATACTGGGCCATCTCATACAAAGCCGATGATGCGTTCGGGTTTATCGTCAGGCAATGTTGCAGGACATCGAAAGCCGCATCATAGTCTTTCTGGACTTTCAGACGGGCGGCTTCAAGAAAGAAGTAGTCGTAACGGCGCTGCTGTTCGGGGGTAAGCTCCTTTACGGGCGAAACGTCGGCTTTCTTCGACTTCTTCCGTTTCTTCAATTCCTTCCGTGCCTTTTCAGACCGACCGTACCCGCTCATTTTCTCCTTAGAAGCTTGAACATTGGCAGCCTGCACTCCGTACGTAGTAAAGCAGAAGGTACCTATCAACAATGCAAGTATTATTTTTACTCTGATTCTCATCTATTTAATTATAAATTCTTAACCCGTAAAACGGAACAATATCCATTCATTTTTTACCCGTATGCCCGAAGCCACCGGCACCGCGCTCCGTCTCATCCAGCACTTCCACTTCCCGCCAAAGAGCTTGTTCGTGACGCGCTATCACCATTTGTGCAATCCTCTCCCCATCTTCGATGACGAAGGTTTCTGCAGAAAGGTTGACGAGAATAATACAAACTTCACCACGGTAATCGGCATCAATCGTTCCAGGGGAGTTCAGCACGGTAATCCCCTTCTTAATGGCCAATCCGCTACGCGGACGCACTTGCGCCTCAAATCCTTCAGGAAGAGCGATATAAAGGCCAGTAGGCACCAGACACCGCTGCATCGGAGCCAGCGAAATAGGTTCATTAAGGTTTGCACGGATATCCATTCCTGCAGACAGCTCAGTGGCATAAGCCGGAAGCGGATGCTTTGATTTATTGATGATTTGTACGTTCAACATGATGTTATTTACGATTTGACGATTTACTATTTACGATTGGGGCTACTTCTATTCTTACAATTCGAGTAATTCAAGTTTCGCAATTCATCTTCCTTTTACTATAAACTTGGGCGAAAATACGGCTTTTTATACAAAATAGTGATACATTTGCAGTTAAATAATAGTAACTTCAATCGTAAATAGTAAATCGTCAAATCTCAAATAACATCATGATGAATTGGAATACGCTCATATCTGCCAAACGCTTCGGACTGGAAGAGTTTCACCAGGAACGCCATGAAAACCGCTCGGAATTCCAACGTGACTATGACCGCCTTGTCTTCTCTGCTCCCTTCCGCCGTCTGCAGAACAAAACCCAGGTATTCCCTCTTCCCGGTAGTGTATTCGTCCACAACCGATTGACACACAGCTTGGAAGTATCATGTGTAGGCCGCTCACTAGGCAACGATGTATCGAAAGCTCTCATTGCCCGCCGTCCGGAACTGCAAGACAGCTACCTCACCGAAATAGGCTCCATCGTTTCCGCCGCCTGCCTGGCACACGACTTGGGAAATCCTCCTTTCGGACATTCGGGAGAACGAGCTATTTCCACCTTTTTTTCCGAGGGAAAAGGAATGTCCCTGAAGGGCCAACTGACACCTTCCCAATGGGAGGACCTTACCCACTTTGAAGGGAATGCAAATGCGTTCCGCCTGCTTACCCACCAGTTTGAGGGAAGACGGCAGGGAGGATTTGTACTCACCTACTCCACCCTGGCAAGCATCGTGAAATATCCCTTTTCATCGAGTCTCGCAGGCAAGAAGTCAAAATTTGGTTTCTTCATTACAGAGGAAGAAAGTTTTCGCCGCATAGCAGAAGAACTGGGTATGGAGAAGCAGAACAATGCCCCGTTGAAATATGCCCGCCACCCGCTGGTCTACCTGGTGGAAGCTGCCGATGACATCTGCTACCAGATGATGGATATCGAGGATGCCCATAAACTGAAAATTCTGACTACACAAGAAACCAAAGAGCTACTTCTCTCTTATTTCTCGAAAGAGCGCCGAGCACACCGGCTCAAAACCATGGAGATAGTAAGCGACACCAACGAGCAAATAGCCTATCTGCGTTCCAGCGTTATCGGACTGCTTATCGGCGAGTGCGTGCAAGCCTTTGTAGACAATGAAGAAAAGATTCTGAAAGGAGAATTTGAAGGAAGCCTCATCAACCATATATCCGAAGTACCTGCCAATGCCTACAAGCACTGTGCAGACATCTCCCTGAAGAAGATTTACCGCTCACGCGACGTGCTGGACATTGAACTTGCCGGTTTCCGTATCATCAGTACCCTGCTCGAACTGATGATTGACGCCGTGTGTTCTCCGGAAAAGGCATATTCGCAACTGCTCATCAATCGCGTATCGGGCCAGTACAACATAAAAGCGCCTGCACTCTATGAAAGAATACAGGCGGTATTGGATTACATCTCCGGAATGACGGATGTATTTGCACTTGATTTATACAGGAAAATAAACGGGAATAGCTTGCCAGCGGTATAACAGACGACAAGCATTCTTCCGGATAGTCCTATGATACAACCTTATTTGCTCCCGACGTAAGCTTGCACGACTCCGGTTCGCTCGCTATGAACGACTCGATGTGGCGGATGCGCTTTTCTGCCAGAATCTCGTCCACGGCAATCAGGATACCCGTTTCCTCCACATCTCCGAAACCGTAATTGATGGCTGTACCGAACATACGCATGGTAGGGCTAAGACTCATATAGGCATTCACCAACGGGGGAATATTGTACCCCGCCTTACGGATTTCACAATTCAAAATCTTATAGTCTTCCTTAAAAGAGTCTTTACAGAATAGAGCATCCAATTCATTCTCGTCCGACTCCAGAAGCAACGGTTTCATCGGAGTAATCAGGTTGTCCTTATCCGCAAAATGTTTCCGAAGGAAATAAAGAATCTTATCACGGCTCTGACGATGATAGCTGGGATACATAGTCACCTTTCCGAAGAAATACTTCACATTGGGCATGACTACGGTCAGTGCGCCCAAACCATCCCACAGATTATCCAACGCAAACAGACCTTTACTGTCTGCACGCGTAGACTGATACTCCAACGTAACGAACGAACGTCCTAACTCGATGGTCGTAGGAAGATAGTCCTTCAAAAACTTATCCGAAAAGTTAAACATATGGGCAGTTGCCAGAATAGGGGCACCATGTTCATCAAAACGCACATCCGTACCTAAGATATAACGGTATCCACCCAAAATTTCTTCTGCTTCCGGATTCCAGACAATCAACTGCTTGTACGGGTTGTCCATGATGTCATATTCATCAATATCCATAGACTTGCCCGTTCCTCCTCCCGCAGCACGGAATGCAATCTCGCGCAAACGGCCGATCTCCTTCATTGTATTCGGAGAGTCTTGGGCAGTAATGATATATATCTGATTATGACTTCTATTGGTCATGCGCAGACGCTTTTCCTCAGTCAACTCCGCTTTCAACAGCTCCTTGCTTATCGGTGCAATAACATCTTCCATATTTTTCTGTTAGTAGTTCTTCTTTAATATAAATACGGTCTCTCTACAATTTATATACAATATCCTTCACATATTGCGCCCATCCGGCCGGGCTTTTCGATTTGTCGAAAGTTTGCCAGGGGATAGGCTTCCCTATGGTGATGGTAAATGTTTTATGACGATTCTTCAGCATTTCATCTGCCAGGTAAAGCATGGCGATATTGAACTTGATACCCAATATCTTACAAAGATTGGCAAGATTATAAAAGAAGTTGGAATTCCGCCCCTCGAAGTGGATGGGAACTACATCACGGTGGGCTTCGACACTCTTCACGATAAAGGTCTTTTTCCAATCCAAGTCACGGATGACCCCATTCTGCCTACGCGAACAAAGCCCTGCGGGAAACATGATGAGCTGATTGTCCGAAGCAAATCCCGCCTCCACCATTCTCGGGAAGTCTTTGGCCTGCTTTCCCGTCTTGTTGATGGGGATGCAAAGCGGCGCCAGTCCGTGCAGGTTCATCAGCAGGTCGTTGACCATATATTTCACCTTGCCACCATAAAAGGAGCCCAGGACATAACCCAGTGCCACTCCATCCTGCCCACCCAGGGGATGGTTGGACACAAAAGTATAAAGCCCTTCTTTAGGCAGATTTTCCTCCCCCTTTACCACAATATTGGCATCAAGGAACTCCAGACAAGCTTTCAGGAAATCTACACCGACTTTATCTTTCGACTCCCGCAAAAAGACATTCAATTCCTCTTGATGAACGATATGCTTCAAATAAGAAACCACGAACTTGGGGATATACTTAGACTGCTTCGGAGCCTTTTCCCGAAGTATCTTGTCTATGTCAATCAAAAATAAAGAGTCGTCAGCCATTCTTCTTTTGATGAAATGAATGCGCAAAATTAACTCATCTTTTTAATTAATCGCAAAAAAATGACAGAAAACTGCACCCGAAATCTATCAAATAGCACCTAAAAACTGTCAATTGATAGTTTTTCCCCTAAAGTGTGTTTGAAATCCGTCTGCCTGAAAGAGAAAACTTCCGTAAACTTGCAATATCAAGATTAACGAAAAAAAACATAGCACATATGAACAATATAACATTTAAAAAAGACCTGCTCGGAGTTCAAGACGATTTATTGCGTTTTGCATACAAACTTACTTCCGACCGTGAAGAAGCCAACGACCTCTTGCAGGAAACATCCCTGAAAGCTCTGGATAACGAAGAGAAGTATACGCCCGATACTAATTTCAAAGGATGGATATACACCATCATGCGCAATATCTTCATCAACAATTACCGCAAAGTGGTGCGTGACCAGACTTTCGTGGATACCACGGACAATCTCTATCACCTGAACCTGCCGCGCGACGCCGCTTTTGAAAGCACAGAAAGCGCATATGACCTGAAAGAGATGCACCGCATTGTCAACGCCCTTCCACGGGAGTACAAGATTCCCTTCTCCATGCATGTCTCCGGCTTCAAATACCGCGAAATTGCAGAGAAGCTAGGGTTGCCCTTAGGCACGGTAAAGAGCCGCATTTACTTCACCCGCCAAAAACTACAACAAGACTTGAAGGATTTTGTTTAAGAACTCAGCATATAAAACCAGTGATTTCCATAAATTAAGAAGAGTACAGATTTTAGTTGTATCAAAAGAGAGAAAGGCAGGCCGGGACAATCCCGCGTCTGCCTTTCATGGTCTCGCCCCTTGTATTTCGTACACAAACTCATTCAAGCCGTTACGCTTTGCGACAATATTATTTACAAAAATCAGGATAGCAATCTCTGGCTACATCCCACTTTTCCACCTATCCGAGGCACTGAAAGCTAACCAAAGCCACCCGAAAACTGCCAATTGTTAGATTTTACCCCAAAGAGAGTTTGATTTCCGTCTATCAAAAAGAGAAATCATCCGTAGCTTTGTATCATCAATAAAACGAACAATAATTTAAAAAACATCCATTATGAATAATAGAACATTTACCCAAGACCTACTCGGAGTTCAAAACGACTTATTACGCTTTGCATATAAATTAACCTCCGACCGCGAAGAGGCCAACGACCTGCTTCAAGAGACATCCCTGAAAGCTCTGGACAATGAAGAGAAGTACACACCTGATACCAACTTTAAAGGATGGATATATACCATCATGCGTAATATTTTCATCAACAATTACCGTAAAGTGGTACGTGACCAGACATTTGTAGATACCACAGACAATCTCTATCATCTGAACACGCCGCACGACCTCACACTCGACAGCACAGAAGGCGCCTACGACCTGAAGGAAATGCACCGCATTGTCAATGCCTTGCCACGTGAGTACAAGATACCTTTCTCCATGCATGTCTCCGGTTTCAAGTACCGTGAAATCGCAGAAAAGCTGAACCTCCCACTTGGAACAGTAAAGAGCCGCATCTTCTTTACCCGCCAGAAACTGCAGCAGGACCTGAAAGATTTCAGATAAGAGAATACGGCAACCTAAGAATTGTTTATTAATTGGCCGGATAAAAAAGTAAATATGCTTATCTTTGGGCAATCATGGGACACAAACCAAGATACCTAAAGAAAAACCGAGTAATTAATAAACAACATGAAGAAACAGACAATCATTACAGCCTGCACATTTGCAGCAATGACAATGGCTACTCCTGCCGTTTTTGCCGTACAGCCGGCCATGAGTAACCACGTATGCGCCTCCGACGCTATCAAGAAAGACAACCGACCGGTAGAATCAAAACGACTGTTCCGTTCCAAAGCCGTAGAAGAACAAATTCAACGGATACAGCAGCTGCTGAAAAATCAGAAGCTGTCATGGATGTTCACTAACTGCTTTCCCAACACGCTGGACACCACCGTCCATTTCCGCAAGGACAAGAAAGACGGGAAGCCCGACACATTTGTCTACACCGGAGATATCCATGCCATGTGGCTCCGCGACTCAGGTGCGCAGGTGTGGCCCTACGTACAGCTGGCCAATGAAGACAAGGAACTGAAGACGATGCTTGCAGGAGTCATCAACCGCCAATTCAAGCTGATTAATGTAGACCCGTTTGCCAACGCCTTCAACGACGGCCCCATCCCCGACGGACACTGGAAAACCGACCTTACCGACATGAACGACGAGGTGCACGAGCGTAAATGGGAAATCGATTCACTGTGTTATCCGCTACGCCTTGCCTACCATTACTGGAAAACGACCGGTGATACAAGCATCTTCGATGCCGAGTGGATAAAAGCAATCCAAAACATCCTGACCACCTTCCGCGACCAACAGCGCCGTGACGGACGCGGTTCCTACCATTTCCAGCGGGTAACTGAACGCGCACTGGACACGATGACCAACGACGGCTGGGGCAATCCGGTGAAACCGGTCGGACTGATTGCATCTTCTTTCCGCCCTTCCGATGACGCCACCACCTTCCAATTCCTGATACCCTCCAACTTCTTCGCCGTATCTTCGCTGCGTAAGGCAGCCGAGATTCTGACTGAAGTCAATAACCGCCCGGAGCTTGCAAAAGAATGTACCGACCTGGCTGGAGAAGTAGAAACCGCCCTACGAAAATACGCTACCTACAACCATCCCAAATACGGCACCATCTATGCCTTCGAGGTAGACGGTTTCGGCAACCACCTTCTGATGGACGACGCCAATGTACCGAGCCTTATCGCACTGCCCTATCTGGGCGATGTGGACATCAACGATCCTATTTACCAGAACACCCGTCGTTTCGTATGGAGCGAGGATAACCCATACTTCTTCAAAGGTACGGCAGGCGAAGGCATTGGAGGTCCGCACATCGGCTACGACATGATTTGGCCGATGAGCATCATGATGAAAGCCTTCACAAGCCAGAACGATGAAGAGATTAAAACTTGCGTGAAGATGTTGATGGATACAGAAGCCGGAACCGGCTTTATGCACGAGTCTTTCCACAAAGACAATCCCGCCAAGTTCACCCGCGCCTGGTTTGCATGGCAAAACACATTGTTTGGCGAACTCATTCTAAAACTGGTGAACGAGGGCAAGCTAGACTTGCTGAACAGCATACAGTAAAAAAACATTTATCCCCCCTGGATTCTGTGGATGAATGTAATAATCAACCACTCCAGGGGGAATATTATCACTCCTCCCTCCCATCATCTTCCGGTAAGTAGTAACGTTCACAAAATAGACGGGAAGTTAACAAAAAAAGTTTCAGAAGTTAATACTAAAACAAGAAAGAGTTAAGAAAGAGCTTTATCCCAAACTTTGGTTTTTCCAAACCAAGCCTGGGGATAGAGAAACCAAGTCTTGGTTTAGATATCCGCAAAGCTGGGAAAGAAGTTTCCCACCCAAGACACCATTCCACCAACAAGCGACTTTCAAACCAAAGACCGTCATCCTCAACTGAATCTTTTCAAAAGAGACTACACGAATCCCCCACCAGCAAAGCGTTTCAAAAGCAGCTTCATTATCAAATGAATAAGCTATCAACAAGGTGTTGAAAACTTCTTCCTAAGATTTTAGTTAAAAGATTGTGGGGAATTGTGGGGAAATGTGTATTTTTACCGTCGCTTATTATAATAAGGTGAGAAATGATACAATTTTTAGGTAATATCGAGGCTAAGGCGGATGCAAAAGGAAGAGTTTTCATCCCGGCCACCTTCCGGAAACAGCTGCAAGCCGCTTCTGAAGAAAGACTCGTGTTGCGTAAGGACGTGTATCAGGATTGCCTGGTGCTCTACCCGGAAAGTGTATGGTTTGCCACTCAAAACCAACTTCGCTGCCGACTGAATAAATGGAACGCCAAACAACAAATGATTTTCCGCCAGTTCGTAAGTGACGCGGAAGTCATGACCCCTGACGGGAACGGACGCATCCTGCTCCCAAAACGTTACCTGCAAATGGCGGGTATACAAAGTGATGTCCGCTTCATTGGTGTGGACAACACAATAGAAATCTGGGCTAAGGAACGTGCCGACCAACCATTCATGAACCCCGACGAGTTCAGCGAGGCTCTTGAAGAACTGCTGGGAGACGAAAATATTTGTTGTGACGAAAATAAGCTATAAACAACAGATGATGAAAGAAGAAACAACATATCACATCCCCGTATTGCTGATGCCGAGCGTAGATGCAATGAACATCCGTCCGGACGGCACGTATGTAGACGTAACGTTTGGTGGAGGAGGACATTCGCGCGAGATACTGTCCCGCCTGGAAGACGGCGGCCGGCTGCTGAGCTTCGACCAGGACGAGGATGCGGAACGCAACATTGTGAACAACCCGCATTTTACATTCGTACGCAGCAACTTCCGCTACCTGCACAACTTCCTACGCTATCACGGCATCGAAAAAGTGGATGCCATACTTGCCGACCTCGGCGTATCTTCCCATCACTTTGATGACAGCGAACGGGGATTCTCCTTCCGCTTCGACGGGGCACTGGATATGCGTATGAACAAGCGTGCCGGCCTGACCGCTGCCGACATCGTGAATACCTACGAAGAAGAAAAGCTGGCCGATATTTTTTATCTGTACGGCGAGCTGAAGAACAGCCGGAAACTGGCATCTGTCATCGTTAAGGCACGGGCTACGCAGAGAATTGCCACCATCGGCGATTTTTTGGAAATCGTCAAGCCACTCTTCGGCCGCGAACGCGAGAAGAAAGAACTGGCAAAAGTATTCCAGGCATTGCGCATTGAGGTAAACCAGGAAATGGAAGCACTGAAAGAAATGCTGTATGCGGCAACAGAAGCGCTAAAGCCGGGAGGCCGCCTGGTGGTGATAACCTATCACTCCCTGGAAGACCGTATGGTGAAGAATATCATGAAAACCGGTAACGTGGAAGGCAAGGCCGAAAAAGATTTCTTCGGGAACGTATTGACCCCGTTCCGGCTAGTCAACAACAAAGTGATTGTACCGGACGAGGAAGAGATAGAGCGCAATCCGCGTTCGCGCAGCGCCAAGCTGAGAATTGCAGAAAGAGTAATGAATGATTAGTGACTAGCAATGGAAAAGAAGCAAGAAGAAAAGAATACGGAAAAGGTGAAAAAACGCACCTCACTGAAGAACATCATCGGAGGCGACATTCTGGCCACAGACTTCTTCCGCCGCCAAGCCGGATTGTTGTTCCTTATCATGGTGCTTATCATTATTTACATCAACAACCGTTACGAATGCCAACTGCAACTGATAGAGATAGACAATCTTAAAAAAGAGCTGATAGACATCAAGTACGATGCCCTGACACGCAGTTCGGAATTGATGGAGCGGAGCCGCCAATCGCGCATCGAGGAATACATCGCCACCAAAGAAAGCGATTTGCAGACTTCCACTAATCCACCGTACTTACTAAAATAATGGAGAATTGAGGATTAAAGTAATTTCAATAGTACATCGTAAATCGTTAAATCGTAAATAACATTGGCTGTAAATAAAAAAAACATAATGACCCGTTACTTCTTCGTCGTCCTACTCATGGGGCTGGTGGGGATAGCTATTGTTGTAAAAGGTGCCATGATTATGTTTGCCGAGCGACAGTACTGGCACGATGTAGCCGACCGCTTCGTAAAAGAGAATGTAACGGTGAAGCCCAACCGGGGAAATATCCTGTCCTCGGATGGCAAACTGATGGCAAGTTCGCTGCCGGAATATAAAATATATATGGACTTCATGTCCGGCGAAAGGGACGAGAAGCGCCGCAAAAAGGACCAGCAGCGCAAGGATTCTATCTGGAAAGCCAATTTCGATTCCATCTGTATCGGGCTTCATCAGATTTTTCCGGACATCAGTGCCGCCACCTTCAAAAGCCATCTGCGCAAGGGGCGGGAGATGAAGAGCCGGAACTACAACATTCTTCCCAACCGCAACCGGCGCATCTCTTACATTCAGTATAAGGAAGCCAAGCGGTTACCCGTATTCAAGATGAACAAGTACAGAGGCGGGTTCCACGAACAGATATACAACCAGCGTAAAAAGCCGTTCGGTTCTTTGGCAGCCCAAACCCTGGGCCGTCTCTATGCCGATACAGCCATGGGAGCCCGTAACGGCATTGAACTGGCCTTCGACACCCTGCTGAAAGGACGGAACGGTATTACCCACCGTCAGAAGGTGATGAATAAATACCTGAATATCGTAGACCTTCCCCCGGTAGACGGTTGTGACATCATATCCACCCTCGACGTAGGCATGCAGGACATCTGCGAAAAAGCCTTGGTGGACAAGTTGAAGGAAATCAATGCCAACGTCGGGGTAGCCGTACTGATGGAAGTGGCTACCGGAGAAGTAAAGGCCATTGTCAACATGATGAAAGCCGGAGACGGCAATTACTACGAAATGAACAGTAATGCCATCAGCGATATGTTGGAACCGGGCTCCACCTTCAAGACAGCCTCCATTATGGTGGCACTGGAAGATGGCAAGATAACCCCGGATACCGAGGTAGACACGGGCAACGGTATTATGAATATGTACGGCAGTAAGATGAGGGACCACAACTGGCACCGGGGAGGTTACGGAAAGATAGATGTGACACGTATTCTGGAAGTTTCTTCCAATGTGGGTGTCTCCTACCTCATCGACAAGCACTACAAGGATAATCCGCAGAAGTTCGTGGACGGTTTGAAGCGCATGAGCATCGACCAGCCGCTTCATCTGCAAATACCCGGTGAAGGGAAACCCAACATCAAAGGGCCTAAAGAGCGTTATTTTGCCAAAACGACTTTGCCGTGGATGAGTATCGGTTACGAAACCCAGGTACCTCCCATAAACATACTGACCTTCTACAATGCCATAGCCAACAACGGAGTCATGGTACGCCCCAAATTTGTGAAAGCAGCGGTAAAGGACGGTGAGGTAGTGAAAGAATATCCTACGGAAGTAATCAATCCCAAGATATGTTCCGACCATACCTTGACACAAATCCGCGAAATCCTTCGGAAAGTGGTATCGCAAGGATTGGCAAAACCTGCCGGCAGCAAACAGTTCTCCGTATCGGGCAAGACGGGTACGGCACAGATTTCTCAAGGAGCCGCCGGATATAAGTCGGGACGGGTGAACTACCTTGTAAGTTTCTGCGGATATTTCCCCTCGGAAGCACCCAAATACAGTTGCATCGTTTCCATCCAGAAGCCTGGGTTACCAGCTTCAGGCGGTCTGATGGCAGGTAGTGTCTTCGGGAAAATAGCAGAAAGAGTGTATGCCAAAGACCTGCGTTTTGACATACGCAGTGCCATAGACAGTACCACCAATGTGATTCCTCCCGTGAAAGCCGGAGAGATGAACGAAGCACTCCTTGTACTGAATGATTTGAAAGTGCCCGTTCAGAAACAGTTCGCCGGACAAAAGAAAAAGGAACAGTGGGGGCATACACAAGCAGCTCCGTCGGCAGTCATCCTGCAAGACCAGGAACCGGCCTCGGGCACCGTGCCCAGCGTGGTAGGTATGGGAGCGAAAGATGCTGTCTACCTTTTAGAGAGTAAAGGACTGAAAGTAAGGCTAAACGGCGTAGGACGGGTGAGGAACCAGTCCATAGCAAGCGGTAGCCGGATAGTGAAAGGACAAACCATAGCCCTGACACTACGTTAACATGAGAATAAACAAGATTTGGATATACACTATATATAATAAGGTATGAGATTAAGTGATTTGTTGCAAACAATACAGCCGGTCCGGATTACCGGAAGTACAAGCATGGAGATAACGGGGGTGAATATAGATTCCCGCCTGATAGGAACCGGACATCTGTTCATGGCCATGCGTGGTACGCAGACCGACGGGCATGCCTATATTCCGGCTGCCATCAATAAAGGGGCTGTTGCAGTATTGTGTGAAGAATTGCCGGAAGAGCTTAAGGCCGGCATCACCTACATTCAGGTGAAAGACAGTGAAGATGCCGTAGGGAAAGTGGCTACCACTTTCTATGGCGACCCTACATCCAAGATGGAACTCATCGGCGTGACCGGAACCAACGGAAAAACAACCGTTGCCACCTTATTATATAATACTTTCCGCTATTTCGGCTACAAGGTCGGACTGGTTTCCACTGTATGCAATTACATCGACGACCAGCCCGTACCGACCGAACACACCACCCCGGACCCGATAACCCTGAACCGCCTGCTCGGAGAAATGGCCGATTCCGGCTGCAAGTACGCCTTCATGGAAGTCAGTTCCCATTCCATTGCCCAAAAGCGCATCAGCGGTCTGAAGTTTGCCGGCGGTATTTTCACTAATCTGACCCGCGACCATCTGGATTATCATAAAACGGTGGAGAACTACCTCAAAGCCAAGAAAAAGTTCTTCGACGAACTGCCAAAAGGAGCTTTCAGCCTGACCAACCTGGATGACAAGAACGGACTTGTGATGACGCAGAATACCCGTTCGAAGGTATACACCTACTCTTTGCGTAGTCTTAGCGACTTCAAAGGCAAAGTCTTGGAGTCTCATTTCGAGGGAATGTTACTCGACTTCAACAATCACGAACTGGCAGTACGTTTCATCGGAAAGTTCAATGCCTACAACCTGCTGGCGGTATTCGGTACTGCCGTATTGCTTGGCAAGAAAGAAGAGGATGTACTGGTTGCCCTCAGCACGCTGCATCCGGTAACCGGCCGCTTCGATGCCATCCGTTCACCGAAAGGCTACACCGCCATTGTGGACTATGCGCATACTCCAGACGCCCTGGTCAATGTATTGAACGCCATTCACGGAGTGCTGGAAGGAAAAGGGAAAGTGATTACCGTTGTGGGCGCCGGCGGCAACCGCGACAAAGGCAAGCGTCCCATCATGGCCAAAGAATCCGCCCGCTTGAGCGACCGGGTCATCATCACCTCCGATAACCCGCGCTTTGAAGAGCCGCAGGACATCATCAACGACATGCTGGCGGGACTGGATAAAGACGACATGCAGAAAACCATCAGCATCACCGACCGCCGCGAAGCCATCAAGACAGCCTGCATGCTGGCACAGCCGGGAGACGTGATTCTCGTTGCAGGCAAGGGGCATGAGAATTATCAGGAGATTAAAGGCGTGAAACACCATTTTGACGACAAAGAGATATTAAATGAGATAATGTGCTAATATGCCAATGTGCTAATTGCCATGCGTCATGTAGGATATTCATTCCTTTACCAGCAGATATACCAGACATCAATTAGCATATTGGCACATTAGCACATTAAACAATTAAATAATTAACATCATGTTATACTATTTATTTCAATGGTTAGACAAATATGACTTCCCCGGTGCGGGCATGTTTGGCTATACATCCTTCCGTTCGTTGATGGCAATCATTCTGGCATTGCTCATTTCGAGTATCTGGGGAGATAAGTTCATCAATCTACTGAAACGCAAGCAGATTACTGAAACGCAACGTGATGCCAGCATCGACCCGTTCGGCGTAAACAAGGTGGGAGTACCCAGCATGGGCGGTGTCATCATTATTTTTGCCATACTCATTCCTTGCCTACTACTGGGCAAATTGAGCAATATTTATATGATATTGATGCTGATTACCACAATCTGGCTGGGGTCGCTGGGCTTTGCCGACGACTACATCAAGATATTCAAGAAGGACAAGGAAGGCCTGCACGGTAAGTTCAAAATCATCGGTCAGATAGGCTTGGGACTTATCGTCGGACTGACTCTCTACCTCAGTCCGCAGGTGGTTATCCGCGAGAACATAGAAATAGAAAAACCGGACGGACAGATAGAAGTGGTGCATGCCGCCAAGGAAATCAAGGCAACACAGACCACCATCCCATTCTTCAAGAGCAACAACTTCGACTATGCCGACCTAGTGGGCTTCATGGGTGAACATGCCCAGACAGCAGGTTGGATACTGTTTGTGATTATCACGATTTTCGTAGTTACCGCCGTCAGCAACGGAGCCAACCTGAATGACGGAATGGACGGAATGGCGGCAGGGAACTCTGCCATTATCGGACTGACCTTGGGAATACTCGCCTACGTATCGAGCCACATTGAATATGCCGGCTACTTGAATATCATGTACATTCCCGGCTCGGAAGAACTGGTAATCTTTATCTGTGCCTTCATCGGTGCACTTATCGGCTTCTTGTGGTACAATGCCTATCCGGCCCAGGTATTCATGGGCGATACGGGCAGTCTGACCATTGGAGGAATCATCGCAGTATACGCCATCATTATTCACAAGGAACTGCTGATACCCATCCTTTGCGGTATCTTCCTGGTGGAGAACCTTTCGGTCATCCTGCAACGCCTCTACTACAAGGCAGGCAAGCGGAAAGGCGTGAAACAACGCCTCTTCAAAAGAACACCGATACACGACCACTTCCGCACTTCCATGAGCCTGATAGAGCCGGGATGCAGCGTAGTATTCACCAAACCGGACAAGCTGTTCCACGAATCCAAAATCACCATCCGCTTCTGGATTGTGACGATTGTATTGGCAGCGATAACGATTATAACATTAAAGATTAGATAATAATTATTCAATATGCTAATGTGCCAATGTGCTAATTGCCATGCGGCACGACAGCGCAGCTCATTAGCACATTGGCACATTAATCATATTAGTACATTATGAGAATTGTAGTATTAGGAGCTGGCGAAAGCGGCGCAGGCGCTGCCGTACTGGCCAAAGTGAAAGGATTCGACACGTTCGTCTCCGACATGTCCGCCATCAAAGACAAATACAAGGAACTGCTGGATAAATACGGCATTGCCTGGGAAGAGGGGCACCACACAGAAGAGCTGATTCTGAATGCTGACGAAGTAGTGAAAAGCCCCGGTATCCCCAACGACGCTCCGCTCATTATAAAATTAAAGGAAAAAGGTACGCCCATCATCTCTGAGATAGAGTTTGCGGGACGGTACACTGACGCAAAGATGGTCTGTATCACCGGCTCGAACGGAAAGACTACAACCACCTCGCTCATTTATCACATCTTCAAGAGTGCAGGCCTGAACGTCGGCCTCGCCGGCAACATCGGCAACAGCCTGGCCTTGCAGGTAGCCACGGAGCAGCATGATTACTACGTCATTGAGCTGAGTTCCTTCCAGCTGGACAATATGTATAACTTCCGTGCCAACATTGCCGTACTGATGAACATCACACCAGACCACTTGGACCGTTACGACCACTGTATGCAGAAATATGTGGACGCCAAATTCCGCATCACCCAAAACCAGACACCGGAAGACGCTTTTATCTTCTGGAACGACGACCCCATCATCAAGCGCGAGCTGGACAAGCATGGCCTGCGCGCCCATCTCTACCCGTTCGCTGCCGTGAAGGAAGACGGGGCCATCGCATACGTGGAAGACGGTGAAGTGGAAATCAACGAACCGATAGCCTTCAATATGGAGCAAGAGGAGCTGGCGCTGCACGGCACACACAACCTATACAATTCGTTAGCCGCCGGCATCTCGGCCAATTTGGCCGGCATCCGGAAAGAATATATCCGCAAAGCCTTGTCCGACTTCAAGGGAGTGGAACACCGGTTGGAGAAAGTAGCCACCGTACGCGGCGTGAGCTTCATCAACGATTCCAAGGCTACGAACGTAAACTCCTGCTGGTATGCCCTGCAAAGCATGACCGGCAAAACCGTACTTATCCTCGGCGGTAAAGACAAAGGAAACGATTACACGGAAATCGAAGACCTCGTACGCGAAAAGTGCTCTGCCCTGGTCTATTTGGGATTGCACAACGAAAAGCTGCACGCCTTCTTCGACTGTCTGGGACTGCCCGTAGCCGACGTGCAGACCGGCATGCAGGATGCCGTAGAAGCAGCCTTCAAGCTGGCAAAGAAAGGTGAAACCGTGTTGCTCAGTCCTTGCTGTGCCTCCTTCGACCTCTTCAAGAGCTATGAGGACCGCGGCAATCAGTTCAAAGCATGTGTCAGAGCACTATAAGATACGGATGCCGCAACAGTCCTATTACGCATCCCGTAACAAGAACGGCAACTTTTAATTCTTTAATTATTAATTTTTAATTTGCGAAGCATTGGATTTATTAAAGAGCATATTCAAAGGCGATAAAGTGATTTGGATTATTTTCCTTTTCCTTTGCCTCATCTCCATCACAGAGGTATTCAGTGCTGCCAGTACGCTGACCTACAAGAGTGGCGACCATTGGGGACCGATTACGCAACACAGCATCCTCCTGATGGTAGGCGCCGTCATTGTAGTACTGGTACACAACATCCCCTATAAATGGTTTCAGGTGTTCCCGGTATTCCTGCTTCCGATATCCATCGGACTGCTGGCTTTTGTGATGCTGATGGGATTCATTACCGGCGACCGCGTAAACGGCGCAGCCCGCTGGATGACCTTCATGGGCATTCAGTTCCAGCCGTCAGAAATAGCGAAGATGGCCGTTGTCATCGTTACCGCCTTTATCCTCTCGAAAGGGCAGGATGAAGACGGTGCAAGTCCGAAAGCCTTTAAGCGCATCATGATTATTACCTGCATTGTCTGTGGCCTTATCCTGCCAGAAAACTACTCGACGGGAATGCTGCTCTTCGGAACGGTCTACCTGATGATGTTCATCGGGCGGGTATCTGCCAGGAAACTGCTGATACTGGGAGGAGGAATTGTGGCATTCGTAACAGTCTTTGTCGCCTTCCTGCTGGCCACGCCAGACAAGACATTGGAAAATATACCGATGGGGCACCGCTTCACCACTGTAAAATCCCGTATTGCAGACTTTACCAACAAGGAGGAAGTTCCTGCCGCCAAATTCGACATCGACGGCGACGGGCAAGTGGCACATGCCCGTATTGCCGTAGCTACGAGCAACGTTGTAGGCAAGGGTCCGGGAAACTCCGTACAGCGTGACTTTCTGAGCCAGGCATTCTCCGATTTCATCTATGCCATCATCATCGAGGAACTGGGACTGGTAGGCGGAATAGTCGTTGTGTTCCTTTATGTCTGCCTATTGGTGCGAGTGGGCCGTATCGCAAAAAAATGCGACCGCACTTTCCCCGCTTTCCTCATTACCGGAATAGCCTTGCTGCTCGTCACGCAGGCGCTGTTCAACATGATGGTTGCCGTAGGTCTGGCACCCGTCACGGGACAACCGCTTCCACTCATCAGCAAGGGTGGTACATCCACTTTCATCAACTGTGCCTACATCGGCATGATACTGAGTGTCAGCCGCTATACAGCCAAGCTGGAGGAACAGCGGATGCATGATGCGCAAGTGCCGATGCTGATAGATGCCGGAAATGCCGAGCACCCGGAACAACCGGCCGATAGCGAAGCACAGACAGCCGCCGAGCCGACAGCAAAGGTACTGAACAGTGATGCGGAGTTTGAATAACAGCCTCTCCCCCAACCCCTCCTCCGTAGGGAGGGGAGAAAAGAATGATTGAGCAATGGAAAGGATGCCAATAATACAAAAATAAAAAAGAACAAGAATATGAGTAAAGACTGTCTCTTATACACATCTGACGCTGCCGACGACTAGTCGA
>ENA-OZKX01000431-OZKX01000431.1-human-gut-metagenome-genome-assembly--contig:-NODE-431-length-20078-cov-6.637417_pt1 | contig 20078 bp, 15 predicted proteins | sample MGYA00244831_ERZ653774 | MGnify/ENA primary metagenome ERZ653774 (study PRJEB26926, sample SAMN06165314) | human gut metagenome | biome: ENVO:00009003; feature: ENVO:2100002; material: ENVO:00002003...
CTAGTCGTCGGCAGCGTCAGATGTGTATAAGAGACAGCATTGTGGCGGGCTGGAACTTCGGCTGCGGCTCTTCCCGTGAGCACGCACCGCTCGTCATTAAAACCTGCGGCACGGGTTGCGTCATTGCAAAGAGCTTTGCGCGTATTTTCTACCGCAACGCCATCAATATCGGCCTGCCGATTCTCGAGTGCGAGGAAGCGGCAGACGAGATCAACGCAAACGACGAAGTTTCGGTCGATTTTGATACCGGCATCATCACCGACGTCACGACCGGCAAGACGTATAAGGCACAGCCGTTCCCGCCGTTCATTCAGAACATCATCAAAGCAGGCGGCTTGCTGAAGTCCCTCAAGGAGGCGGAAAACAAATGACGAAGAACATCGCGGTGATCCGCGGCGACGGCATCGGCCCGGAGATCGTAAACGAAGCGCTCCGCGTGCTGGATAAAATTGCAGAGCTGTACGGACACACCTTTCATTATACAGACGTCGATATGGGCGGCTGTGCCATCGATAAGTGGGGCGACCCGCTTCCGCAGGAAATGCTCGATAAGTGCGTAGCTTCCGACAGTGTGTTGCTCGGCGCCGTAGGCGGCGACAAGTGGAACGACGTGCCGGGCCCGAAGCGCCCGGAAAAGGGTCTGCTGCGCCTGCGCGCGGGTATGGGTGTTTACAGCAATAACCGCCCGGCGAAGATCTGGCCGCAGCTCTCTGACGCTTCTCCGCTGAAAAAATCTATTGTCGAAAAGGGCATCGATTTCATCATCGTGCGCGAGCTCATCGGCGGCATCTATTTTGGCGAGCATAAGACCGATGATGCAGACGGCCAGCCGGTCGCGACGGACATTATGAAGTACAGTGAAGCGGAGATCGAGCGCATCGGCCGCATCGGATTTGAGACGGCAAGAAAGCGCAATCACCGTTTGTGCTCCGTAGAAAAGAGCAATGTGCTCGACACGAGCCGCCTTTGGAAGAAGGTCATGCACCGCTTGGCGGAAGAATACACCGACGTGGAGCTGACCGATATGCTCGTCGATAACTGCGCGATGCAGATCGTGAAGAACCCGGCACAGTTCGACGTCATCGTGACGGAGAACATGTTCGGTGACATTCTTTCCGACGAAGCTTCCATGATCACCGGCTCCATCGGCATGATCCCGTCCTCGAGCCTCGGTGCGACGAGCTGCGGCCTGTACGAGCCGATCCACGGCTCTGCACCGGACATTGCGGGTCAGGACCTTGCAAACCCGATCGGCACCATTCTTTCCGCCGCCATGATGCTGCGTTACAGCTTCGATATGGCGAAGGAAGCCGATGCGGTGGAGCATGCGGTTTCCAAGTACCTTGACGCGGGTTACCGTACTGCCGACATTATGGAAGACGGCATGACGAAGGTCGGCTGCAAAAAGTGCGGCGACCTTATCCTCGAATACTTAACGAAGGAGTAATTGAATGCAGCTTACAGGTGCAGATATCCTCATCAGAACTTTGATTGAACAGGGCTGCGACACCGTTTTCGGTTATCCGGGCGGGCAGATCCTGAACGTTTACGACAGTCTTTATAAATACCAGAATGAAATTCGCCACATGCTGACGGCGCACGAGCAGGGCGCTGCCCACGCGGCGGACGGCTACGCAAGAGCGACCGGCAAGGTGGGCGTGGTGATGTCCACCTCCGGACCGGGCGCAACGAACCTTGTGACCGGTATTGCGACGGCGTACCTCGATTCCATCCCGCTTGTCGCGATTTGCGGCAACGTGCCGACGACACAGATCGGCACGGACAGCTTCCAGGAGATCGACATTACAGGCGTGACGCTGCCCATTACGAAGCACAACTACTTCGTCGGCTCCGTGGAGAATCTGGCGGACACCATCCGCGAGGCGTTTGCGCTTGCGCAGTCCGGCAGACCGGGCCCGGTGCTCATCGATGTGCCGAAGGATGTGCAGACAGCGGTCTGCGACTACGAGCCGCAGGCACCCGTACGGCCCGAAGAACGCCACGCGGCGAAGGACGTGCGCATCAAAGAAGCCGCGGCGCTCATCAACGCCTCGAAGCGTCCGTTCCTTTACTTCGGCGGCGGTCTCATCACGTCGGAAGCGCAGGAAGAAATGCTGGCGCTCGCCGAGAAGATTGACGCGCCGATCGGCTGCTCCTTGATGGGTCTTTCCGGCATTCCGACCGACCACCCGCGTTTCCTCGGTATGCAGGGCATGCACGGCCACTACGCTTCCTCCATGGCGATGCACGACGCCGACCTCATCATTTCGCTCGGCGTGCGCTTTAACGACCGCGTGACGGGCAATCGCGAGAAGTTTGCGAAGTTTGCGCAGATCATCCATATTGACGTGGACGGCTCCGAGCTCTCGAAAACCGTGAACTCCGCCTGCGGCCTGCGCGGCGACGTGAAGCTGACGCTGCAAAAGCTCATTCCGCTCGTCAACGCAGAGCAGAAGCCCGACTGGGAAAAGGCTGTGAAAGCCTTAAAAGAAACCGAAAACGATTATCTCGATATTCGCCCGGGCCTTACGCCCCGCAACGCGATCATGACGCTGAACAAGCACCTCGGCGAGAATACCGCCGTTGCAACGGACGTCGGCCAGCACCAGATGTGGGCGGCGCAGAACGTGAACTTTAAAAAGCCGCGCCGCTTCATTTCCAGCGGCGGCCTCGGCACCATGGGCTTCGGCCTCGGTGCGGCCATCGGTGCGGCGGTCGGCACAGGCGAGCGCAGTGTGCTAGTTACGGGCGACGGCAGCTTCGGCATGTGTCTCAACGAACTTACCACTGCCGTAACCTACAACGTTCCGGTTGTCATCCTTCTGATGAATAACGGCGTGCTCGGCATGGTGCGTCAGTGGCAGACGCTGTTCTTTAATAAGCACTATTCCAACACGATTCTCGACCGCAAGACCGACTTTGTGGCGCTTGCGCGCGCGTTCGGCGCGGACGGCGAGGCTGTTGATACCGTGGCGGCGCTCGACAAGGCGTTTGAGCACGCGTTCAGCTGCGACGGCCCGTATGTCATCGATTGCAGGATCGATAAGGACGAATTCGTCCTGCCCATGCTCCCGCCGGGCGGCAGCATGGATGATATTATCATGAAGGTGGGTGAATGAGATGAATCGATATACCGTAGCGGTTCTGGTCAATAACCAGTTCGGCGTGCTGAACCGTGTGACGAGCATGTTCAGAAGACGTCAGTTCAACATCATTTCTCTGACCGTCAGCGAAACGGAATCGAACGCGCTTTCCCGCATCACCGTCACGTTTGAGGGCGGCGAGACGCAGAAGCAGCAGCTCGTGAACCAGCTTTATAAGCTGCCGGACGTTTGCTCCATTAAAGAGTTCACCCCGGACACCTCCGTCAGCTGCGAGCTGATGCTCATTAAGCTGAAAAACGATTCCAAAACGCGCAGTGACATCCTTGCCGCGGCGGACGCGTTCGGCGCGAAGACCATGGATTACTCCAAGGATTCCCTGATGCTTTGCCTGACCTCCGAATCGCGAAAAATCGATGAATTCGTCGATTTGATGCGCGACTACGAGATCCTTGAGATCTGCCGCACCGGCAATGTTTCCCTTGAAAAGGGCAGCACGACGATCCGTCAGGCCATCAATTTCTAATTTAGTTTGTCCATTTAAATTAACATACCAATTCATGCACAGAAAGAGGTAATTTATCATGGCAAGAATTTTTTATCAGCAGGATTGCGATCTGCAGAAGCTCGCAGGCAAGACCGTTGCCATCATCGGCTACGGCTCGCAGGGTCACGCACATGCACTGAACCTGAAGGACAGCGGCGTTGATGTTATCGTCGGTCTGTATGAAGGCTCCAAGAGCTGGGCAAAGGCCGAGGCACAGGGCCTCAAGGTCATGACGAGCGCCGAGGCTGCAAAGGCTGCGGACATCATCATGATTCTCATCAACGATGAAAAGCAGGCTGCACTGTACAAAGAGAGCATTGAGCCGAACCTGACCGAGGGCAAGACCCTGGCATTTGCACACGGCTTTAACATTCACTTCGGCTGCATCAAGCCGCCGAAGAACGTCAACGTCATCATGATCGCGCCGAAGGGCCCGGGTCACACGGTCAGAAGTGAGTATCAGGCAGGCAAGGGCGTGCCGTGCCTCATCGCGGTCGAGCAGGATGCAACGGGCGACGCTTGGGACATCGGCCTCGCATATGCACTCGGTATCGGCGGCGCAAGAGCAGGCGTTTTGGAGACCACGTTCCGTACCGAGACCGAGACCGACCTCTTCGGCGAGCAGGCAGTTCTCTGCGGCGGCGTTTGCGCTCTGATGCAGGCCGGCTTCGAGACGCTGGTTGAGGCAGGCTACGACCCGAGAAACGCATACTTTGAGTGCATCCACGAGATGAAGCTCATCGTTGACCTCATCTACCAGAGCGGCTTTGCCGGCATGAGATACTCCATCTCCAACACGGCAGAGTACGGCGATTACATCACCGGCCCGAAGATCATCACCGAGGAGACGAAGAAGACCATGAAGAAGATCCTGAAGGACATTCAGGACGGCACCTTCGCAAAGGACTTCCTGCTCGACATGTCTTCCGCAGGCGGCCAGGTACACTTCAACGCAATGCGCAAGCTGGCTTCCGAGCATCCGAGCGAGGCTGTGGGCGCGGATATCCGCAAGCTGTACAGCTGGAGCGACGAGGATAAGCTCATCAACAACTGATTTGAACGGAATCTGTTTTAAGGGGATAGCCATAGGGGAGTTTTCCTCTATGGCTTAAACCCTATTTACACACGGCGCGTTTTTCCATGTGGGACGCCGCGCCACAGCCAAAATTTCACGGATCGAGGAAATAAAATGAAAAGTGATTCTCTGAAAATCGGTACGCAGAACGCGCCGCACCGTGCGCTGTACCATGCTCTGGGCCTCACGGAGGAGGAGATCGAACGTCCGCTCGTCGGCATCGTCAGCTCCTATAACGAGATCGTCCCGGGCCACATGAATATCGATAAGATTGTGGACGCCGTAAAGATCGGCGTTGCGATGGCAGGCGGCACGCCGATTGTCTTCCCGGCGATTGCGGTATGCGACGGCATTGCAATGGGCCACACCGGCATGAAGTATTCGCTCGTCACGCGCGACCTCATTGCGGATTCCACCGAAGCCATGGCATTGGCACACGGCTTTGATGCGCTCGTCATGGTGCCGAACTGCGACAAGAACGTGCCGGGCCTTTTGATGGCGGCGGCGCGCCTTAACGTGCCGACGGTGTTCGTCAGCGGCGGCCCGATGCTTGCGGGCCACGTAGACGGTGCAAAAACGAGCTTCTCCTCCATTTCGGAGGCGGTGGGCGAATTCAACGCCGGTAAGATTACCGAAGAAAAGCTGCGCGAATATGAGTGCAAGACCTGCCCGACATGCGGCTCCTGCTCCGGCATGTACACCGCAAACTCCATGAACTGCCTGACGGAAGCCCTCGGCATGGGTCTGCGCGGCAACGGCACCATCCCGGCGGTATATTCTGCACGTATCGAGCTTGCAAAGCACGCAGGCATGGCGGTCATGGATATGCTGAGAAAGAATATTCGCCCGCGTGACATCATGACGAAGGACGCCATTATGAACGCTCTTACGGTCGATATGGCACTCGGCTGCTCCACGAACAGTATGCTGCATCTGCCGGCCATCGCGCACGAGTGCGGCATCGAGATCAACCTCGACATCGCAAACCGGATCAGCGAAAAGACCCCGAACCTGTGCCATCTGGCACCGGCGGGCAGAACGTACGTTGAAGAGCTTGACGAAGCGGGCGGCGTGTACGCTGTGATGAACGAGCTGAGCAAAAAGGGTCTGCTGCACACGGACTGCATAACCGTGACCGGCAAGACCGTCGGCGAGAACATCAAGAATTGCGTAAACCTGAACCACAACGTTATCCGTCCCATCGAGAATCCGTACAGCCAGACCGGCGGCATCGCCGTGCTGCGCGGTAATCTTGCGCCGGAGGGCAGCGTTGTAAAGCGCTCTGCCGTTCTGCCGGAGATGCTTGTGCATGAAGGCCCGGCACGCGTGTTTGAGAGCGAGGAGGACGCACAGGCGGCCATCAACGCGGGCAAGATCGTACCGGGCGACGTCGTTGTCATCCGCTATGAGGGTCCGAAGGGCGGCCCCGGTATGCGCGAGATGCTGAACCCGACCTCTGCTATCATGGGCATGGGTCTCGGCAACAGCGTGGCGCTCATCACGGACGGCCGTTTCAGCGGCGCAACGCGCGGTGCGTGCGTCGGCCATGTTTCCCCGGAAGCGGCTTCCGGCGGCCCCATCGGCGTTGTGGAGGAAGGCGACATCATCAGCATCAATATTCCGGAGAACAAAATTGAGCTGAAGGTGGACGAGGCTGTCCTCAATGAACGCATGAAGAACTTTGTGCCGAAGAAGAAAGAGCTTTCCGGCTACCTGAAGCGCTATGCGGCGCTGGTCTCCAGCGGTGCTTCGGGGGCGATTTTGAACTGATGGGTAGTTTACAGGAGTTGAGCATCCGCCTTTCCACGCTGGCGGTGTTCAGAGAATTACAGGAAGATGCGGTTATAAATAGTCTGCGTAAGTATCTCGCAGAGCCGTCCCCGGCGCTGTATGCGTCGTTCGTCTCTGCGCTGTACCGCGCAAACGGCGGCATACTCGGCGCATATGTGCGCGAAATCTGCGAAAACAGCGAGAACGTCTACGTGCAGGCCGTGGGCAAAAAGGAAGAGATTCCCGCTTACCTGCGCGAGGCCGTTTTGGAAGAACTTAAAACGCTGCAGATGACGGCGGAGCTCACGCCGGAAACGCTGCGCAGCGCGATGGAGTATAGGGGCTTTTTACCCGGCTTTGTCAGCGAAGCGCCGGACATTAAAGCGTGCTACACAGAGCGCACCGAGAACATCGGCAAGTACGGCTACGGCATTTACGCCAAAAACCGTATGTTCTACCTTGGCGAGAATGCCGAGATCGTGCCGGTCAGCAACCCGGACAAGACGGAGCTTTCCGACCTTGTGGATTACGCCCGCGAGCGCCAGATCATCATCGATAACACAAAGGCGCTGCTTGAGGGCAAGCCTGCGGCGAACATTTTGCTGACGGGCGACGCCGGTACGGGTAAATCGTCTACGGTGAAAGCCGTCGTCAATGCGCTGTGGCGCGAGGGTTTGCGTATCATCGAGGTGCGCAAGGATCAGTTACAGTCGATCCCGAAAATTCTCGATGAGCTTTCTGTGAACCCGCTGAAGTTTATTCTGTTCATCGACGACCTTTCGTTCCTCAAGGACGACGATAACTTCAATGCACTGAAGGCGGTGCTGGAGGGCTCCGTTACGGCGAAGTCGCAGAACGTGGCAATCTACGCGACGAGTAATCGCCGCCATATCATCAAGGAGAAGTTCTCCGACCGTGAGGGCGATGACATTCACCGCAACGATACGATGCAGGAGCTTGCATCGCTTTCCGAGCGCTTCGGCATCCACGTGACGTTCAGCAAGCCAAACAAGGACACGTTCCTGCACATCGTGCGCCACCTTGCGGAGGAAAACGGCATCGATATGCCGACGCAGGAACTGGAGTTGCTCGCCGAGCGCTTTGCGCTGGAGCGTGGCAACCGCTCCGCGAGACTTGCCCGTCAGTTCATCGACGGACTGCTTTCCAAGGCGGAATAAACCTTATACAGTAGACTGTTTTTGAAGCGGCACCTTTGCTGCTAAAACACGAAATGAAAAATGCTCCCGGTTTTTATGCCGGGTGGTCGTAAAACAGTAAAATGAAAAAATGGTGAAAACCTTGAGTTTTCAAGGGTTGCGGCGTGACTTCGGTCACGCCGTTTCCTCTTTCATCAGTTCATTCAGCGGGATGAAGCCCAGCCCATCGTACTTGATGTGGATGTGCTGCACCCGCTTTCCACTGGATTTGTCCGGTGCATCCACATAGATAGCGGACACCAGCTCCCGCAGAGCGTAGCCGTCCAGCTCGTCGATGCCCACATACTTGTGCGCCGTCTGAATGAGCTTCTCAATGTTTTCGTTCTGTCGTTCCTGTACTTCAATTTCCTGTCGCAAAGTTACGCACTCGGCCTCCAACTGCTTCTGCTCCGTTTCATAGGTCAGGCTCAGCATATCGAAGCGGTCATCGCTCAGCCGCCCGCTGGCGTTGTCCTCGTAAATCCTGATAAACAGCCGTTTCAGTTCAGCGATGCGGTTTTCGTTCCGTTCCAACCGTTTTCTGCGGATGCGGATCTTCTCGCTGCTTTCCAGTCGGAGTTGTTCTTCCATCACCGTGCGGAAATGTGCCTCATGCCGCAGAATGTAGCCCGTCACAGCCTGAATGTGTTTCAGCACTACACGCTCCAAGACCTTGACCCGAATGAAGTGTCCCTTGCACTTCTCCTTGTCCTTGCGGTGTAGCGAACAATCAAAGAAGTCCTGTGTGGGATCGCCGTTGTTGGACGAGCCATAGTTCATTTTGGAACCGCAGTCGGCGCAATAGACAAGACCGGAAAAGATGCTGCTTCGGCCTGTGCGGGTCTTGCGGTGTCGCTGCTGGCGAACCTGCTGCACCTTCTCAAACACGGCTTCCTCGATGATGGCCTCATGTGTATTGGGGAAGATGGCTTGCTTCTCAAGGGGATTATCCCGCTGTTTCTTGTCCCAGATAGAGTTGGTATAGGTCTTGAAGTTCACCGTACAGCCTGAGCAAGCCCTTGACCTCCGGCAAGGCGAGGGCTTTTTCCGCAAAGGCGTAGAACTCAGTTTCAGTCAAAATCTTTGCAAGCGGAGCCACGCTCTCAATAGCAGCTCCACGGATGATAAGCCTGTGTGCCCGTTTCCGGCGGTCGCCTTTCTCATAGTAGCTGCGGCGGTTTTCAAGCTGCTGCTGTTTGTGCCGGAGTTGGGCAAGCTGGCGCTCACTGGCGGCAATCTCGGCCTTCAGTTCCGGGATGGTTTTCTGTTTCGGCATAGCACATGACCTCCTTTGGATGGGATGGATGGGATGAAAAAAGACCGCCTACATTTTCGGTAGACGGTCTGGATGACGGTATGGGATTTTCAGGCTTTGCGGCGGGGACTATCTGCGTCAGCAGATTGTTCCCGCCGCAAAGTGCGCTGGGATAGATGCCGCAGGCATCGCAAGGGAGGCATTCCCTTGTTCGGAACGCAGTGACGCAAAACAGCCCGGACATTCGAGTGTCCAGGCTGTTCGCTCCGCAGGACGCACGATACAGGGCTTACCCTGTATAGAAGTGCGCCCTTGGTCTCTGCGACTTTTTCGATTAGGCCAACCTTATTATCTTGTCGTCATTCTCTCAGATGGTAGAGTAAAGCGGGCCTGTCCAGATCCTCGGACAGATACAAATCGGCTCCATCCATATAGTAATAATGAACCGTATTTTGCCCAGTCACAACAATACCGGCGCTTTCGATCCGGTAGGGTGCGGTTTCCATTTCTCCGGTACTGTACAAAATCGTTACCTCTCCGTTTTGCTTGAAATCAACGTATTCAACCCGGGAATGCTCATTTTCATCCAGCTTCCAATCGCCTATCAGAGAAGCCGGGGGCTGAGGATTGGAAATACTGGCGGGATACTCCGCGCCGGAATAGGCGAGAATATTTCTCGTCGCTTCTCCGCTGCCAGGATCGACGCTTGCCATAGCGATCGCGTTTCCTTCATGCAGAATCTGAACATACACTTCCCAGCACCGTCCGGATGGCCAGTAGGACAAATCGGACTGAAGATACTGCACGCGCATATCTTCCGGAACGCCCAGACTGATTTTCAGGTTTTCCAGCTGTTCTTCTGTCAAAATCCCGTTGGAGGAATCAGCAGGCTCCCAATCTTCCACCGCCTGCGTTTCATCCAGAACATACGTCTCTGCGGTTCCAACAGGCACACAAGGCAAGTCCGAATCCGTCAGCGTAAGAACCAGCGTTCCGTCCAAATTGTCCACGAGCTGTCCGGCCGCATGATAGCCGCCTGACGGATCCAGGTAGTAAAACTCTCCTGTGGTTCCCTGGAAGGTGGCTTCCGCTTGATCGATTGCGGCGATGCGGGGCCAGAAAACAGTAAATGTGGCTGTATCGCCATCCACCTGATGGACCGTAAGGATGTTTCCGGGATCCTGGGACGAAACATAAACGCCGCGCTTCAGCCTGCCAGAGCTGATGACCACAGGCTCTTGTGCACCGTCCCACTCACAGATATATCCGCTCTGTTCATAGAGGTTATCGTTTGCCAGGTCATTCCAGCCCTTCGGCCAGATGGCGGCGCAGGTTTCATTGGGCGCCACATTGGAAGAGTTGTTCGGCTCTCCCTCATTCCAGTTGGTGTAAGACCATGGTTCGCCTGTCACCCAGGCCCAGGCGCCGCTTTCATCCCGGCTGGCCCCGATCCAGAGGTCCTCTTCCTGCACATTCAAATCTTCTATCACTTTTTGCTCATCTGCTGACGTAATGGTAGCCAGGTGGCCGCCCATTGCCTCGCAGGCCTCTTTGGCTTCCTGCCAGCTGAGCATCTCGCGGAAGATCTGATAATGGTGATCGTTGGCGTCGGTTTCCATTGGCACGGTTATGCCCTGAGCCTTGTCTTTCAGGGCAATCGCTGCCTCCACAGCTGCTTTGGCATCCACCATCCCATACTCAGTGCGTGTATCCATCCGCAATCCCCGCTGAACAGGGATGGCTGTATCCCGGAGGATTTTCTGCACCTCGCCTGCGGACATAGATGGATTTACAGACCAGGTCATAGCCGCAATTCCTGACACAATGGGAGCTGCCATGGAAGTGCCGTAATACTTATCATAGTTTCCGTCCATCCCACCACTGACAACGGTGCTGAAGATATCGACGCCCGGCGCACAGATGGTAATGTTATCTCCGTAATTAGAGAAAGTCGCAAGATGATACGTTCCGTTTCTTAGGTCTGTGTCTACTGCCCCCACGACCATGTAACAATCACGGATGTCCTGAGGGGTAAACGGATTTGTAAACTGTTTTCCGCGCTCTTTAAATTCTTCAAAAACACTCTGAATCAGAGCATCATCAATCGTAGCAAAGTATCCGCCGTACTCCTTGGCATCTACACCGATTTCAAAGCTGTTTCCGTTGCCTGCCGCTTGTACGATAATAAAATCCTGGTCATCATCCTGTCGGTTTCCAAGAAAGAAAGACAGGTAAATCACCGCCTCCCGCGCCTTCTCCCGCGCTTCCTGTTTTGTATCTTCTGCATTGGAATAAGGTGTCCCGAGGGACATGTTGACAACCCTGCAGCTGTTGTCAAGGCATTCTGCCAGTCCATCGGCCCAGCTTGTCATGGCTATGTTCGCTTTCTTCTGCTGACGGGTAGGGACAACATCCACTCCGTACAGTTCTGCATGGTTCAGGATTCCGCTGATTCCCTTTCCATTGTTGATGGTGGCGCCGATAATCCCTGCCACATGAGTACCATGATTGTGGGGATCGTTTTGCTCCGGATTCAGCACATGAATATTCAGGTCTTCGTGGTTTGTATCAAAACCGCTGTCCATAATACCCACATTGATCCTGGAAAAGGCATCGTCATACTGCCAGGCAGACACCACACGGGTGGCTTCCAGCCACCAGTTCAAGCCGTCCGGATCGTCTTCATCCCAATCGACCCCGCCCATTCCCTGGAATGTATCTTTCCATGGGTCGTTCGGAACCTGAAGCTCCTGCGGCGACAGTGAAACCACAGAATCCGTCATGGCGTACAGGACGTCCTCGTTTTCCATCAGAAGCTCGCAGAGATCATCCAGTTCTGCTTTGTCTCTGGCATCTACCTGAATCTGATATTGATTGACCTCACGGATTCTGCCAACCAAAGTGCCATCAATGCTTTGAACCAGCTTCTGGAGCCTGTCCTCCGTCATGGACCGATCCGCAAACAGGAGCACCACGTTGTTCACATAGCCGTACGTCTCTTCTTTATTCGCATAAACAATGTTTTCCGCGTCAGGCACATAGCATTCCCGCATCTCTTGGGCTGTAAAAACGGGTTTTGTCTCAAGGCCGGATACTGCGAGCAGCTTCCGCGCGACCGGAATATCCGCCAGACCCGTATAGGTAAGAACAAGTGCGGCAGCCCCCGCAGCCAAGGCCAGCAGAAGAAGAATGCAGATGCCTTTCCAGAGGTGCCGCTTTTCCCGTGACGCGCACTCGTAATGTCTCTTTTTTTGCGGAAAACCCTTTTTGGGGTTTTCTGCCGCTGTTTCACAGGGGGAATGGAGGGACGCTGCCGCGTTCTGTTCCGCCGGAGATTGAGGTTTTCTTGACAGCGGCTTTCCGCAGGCTCCGCAGACCTTTGCGTTATCCGGCATCTTCGCGCCGCAGTATCCGCAGTATTTTGCCATTATAATTTCACCTCGTCTGCGTTATTTGGCTCATTTGCCGATCCGAACAGTCAGATCGCCGCCGGTGGTTGTCCCATCAATCCGTTTGCTGGGGGAGGCCGCCAAAGACAGCTTACAGAGCACCGCGTCGTCACTTGCAGTACTCCGAAAACCGCCGTTCCAGCGGTCCTGCCAGCTGCCGGATAGCAGCGTGAGCGGGATCCCCAGCTGTATGAGCCTCTGGTTGATGGCACTGCAGCTATCCTGTTCTTCTTTGCCGGGTTCTCCGTAATACAGCATATCCGAAGCGTCATCCTGCTCCGTTTCCCACAGATCATATGTTACCGTACCAATCCCATCCGTTTCCCGGTCATATTGGATATACCGGCTGGCCATCAGGATGTCAGACATATCTGCTTTATCCGGATTGATGGTAAAGACCTGCAGGCAATCGTCGTGAGTCTCAATCTGCTCCGGTACGGGGTAAAATTGATCATTCTCAAAACGGGAGCCGCCGTCTTCGCTGTAGATCAATGCAATCTGATTTCCAGCATACTGCACCGCAAAATGAGACAGACTGCCAATTTCGAGTTCCTGACTGAAGCCAAAATCGTTCTGGCAGTTTCCGCTCTCGTCATACAGAGAAACCATAAAAGACAGGCACAGCGAACCAAAGCCATCCGGAATACCGTCCTTCTGCCGTTCTCTCTCCGGGACTTCGCCGCTTTCCAATAGGACCTCCAACTCATCCACAATACCATCGTCGTTAAAGTCTGCCCAGACCCTGCCAAGAGGAGCAGACAGGCCATCCATGCGTTCAAAGCAGGTATAGCCAGATGCCCCGCCATCTTCCTTGCGGCAGCAGCCGCGATAGGCCATAGTGTATTCCTGTCCAAGGTTTTGCTGCTCTGTTCGCACCGTTCCGTCCCACGCGCTTCCGGGTGCGCCTGGTTTCTTCCCGTCAGATGAAATATCTGCATTGACAGGTTGGCTCTGCTGCTTTTCGTACTCTGATTCACCGGCAGAGGCGTTAGTCTGCATCTCAGGTGTATCTGAATCCCCAAAGGATTTTAAGGCGGAAACAGCTGCTGCTCCCACCAATACCAGCGCCAACAGTGCGCAGACCACCTTGCTTGCAGTTCGGCTGTGTGGATTTCCGGCATGTCCAACGTGATTCGAAGCCCGCTCATTTGGCTTCTTTTTTTGCTCTGATTTTCTCTGGTTTTCACGGCTTTTCTGTCCGGCTGTTCCTTCATTGGAGGGTATGGCCGGGCCTTCCGGCTCAACCAGGGGCCTGCCGCACATGCCGCACACCTTCGCGTGTTCCGGTAAAGCCGCGCCGCAGTATCCACAATACTTTGCCATAGACTACTTCCTTCCTGAAAAGATTCAAGTGACAAAGGCAGTGGTGCAAGTGCTACCACTGCCTTTTCTCATTTCATGTACTTTACCAGTAAGCTGTCCAAAGGCCGAACAGGAATCATCTCTCCTGCTTCAGTGCCTTGAAACCGAAAAACAGCATGAATACTTTCCGGATCAGGTCCGCCCCTTACAGTCTGTTACCGCACTGCGTGCAGAAAAAAAGCGTTGCGTCGTTCCGAGCACCACAGTTCGGGCAGGTACGGTATTCAGTTTCTGCCTCAGATACCGGCTTGGGCGCAGGCTCCACTGCGGGCTGGCCGTCCATCGGGTGACCGCACTCTGTACAAAAACGCATCCCGACTTCCACGCTGGCGCCGCAGGCAGGGCAGACACGGCCGGGCTCCTGCGAGGCGCCAGGGAATGCAGAAGCAGGCGCCTGCTGTACCGCCTTAGAGGCAGATGCAGGAATATCAAAGGCTGACTTCGAATCAGCCACAGGCTGTTTCGGAGTAGGTTGGGACTCCGCTGCGGGCTGCGGGGCAGTGCGTGTTTCAGGTTTTGCTTCCTGAATAGGTTCTGACGCAGAGACGGACATTTCTGCGTCCTCAGTCTCCGGGACGGGCTCTGGTTCCTGCCGCTTCGGCATTGCATGACCGCACTTTGTACAAAAACGCACACCTTTTTTGATGGCGGCGTTGCAGTGCGGGCACCGGACACAACCGTTGGGCAGAGGCTGCTCCGGCATAGCTGCGCCGCATTCACCGCAGAAAGCAGCTCCCAGTTCCACCTCGGCGCCACAGGCTTCGCAGAACTGAACGCCCTTGATTTTTCCGATCTGAAGCCTGCATGCGCGAATCTTCGCCTGTGCGGTACCGACTTCCCGCATCATCTCAGCAAACGCCTGCCCCGGATTTTCCCGGTACAGATCCACGTATTTTTTGCCGATCTTCCGGTATAAAGTGTCGATTGCCTTTTCAGCTTCGGCAATTTCAGCATTCAAGCGGTCGGTGTCTGCCATATTCTCTTTGATCTGAACAACCTGCTGTCCTGCTTTTCCTGCATTGTCCAAGAAAGTCATATGCGATCCTCCTTATTCCGAATATGTATTTCGAAGTCTTACGGGTTTTGGCGGTCAGGAAGAGAAATATCCCCTTTTCTCTCAGCTGTTGATCCAGTCCCGCATCATGACGTAGTTATTCATTGCCCGTTGGTCTTCGGCTGCCTGCTGGGAATACCAAGCGGCGGTACGGGTATCCTGCTGAATGACATCCAGCTTTTCATTGACCTGCTGCAAACCGGCGCAAAGATAATTCGTGTTCTGCTGGATAGTAGTCAGTGCGTCGGCGACACGCTCCTGATTTTGACGAATCTGTTCCAACTGACGAGAAATATTGGTAAGCTGAGCAATAATAATTCCCTGGCGGCGCTCCTCTTCAAATTTGTTATAGCAGCCATCCGGTCCGGTGAGGGTGTAGCAGCGCTCATTTTCCAGGTACTCCAGGAAGGTAGCCACACAGAGAAGATTCCGGTATTTGGGCTTGACGACGTCAAGCGCATAATATTTGTCTAGCAGTTCGGCAGATTTTCTGCGCCGTTCGTCGAACAGGGCTATGTCCTTTTGCAGCGTTGGAACCAACGCCATTTCCTGTTTTACCCGGGCCTGATCTTTCTGATATGCCTCGAGTTGGCATTCATACTCGAGCTTGGCTGATGATACTTCTTTGTTTTCTTTTTTAATGTAATCGCGGGTAGAACCTATCATAACCCAGATGAACCAGAGGCCAATCAGAACGCCCGCCAAGGGTAAAATCCATTTGCCGCCGAGCATATAAAGGAACCCCGCAATTATAGAAAGGAAACCATCTTTGGAACTCAGGAATCTGAGCAAAAGAGAAAGGCCTGTGCCCACTGCCGTGGAAATCATAAATCCAATGCTACCGCTCAAAAGGCCACGCAGAGTAGCAGACCTCATAGAAGTTTCTTTCCCGGTCGGCTTGTTGCCTATCGGCGCACTCCGCCGAGGAACAGCTAACTGGCTTGCTTTTGTTTTATAGTTGTTATAGGCTTTATCTGCCGTCCGGCATTGTACTTCCAAGTCAATCACTTGTCTAAGATACTCCTGCAACCTCTGAGATGATAATTCCATTGACATTGTTCCCTCCTCTTTTCTTGTCTCTCTTGTAGATTGTTTCAGTATGTAGAACTGCTGCACTGCAGGATATAATCTATCGCGGGATGCCTATCGTGTTATATTAAATGATAATTATACGCTTGTAGCCAATCTTTGTCAATACTGCATAGTGAATTGTTACTCGAAATTAATGCACTTCACAGCGGAAGCGTGTAGGTTTATCTGATTGATATAGTCAAATACAATTGCAGTGACATTTGAAACGTTCTAAGAGCCTGATTTAGCAAACATTCCGCCTCTTCTTTCTATGCTTCCAACAGTACAGTCATCTTTTACTTGCAAAGAATCACTTCTCCTCCCGACGCTTGACCCATACGAGATCATAGCCCATCACATTGGCCAGCTCCACGGCTTCGGTATATCTGAGCGAACCGCGCCGCAGCTTGCCGGACAGGTTGGGGACGCTGCTGCTCCAGCCGTGTTCGTCGGCCAGCAGCTCCACCACCTCCGTCATGGTCATGCCCTCCCGGGTGATATAGGCTTTCACTTCATTGCGGCAGTTTTCCGCCTTACTTCTGCTCATATTTACAATTCCTTTCCCTTTTTGGATTCGCTCTGTGGTATAATGGGTGTGCTGAATGACAACGCCCATTTGCCGCAGAGCGTTGTTTTATCATGGACGGCCATCCGCTGGAATTGCCGCCCGTGTATCCCTGTTCATAAGGGGCACCTATTGATTTTGCTGTTCCGCGTGACTTTTCGTGGTTCGGTGAAAGCTCACACGGAACGGCGCACTGTGTTCGCTGTCCGGCGCATCGCAGTTTGATATGGACAGCGGCACAAAAACAGCGGTTTCTTCGCTGTTCTCACATGGTTTGAAAACTACTGTGGTTTTTTGCCGCTTTTCCCGAATGTCGTTCCTGCCCGGAGGATCGCTCCCGGCGTTTCCGTCCCCGTTGGTATGCTCACGCTTTTGCGGTCATGGCAAATACTTCGCCGGGGGACATATCCCATTCGGGCGGTCATTCAATTTTCAAGGTTCAGGTGTTGTTACAGGTACAGTTTAACGAAAAAATGCGCTCTTTCCCGTATATCCAAGAGGTGGGAAAAGAGCGCAAAACAGGGTGGATTTCCACGTTTAGAGACAGAAAGAAGGAAGGATATGCCATGCAGGTGAAACTAACCATACAGGATCGGTTAAAGGATCTGCGAGTGGAACGGGGCCTGACGCTGGAACAGCTTGCGGAGCAGACCGGGCTTTCCAAGTCCGCCCTCGGCAAATATGAGGCTGACGATTTCAAGGACATCAGTCCATTCAGCATCGTCACGCTGGCAAAGTTCTATGGCGTGTCCACAGATTATCTGCTGGGCATGACAGAAACAAAAAATCACCCGGACACAGAGCTGAACGCTCTGCATCTGAGTGATGATGCCATAGAAGTATTAAAGGCGGGAAAGTTCAATCACCGGCTGCTGTCGGAAATGCTGTGCTACAAGGATTTCCAGCGTATGATGCTGGATGCGGAGATCTATGTGGACCGGATCGCAGATATGCGGATCAACGATATGAACGCCATGCTGGAAGCAGTACGGAAGATGGCCCTGATGAAGCAGGACGGGCAGGACGATCTTTCCGCCCGGACATTGGAACTGGCCCAGGTGCGGGAGGATGACTATTTCGGTCATGTGCTTGCCGACGATCTGAAAGCGATCCTCCGTGACATTCGGGAGGAACACAGCACCGATACCACAACGGCAGACACGCCATCCATTGCAGAGAAAGTTCAGAGCCAGTTGCGGGATGCCATGAACTTTGAGGGCAGCGACGCCGAGAAACAGGCAAGGATCTACCTTGCGACATTCGGCATTGACTACGATGCCATTACCAAGGAGCAGTTTGTCAATATCATTGATGTTTTGAAGCTGTCCAAGTACATGAAAGGCTCAACCAACCAGCGTGGTAAGGCACGGCCATACCAGCCGCATGGAAAAGGCAAGCGGAAACGCAAATAAGCAGAAAAACACGCCATACTCAGCCTTTGAAGCGGAATATGGCGTGTTTTTTCGTTGACCAATCCTGTCTGACAGATGCTCATTTCGTGTTATTGGGCTAACACTGTTTTACGAACACCTGTCATTATGCCGGGAGCGTTTTTGTGTATACAGGTAAATTCGATTTTACAAATTGCTGTGGCGGCGGCTCGAACCCGTTTGCAGGGTACTGCCGAGGCTGGTGCTGCAAAGGAGCGTTGCGATAAGGAACACGCCGGGAATGACGATAATCCACCACGCGTTTGTGAGCAGAGCCTTTTCGGCGACAGAGACGCATTACGCTTCGTATTCGCCGCGAATGTCTTCTTCCGGGGCGGGAATGGGGTAGTCGCCCGTAAAGCATCCCGTGCAGATGCCGAGGCCGTTCACCATTTCCGGCAGACGCTCTAAACGTAAATAGCCGAGCGTATCTGCGCCGATCTCCTTGCAGATCTCGTCGACCGTGTGATTATAGGCGATAAGCTGGTGGCGCTCCGGCACATCGATGCCGAAGTAACACGGCCACAGGAACGGGGGCGAGCTGATGCGCATGTGCACCTCTTTTGCGCCGGCGTCTTTCAGCATGTTCACAATCTGGTCGCTCGTCGTGCCGCGCACGATGGAGTCATCGATGAGGATGACGCGCTTATCCTTGACAACCTCGCGCAGGACATTTAATTTAACGCGCACGCTGGATTCGCGGCTGCTCTGCTTCGGTTTGATGAATGTGCGGCCGACGTAGTTGTTTTTCACGAATGCCGTGCCGTAGGGGATGCCGGATTCCATGGCGTAGCCCTGTGCTGCCGCGTTGCCGGATTCCGGCACGCCGACGACGATGTCCGCATCCACGGGGGAATCTTTCGCGAGGAAACGGCCGGCAAGCAGACGTGCGGAATACACGTTGATGCCGTCAATGCGGCTGTCCGGGCGGGCGAAATAAATGTACTCAAAAATGCAGCGTCCCTGCTTTTCGGCGGGGAGGCAGTGCGATTTGTCGGAGAGAATGCCGTTCGGCGTGATGGTGACAATCTCGCCCGGCTCTACGTCTCGGACGAATTCCGCGCCCACGGCGTCAAGCGCACAGGTCTCGCTGGAGAGGAAATACGTGTTGTCGCGCTTGCCGATACATAGGGGCTTGAAGCCATAGGGATCGCGCGCGCCGATCAGCTTGCGGGGGGACATGACCACGAGGGCATAGGCACCCTCAATTTTGTCCATCGTGCGGCTGACGGCCTCCTGTACGTTTTTCGTCTGTACGCGCTCGCGTGCGATGTAGTAGGCAATCGTCTCGGAATCGATGGTCGTTTGGAAAATAGCGCCGCTGTACTTTAGTTTTTCGCGGAGGTCAACGGCATTTGTCAGGTTGCCGTTGTGCGCTACGGCCAGCGTGCCCTTGATATAGTGGATGATGAGCGGCTGCGCGTTTTCGCGGTTGCTCGCGCCGGCGGTGGAGTAGCGCACATGGCCCACGCCGATATTGCCGTGCAGGCGATTGAGGCGCTCCTCGTCGAATACCTCGTTTACAAGGCCCATGTCCTTGTAGTAATCCACCTTGCCTTTGGGGCCCTCGGTGTCGCTGACGGCGATGCCGCAGCTTTCCTGTCCGCGGTGCTGCAAGGCGAATAATCCGTAATAAATGGAAGAAGAAATGTCGTGTCCGTCAAAATCGTATGCGCCGAAAACGCCACATTCCTCGCCGGGCTTGTCCGTTTCAAATGGTGTTCGATCGTAGTTCATAGAAGTCCCCCGTTCCTCCGCAAACCGCGGTATTCTGCTGTTTGTGTTCAGTTTATCTGCCGAAAATACACAGGCGGCAAACGCCGTGAAAACGTTTCCCGCTTAACAGAATTATTATAATCGGATTTTTGTGAAATTGCAATTCTAAGTTTTAAAAATTGCAAATATGTGTAGAGGATGACAAAATCCTTTGACAAACGGCGCGCAAAATCGTTGAAACAAAAAACAAAATGCGGTATAATAGCAAATGAAAGAAACGACGAGCCCGAACAGTCCGGGGGACTGTTCAGCCGTAAGAAGCCCTATCAAGGGGGTTTTTAAACGGCGGTCAGAAACGGCCGTTAGAAAGAGCTATAACACATTTTTACATGTAGGATAAAAAATGAAAACAGAAAGGACCTCGCTATGCATATCGTTATCTGTCTCTTATACACATCTCCGAGCCCACGAGACAGGCAGAAATCTC
>ENA-OZKX01000432-OZKX01000432.1-human-gut-metagenome-genome-assembly--contig:-NODE-432-length-20065-cov-6.670065_pt1 | contig 20065 bp, 17 predicted proteins | sample MGYA00244831_ERZ653774 | MGnify/ENA primary metagenome ERZ653774 (study PRJEB26926, sample SAMN06165314) | human gut metagenome | biome: ENVO:00009003; feature: ENVO:2100002; material: ENVO:00002003...
CATCGACCGCTGCCGCCTGCTCGTCCACGTGGTCGACGTCTCCGGCAGCGAGGGCCGCGATCCGATCGAGGATTTCGACGCCATCAACGCAGAGCTCTCGCAGTACTCGCCCGATCTCGCCACCCGCCCGCAGATCGTTGTCGCCAACAAGACCGACATCATGGAGGATACGTCCCTTCTTGAAAAGCTGCGCGCACACGTCGAGCCGATGGGCTATCCCCTCTTCGCGCTTTCCGCCGCGTCGCACACCGGCACGCGCGAGCTCGTGCTCAAGATCGCCGAAAAGCTCTCCACACTCCCGCCCGTTACAGTCTACGAGCCCGAGTATGTCCCCAAGCCCGTCAAGATCGACGCGAGCGAGCCGCTCAGCATCACCGTCGAGGACAACACCTATATTGTCGAAGGCAAGTGGCTTGAGCGCCTGATGAGCAATGTCAACTTCGGCGATTATGAGAGCCGGATGTTCTTCGATAAGATGCTGCGCGAAAACGGCGTTTTCCAGCAGCTTGAGGATCTCGGCATCCGGGACGGCGATATCGTCAGTATGTACGAGCTCGAATTCGAGTATCAGCACTAATTTCTTTCAGGAGATGATCTCATGTCCATCAGCCTGTGCGAGGACTGCGTTTATTACAGCTACGACGAAGAATCCGACAGCTACTACTGTGATGAACAGCTCGACGAGGACGAGATGGCATCGTTCCTGCGCGGCAAGCTGACCGCCTGCCCGTTCTACCATCCGGGGCAGAGCGACTATTACCTCGCCGGAAAGCAGTGACTTCTATCAAAAAGGAACGCACTCATTTGAGTGCGTTCCTTTTCTCTTTATCCGCTTTATCTCTTTCCGTGCGAGCGGAGGTCAGTCCTCCGCTGAAAAAGTCACTCCCTTGCGCCGGGCAGAAAGCGCTGCTCGACCTCTTCCGCGCTCAGCTGTCCGCCGGAGAGCTCCGTGAGCACGGCGGAAAAGTCCGCCGTCTTCTGCACAGGCAGAAGAAACGTGAGCGTCACGGCAGCGCCGTAATCGCTCGACTCGATTCTTCCCTCGTGTCCCTCGATCAGCAGCTTTATGCGCTCGAACATCGGGTACGGGCACTCGAGCAGCAGCACGGAAAAGGGCTGCATCCGCGCCTTGCCCGCCTTGTCGAGCGCGTCCTTGGCAGCCTTTGCGTAGGCGCGTGTCAGCCCGCCCGCGCCGAGCAGGATACCGCCGAAGTAGCGCGTCACGATGCATACCACATTTTCGACGTTTTCGCGCTGGAAGACGTTCAGCATCGGCTGGCCTGCCGTGCCCTGCGGCTCGCCGTCGTCGCCGTAGCGAACGGTGCCGTCGTGCAGGACGAAGCACCAGCAGTTGTGGCGCGCGTCGTAGTATTTCTTCTTCATCTCGTCGATGCGCGCGCGGGCCTCGGCCTCCGTCTCCACCAGGAAGACGTGGCTGATAAAGCGCGAGCGCTTTTCTTCAAACTCGCTCTCCGCGCTCTCGTATGGGACAAGGTACTCGGTCATGGTTTCAATGTTCCTTTCAGCGGGTTTTCTCCCACTTTTCCTTCGTGAGGGCGTAAAAAAGCGTCGGCCGCAGCGCATCGTCCACAAGCGCCGGCCTTTCACAGGTCAGCTGATAAGAAAAGCCACACTTTTCGATCACGCGCTTTGACTTTTCATTGCCGGCATAGTGCGAACACCAAACCCGCTGTGCGCCTTTATCCTCAAAGCAGTACCTCAGCAGCTCGCGCACGGCTTCGGGGATAAGCCCCTGACCCCAAAACGGGCGACCGATCCAGTAGCCGATCTCCGGCTCGTTCCCGATTTCCGGCGCTTCCGTCGGAAACACGCCGATGGAGCCGATAGGCTCGTCGGGTCGTTCCTTCAAAATGACCGCAAACGTGTCCGGCTCCGAGAGGACGGTTCGGATGATCTCGCGGGAGTTCTCCACGCTCGTATGCGCCGGCCAGCCTGCGGCGGGGCCGACAAACGGATCCCTCGCGTATCGATAGCAGCTCTCTGCATCGCTCTCGCACCACGGACGCAGGAAAAGGCGCGTCGTTTCAAACGTCATTCCTCCCAGTCCTCCTTCGGCTCGCGGTAGCCCTCGATATAGTCCTTCACCTGGCCGATGACGCGCGGCACGCAGGTGGCCACGATGTCGATGGTCTCGCCATATTCGACGGATTCGACCTTCGCCTCGCGGTAGAGCATGTCGAGCAGCCCGCCCTTGTCATAGGGCAGGTGGATCGTCACGCGGCGCGTGCCCTTGTCGAGGAGCTTGTCGATGCGCGCAAGCAGCTCATCCACGCCCTCGCCGGTCTTGGCGCTGATGTTGACGCTGTCCTCCCCGTGCGGGCGGATATCGCCGAAGTAGAGGTCGGACTTGTTGTAAACGCGCAGGCAGGGGATCTGCTGCGCGCCGAGCTCTTCGATGAGCTCATCCACGATCTGCGCCTGCTCGAGCCAGTGCGGGTCGGAAATGTCGATGACGTGCAGCAGAAGGTCGGCGTATTCGAGTTCCTCGAGCGTTGCCTTGAACGCCTCGACCAGCTGGTGCGGCAGCTTCCGGATAAAGCCGACCGTGTCGGAGATGACGACATCCAGCGTGTCGGACACCGTGAGAAGGCGCGTCGTCGTGTCCAGCGTGTCGAAGAGGCGGTCGTTCGCGGGAATGCCCGCGCCGGTCAGCGCGTTCAGGAGCGTTGACTTGCCCGCGTTTGTGTAGCCGACGATGGCGACGACCGGGATCTCATTCTTGCTGCGGCGGTCGCGCTGCGTGGCGCGCACGCGGCGCACCTCCTCAAGGTCGGATTTGAGCTTGTCGATCTTGCGGTGGATGTGGCGGCGGTCGGTCTCGAGCTGCGTTTCGCCCGGGCCCTTCGAGCCGATGGGCCCCTTGCCCGATGTGCCCGCCTGACGCTCCAGATGCGTCCACATACCAATGAGGCGCGGCAGCAGATACTGATACTGTGCCAGCTCCACCTGAAGCCTGCCCTCCTTCGTCTTCGCCCGCTGAGCGAAGATATCAAGGATGAGTCCGCTGCGGTCGAGCACCTGCACGCCGAATTCTTCGCACAGAACGCGCATCTGCGAGGGCGAGAGGTCATTGTCGAAGATGACCATTGTCGCCTCCTGCGACTTTACCAGCTCGCGGATCTCGTCCACCTTGCCCTCGCCGATGAAGGTATGCGGATTGGGCGAGGGCAGCGTTTGCAGCACGACGCCGACGCTGACGCCGCCCGCCGTTTCCACGAGCGCGCCCAGTTCTTCCAAGCTCTCCTCGTCCGCGTTTTCCTTTTTATCGAGCCGCGGCGAGGAAAGGCCGACCAGGATTGCCCGGTCGCGCGGCGCGTTGTTCTCTTTCAATGCTTCCATAGATTCTCCTTATCGCGCCCTGCGGCGCTGTGCAAATCATTTTTATTATAGAGTATTCTCCGCCAAAAGAAAAGGGGGTAACGCTTTTCATTGACATTTCCGCCCCTTTTATGCGAAAATAGGGCGGACGCAACCTCAGGTTGACAAAAAGAAACGCCCGGTTGGTGGTGTTTTCTCCCGTTTTCCTGCTATGCTTTTCCTGCAAAGGCGCAGTGCACGGCGTCAGGTGCAGCATCATTCCCCAAAGGAGGAATCACGCATGGAACTTTATGAAAAGCTATATGAACTGCGCCGCGCGAGCGGTATGTCGCAGGAGGAGCTTGCGGAGAAGCTCGGTGTCTCGCGCCAAGCCGTCTCCAAATGGGAGAGCGGCGCCACGCAGCCGGAGCTTAGCAAGCTCATCGAACTCTCTAAGCTCTACTCCGTTTCCGTCGACGAGCTGCTCAGTCTGGAGCACGCCAAACCCGAGCAGGATGCCGCCGAATCGCCGGTTCAAAGCAACGCCGAAAAAGCTCCCGCGGAAAAGCTGAGCTTCCGCGATTTCTGCATACAGCACAAGAAGATCATCGGCGGTGCGGCCGTGGCGCTCGCCGCGCTCATCGCCGTCGGCGTGCATTACAACAACCGCATCAACACGCTCAGCACGCAAGTAAATGACCTTCGCAGCCAGCTCTACAACGTGCAGAACAACCTCTCGAACCAGATCGCGGGCATCAGCAACAATGTCTCGGACATTTTGGCAAGCGAGTCGAGCCTCATCTCGCAGTACGACTATGAGGTCAAGAGCGTCGACCTGAAAAAACAGGAGTGCACGCTCTCGTTTTCGCTCCTGCCCAAGCTGCTCGACGAGGAAACGCTCGTCGACCTTCTCGTGACCGACCGCGGCAGCGCTCCGCCGCTCAGCAGCGATCTAACCTCTTATCCCGTCACTCTTCGGCAGAACAGCTTCGGCTACCTGTGCGGAGAGGTGACGGTGCCGCTGAGCGACGAGCTCGGCGTCACCGTCAATTTCAAAAAGCACGGCGGCACGCAGACGGAGGAGCTCGACACGATCTACGACCTTAAGACGAAAAACTCGCCCGCTCTGTACAGCTTTAACCCGCCATCCTCCTATACGCGCCGGGATTCCGGCTCGCCGCTCATATACCGCCTTTCCTTCGACAAGGGGGTGGATTACCGATTCGGCAGCTTTACCCTCGGCGTCTATGACGGCCGCGGCATCCGCTCCATGCGCCTTGAATACTCGCGTGACGGCAAGCTTATCAAGGCTGTGCCGCTGGAGGCCGTGCCGGTCCACAACGTAGAAGAGGACTCCGCCTCCGCCGATTCCGGCGATACTGCCGAAGTGACCGCGGCGCGTGACCTCGGCACTTCATATTTCTTCCGTTACCCCCTTGACAGAGATGCGCTGGAGCTCTCCATCAAGATCACCGATTCCCCGCTCGTCTGTGAGCTGATCGTGGAGCTGTCCGACGGCGCCGTTCTGCGCGTCCGGCTCCTTCAGGTGCGCACCATAGCAGGCGGCAGCGATTACTACGAGGAGACGAATTATCTCGATCAGGCCCTTGAGCCGCTCCCCTTCACCGTCGAGTACCCCGACGGGCAAAACTGAGCGTTCCAAAAAAGCAGAAAAAAGCAGCTCTGCCGTAGCAGAGCTGCTTTTGTGATTGAATTAGTTCAGGCCGAACTTCTTGTTGAACTTGGCAACGCGGCCGCCGGTATCGACCAGCTTCTGCTTACCAGTGAAGAAGGGGTGACACTTAGAGCACACTTCTACCTTGATGTTTTGCTTGGTAGAACCTGTCTCAATCACATTACCGCAGGCGCAAGTAATAGTAGTCTGCTGATAATTGGGATGGATTCCTTCCTTCATTGCTCGTGTTCACCTCTTTCTGATCCAAATGTACTTTTCTAAAAAAGCCATATAGGATATTACCACGCTTTGTGTCAAATTGCAAGAGAAATTTTCTCCCTTTTTGATCATTTCTCATTCTTTTGCTCCACCTGTCACAGAGCCGCTCCCCGTTTTTCCCTTTTATCCCCCGGCTCCCTCTTTACTTCTGCTCTTCTTCGACGTATAATGAGTGCTACCGCACTTTTGCGCGAGAGCGTAGAGAGAAGGGTCCATCCCATGTCAAAAAACGTCTTCCTGCGGGGGCTCCGCGACGGTGTCCCCATCGGGCTTGGCTATTTCGCCGTCAGCTTCGGCATCGGCATCAGCGCGCACAGCGCGCATTTGAGCGTATTCCAGGGCTTTTTGCTGAGCTTTCTGAACAACGCCTCGTCCGGCGAGTACGGCGGCATCACCATTATCGCGTCCGATTCCGGTCTTCTCGCCATGGCCGTTATGATGCTGGTCGTCAACGCGCGTTATCTTTTGATGAGCTGCGCGCTCAGTCAGCATCTCTCGCCCGATACGCCCTTGGGCTGGCGTATGCTCCTTGCCTACGACCTCACGGATGAGATCTTCGGGCTTGCCATCGCCCAGCCGGGATATCTTGACGTGTGGTATTACGTCGGCGCGATGTGCGCCGCCATGCCGGGCTGGAGTCTCGGCACCGTGCTCGGCGTGCTGATGGGCGATCTTATGCCCGTATGGGCCGTGAGCGGCTTTTCGGTCATGCTCTTCGGAATGTTCCTCGCCATCATCATTCCCGTCGGCAAGCAGAATCGCATCGTGCTCGGCTGCATCGCCGCAAGCTTCCTCTGCGGCTGGCTCGCAAGCGTCCTGCCGCTCACGCGCGAGCTGTCCGAGGGAATGCGCATCCTGATCCTGACCATCGTCATTTCGGCGATCGCAGCCCTTCTGTTCCCGCACAGTGAGGAGGATCTTGTCGCATGAAAACATATCTGTATCTCTTCGTGATGGCGCTCACGACCTACCTCATCCGCGTTCTGCCGCTCACGCTCATCCGCAAGCCCATCCGCAACCGGTTTCTCCGCTCGTTTCTCTATTACGTGCCCTATGTCACGCTCGCGGTGATGACCTTCCCCGCCATCATGACGGTCACGCAGTCGCCCATCGCGGGCGCGGCGGCGATGCTCGTCGGCATTCTCGCCGCCTGGCGCGGGCTTGCGCTCTTCCCCGTCTCGCTTCTCTGCTGCGCGACGGTGTTTATCCTGGAATTTTTCCTTGTATGATCTAATTTTGTCAAAAGGGCCTCCGCCTTAAGCGGAGGCCCTTTTCCTTTTCACAGCCGCAGCGCCTCTCCGACGGAGAAGAAATACAGCACCCTTTCCCTGACTGTTTTCCCCGTCACGCGTGAAAGCGCCATCGAATACGCCTCGAGCTGAGGGCGATAGCGCTCGGCTCGCGCGCTCATTTCCGCGCGCGTCACACGGTCGGTCTTGAAGTCCACGACCACGAGCGCGCCGTCCTCTTCAAAAAAGCAGTCGACCACGCCCTGCAAAAGCACCTCATCGTCCGAGTCCACATCCGCAAACTCCCGCACGGGCCGCAGCAGCGAGAAGCGGTACTCCCGCTCGACCCGCTCGCTCGCGCGGATGCGCGCAGCCAGCGGACTCTGCAAAAACCTCATGAGTGCGTGCACATCCACCGCCTCGGCCTGCTCGTCCGTCAGCTTGCGCTGCGCGCGCATCGTCTCGAGCTGCGCACGCACGCCAACTTCATCGCTTTCTTCCGAAAAGTCGAGGTATTGCAGTGCGAGATGAATGGCGGTCCCGCGCTCCGCGCCCGTGAGCTTTTGCTCCCCCGCGAGGAAGCGCGGTTTCGTCAGGCTGCGCAGGCGCGGCGGCAGCACCGTATTTTCGGAGATCTCCTCATCCAGCGCGCGGCCCTTGAGCTGCGTCGCCGTGAGCTTTGCGGGCAAAAGCGTTTCTGTGCGATGGGGGTATTCATACTCGAGCGCCCGCGTATCCACCGGCAGCTCCGGCGCGCGCGTCGGCTCTTCGGCCGCCGTGTCCTTCTCGGGCGCAGGGCTCAGCAGCTCCTCCCCCTCGTGTACGCGCACGACCCACGGCGTTTCATCCGCAAAGACGCGGCCCTCGCCGTTCTGCCCCGCAAGCGCGCGCAAGGGCGCCGCCTCGCTGCGCTGCAAAAGCGGCAGCATGATCCAGTCGCCCATGCACTTGCCCTCGTCCACTGCCTCCGGCAGCACGGGGCACGCACTCACCGCCATCAGATCGGCGACGCGGCTGCGCGCGTTTGCCTGCGTGTGGACCATAACGAGCTTTTCCTTTGCGCGCGTCATCGCCACATACAGCACCCGCAGCTCCTCCGCCTTCGCTTCGCGGCGCAGCGTGCGCTCGATGGCCTGCCGCGCACTCGTCGGGTACTGGATGCGCCTTTTCGTATCCACGCACACCGGCCCCAGTCCCAGCTGCGGATGCACCAGCACCGAGGTCTGAAAGTCCATGTTGCTGAAGCGCCGCGCAAGGTCCGTCAGAATGACCACCGGGAACTCAAGTCCCTTCGACTTGTGGATGGACATGATGCGCACGCCGCCGGCGGCGTGCTCCACCCGCGGCGCGGCGGCCTCACCGCTTGCAAGCTGCTCGCGCAGTGCGCTGACAAAGGAGAAAAGTCCCTGGTGTCCCGTGCGCTCATAATTTTCGCACAGCTGCAAAAAGGCCAGCAGGTTTTCCTTCCGCGCTGCGCCGCCGTCCATCGCGCCGAACACGGCGAGCACGTGGCAGCGGCGGAAGATCTCGTCCAGCAGCTCCCGCACGCGCAGCGACGCCGCCCGTTCGCGCAGCGCGCGCAGCGACGCAAGAAAGCTCCTGCTCTTCTCCGTGTCGTCCAGCAACAGCGCGTCGTAAAAGTCGCCCGTCTTCTGCTTTGCGCGCACTGCCGCGAGCTCGTCGGCCGTAAAGCCGAAGAGCGGCGAGCGCAGCACCGACAGCAGCGGCACGTCCTGACGCGGATTGTCGATGACCTGCAAAAAAGCAAACAGCACCGCGATCTCCATCGCGGCAAAAAAGTCCTCACCCGCGTCGGCCGCACAGCGGATGCCGCGCGCCTCCAGCGCGCGGCGATAGTCCAAAAGGCGCGTGCTCGGCGAGCGCATCAAAATGACGATGTCCTCCTCGCGCAGGGGCCGCAGCTCCCGCGTTTTCTCATCCTGTACAGGAAATTTACTTGTCAGCATATCATGGATATAGGCCGCAGCGAACGCGGCCTCGGCCTCGCTCGCCCGCACGCGCTGCCCGCCCGCCTGCACGGGCACGTCCAGCAGATGGAACTCCGCGCCGCAGCGATCGGACGGCACGTAGTTCGCGCCGGGACGCAGCATCTCATCCTCGCCATAGTCCAGCTCGCCCATTTCCGCGGAAAGAACATTCGTAAAGATGAAGTTCGTCGCCTCCAGCACCTCCTTGCGCGAGCGGAAGTTGCGCGAAAGCAGCAGCTTCGCGCTCTCATGCTCTCCCGCCTGCGCAAGCGGCGGCCAGGTGTTGTAGTGCTGCAAAAAGATGCGCGGGTCGGCCAGACGGAAGCGATAGATGCTCTGCTTGACGTCTCCGACGGTGAACAGGTTTTCTCCTTTACAGGATATCGCGTCAAAGATGCGATTCTGCACCTCGTTGGTATCCTGATACTCATCCACCATGATCTCGCGGTAGCGCGTGCTCACAGTCCGCGCAAGCTCCGTCGGCGTGCCGTCTTCTCCGATAAGCAGGCGGATGGCCTCGTGCTCCTGGTCGGAAAAGTCCGCCGCGTTGCGCCGGCGCTTTTCCTCGTTATACCGGCGGGAAAACTCAGCTGTCAGATCGATGAGCGCGAGCATCGCCGGCGCCATTGTGCGCAGATCCTCCGCCGCCTCGCCGGACGATGCGTTAAGCAGCTCGCCAAAGCCCTTGACCGCTGCCTTGCAGCCGTCCCACAGGGCCTTCATGCGCGTTTTGAGCTCGCCGCCGTCGCTGTCCTTCACAGGCGCGAGGCGCGGGAACGCGATGCTCACGCCGCGTGCGGCGTCCCAGCCCTCGTCCGCCTTTGCTGTGAGCGCCTCGAGCTGGTAGGAGACATCCAGAAACGCAGGCGCGTACTTTTGGTTCAGCGCATCGTTCTGCGTCATCTCCTGCGCCGCCGTCTGCATCAGGCGCTGCCAATGGCGCGCCTTGCGCCGCACCTCGTCGAGCAAAATTCTGCCGTAGGGCGTCTTTTCGATCCTGTCCGGCACCTCGCTCCACAGCGCGCGCTGCGCATCCAGCCATTTGTCCTCATACGGCTGGGCCTGTAATTTTGCGTGCAGCTCGAGCACCAGCGCCTCGAGCGCGCTGTCGTCGCGCCCAGCGCCGAGCGTGTCGGCCAGCAGCGCGCCGCCCGGCGTCAGCCGGTCGTAAAAATCGTCCAATGTGCGCGCCAGCACGCGCTCGCGCAGCGCCTGCGCATCGTTCTCGTCCAGCACGCGGAAGTCCGGCCGCAGTGTGTGGCCGCGCGCATCCTCGCCCAGCAGATGGCAGTTCTCCCGCAGCAGCGCGGTGCAGAAGGCGTCCACCGTCTTGATGTCCGCGCGGTAAACGCGCAGCATCTGGCGGCGCAGATGCTCATTGCCGGGGTCGCGCTCCATGCGCTCGGTGAGCGCCCTGGCGATCTTGCCGCGCAGCTCGCTCGCCGCCGCGCGCGTGTAGGTGATGATGAGAAAATCGTCGAGGTTTGCCCCCTCGCGCTCCACGTAGGAAAAGAGCCGCTCGACGAGCACCTTCGTCTTGCCCGAGCCCGCCGCCGCGGAGACAAGAAGACTGCGTCCCCGGCTGTCCACTGCCGCCTGCTGCTCGTTTGTCAGTTGTTCAGCCATCGCTGCGCGCCTCCTCTCCGTTTCTTTCATCGATATAGCGCCAGAATTCATCGGTCTTCGTCGCCTGGATGTACTCCATCCGGTCGCCGCCGCGCCCGTTTTCAAAGTGGCAGGCGCTCGCGAACTCGCAGTACGTACAGGCCGACTGCTGCGGTGTGCGCGCGTAGGGGTCGGCGTCGATATTGCCGGCAAACACCTCACCCGCGATCTCGCGCAGCACGCAGTCGACATAGCGCGCCAGCTTTGCAAACTGCCCCTCGGACGCCAGGCTTCCCGACAGGGCGCCGCCTTTTTTCACCGCGACGGGCAGGTACTCCGGCGCGTCCAGCGCGTCGTGCTCCATCGCCTGCAGGACCGCCGGGTCCTCCAGGACCATGCCGCTGCGCCTGAGCTCCTTCCTGCGCGCCTTTTCGATGGTCTCGTCCGCTGTGTCGCGCGCGCAGCGCAGCATCGGCTCGCGCGCGGGCGTGTAGAGAACGCCCGCCGGGACGATCTCCTTTCCACCGAAGAGCACGCCCCCCTCCTGCTCGAGCGCAAAGAGGTAGAGCAGCATCTGCAGCCCCAGCCCGTAGCGCAGCTCGGCGAGGTCAAAGGTCTTCTTACCCGTCTTGTAGTCCACAACGCGCAGATACAGCCTGCCGCCGTGCTCCCAGCCGTCCACGCGGTCGACCTTGCCGACCACGCGCGCGATGTTCCCCTTTTCGCAGACCGTGACGGCAGGCAGCTGTCCGTTTGGCCCGAAGGCGAGCTCAAAGGCCACCGGCTCAAAGTCCGAATGCTTCAGCTCGTCGGCGACCTCGTCCATGATGCGCTCCGTCGAGCCGCACAGCCGGTCGAAAAGGTAGCGGAAGCGCGCGCTCTTTTCCGAAAGGTCCGGCAGCACGCGGGAGCGATAGTCCGCAATGGCCGCCCGCACCAGGGCGTGCAGCTCGCTTTTTTCAAGCGTGTGCAGGCCGCCGCGCGCCTTGGCCGCGCGCAGTGTGTGCTCCATCACATCATGCACGAAGGTACCGATCTGCGGCGCGTCAAAGCCCGCGCCCGTGCGCTCCTTCGCCCGCAGGCCGTAGCGCAGAAAATAGGCGAAATGGCACGCGCGCGCCTTGTCCATCTGGGAGGCGGACAGGCGCAGCGTATCGCCGTACAGCGCGCGCACCGCGCTCTTTGAAAGCCTGCCGCGCGTCATGCGCGAGGCCGCGCGCATCGCGGAAAGCGCGCTCTGCGCATCCGCTTTTCCCTCAAAATACTGCCACAGCGCGCCGCCGATATGCTCGCCCGCATACTCGAGCGCCGCGTCCTTTGCTGACAGGCGATATTCCTTGTCAGCGCTTTCTTTTTCAACTCTTACCTCCGGCAGCAGCCGCGCGATGCGCCCAATGACGAACGACGGCCGCTTTTCCGCGCCCGCACTGTCGGACACGGGATAGGAGATCGTCAGCTTTTCCGTCGGCTGGGCAAGCGCGGCGTAGAGATTCTGAATTTCCAGGTGGAATTGCTCCATCCCGTGCGGCGCGAGGAAGATATCGCGCTGCTCGAGCGCCTCGCGGTCCTCGTCGCGCAGCACGCCGCCGCCCGTTTCCGCCGCGGGCAGCACGCCGTCGTTCGCGCCGAGCAGGAACAGCGCGCGCACTGTATGGCGGTCGTTTCGCGTCATCTCGCAGACATTCACCGCGTCGAGCGTCACCGGAATGGTGCCGACGCTGTACTGCGTCAGCACCAGCCGGAAGAGCTGCGCAAACTCCTCGGCGTCGAGCACGGTATCGCCCAGGATCTCCACAAACTGGTCCATCACACCGCAGAGAACGCCCCATAACTGCGCTGTCTCTTCGGCGCGCTGGGCCTCGCCCCCGGCAAAGAGCCGCTCGGTCTGCGCCTGAAGCGTCTCCGGCAGGTCGATCTCCTCCAGATAGTCATACAGCGCATGGACCTTTGCCTCCGCCGTGCCGCTGCCGCCCACGCCCTGTTTAAGGTGCGCAAAGGACGGCTGCACACGCGCGCGCAGCGCGTTGACCGTCTCGAGCCGCGCGCTTGCCTCGTCCGTCCAATCCGCGCCGTAGCCGTCCGGATGCGCAGTCCAGGGTGCTTCCCGCGTCCACGCCGCGCCGCGGATCTCCCATTTGAGCGCGTAGTTTTCAAGGAGGTCGCACTCCTCCATCGTGAGGCCCGCAAGCCCTGTTTTGAGGCAGCGGAACACATCCTCATATTCAAAGCCGCCCGTCGCCGCGTCGAGCGCGCCGAGCAGCAGCGTCAGAACGCTGCTGCGCAGAATGTCACGCCGGTGGGCATAATAGAGCGGGATCCCAAAGCGCGCGAACACCGTTTGCAGTGCGTCGGCATAGCTCTCCAGGTTCCGCGCCGTGACCGTCACGTCGCGGTAGCGGTAGCCCTGCTCGCGCACGAGCTTTAATATTTGTGCGGCGACCCATTCGCACTCGCTGTAGGCGCTTCCCGCCTCATAGAGCGCGACGGCGTCGGCCCCACCCGCCATCGTGCGCGCGGGGCCGAAAAAGCAGCGCTCGATATGGTCGAGCGCTCCGCGCTCCTCGCCGGTCTCCATCGTCTCCTCCGCGCACGGCACGCCCGCGTCGCGCGCGAGCGCAAAGAGCTGCTCGCGCACGCGAAGGCTCGCGGAAAAGAGCTCGCGGTCGTCCGTGTCGCCAAGCAGCGTGACCGTCACGCTCTTCGCCCGCCGCAGCAGAATACGCAGGATGCGCAGCTCGCGCCCCGTAAAGTAGGAAAAGCCGTCGAGGAAGATATCCTTTCCGTCAATGTAGCCCGACGCCTCCAGGTTTTCCTCCAGCTTTTGCAGCGCCTCGCGCGCGTCGCGCCCCGGCGCATGGAGCCTGGCGAGATACACGCCGTACAAAAGCGCGATGTCGCGCAGCTTATCGCCGCTCTCCCCCTCCAGATCCTCGACCTTTTCCGCAAGCGTCTCGGGCTCGACGGCGTAGGCCTGCAGCTCCTCCATCACGGCGAGCAGGCTCTCCAAAAACGCCGCGCGCTGCGACGCCCTGCGGTAGACCTTCAGCGCCGGTGCGAGCTCCGTGAGCGCACGCTGAAGCGTCAGCAGCTTGCCGCCCGAATCCAGCGTCACCTCCGCGCTGCCGCCGCAGATGCCCAACACGCGCGTCGCAAGCAGCTTGAACGTCAAGACCTCCGCGTGACGCGAGGCCGCATCGCCGCACGCCCTGCACACGTCCATCTCCGCCACGTGCGAGGCGTGCTCCGGCACGAGCAGGATCTGCTGCGAGGAATCGCCCAGCTCAGCGAGCTTTTTCAGCACGCGCTCGGATTTTCCCGTGCGCGCGCGCCCCATCCAAATATGCAGCAAACGTTCCGCCTCCCCTTTTCGTCTCATTTTTTGAAAAAATTTTACCACACTTTTTCCCGTTCGGCAACGCAGAAAGCGCCGGGCGCATATTTCCCCCGCACGCGGAAAAACTACCGGCGGCCAAACCATCATCAAGGAGGGTACTCTATGGTCATCGACAAGATCGCGCTGACGCTTTCCATCATCGGCGCGCTCAACTGGGGCAGCGTCGGCCTGTTCGGTTTTGACTGCGTCGCCTTTCTCTTCGGCGGTCAGACCGGGATGCTCAGCCGCGTGATCTACACGCTCGTAGGCCTTGCCGGTATCTGGTGCATCACGATGCTGTTTCGTGAGACCGAGCCGATGGAAAGCGGCGGCCAGGCGTAAAAATAAAAGGAGAGGGGGTCTTCCCTCTCCTTTTATTTTTCTTTCGCTCTCAGCGGCAACGCGCGCAGGCATTCCTGTCCCTATCGCCCATCGACCGCTTCTGCCCCCTCCAGCTCGCGCATCGAGCGGCGGAACTGGCGGCAGAACGTGATGCTCGTCACCGCCACCGCGCCGAAATCGGCCACGGGCTCGGCGAGAAACACCGCGAACGCCTTGTCCGCAAAGAAATGCGGCAGGAGGTAGATGAGCGGGATGAGCAGAATGATCTTGCGCCAGACCGCGAGGAAAAGCGACGTCTTCGCGTTGCCGAGCGCCACGAACGTCTGCTGGCAGGCGATCTGAATGCCGAAAATGCCGCTGCACCCCATATAGATGCGCACCGCCCACGACGCATATTCGACAAGCGCCGCATCGTTATTGAAGATCAGGATGAACGCACGCGGAAAAAGCTCAACCATAAGCCATATTGCCATCGAATAGGTCACGCACGCGCGCAGCAGGCAGAAATACGCCTCGCGCACGCGCCGGGCATTCTTCGCGCCGTAATTGTAGCTCACGATGGGCTGCGCGCCCTGCGTCAGCCCCTGGAGCGGCATATTGGAAAACTGCATGATGCTCGTCAGCACCGTCATCGCGCCGACGGCCATATCCCCGCCGTAGCGCAGGAGAGACGAATTGAAGCAGATGGCGATGAGGCTCTCCGTCGACTGCATCACAAAGGGCGACAGGCCCAGCGCGATGCACGGCAGCACGATCTGCGCGCGCACGCGAAGATTCCCTTTCCGCAGGCGCCAGCGCGTCTTTTTCCCCGTGAGGAACGCCATCACCCACAGTGCCGACACTGCCTGCGACAGCACCGTTGCCAGCGCCGCGCCGCGCACGCCGAGGCCGAGCGCGAAAATGAACAGCGGGTCGAGCGCGGTGTTGAGGAGCGCGCCGATGAGCACCGTCTTCATGCTCACGGTGGCAAAGCCCTGCGCCGTGATATAGGCGTTCATGCCGAGCGTGAGCTGCACAAAAACCGTGCCGAGCGCGTAGATACGCATATAGTCGAGCGCGTAGGCGATCGTATTTTCGCTCGCGCCGAACAGCAGCAAGAGCGGCTCGGCAAAAGCCTCGAACAGCACCGTCAGCACCAGCGCCGTGACGAGCAGCATCGTCAGGCAATTGCCCATGATGCGCTCGGATTTTTCGCTCTCGCCTGCGCCCTCGGCGATCGAGGCGCGCGGCGCGCCGCCGATGGCCATGAGCGAGGCAAACGCCGAGATGACCATGATGATCGGCAGGCACACGCCAACGCCCGTGAGCGCAAGCTTGCCGACGGTCTCCGCCGGCTGCATATGGCCGATGAACACACGGTCCACCATATTGTAAAGCATATTGACGATCTGGGATGTGATCGTCGGCACGGAGAGGGAAAAGAGCAGCTTTTTGACGTTTCCCTGCCCGAGATCAGCGTATTGACTCACAGTTCTCACCCTTCTATTTCAGCAGTACCCGACAAGATATCACATTGAGTCTTTGCCGTCAAGCGCGGCGCAAAAGCAAAATGCGCGGAAATTAAGACTTTTTTTGCTTTCTCCATTGCTTTTTCCACCGCGCCTATTGTATAATTTGAGAAATTCAATCGCGCCGGAAAAGCAATGATGCTTTTTCGGATCATTATCATCAGGAGGAACCATCATGAACGAAAAATTTTCCAAGCTCGGCTTCTATCCTTCCGACATTCTGCTGCCCAAGAATGTGGATATGAGCAAGTGGGCTGTTGTTGCCTGCGACCAGTTCACCTCTGAGCCCGAATATTGGGAGCGCGTGGAGAAGACCGTCGGCGACGCGCCGTCCACCCTGCGCCTCATCCTGCCCGAGGCCAACCTGAAGGCCCCCAACGTCGACGAATTCATCGCCGATATCAACGCCTCCATGACCAAGTATCTCGATGAAGGCATCTTCGAGACGCTCAAGGACTCCCTTGTCTACATCGAGCGCAGCCAGAGCGACGGCAAGATCCGCCACGGCCTGATCGGTATGGTCGACCTTGACCAGTACGACTTCACGCCCGGCTCCGGCGCGCTCATCCGCGCCACCGAGGGCACCGTGCTCGACCGCATCCCCCCGCGCGCCCGCGTGCGCCGCAACGCCCCCATCGAGCTGCCCCACGTCATGCTGCTCATCGACGACCCCGAAAAGACCGTAATCGAGCCCCTGACCGCCGCTGCCGGCACGATGGAGTCCGTCTATGACTTTGACCTCATGGAAAACGGCGGCCACATCAAGGGCTACAAGCTCTCCGCTGCGCAGATCGACGCGGTCGCCGACGCGCTGACCGGTCTCACCACCGACGAGGCGATGCAGAGCAAGTACGGCGTTTCCGGCGTGGCGCCGCTGCTGTTCGCCGTGGGCGACGGCAACCACTCCCTCGCCACCGCCAAGGCCTGCTACGAAGAGCAGAAGAAGGGCAAGACCCCCGAGGAATACCTCGCCCTGCCCTCCCGCTACGCGCTTGTTGAGGTCGTGAACAACCACGACGACGCGCTCCAGTTCGAGCCCATCCACCGCGTGCTCTTCGGCGTGGACCGTGAGAAGTTCATGGCCGAGTTCCAGAAGTTCTACCCCAACGCCCACGAGGGCAAGGGCGAGGGCCACGTCATCGAGGTCTGCTGGGCCGGTCACGACGGCTTCATCACCGTTCCCGACCCGAAGGTCCAGCTTGCCGTCGGCACGCTGCAGGCCTTCATCGACGAGTACCTCAAGAAGTTCGGCGGCGAGGTCGACTACATCCACGGCGATGAGGTCACCCGCGAGCTCGGCTCCAAGGAGGGCAACATGGGCTTCCTGCTGCCCGCGATGGGCAAGGAGCAGCTCTTCAAGACCGTTATGGCCGACGGCGTGCTGCCCCGCAAGACCTTCTCCATGGGTCACGCGCAGGACAAGCGCTACTATATCGAGGCGCGCAAGATCCGCTAAACATACGCAACACACAAAAAAGCGCCGCAAGGCGCTTTTTTGTTCGGAGGAAACACAATGGACCACAGAACAGCCAGAAAATTACAGTTCATCCTGCTCTTCATCGGCGCGCTCGTCGGCTGCGTGGGCGCCTGGGGCTTCAACAACACCATCGCCGTGCTCATCGGTCTCGGCATCATGGTGGTGTCGGTCATCGTATGGTGGCTCTTCTACCGCTGCCCGTTCTGCCATGAGCAGCTTGGCCGCACGGGCCCGCAGCGCTGCCCGCGCTGCGGCGCATGGATCGGAGAAGGTCCCGAGCCCGGCCCCGAAAAAAAGAAGATACAGCACAAAAAGAAAAAGCACTGAGCGCGGAAGGAGGACGGCATGAACGGCAAAAAGCCCCCGATGGACTATCGCAAGGCCAAAAAGCTCGAAACACCGCTGCTGCTCTCCGGCGCGCTGCTCAGCGGCGTCGGCACAAGCGTCAGCGTGCCGCTCGTCATTCTCGGCATCGCGATCATGCTCTTCGCCATCGTGATTGAGGTACTTTACTACCGCTGCCCGCACTGCGGCAGGCCGCTCGGACGCATAGGAGATAACGTTGCCTACTGCCCCCACTGCGGCAAGATGCTGGACGCGCCGGTCGAGGAGCCTGTACGCAGCATGACTGTCCCCGCCTATGCCAAGCTCAACCTGACGCTTGACATTTTAGGCAGGCGCGATGACGGCTATCACGAGATGCAGATGGTCATGCAGACCGTCTCGCTCCACGACGACGTGACCGTTACGCTCACGGACGGCAAAGGCATCACCTGCCGCGTCGCAGGTATGGAGCTGCCGTGCGACGCGCGCAACCTCGCCGTCAAAGCGGCAAGGGCCTTCTGCGAAGCCATGGACTACGGCGGCGGCATCGACATCTCTCTCGTCAAGCACATCCCGTCCGAGGCGGGCATGGCCGGCGGCAGCGCGGACGCCGCCGCGGTGCTGCGTGCGCTGCGCGCGCTCGTCTCCCCTGCGCTCACGGACGAACGGCTCGAAGCGATCGGCGCGCGCGTCGGCAGCGACGTCCCCTTCTGCATCCGCGGAGGCACTCAGCTTGCCGAGGGCCGCGGCGAAAGGCTGACGGAGCTGAAGCCCGCGCCGAAGTTCTTTGTCGCCGTCTGCAAGCCGGACTTTTCCATCTCCACGCCCGCGCTCTTCGCGCGCGTGGACGGCGTGACGATCAGCGAACGTCCCGACACCGATGCGATGCTTGACGCCATCGAGCGCGGCGATGCGGACGCGCTGTGCGCGCACGTGTGCAACGTCTTTGAGCAGGCACTTGAGGGCGAGCAGCGTGAGCGCATCGATGAGATCAAGCAAGCACTTATCCTGCACGGCGCAAAGGCCGCAGCCATGACCGGCTCGGGCAGCGTGGTGTTCGGCCTCTTCCCCGATGAGGCCGCCTGCCGAACGGCCTGTCATGCGCTGCAAAGCGAGCGCGACAAAACCTTCTGTTCCGAATTTGTTTAAGAAACCGGAAAACCGTCCATACTCAAAGCAAATTCTTTGAGATGGGCGGTCTTTTCATGAAACGGATGAAATTAGAGCTTTCCCTTGCCATCGGCCTTGCGGTCATGCTGCTTTACTGCGCATCGCGCGGGCAGAACACCATGCTGTGGTGGAGTGCAGCCTTTTCGCCGCTGTGCGACGGCATTCTGACGCACGGTAGCACCGGCAGCGACGTCGTGATCAAGTCAAAGCTCGCAGAGCTCTTGGCGCTGCTGATGGGCGGAAAATAGAGCGGGCCATGGCCGCAGCTTTCCACCGCTCGACAGTCCTTTGCGCAAAAGCTCCTATTGAAAAAGAAAAGCATCAAAGCCATATGGCTTTGATGCTTTTTGGTGGAGATAAGCGGGATCGAACCGCTGACCTCTTGACTGCCAGTCAAGCGCTCTCCCGGTTAGTGCGGTTACATACCCCTCTAAACCGGGTCAAAAGAGCGCTTCAATACGCGGGCCACCTCAACAAAAACACCCTGAAAGCTATAAAGATATTTTTCATTATAGTCAAGGAAAGCCCGTATATCAAGGAAAATAATTTTTCTGCGTTGCGTCCCTCCACGGCATGATATAATTTTTGTGTCCATGTTGGAAAGGAGGTGCAGGCATGGAAAAAGAATATATTGCCGGAGAGCTCCAACGATACGAAATTGGCGGTCGCGTTTTTATTGTTGAGCCACGGTATAGGAAAGACGGTGAAAGCATGGCAGACATCTTGCTAAAGCTGATGTTTGCCGACTTGGACGAAAAGATGCGAGCAGCAAATAAAACTACAACAGACTAAAATTGAAAGTATCAATCTGGCTATCAGCAAGAGGTTATTTATTCTAACAAAAGCCCCCGTTGCCTAAATCTTTATAGGCAGCGGGAGCTTGCTTTGACACCGTGTAGTTCAGCCAACACACTTCGCCTGCCAAGAGTCATGGCAGTAGTCTTTCGTAGACGGGATTTCAATAGAGGTGCGATAATAGTGTGTATCGCCAAGTTCATCCTCGCATGAAAAAGACAAAATAAACTTCACATTCTGGTAAAAGCTAACATTCCTTCCGCCGCCAACAACCATATTAGGGGTATTAGTTTTGATCACGGTTTCTTGTGCAGATGACAAGGAATGGTGCTTTGCCACTACTTGTTTGACATTGGCTATTTCACTACCATCTTCGTTCTGTATGAGAAAAGAAATGAAGCTAATATTCGATGCAAAAATCGAAGAAACATTTTTAAGGCATAGTTCCAGGTTTGCATAGTTGCCATTATAGCCATGCAACGAGATTTCAAATCTGGGAACGGTATTTGCAGATGTTTTGTTTTGGGCATACTGGGCTTCAGCCATAGCCATGCTCTTTTTTTGCAGTTCAAGTTGAAGGCGATTTACTTCATCGGATTTTTCTTGTGCTTTTTTATTTTGGAGTAATGTCAAAATACCAAGGATTGTTGCACCCGCAAAACTAAGCACACTTCCATAGTAAGACAAAAAGTCTTTTGCTTCATAACTCACCTCAAAAAACTTGAGCGGTGCCTTGGTATAGTAGAGCTTTTCAACAATAAACGGCAAGAATACTACTATTATGCCTACAAGAATAGCTGACAGGATGAACACTATCCTCTTTTTGTTCAGTCGCTTTTTAGGCTTCATCTCTGCACCCCTACAATTAAACAGTCTACAAACATAGTATAACAGATAATGAGGTAAAGGTAAATCAAAATTGAGAACAACGCCGCCCAACAGGACAACGGGCGGCGTTTTCATATATAAAACCATGAAGGGA
>ENA-OZKX01000434-OZKX01000434.1-human-gut-metagenome-genome-assembly--contig:-NODE-434-length-20031-cov-6.899129_pt1 | contig 20031 bp, 15 predicted proteins | sample MGYA00244831_ERZ653774 | MGnify/ENA primary metagenome ERZ653774 (study PRJEB26926, sample SAMN06165314) | human gut metagenome | biome: ENVO:00009003; feature: ENVO:2100002; material: ENVO:00002003...
TCTACACTCGACTAGTCGTCGGCAGCGTCAGATGTGTATAAGAGACAGCCCTTAAGATAAGCAATCATCTCGTTGACCAGCAGGTTCGCGACCGTCTGGGCCTCCTTGCCGGCCATACCGGCAGCAGCGGCCTCAAAGAACTCGGCAAACTCGGGGTCGCCGGCGATCTGCTCGGCATCGGCGGCCTTAATGCCAAAGTCGGCCTCAAAACGGGCGCGCTTGGCATCGGGCAGCTCGGGAATCTCGCCACGGCAGCGGTCGATAAACTCGTCGTCCAGGTCGAACGGAGCCAGGTCGGGGTCGGGGAACAGGCGATAGTCGTCGGCCGTCTCCTTCACACGCATGACCACGGTGCGCTTGCGGCTGGGCTCCCAGTGGCGGGTCTCCTGATAGATGATGCCGCCCTCCTCGAGCACCTCGGCCTGGCGGCAAATCTCGTAGGCAAGACCGTCGTGCAGGCTCTTGAACGAGTTGAGGTTCTTGAGCTCGGTCTTGGTGCCCAGCTTGGTCTCGCCACGGCGACGCAGCGACACGTTGCCGTCGCAGCGCATGGAACCCTTCTCCATGGAGCAGTCGGAAATGCCCAGCGTCACAAAGATGCGACGGAGCTTCTCCATAAACAGGCGGGCCTCCTCGGGCGTGCGCAGATCGGGCTCGGTAACGAGCTCGATCAACGGCGTGCCGCAGCGGTTGTAGTCGACGAGCGACTCGGCCGCAGCGGTAATGCGGCCCTCGGCACCGCCCACGTGCACCATCTTGGCGGCGTCCTCCTCCATGTGGATGCGCAGGATGCGGATGGGCACCGTGTAGGAACCGTCCTCGCGACGCTCGGGCATCTGCAGGCTGGACGCGTCGTAGCTGGCCAGGTGGCCGGCACGCTGGTTGCCCTCGCGCATGGTCGACGTCATGGACGTAGACAGGCCCTCGGCGTTGGCCGAAGCGCTCGCCAGACTCTGGGCCTCGGCCTCGCCAAACGCGCAGTCGGGGCGCTCGGCGGCACCGCGACCGGTCACATCCAGATCCAGGTGACCGTACATGGCAAAGGCGACCGGACCCTGCGTGGTCTGGAAGTTCTTGGCCATATCGGGATAGAAGTAGTGCTTGCGGTAGAACATCGAGTGGCGCTGAATCTCGCAATTGGTGGCGAGACCTGCCTTGACGATGCTCTCGATGGCGCGCTTGTTGGGCACCGGCAGGGCGCCGGGCAGGCCCAGGCACACCGGGCACACGTTGGCGTTGGGCTCGTCATCGTGGCTGAGCTTGCAGTTGCAGAACATCTTGGTATCGAGTGCGGTGAGCTCGGTATGGATCTCCAGGCCAATCACGGCCTCCCAATCCTGCAGGACCTCGGAAAGCTCCTTCATTACAGCTCGCCTCCCTTCCCGGCAAAATCGGGCGCGACGGAAAGCGCGGGCGCACCCGTGGCGGCATCGGCAAAGCCGCGCTCCAGGGCGCGGGCAAACGTGAGCAGCTGACGGTCCTTAAAGGCCGGACCAACCAGCTGGGCAGAAACGGGCAGCTTGGTGTCCTCGCCCAGGCCCAGCGGCACCGAGATACCGCCGTTGCCGCAAATGTTGAGCGAAATGGTGTACAGGTCGGAGAGGTACATCTGCGTGGGGTCGCTGATCTCGCCAAACTTAAAGGCCGTGCGCGGCGAGGCGGGCATGAGGATCGTGTCCACCTTGGCATACGCGGCGTCGTAATCCTGCGTGATGAGCGTACGGGCCTTCTGCGCGGCGTAGTAATACTTGTCGTATACGCCCGAGCTCAGCAGGTAGGCGCCGAGCATCTGGCGGCGCTTGGCCTCGGCACCAAAGCCGTGGGCGCGCGAGAGCGAGCTCTGGTCGGACAGGTTGGCGCAGCCCTCCTCCTGGTAGCCGTAGCGAATGCCGTCGAAGCGAGCAAGGTTGGAAAACGCCTCGGCCGGGCCGATGACGTAGTAGGCGGCGATGGCGGCATCCAGGTGCGGCAGGTCGACCTCGACCAGCTCGGCGCCCTGATTCTGCAGCTCCCGGGCGGCGCGCTGAACAGCGGCCTTGACCTCGGGCGTCAGGCCCTCGGCCTCCATAAACGCGGGGATGATGCCCACGCGCTTGCCCTCGATGCTGTCGTTGAGATGCTCGGTAAAGTCGACGGCGCAATCCTGGCTGGTGCAGTCGTACGGATCATGGCCCGCGCCGGTAAGCGCGTTCATGGCCAGCGCGACATCCTCGACCGTGCGGCCAAAGGGACCCACCTGGTCGAGCGACGAGCCAAAGGCAACCACGCCGTAACGGCTCACGGCGCCATACGTGGGCTTAAAGCCCACCACGCCGCAGAGGCTCGCCGGCTGGCGAATGGAGCCACCGGTGTCCGAGCCCAGCGAGAGCGCGACCTCGCCCGCGGCGACAGCGGCAGCGGAGCCGCCCGAGGAGCCGCCGGGCACGCGCTCGGTATCCCAGGGGTTGTTGGTACGGTGGAACGCCGAGCTCTCGGTGGAGCTGCCAAAGGCAAACTCGTCCATGTTGGCCTTGCCCATGGGCAGGCAGCCGGCATCGAGCATGCGCTGGACGCAGGTGGCGGTGTAGACGCTCTGGTAGTCCTCGAGCATGCGGGAAGCGCAGGTGGTGCGCGTGCTCACGAGGTTCATGTTGTCCTTGATGGCCAGCGGCACGCCCGCAAGCGGGGGCAGCGGCTTGCCTGCGGCACGGTCGGCATCCACGCGCGCGGCGGCCTCGAGCGCAAGCTCGGGCGCCACCTGCAGGAATGCCTGGACCCCGCCCTCGCGCGCCTCGATGGCAGCAAGGGAGGCCTGGGCCACCTCGGTAGCGGTAAAGTCGCCGGCGGCAACGCCCGCGGCGATCTGGGCGGCGGTAAGGGAATCGAAGCTCTGCGCCATTACTCGCTCTCCCCCTCTCCCAAAATGGACGGCACGCGGAAGTAGCGGTCGCGCGCGCTGCCAGCGTTTTCGAGCGCAACGTCGAGCGGCAGGTCGCGCTCGGGCTCGCGCAGGTCATCGCCCATCACGTTGGACAGGCTTCCGATAGGATGGAACGTGGGCTCCACGTCGGGCAAGTCATATTGCAAGACGGGCTCGAGCATCTGGACGGCGTCGTTCATGTAGGACGTCATCTGGGTGAGCTCGTCATCGGTCAGTGCGATCTTTGCGTACTCGGCGATGCCGCGCACGTCTTTCTCGCTGAGTGCCATAGGCGCTCCCTTCCGCATAACAGTTAAACCGCTCTAGTATACAAGGCAACGCCGGCTTGGAGCAGGCGCTTTACCCAAATGCAGCGAAAACGTAACGAGGGTGGCGGGTTGGCAGGCGGCGGGCTGGCGGTTCTGCAGCGAAACCGCACCGTCCATAGCGAAAACCGTCCTGCCCACAACGAAAACCGTCCCGCCCACAACGAAAACCGTCCCGCCCACAACGAAAACCGTCCCGTCCACAACGAAGACCATCACAACATTCGACACTTTTCGCCAAAATCGAGATTTTTATCGAATGTTGTGATGGTTTGGAAGTCCCGACCACCACAAAGGTGCCTGTCCCCATTGTGGTGGTTCTGAAGAATGCCCTATGCCGAGGCCTTGGCCTTGCGGCGCTTGCGGACCGCATGGATCACGATGTCCAGCAGCAACAGCACAATGGCCACGACCACGATGAGCACGGCAAACTCACGCTTGCCCCAGTGGCGGCCGGCCAGCGACTTTTGCTTGTCGACGTCCTTCTTGCTGTACTTGGTGCGCACGCAATGCACCAGCAGGCGATGGTCGTTCACGCCGTAGGGCGTGCAGGTGACGAGCGCCACCTTGTCGGCGCCGGGCTCGATGGTCAGCGACTCCATCTCCTCGGGCAACACCACCTCGGAGTCCACCATCTTGTAGGCGAGCGTCTTGTTCATGGTGTGCAGCAGCACCAGGTCGCCGGGCTCCAGCGAGTGGATGTCGTCGAACATGCTCAGGTTGCGCATGCCCGAATGCGCGGTGAGCACGCAGTGCGTCGAGGTGCCGCCCACCGGTAGGCTCGTGCCCTCCAGGTGGCCGACGCCCGCCATAAGGACTTCCTCGCTCGTACCGTGGTAGATGGGCATGCTCACGTCGATGGAGGGGATCTCGACCCAGCTCATCATGGGATCGCGGTCAAAGATGAGCTGCTGGGCGTAGGGCTCGATCTGGTCGGCGGGAAGCTCGGTGGCCTCGCCCGCCAGCTGCTCGTTAAAGGAGCGCGCCTGGAGCAGGATGCGCTCGCGCTCCTCGGCAGATAGCGCGTCCACGGTGCTGGACACCGTGCTGATCTGGTTGAACACGCCCGATGCCTCGAGCCGGTCCAAGATCCACGGCCAGGTCATAAGGCCCACACCGATAAGGATGATGACGATGGTGATGAGCCGGTCGGCCCAGCGCGGCAGCCGCTTGCGACGGCGCTTGGCCTTGGGCTTGGGCTGAGGTTTGGGCTGAGGGCTTGAGCCGCCGTTGTCCGCAGCGTTATTGCTCTTCATATGTTTGGTGCCCTGCACCATCGCCGGTCACTCCTCTACAACTCAAGTTGTCTAAACAAATAATAGCCGATTAGCGAGCTTCCGCGGCTGGCAACGCAGCTAGACTGCACCGTCCAGTCGAGGATAAGCCAGCATTTGAGTTTTCAAAATGTCCCGGATCGGCGGGGCGATTCGGGATACAATGTCAGTAGAAAACGACGCACCCCGCGTAAATGTTTGGGAGCGCGGGCGGCCTAGTTTTCTGGTTTTGTTAAATGCCCGGGATCCGACCCCCGGGCATTCTTATTTGCGCTTGTTGCGGCGCAAATGCCTTCTACCGTCCGCACCGCGCGTGCGCCTACGGACCTTAAACCGAACCTCATACGAGTCAAGAAACGCGATGACGAACGTGCCCACCGCCGCGAGGGCGGCGAGCGCGTTAAGGAATTTCAGCATTTGGGGACCTCCGATCGAGTCGTCGGCCGCCCGCGCACGGGATGCGTCGCAAGGGTATTTTACTGCGAGCACTCGCACTTACAGCTGGTAAACGCAATATTTGCAAACATCTGTTCGCTAATCATACACTCGATCATACAAGCGATGGAGGCTGGCTGCGTTATCCAAAAAAACGGGGCAGACTCCAGCGCGGAGTCTGCCCCGAAAAGAGAATGGCAAAGCAAGAACGTGGATGGACGAGAAAAGTGTCCGCAAGTCTCATGGCCATCACATCCCACCTGCCAAGGGGATGGGTGAACGAGCGTTACTCCTGCTCGGACTCCTCGGCCTGCTTACGGCTGCGGATGAGGTGCGCCACGCCGATGCACAGCACCGCGCCACCAGCGATCCAAGTGAAGGTCACGCCGTTGAGACCGGTGAGCGGGAGGTTGGAGCCCTTCTGGTCGATAATGGTGAAGCTGAGCTTACCGGTAGCTGCGGCGGCCGTGCCATCCTTCACAACGCCAGATGCTGCACTGATTACAGACTCCGTACTCGGAGTAACACTTTGACCAGCCTGATAGAGCTGATCGTTACTGTCACGTTTGATAGTAAAGGTGACACCGTCCTTGGCGGAGTTATTGTAACCAGGAGCAGGCTTAACCTCTTTGAGGATGTAGGTGCCCTCGTCGAGACCGACAACGTTGATCTTGCCTTCGTTCGTCGTCTTGAGCGTGGCTTCCTTGGCGTCGCTGTGCTTTACACCCCGGGCGTCGATGAATTGCTTCTCAGCGTTGCCGTTAACAACCTCCTGCAAGGTGAACTCAACATCTTTGAGCGTCTTGAGGTTATCGTCTCCATCCTTGTCGCTACCGACCTTGGTAACATCGATACCATAGGTGTAGTCATAAGCAGGATGGTCAACCGTAGTGCCTTCACCTTCACCGTGCGGGTTGTTGGAGTAGGTAAGCTTAACCGTATTCGTCTGTGCGGTACCGAGCAAACTGCTGAATTCTGAATTGAGCGAACCGTCAGCATTGCAAACCTTGCTAGAGTCGAGCTTGGCCTGGTACTCAACGGTCACCTTAGAGTTGCCATCCAGCGAGATAGGAGTTTCACCCTCAGCCATGCAATTCTTGAGATTAAGGAAGTCGACAGTCAGCGTGTCGTTATCGTACTTGGCAGTGTAGCCGGTCTTAACCTCGGTATTGCCAATTTTGACCGTAACAACTGGCGTCTTGCCGTCAGCCCCAAGACGAGGCGTCATGGATTTGGGAAGATTATCCGTGAAGGTGTACCTGTAGGTGCTGTAAGTGTTGATGTTCCCCGCAACGGTGCCAACGAGCTGATAGTCGATAAACTGGTCCATTCGGGAGTCTGCAGCCATGTTGGGATTTTTGAACACATCGGTACCGAAGGTGCTGCCATCCTTGTCGTCCCTGACGGCCTTGGTCACAGTGGGGACCTGCTTCTTGGGAGTTAAGTTCTCAGCGGAACCGCCAACAACGGCGAAAATGGGCGAACTGAAGGTATCCGTGTTACCCTTTTCAGCATTAGCATTCTCGCCGACACTCTTAGTCACGAAGAGCCAGTAACCAGTAGCCAAGTTACTAAAAGAACCGGTGTTGTCAGCATTTAGCCAGCCGTTATTGCCTTCAGGAATGTTCGCCTTCTCAACGGCAGCAGCGATCTTGTCGAGCACGCTTCCGGCCTTGACGTTTTTACCCCCATCAGCATCGGACCCGTGCTTTTTGATGAACTGGGCCCACGCCTGAGCAGATTTAGCATCTTTGCCAGTCGGCAAGTCAACAGGCTTGGGATCATCGTTATTAAATGCCGTAGTCACTGCGCTCATTACGGGATCACTTGCCCATTCGATATCGGAAAGCGTCTTCTCCGCAGTGGAGTCCCAGGTACCATCATCCTTCCAGTCTTGCGTGACCTTCGCCGAGAAAATTTTGATTCCCTTAAAGGTCGTATCCTTGTAGGTATCCTCCTTAATCGTCACGCTGCCGCTCTCGGCCACCTTCGGCACACCCTCAGCAAACGCCATGGTCACCGGGGCCATGACTCCGCCGAAGCTCAGCGCTGCTGTGAGGCCGGCGGTTACTGCCAGGCGTGCGATGTTCTTGCTCATGCTCATCTTCTTTTCCTCTGCTTTCTGCTCGAATTCCATTTGATCTAAATCTGTCTGTCTGTGTCTTAGCATCTACTTCGCTACGTCTCGCCCCGCTCTCTGTGGGGCTGCCAGCTACTCTTTATGGCTGCCACCTCCCCGCTTGACCAGGAGCGCGACCACGATGAGCGCGGCTCCGGCGACCGCTGCGGCGGCCGCGGCGTACATTGCCATATCGCCAGTCGAGGGCATAAAGCCTCCGGTGGTAATGCTAGGGGGTGTGCCGGTGGGCGTGTTGATGAGCGACGCCTCCAGGCTGCCCGTCGACCCGTCCGCGCTGTCGGCGCGCAGGGGCGACTCGGCCGTGATGGTGAGCTTGGGCTTGGCGGCGGCCACCTGGTCGACGTCCAGGCCCTCGGCCTTGACCGTCACGGAGCGCGTGCCCTCAAAGGCGGTGTAGCCCTTGGGCGCCTTGAGCTCGCGGACCTCCAGCTTGCCCGAGTCCACGCCCGAGACGGTCACGCGGCCGTCCTCGCCCGTGGTGACGGTGGCCTTGCCCTCCGCATCCCACATGCCGTCGGCCGCCAGCGTGCGACCACGGTCATCGGCGATGCTCAGGACCGCCCCGGCAAGCGGCTTGTCGCCGTCGCTGCCGCGCTTGGTGAGCGCGAGATCCCAGGTGTAGGCGCACGCATCGTCGCTCGGCGTGCGGGTAAAGCCGGCATCGCCGGACTGGTCGGCAAAGGGAGAGCGCGGGTAGCGCAGGTAGACCTCGTTGGGGTTGCCCTTCGCGATGCCGTGGTTGCATGCGCTGTTGAGCGGCGCATTGTACACGGCGACCACGCGGGCGCCCGCGGTGAAGGCGTCGGCCCCGCCGAGCGCGGCGATGAGGTCGCCGGTGCACACGGTGAAGGTCTTACCGTCGGCCGCTACCTTGGTGGCGCACTGGGCCGTGATGTCGGTCCAGCCCTTCGCGGGCTCGGTGCCGACGCGCCCGTCCTTGCCGGTCGAGACGGCGTCAAAGCCGCCGTCCGCGCCCGCCGCCGCGTACACGCGCACGCTCGCGGCCACCTTGGAGGGGTCGAGCCCCGCGCTCATGGTGTCGACGAACTGCACCGTATAGGTGCCGTAGGCCGTGAGCCCCGCCGGGACCGTGACAGAGAGGCGCCAGTACAGGTCGTCGGCGACCGTGGCGTCGGCGGCCTTCTGCCAGGCGGCGGTGCTGTCCTCCAGCACATGCTTGGAGACCTTGGGCGTCGCGGCCTTGGGCTTGACGGTGACGGCGCTGCCGCCGACCAGGGCCATGATCGGCGCGGTGCCGGCCTCGCCCTGGGCGATGACGTCGTCGTCGGCGACGATGAGCCAGTAGCCACAGGGCAGCTCTGACGCCGTGCCCGCGTTAAGGGGCACGGCGTCAGAGCTCTGGAGGGAACGAGCGAGCTGTGCGCTCAGCGCGCTCGTAAGGTGGGAATCGGCGTTGAGCCATTCGGCAGCTTCCTGCGCGGTGGTCTGGGAGTTGGGCATGCCGGCGCTGTGCAGCACAGGCAGCGCGGCGTCGCGCACGGCGTCGCTTGCCCAGGCGAGGTCGGTGGCGATCTTGGCGTCGCTGTCGCCGTCGACGACGTTGGCGCTAAAGATCTGGTAGGCGTCGTAGCTGCGCGCCACGGTGCCGCTCACCGTGATGGAACCGGTCGAGGTCGGCACGGCCTGCGCGGATGCGGGGAACACAGCCGCGCAGGTGCCAATCAGGAGGGCAAGCAGCGCAAACAAGATCGGGAAGGAGCAAACTTTCTTATTCACGACGCTCGCCTCCCTTCGCATTCGCCTTGCGACGAATGTGCATCCAGGCCGCAGCAGCGCAAAGCACCGCCGCGCCGGCAAGGTACGTCAGAGTGACGCCTGACATACCAGAAAGGGGCAAAGAGGTGGAGTAGGTGTTAGTGAAGGTGGGGATGGAGGTGTCGGTGGATTTGGGGGCGGAGGTGTCAATGAACGTCCGTTCTTTGGCATTGGGGTCTGCTGTCCAATCGCCCTTGGAGTCAACGGATCCCTTCATGTAGGTCACCCTACAGTTGATCTCTCCTTTTTCGGTGTCATACGTTGGCACAACCGTGAACTTATAGACCGACTGGTCGTACGTGTAGTGCGAGAACTGCGAACCGTTGGTTTTCTCGCGCACATAGTACGTAAAGGTCTTGAAAGAGCCACCCGTGGAGCCGCCCGGGTCGTCGGAATTATTCCTGATATCAGAAAGCGAGTACTTGAGCTCAACCTTTTTATTGTTATCAGTGGTGTCCTTGAACGAAAGCGTCTGCTCCGTATCTTTACCAGCAGAGGTCACGGCAGTACCGATGATGTTGTCAAATTTGCTGTCTTTCGCAAGTTGAAGCGTGAACGCCTTCATCTCGCCACCCTCAACGACCTTAGTCGCCTCAGGAGTCCAGAAGACGGGGGGCACGATTTTGTTGGTAAAGGTCGGGTTGTCGCTTCTGTTACCGATAGTCACCGTGGCCTCCGTTCCATCCTCCGATGGCGCGAAGGAATAACCACTGCGATTAAGCTGCACGAAGTCTTTATCCGTCTCGGCCTTTTTAAAGACGGCCACACTCTCTACCTTGTAATAGTTGATAGGATACGTCATGAGGAATTCAGTCTTGTATGGACTACCGCCAACAGTTACCTCGATCTTGTAAATTGTCTTATCGAATTTGGTGTCTAATTCGTTTTGGCCGCTGATGGGTTCCTCAACGAGATAGAAAACGTATTGCCCTGAAGAATAGTCCTTGCCAGAGTCGAAGGTGATACTGCCGCTTGATTGATCAACAGTCGCCTCACCCGCACCACTGCAATCGCCCATATCAAATGTGCCGTCATCTTTCCAAGAAGGTGCCTTGGTACCGTTAACCTTCTGGCGCAGCAGCTGAAACTTGTACGCGTGCCCATCAAGGCTTTGCTTGTTTCCCTTTGCATTCACAAGCGCCTTAGTGGCGTTGAGTTTCATACTCGGGTAAACCCTCAGATCATTGACTTCGCCGACGATGAGATCGCCGTTGGTCATGATGCCGCCACCGTGGGTGTAGGAGTAGTTGCCACTGATGATGGTCGTAGCCTTCTCTTGCGCCTTATCTATGGCATCTTTAGCCGGATGGGCCTCCAAACCGAACATGTACTTAGCCTCGGCACCGCCATTTGGGTCGATGGTAACCGGATTTCCGTCGCAGGTGCCGTGCCAGCCAGCTGAGCCGCCGCCGAGCATCTTGCCGAGAACGACAGCAATTGTCTGATCCGCGCCTTCCTTTTTACGCACCAGGAAGAAATCCTTATGGCCGGATTTTTGGAAGTCAGGAGTAACGTAATTTACTTCATCGTGGTCTTCATTTTTGCCGGCGCCGCCAGCGGAATAATGATATGCTGTCAGTTTATTGCCATATTGATCAACGTTATCTTTGTTGTCATAGATAGCAGCGCCTTTTGAGTGCGAAACGATTGTCTTGCCCGTAGGACAAGCACCGATGCCACCGCCCCAGCCACCGGCCTTATTATTAGTGATCAGCGTCTTGACGATGTTGAGCGTACCGCCTTCCTGAACAAAGACACCACCGCCACCCCAGTCGCCACCGCGGTCTTCTTTGCTGCCCGTCATGGTCTTGTTGTTGGTGATGTAAACCCTGTTTGATGCATTTTCCGCATTATTATCGCCGGTATTAATATCGCCGGTAGTATCGCCAGAAATACGGAGGCCACCGCCCTCGGCATTATCGGACATATTGCCCGCAATAAAACCGCTGGACATGGTAAATGCAACTCCCTGCCCGTTGGGGAGGCCAGCGTAGATTCCACCGCCGGCCTCATAGGAGTAATTGGCAGTAACGGAACCACCCGTCATGGACAGCGTTCCACCGTTCGTGGATGCAATGCCGCCGCCACCGAGGAGACCTTTGTTGTAACGGTCTTTATTAGCGATGCGAGCTTCAGCTCGGTTGTTAGTTATATTGGCAGAATCACTGATGGTTACGGATGCACCCTGGGTATAAACACCGCCACCGTAGCCGCCGTCGCCAACGTCATAACCATCGGTGATATCATTCTCATATGTTGCATTACCCGAGATGACACCGCCGGAGAGTTCCAGTGTCGCGCCATTGTTAGCAAAGATGCCACCGCCAGAAGCAGCCTTGTTTCCCGCGACCACGCCGCCTGTCATTTCGAGGCTGGCATTCGCGCCCGTTATGCACAGACCACCGCCCCAGCCACCGCGGTTGCCGTTGGTGACGTAACCGCCTTCGATTTTGACCTTACCCGTAGAAAGAATCACATGGCCGTTATCGCTCAGATTGGCGGCCGTGGTAATCATGCCGCCCTTGAGATCGAGCATGCCGCCCTCATTAACGGTGACCACTTGCTTTACGGAACCGTGGTCCGATGCCGCAACGATAGCGCCAAAGCCCGTAACGTCATGCCTGTACGTAGTCTCGGTGGTGCAAAGTCCATCTGTATTGGGCGTGCTCTTAGTCTCATAGTAAGTAAGACTCTTAGGAGCGCCGTTATTAGAGCTAGACTCGTCTCCCCTTTCCCATGTCATAATCGCAGGCTGACCCGCCGGCGCATTGTCGACCGGAGTCTTTTCGTCTTTTGTGCTATCTGAGCCCTCGATAATGTTCTCGATGGTGAGCGTGACTCCGTTTTCGACCACAAAGAAGGAGTCTAAGCCGCCGGAGCGGTTGTAGAGCATGTTTCCTGCAAGATTAATGGTGGTGTTTTTTTTGATGTCAATCTGCTGACTCGAATAGGCAGGACCCGTCAGTTGAAACTTGCCGCCGTTGTCGAATTTCCCAGAAACATCACCATTTACCTTGTCATAGTCATCGTCACTGACGCTGGCGGGGGCAATTGCGTTTTCGTCGCTATTTTCATCATCAGAAGTCTGTGCGTCGGAAGGCTGCGCGGCGCCCTCGGCCTCCGCGTCATCGGCTGTCGAGTCTGGTGCAACGGTATCCTCGTTCGCCTCATTCTCGGCATCATCACTATTCTGGTTTTCGGCATCCTCGTTAGTAGTGTTGTCTACACCAGTAGACTCACCTGAGGAACCCCCCCCCCATCACAGTTTCCTCGGCAGAAACCGTCTGGGCATCGTTAGCAATGGCCTGCGAGATCGGAGGCATGACGAGCGACAGTACCAGGCTCAAAACGGAGGCTCCGCACAAAACGCCTGCCAGTACACGGCGCGTCGCTTTTTTACTCTGCTTAGATTTGTCTGAATTCGCTTTCATCGATGTCTCCTCCCCAAGAGACCGCGATCTTGCTCTTTCACTATCAAACGTATCTGCGCAATCTGTAATTGCACACGCTTAATAATCCATATTGTAGCAATTGTTTGAACATCTAAGCAAGAATACCGATAGTTTTGTAGCGAATTCTCAATTCTCTTGACATTTGCTCGGATTAACCTTCGTTTATTCGCTCTGAAATATCTGTTTCTACTGGTAATTAAGTTAGTTATCAGTTTTTTAATAGCATTTTATTTATTTGCACAACATTTTGCTCAAGAGCAAACATCTTGTGAACAGTCGAAAATCGACCGTGAACGGTAAGTCATTAACCGGGAGGAATAGACTACCAAATTGATGGGAATATCTTTAACTCATCGGTGGTTAGAAGCATGATGTTCAGACAACCAAATTTGAATTTGCGCGCAGTTTTTAGGCATCAATTCGCCCAAATCGCCTGAGGCCACCACAAAGGTGCCTGCCCCTTTGTGGCGGCTCTCCCCCGGCGCTACAGCAGATGCTCCTCAATAAAGATCGCGATACCGTCTTTGTCGTTGCTGGCGGTTACAAAATCGGCGGCGGCACGGGTGGCATCGCTACCATTTGCCATAGCCACGCCCACGCCGGCGTCGGCCACCATGCAGGTGTCGTTGTCCGCATCGCCAAACACGCAGATGTCCTGGAGCTCCATGTCGTTGAGCTCCGCCACGCGCACAAGGCCGCGCGTCTTGGACACGCGCGGATCCATGAACTCGTAGAGCCGCTGCGTGGTTTGTAGAGCCGCCGCCTTAACAGTGTCATCGGCAAACGTCGACGCCCGCTCAATCACCCGCGGCATCACCTCGGGCGCCATGGTAAACATCACCTTGGGCTGCGGCTCGCGCAAGAACTCGGCAAAATCGACCACCTGGTAGGGCACGCCGTCGACACGCGACAGGTGCTCGACACACGCGTTGCTCTCGGGCACGTAGAACACGCCGTCTCGGGGGCAGACGGGTGTTGCCGGAAGGTCCGCCATGTGCTTGCAGATGCGCGCGATGGTCTCGCCTGGCAGCGGATAGCTCAGCTCGTTGATGTCGTGCGCGCGGTCGATGACCTCGGCGCCACCGCAGCCCACCATCACGTCCACCAGGCCTTCGATGCCCCAGAGCTCGTACATGGCCTCGGTCGCGTGGGCGTCGCGCCCGGTGCACAGACCAAAGAGCACGCCGCGCTCGCGCAGGGCGCGGATCGCCGCCACGGTGCGCGGGGACACCGTGTGCTGGCTCGTGAGCAGCGTGCCGTCGATATCGCAGAACACGGCTTTGATGTGGCTGAAGGTGGTGTCCATGGGGGCCTTTCTGGGTTGTGCGGCGGTGTGGGGTGTATTCGTGAACGGCGTACATGGTATACCAAGGCGGACACGGGGCGCTTTGGCGCAAAACCACCACAAAGGTGCCTGGCCCCTTTGTGGTGGCCGGACCCGAAGGGCGGCCTGCCCGCAACGCAAACCATCACAACATTCGACGCTTTTCGGCAAAATCGCGATTTTCATCGAATGTTGTGATGGTTTTTACTGCTTTGCGGCACGATCCAAGTGCCGGCGGCCAAACAACAGCAGCGCCGCGGGAACCGCCGTCACGACCATGCCCGCACCAACGAGCGTCTGCTGCACGCCAAATGTCGCCGCCAGCCACGGAGCAATTGCAAGCGGGGCCACGCCGGCGAACATGTTGCCAAAGCCCATGACCGAGTTGACGCGACCGAGCTGTTCGAGCGGAGCCGTCGTTTGCACGATCGTGTTGTGGAGCGGGTTGACAACGCCCCAGGCCACGCCCAGGACAATCTGGCCGACAAGGGCTACGCCCACGTACGGCGTTCCCACGTAGAGCAGGCTTCCCAGGCCTACGGACATGAGTGCCACGAGCAGCGTTTTGAGGCTGACGAAGCGCGACGGCAAGCGGAGCACGAGTACAGCGCCCAGCACTGCACCCACACCGCAGGCCGACGAGAGCCAGCCCATCCATTCGACACCGACGTGCAGGACATCGCGATAGAAGAACGACTCCAGCGGATCGAAGGCACCGTAGCCAAAGTTTGAAAGGAAAATAATGCAGAACAGCAGGGCGAGGACGCTGTTGGTGAAGACCGTCTTGATGCTGGCTGCGAAGGTAGCGCGGGAAGATGCGTTGGGATCGGGACTTTGTCCCGCACGCTCCCCTTCCTCTGCCGAATCGGCATCCGCATCCCCGGCGACATGGCTGGTCTGCGGCCTAAAGCCCCAACCAGCGACGAGCGCCAGCACTGTAAAGAGCATCATGAGCACGAACACCGCGCGCGACGACGCAGCCGCCGCGACAAAGCCGCCCAGCGTGGGGCCAACGATGATACTCACGTTTGAAAACATGGCGATGGCGGAGTTGATGTCTTTAAGCTCGACAGGATCGTCGGTGAGGTAGGCCGGATAGGATGTGGCGATGGGCTGGGCGAACCCCATCACAAAGCCCAGGAGCACCGCACCGAGCAGGACGATGCCGGTCGCGCTGCCAAAAACGAGGATCGCCGCGCCGGTTGCCAGCGTGCCCACGATGCTCAGCAAGAAATGACGGCGCGGGCCCCAGGCGTCGAGCGCCGCGCCGCCCGCAAAGGATCCCAAGATTACGAAGACGTTCATAAAGAGGACGGCCAGCGATGTCGCCACGACCGAGGCATCGTCTGCATAGGTGAGCGTTCCGATGACGCCGATAAAATAACTGGTCTGAAAACCGGTGTAGATGAGAAAGCGCATCGCCACCAGGCGCTTGGCCTGCACGGACAGCGATGACTGAGGCTTTGAGAAAAAAGAGACGAGCATGGAGACTCCTTGTTTCATACGAATACGGGCGGTGGGCATTCGCCACCGTCTGTCAAATCAACCTATCCGCATGAAACATTAAGGACGCATCAGGACCCTTCTCTCCGTTTTTCGCCCGTCATGAACTACTTGGTAGATTGTAAGACATGTCCCACACATCTACCAAAGCAAAAACCACCACAAAGGTGCCCCTTTGTGGCGGAAATGACGTTTGCCCAGATAAAACCTGCCGAAATAAACCTGTCCCTTTTTGGCAGGTTTTAGGCCAGATGATCTTGGATCAGATCACAAATGGCTCGGGCATCGTTGATGTTGATGGCTCGGGTCGCAAAGCCGGCGTCGAAGGCCTGACGCGCCAGGGCCTCGTTGCAGGCAAGGGCCAGCGTGTGACCGTCGACCAGGTCGAGCGAGCTCTTGCCGCGCAAACGGTCGACACCCGATCGCGCGACCACGATGTTGTCGAAGCCCTCGGTCTTGTAGCCCTCGATGATCACCACGTCGACATCGTTGTAGCGCGACAGCAGCTCGCGCGCGGGCATCTCGTCCTCCTCGCGCGTGTCGGCGTACTCCGCCCAGCGCGTGGCGCAGATAAGCCCCACGTGCTTGGATCCAGCCTGGTGATGACGCCAGGTGTCCTTGGCAGGCACATCGATATCAAAGCCATGGTGCCCATGATGCTTGAGCGAACCCACGCGCAGGCCGCGGCGGGTGAGCTCGGCGATGACCTTCTCGACGAGTGTGGTCTTGCCCGAGTTTTGGTAGCCGATAAACGCGATCGCGGGGACGGCCGGGGCCGGAGCTGCGGGCACGACGGCGACAGGTGCGCTCGCGGGCGCGGCACCGTCAGCGGCCACGGCCTCAACAGCGGCAACCTGACGCTCTGCACGATCCCACACGCCCGAGCGGCCGCCCTCCTTGCGCAGCAGGCGAACGTCGACGATCTCCATGCCGCGATCGACGGCCTTGCACATGTCATAGATGGTCAGACACGCGGCACTCGCGCCGGTCAGAGCCTCCATCTCGATACCCGTCTTGCCCGTCACGCCGGCCGTGACCAGTACGTGAAAGCCAACCTGCCCGTCTGCGCGCGCCGGCGCCCAGCCCTCGGGCACGTCCTCGGCCGGCGTCCCCGCCGGAGCGATGGGCGCAATGTCGCACTTGCTCTTGGTAATGAGCAATGGATGGCACATGGGGATGATGTCACTCGTGCGTTTGATGGCCATGATGCCCGCCACGCGCGCACAGGCAAGCACATCGCCCTTTTTGGCGCGGTCCTGCAGCACCATGGCCTGCGTCTCGGGGTGCATGAGGATGGTGCCCTCGGCGATGGCGATGCGATGGGTCTCGGCCTTGTCGGACACGTCGACCATGCGCACCTCGCCCTTGGCGTCCACGTGCGTCAGCTCGTCGCGACGGGCGTCGCGGGCGGGCTCGGTAGCAGCACTGGCAGTCGGCTGCGCGGACGCGTCGGCGTTGTCGGCATTCACCGCGGCCGCATGGGCAGACATCGCGGCCCTGCGAGCGGCCTTGGTGGCATCGGCGTACCTGCTCTTGGCCATATGATCATCCTCCGATTTGAGACATAAATCGTTGCGTGCCCTCAATTATCGCGTGTTCCTGCGGTTTGTGGGCCACGGCATCGCGCCAAATCGAAAGTACCTGCATATCATCACCACGGCGCAGCGCCTCACGCACCGAATACTCGGCATCGCTGAACAGGCACGGACGCACGTTGCCATCGGCCGTCAGGCGCAGACGGTTGCAATTCGCACAAAAATGGTTGGACATGGCACTAATAAAGCCAACCGTTCCCGCCGCGCCCGGAAAGTGCCAATAGCGCGCAGGACCCGCGCCGGCAGGAGCGTCGTTGATGTCGAGTGGCTCGAGCTCGCCCAGTCCCGCCGCGGCGGCCCCGGCATTGATGCGCGCCCGCAGCTCGTCACTCGGCACGGTGTCGCTCGCGTCCCACAGCTCGGGATTGAGCGCGGGAGCGTGAGGGTCCACGGCGCAATGCGAGCTCGTGTGTTCGTCGCCGATGGGCATGTATTCGATAAAGCGCAGGTGGATGGGGCGGTCAACGGTTAGGCGTGCGAGGGCCGCCACATCTTGGTTGAGTCGGCGCACTACAACGCAGTTGACCTTAACGGGCTCAAAGCCCCAAGCCAGCGCCGCGTCGATGCCGGCCATGGTCTGCTCGAGCCGACCCAGGCGCGTGATCTTTCCAAAGAGCGTAGGGTCGAGCGTGTCGAGCGAGATGTTAACGCGGTTAAGCCCGGCGTCTTTGAGCTGCGGCGCCAGCTTGGGCAACAGGGCGCCATTGGTGGTGAGCGAGATGTCCTCGATCTGCGGAATCGCGCGAATGTCGCGAATGAGCGGGATGATGCGGCGGCTGACCAGCGGCTCGCCGCCCGTCAGGCGCACGCGGCGAATACCCTCCCCCGCCACCAAGTGCACAAAGCGGGCGATTTCCTCGGCACTGAGCAGCTCGTCGTGCGCACGGGGCGCCACGCCATCGGCCGGCATGCAGTAAATGCAGCGGAAATTGCACTTGTCGGTAACGGCAATGCGCAGGTAGTTGATGTCGCGGCCAAAGCCGTCATGTTGCACGTGCCCGTCCACGCAACCCTCCCCTCACGCGGCGTTTTATTCTTCAGAAAACATAATACCCCACGAGAGAATCATGCCGACACCCGTACGACAGGACAAGTCGCTTCGAGCAAAACCGGATTCCCAAGCCCATCCTCAGCACAGACCATCACAACATTCGATGCTTTTCCCATTTTTGGCGATAAACGTCGAATGTTGTGATGGCTTGCCTGCCCACGGCACCCCGTAGAAGGACCAAAACGCCCCTAAAGGCCGCCGTCCCAGTGTCGAATCACGAATTCTCGCAGGTCGTTCTGCCGTTTTTGGAACGCTTCGCTTCGGTCGCACTTAAGGCCCATAGCGAGTGCGATGGCGTTCATCGCCCGATGCAATTGCAGCTGGTGGGCAAACTGAGTCCCGGTGAGGACGATCATCCTAAAGCCCAGCGCGCTCAGCACGGTCATACGCTCCGCATCCGACGCGCTGCGCTGTTTATCAAGATGGTCCGAGCCGTTGTATTCAATCCCTGTACCGCTTGCAGGCGCATATACATCGATCTCGAAATACCCGGCCTTTGCGAGATACTTGAACTCGTTGGGAACATCGACCCGATGGTTGAGCTCGATCTTGGCGTATCCCAGCCCGCCCTGGGAACGTTTTGCTACAACCATGATTGCGGTGGCCGTCTCCATGGGCGACCGCGCGCCATCGTGCACGCGCTTGAGCACGCTGGCCGCGCGTATAGCCCCCTGACGAGATCGGTTCTCATTGCAATAGGCAATCAAGTCGGCAACGGTATACCTCTGACCCATCTCGATATAATCGCCTGTCGACAGATGATTCAAATGGTATCGGGCGCAGATTTCGTAGCCATATTCCAGCTGCTCGGGCTCGCTCATCCACGAACCCGCTTGGACAAAGCACATGACCTCATCAACCACCAGAAGGCCCTCTGCCACCTCGATAAGATGGCCTGGAGGCACCGGCGCCCCAAACACGTGGCACCTAAATCCAGCCGGCGTCGAGCGCTCAAAATCGAAGTTGACGAGCGTGTCGACATGATCGAGCTCTTCTCGTGGAATACCGAGCGAAACCAGATAGTCGGCAACGATCCCGACTGCCGTTGAAGCCCTCAGCCCCTTGGCATCGAGTCCCAATTTGGGCAAGCTCGCGGTCGGCTCCGCCTCGTTAGCAAGCGAGTCCTCATCGTATAGGCTGCTTGCTCGCGAGAGCGGCTCGGACGGGCGCACCACGTTGTGGTACAGCCAGGCAATCTTATGGGACAGGACGATCGGCAGGTCCATGAGCCCTCCAATGGAGTCGGATAACCAACCTTATTCCCCTGCCCGCGGGTCCGCACACCTTCGCGCGCAAGAAAGCGATTCCACCCGGTCGAGTGGCAGAAAAACCATCACAACATTCGATGCTTTTCCCGATTTTGGCAAAAAACGTCGAATGTTGTGATGGTTTGAGTCGAGGTGAGGGGCACGGAGGGATCAAAGCATCGTGCTCGAACGGGTTAATCCAGCTCTTTTAAGCCATGCGCCAGCTGCCAGTACTCGCCGTGCTGGGCGAGTAGCTCTTCGTGCGTGCCGCGCTCGATGATGCGGCCGTGTTCGAGGACCATGATGGCGTCGGCGTCGCGGACAGTGGACAGGCGGTGCGCGATCATAAACGTGGTGCGACCGCGCATGATGCGGTCCATACCGCGCTCGATGAGCTTTTCGGTACGCGTGTCAATGGAGCTCGTGGCCTCGTCCAGGATGAGCACCGGCGGATCGGCGACGGCCACGCGCGCGATGGCGAGCAGCTGACGCTGACCCTGCGACAGGTTGGCGCCGTCGGCCGTGACCGGTGTGTCGTAGCCCCGCGGCAGGCGGCGGATAAACGAGTCGGCGCAGGCGGCCTCGGCAGCGGCGCGCACCTCCTCGTCGGTCGCGTCGAGCTTGCCAAAGCGGATGTTCTGCGCAATGGTGCCGCTAAACAGGTGCGTGTCCTGCAGCACAATGCCGAGCGACCCGCGCAGGCTGGCCTTGGCAATGTGCTTGACGTCGATGCCGTCGTACGTGATCTCGCCGTCATCGACCTCGTAGAAGCGGTTGATGAGGTTGGTGATGGTCGTCTTGCCGGCACCCGTGGAGCCCACAAACGCGATCTTTTGCCCCGGCTTGGCAAACAGGTTGAGGTCCGTGAGCACGCGGGTGCCCGGCACGTAGGAAAAATCCACGGCATGGAAGCGCACGTCGCCGGCAAGCGGGACCAAGCCGCACGTGAGCTCGGTGCCGTCGGCAGCCACCGCGCGGCCCGACCTGTCTCTTATACACATCTCCGAGC
>ENA-OZKX01000436-OZKX01000436.1-human-gut-metagenome-genome-assembly--contig:-NODE-436-length-19995-cov-6.465296_pt1 | contig 19995 bp, 10 predicted proteins | sample MGYA00244831_ERZ653774 | MGnify/ENA primary metagenome ERZ653774 (study PRJEB26926, sample SAMN06165314) | human gut metagenome | biome: ENVO:00009003; feature: ENVO:2100002; material: ENVO:00002003...
TAGTCGTCGGCAGCGTCAGATGTGTATAAGAGACAGGTGCCGAGCGTTGCTGCGACAACGTTTGCAAGCCCAAGCCCAAAAGCGACGCCGAGGCTCGCGTGTTTGAACTTTTGTGCGCCTATGCGCGCGGTTTGGACCGTCGAGATATGGTCGAGCCCTGCGAGGCGGCTGACATTATGGCCGGCGCTTTGGCCGACAACCTGCCGGGGTGCGCCCGCGCCGTTTGCGTGCGCGGCGTCACGTCATTTACGTATAGCCTGCTCGAGCTGCTGTCCGCCGTGGCAAACAACGGGGGAGAGGTTGTCGTGCTGCTTGCCCGCGAGCAAGCGGCGATGCGCGAGGAGCTTGCCGCGGCATTTGATGTCCGCGGTGTGCTGTTTGAGATCGCGCCGCTGGGGGAGGGCGCCGCCGCGCCCCAGACTACCTCCAAGTCCGCTGCTCAGCCTGCCTTTATTGAGGTCGCCGGCCCCCATGCCCGTGCCCATGCTTATGCGGACGTCATCGATAAGTTGGTGAAAGCGCACAAGGAGTCCAAGGACGATAAAGCTGCTGCAACACTCGCCGGCCCCGTGCGCGTACTCGTGGTGTCCGCCCGGGCACCCCAGCTGTTCGGCGAGCTTGCCGCTCGTTTGGCGGCGCGCCACGTTGCTGCCGAGACGGCCGAGTTCACGGCGTTTTCCCAATCCATTGCGGGCAGGCAGTTCACGGCGCTTGCCGGCCTGATCGAGCGCATGAAGGCCGCCGATGAGGGTGCGGCGTCAAAGACCGAGTGGTGGCCCGCGCCGGAGCTTACCGACTGGATCTACAGTCCGCTTTCGGGCGCCGATGCCGTCAATGCCCGTACCTTCGATAAGAATATGCGTCTTTCGCGCAGCAAGACTACCGCGGGCGTTAAGAGCCTGCTTCAGAGCGTCCAAGGCCAGGTGAGGGGCGCCCGCAAGGCGGCGAGCGACGAGAACTGGTTTAAGAACGTGCCATGCGTGGTCTCGGACGTGTTCCAGGCGCTGTGGCGCGACAAGCCCGTGACGGCGCTCAAGGCAATGCTCGCCGTCGCCGAGGCGTTGCCCGATCGCGCACTTGGCGGTCTCGACGGTCAGGCCCGTCGCCAGGCGGAGGTGGCCCTGCTGCGCCACGTCATCGACATCCTTATGAATGGCGCCCGTGCGCTCGACGTGTCGCAGGCCGCGACCGTGCCCGTGCTCGATGACATTCGAACCAAGGTGGACAAGCGTAGTGCCGCCTACGATTACGAGACCTACGAGGTTGACCGTGCGCCACGCGCCCAGGTTCGCTTTGCTTCGCTTGCCGATGCGGCGGCTCTGCGCCCCGGCAGCTACGATGCCGTGCTGTTTGCCGATGTCGATCTGGACAGCTATCCGCTCTCACACGAAGAGGGGCCGCTGACCACGCTGACGGCGAGCCTCGGTCGCGAGGGCGTGACGCTTGAGCCTGCGGCCTTGCTGCGCGCACGCTTTGGCCGCGCGATACAAGCGTCGCGTGGTCCGGTTACGCTCGCCCGTGTGACCCACGATCGTCAGGCGCGCGAGTGCTATCCGGCGGCCGTGTGGACCGAGTTACGGGCGCATGCCGAGGCCGCTAACGATGCTAAGGCCGCTGACGCCGACAAGGCCGCTGACGACGCTAAGGCCGTTGGCGCCGACAAGGCGAAGTGTGTGGGTGAGGGCGATATCGTAAGGGACTTCGATCCCGCGGCAGGCGAAGGTCTTAGGCGCGAGCGCGTGACCTGCGAAGCTCCTCAGCATCTGAGCGATGAAGCCATTCCGTATTTGGTCCTGCGTCGTCGCGATGGCGAGGGCGAGGATGCGCCGCTGGTGCCGCGCCTGACGTCTGCCTCGCAGATCGAGGCCTATTCGACCTGCCCGCTATGCTGGTTCGTCTCGTACCGCGTGAAGCCCCAGTCGATCGACGCTGGCTTTGGCAATATGGAGAAGGGCAACTTTGTCCACGACGTGCTGGAACACTTGCATGCCCGTCTGCCCCAGGAGGGCATGGAGCGCGTGACACCCATGAATCTGCCACGCGCGAAGGAGCTGCTGCGCGAGGTCTTTGACGAGACCTTGGCCGAGCATGCGGGCAAGCGCGGTACCGAGGGCCCGCTCGTGCCGCTCTCCCCGGTGGAGGAGCGCCAGGTGGCCGAGATTTTGCCGCAGCTGGAGGGCGTTCTTGCCTACGAGTCCGAGGCGCTCGCGCCCTTCGCGCCGCGCTACCTGGAGTTTGCGTTCAACGAGCTCCAGGTCGAGTATGCCGGCTGGCCGCTCGGCGGGCGCATCGACCGCGTGGATGTGGATGCCGAGAATCGCGCCGTGGTAATCGACTACAAGCATCGCACGGGCGTTGAGGAGTTTAAACTCGCCGACCCCACGGTGCGCGACGAGGAATCGGGCGAGGCCGCCATCGACGACCCGCGGTGGCTGCCGCCCCATACCCAGACGCTTATCTATGCGCAGGCCATGCGTCGGGCGCTGGATCTGGATGCCCGTGCGGCGCTCTATTTTTCGACCAAGGGCGGCAAACCGGCGCTGCGCGGCGCCGCGAGTGCCGAGCTGCTCGAGGAGGAGCGTGGTGACGGCCGCATCCCGGGGCTTAAGAAGGGCTTTCCCGGCGAGGGTGGCAGCATGGACTTCGACGCCCTGCTCGATCGCGTGGAGGCCGGCATCGCCGAGCGCCTGCACGAACTCGAGGCAGGCGACGTTGCCGCCGTCGACCCGACGTCGGCTCAGGCCGCGCATGCGCGCTGCTCGTATAACCACGAAGGAACGTTTGTAAGGAGGGACGTGTAGACCATGGATCTTTCGACTTTGATGCCGCAACAGCTGCAGATCGTCAAAACGCTCGACCGTCCGCTGTTTGTCTCGGCGGGTGCCGGTTCGGGCAAGACCTTTACCCTCACGCGCCGCATCGTCTACGCGCTCTCGCCCGAATCCGGTCCGTTCGTTGAGCATCTGGACCAGGTGCTCGCCATTACCTTTACCAAAGACGCCGCGGCCGAGATCCGTGACCGTGTGCGCCGCGCGCTCATCGACGAGGGCATGGACGAGGAAGCCCTGACCGTCGACGATGCGTGGATCTCGACCATTCACGGCATGTGCTCGCGTATCCTGCGCGCACATGCGTTGGAGCTGGGCATCGATCCCGAGTTCACGGTGCTCACCGATACCGACGAGCTTATGGACCAGGCTGTTGAGCATGTGCTGGCCCGCGCGACGGCGCCCGATGCCGCCCCCGAGCTCGCCGCTTCGCTTAAGGCCCTCTACGCTTGGTATCCCATGGCGGGCGAGGGTGGGCCGTTTGGCGCCGGTACCACCATTAAAGGACTGGTGCGCGACCTGCTGGAGCTATCGAGCCAGCTGCCGGGCGGCATGGACGATGTGTGCGTGGCGCGCGGCCAGGCTGACACCTCGGCGCTTGCCGACGCCTATCGCGCGGCGTTGGGTGCGAGCAAGGCCGCGACCGAAAAGGCACAGGTGGCACTCGACGCCATCGACGCGTTTGAGGCGAGCGGCAAAACCATGGAGGATGTGGCGCGACTCATGATGTCGTGCAGCATGCCTCGGGCGAGCAAGGCGTTTTCTAAGGAGAAGGTGGAGCTACTCAAGGCCGAGGCTGCCGATGCGTTTATCAATATCGTGCTGGCCTGCGGTGGTCCCGCGCTCGATGCGCTGGTGGGCCTGGCCCGTTCCGTGGAGGCTGAGTATCGCGCGCTGAAGGCCGGCCAGTCCGCGCTCGATAACAACGACCTACTGCGTATGGCGTACGAGGCGCTGCGCGACTACCCGGCTATTCGAGCGGCCTATGAGGGCCGCTTTAAGATGGTCATGATCGACGAGTTCCAGGATACCGACCAGATGCAGGTCGACCTGATCCGTTACCTGACCGGCGCGGGTGAGCGTGCGCTGTGTACCGTGGGCGATGCGCAGCAGTCGATTTATCGTTTCCGTGGCGCCGAGGTCGAGGTGTTCCGTCGCCAGGAGCGCAAGGTGGGTTCGACGACGGCGTCCGAGACGGTCGCCACGTCCGATGCCCCCGCCGGCGAGCTCGTCAAGCTTGTACGCAACTTCCGCAGCCACGACGAGGTGCTGCGCTATGTGGCGCGCGTCTTTGACGGCGACACCGGTGGTTTGATGCAGGGGTTCTTGGATCTTGAACCGAGCGACGAACGCGAGGACAAGCTCAAGGCGAAGGCATCGCGCCGCCAGGCGATCTTCGTTGCCGGTGGCAGTACGCAGGAGCGAACGCAGGCGAAAGCTCGTGCGATTGCGGAGCGATTCCAAGCACTCGTTAAAGCGGGCCAGCCCCAGGGCAGCATGGTCCTGCTGCTGGGCCGCATGACCAACGCCGATGTCTATGCGCAGGCCTTCCGCGACCAGGGGCTCGACTGCGTGATCGCAGGCGGCTCGGTCTTTGCCCAGGCAGCCGAGGTGCAGACGGTGCGTGCCCTGGTCTGCGCACTCGCCAATCCGGCCGATACGGCGCAGGGCCTTATGCCACTGCTCGCCTCGCCGATGTTTGCGCTCGGCGCCCAGGAGTTCCTGGCGCTGGCGACCAAGCTGGACGACCAGACGGGGGAGACCTCGCGCCGCAACATCGACGTGGGCATCATGAGCGATTCCGATGTGCCGGGTTTGCAAGACTTGCCGCTCGTGACGCGCGCCCGCGAGGTGCTGCGGTATGCGCTTCGTCGCGTGGGCCGCGATTCGTTCGCCGCCATCGCGCGCGATACTGTCAATGCCTCCGGCTGGTTTGTGCGTCTGGCACAGCGTGGTCCCGAGGGCAAGGCCATTGCCGCCAACGTGCTTAAGGCGCTCGATGCCGTGGCCGAGGCGGAGGCCGAGTTCGGTAACTCGCCGCGTTCCATTGCGCTTGCCTTCGACCGCTTCTTGGCGGGCAAGGAGGCCCCGGGTGCCCTCAACGAGGAGGGCGACGGCGCGGTGCGCATCATGACGGTGCATGCCTCCAAGGGCCTGGAGTATCCGGTCGTGGCGGTTGCGGAGTGCTTTGGCGTGCGTAAGTCCTCGGGTGCGGCTCAGATGGGGCGTGTCGAGGGCGGAGCGCAGGTCGTGGCGCTGCCGGCACGCTTCGACGGCGTTAAACTCGCGGACGGCACGTTCGTAAAGGGCGATGACGTCAAAAAGCAGTTTGAGCATGCGTTTAAGGGTAAGGGCACGTCGCTATGGTTGCCGCCGGAGCTCATGGAGGATGTCTGCGCGACGGGTTCTCCCGCCGAGGCATTCGTTCGCCTGCGCAACGACGACCTGCAGCTTTCGCTCGAGGAGCGGGCTCGTTTGCTCTATGTCGCCATGACGCGAGCGCGCGAGCTGGTCATTCTGGCGATGGATGTCGGCGTGAGCCGCGGCAAGGTGACGGCGCCGACCTTCGATGTCGAGACGGATCTGACCTACGACGTGCTGCGCCGCATCCTGCCGACCGACAGCCTGGACATGCCGCAGCTCGATAGCGACCGTTTGGTGTTCGACAACTCCAAGCCGGGCGACTACGAGCTCATCTCGCTGGCGGACTTTACGTTTGGCGAGCAGACGTTTGAGGTCAACGCTTCGCTGGATGTCGAGGGCAGGCTTGTCCGCGGCGATGCGGAGCCGGAGGGTGCCGGTGCGGATGCCCACGCCGCTGTTCCCGGTCCTGCCGACCCCGAGCCCGATGCGTTTGAGCTCGTGTATCCCCAGGCGGTGGGCGTGCGCATGGGCACCTGCCCGTATCTGGCGCGCGATTCGTACAGCTACTCGTCAATTGCCGCGGCGCTGCATGCCGAGTCCGAGGACCGAGCCGCCGAGGCGCATGTGCCCATGGACGAGGCTGGCGATGATGCGGAGTCGGATGGTTCCGAGATGACGGATGCAGACGTGGCCGCCGTTGAGCCCGCCGGCAACCCCATGGCGCTGGGCTCGGCGTTCCATGCCGCCTGCCAGTGGCTGATCGAGATGGGTGCCAATGAGCTGCCCGCCGAGCGTGCCGACGCCCTGGCTCGCCTGTGGCACCTAACGCCGGAGCAGCGCGAACGCTTCGACGTTGCCCTGGACCGCTGGCTCAAGTCGGCGGTCCGTGCCGAGCTGCTTGCCTGGCCGTGCGTTCGCGCCGAGGTGCCGTTCTTTTCGCTGGGCTGCGAGGACGAGGACATCGCCCGCTACGGCGCATATGCCGAGGGCGCTATCGATGCCTTGGCAACCGACCCGGCCAATCCGTCGCACGCGCTTGTCATCGACTACAAGACGGGCGGCACACCGGACGAGACGCCGGAACAGCTGCAGGAGAAGCACGCCCTGCAGGCGCGCGTCTACGCTGATGTTTTGCACAAGGCGGGCTTTGAGGCCGTGACCGTCAAGTTCGTCCGCGTGGAGCAAGTCGACCTCGCCAACCCGTGCGAGCCTCAGGTGGTCACCTACAGCCGCTAGCCCTCAATAACTTGCGGTGGAATACGGACTGTTTTGGCCAAAAAAGCCGCCAAACAGTCCGCATTTCACCGCAACGCATGGGAGAGCCTGGGGCGGTACAATGGCTCGAACGGTTCAAACGAATAAGGAGCCATCATGCAGCTCACCAAAACGCTTAAGGTGACGCCGGAGGAGCTTTTTGACGCTCTGGCGGGGTCCATCATGCAGGATATCGAGAACGCCACGGGCAAGCGTCCCAGCCGCAACAAGCTCAACGGCTATAAGTACGAGAAGCGCGCCCAGTCCGCAAAAGGCAAGGCCAAGGGCATGGCGATCAAGGTTAAAATCAAGCACTTTGACTACCCGTGTCTCTATGAGGTCCGTTTTCAGTATGCGGCGGGCATCAATACTATGCGCTATGAGGCTGCACCTGCTGGCGATGGTGTCTGCGAGCTCACCTATACCGAGGATTTTCAGGGTGTGGGTGGCAACACGTCTGGCACGCGCGGCAAGCTCGGCCTCTTCTTCTATGAGCGCAAGCTCAAGAGCCACGCCAACCAGACGATTGATCAAATCGTCAAATATATCGAGGGTGAGCGCCGCGTAAAGGCTAATCCCGCCTTCGCCGATGATACTGCCGAAAACGCTTCGGATGTATTCCATTGATACCCTGTGCAATAGTTTTACCGCTCTTCACATCAACTGTGAACACTTCAGGCTTCGAGTCAGTAGCGAGCGGCCCGACAAAAGTAGTTGATGGAAGTGCCAAATGAATAAGAATGCCGCTACGCAACTGCACATCTATTCCGCCTTTTTCGTTCTCGCGGGATTTGTTTTAAATCGGGGAGTGTTTCTACTTTTCCTTGCGGAGAAAGGAATGTCTGTCACGGAAATCGCGCTTTATCAAGCCCTGTTTAACATTACAACGGTCGTCCTCGAGCTGCCAACAGGGCTGATAGGCGATTTCTTTGGAAAGAAGTTTTCGATTCAAGTGGGCGTGCTGCTGCTTTTCTTCCATACGGCTGGCATGCTGTTGCTCTCAGGTCCCTTTCTTGTCGTGCTTTCCCTTGTTGAGGCACTCGCCTACTCCCTTCAATCGGGATCCGAACAAGCACTTTTATATGAAATTGCCCGGAATGCCGGTCAAGGAGAGCGTTTCCTCACCATCAACGCTCGGCTGCTTGCCGCGCAATCAATCGCTACGGGAATGGCGATTGTGCTCGGATCTTTCATTGCCCAAGTATCTTGGAGCGCCCTCTACGTATGTGTCTCCGTTTTCTATCTCCTGCAGCTTTTCCTTCTGTATCCCATTGAGAGGACGGAAGCGACCCGTTCTGAAAGCTCTGAAAAGGGAAGGTTTGACGTGGCCAAGATGTTCAGACGCGAAACCTGGCGTGTTGGAGAATCCGCTTTTGCGGTATTGCTTCTTCTAATCGGCACAAGCATGCTCGATGGATTCTATGGGAGTTATTACAACTTGAATCAGTTGGTATTCGACGCATTTGATGCTCCCGTCTCCATAATAGGAATCTTTTTCGGTGCATCCTATGCAGTAAATGCGACGGCCTACATTGCAGCAGATTTCTTCTCATTGCGTTTCGGGAAAAGAAATACCATGCTCGGCTCGATGCTAATCGAGGCTGGCCTTTTCATGATTCTTCCGTGGTTCGCTTCAAATCCGCTGTGTTTGTTTGGCCTTAGCATGGTGCTTTGTTTTCTCCCAGAAGTGGTGTACATCACTTCGGAAAACTTAATCCAAGACGCGATAGCGGACGATCTCCGCACGACGATCCTTTCCGTCGCGTCTCTGGTAAGGGCTCTCTTTTCTGCAGTGTTTTTCTCCATATTTGGACATGTGTTGGGGTTATATCCCATTCAGATAGCGCTCGGTATTATTGGTGCAATCGCGATAGCAATTACCGCCGTTGTTTCATTAAAAATGGTTGGAATACAGGTCTCCAAGAATTGATATATCGATTGACGAGCTATCCGAAGCGTCGAGCCTTCTTGATGGACATGACTATTCGTCACAAATCATTCCGCGCATCGCCGGGGTTCCAGTAATACTCGATATATCTGGATGCCCTCATTCCCCTTTTTGAAGGTCCCAAATTGACTACCCGTGTTGGTTTGGCTAGGTTCGGGTGCCGTCCGCGCTGTGCGGTAGAATCGTAACCCTAAGATCACGAACCCGCATCGGAGCTCATTACATGGCATTCGTCCATCTGCACAATCACACTGTTTTCTCCATGCTCGACGGCGCAACCCGTATCCAGGATATGGTCAACCGTGCCGTTGAGCTGGGCATGCCCGCCGTCGCCATTACCGACCACGGCTACATGTATGGCGTGCCCGACCTGGCGCTGGCCTGCGACGCCGTCAACCACAACACGCCCGAGTACAAAACCTGGAGTCACGACAAGGCCTTCTTGGAAAAGGACCGCCGCGACGAGCTGGTGGAGCCCGATCCCGAGGAAAGCCCGCGCGAGCATGCCCAGTATGTGAAGGACATGGCCATGTGGGACGAGAAGGGCAACATCGACGAGCTCAAGCCGCCCCTGGTCATCAAACCCATCTTTGGCTGCGAGGTCTACTTTACGCCGGACGAGACGCTCGCCCGCGACCATAAGCCCGAGCTCTACCACATGATTCTTCTGGCCAAGGACCAGGAGGGCTACGTCAACCTGATGCAGACGGTCTCCGAGGCCGCTGTGCAGGGCTTTTACTACAAGCCGCGCGTGACGCTCGACAACCTGCGTCGCCATGCCAAGGGCATGATCTGCACGAGCGCCTGCATCGCGGGCATCATTCCCAAATACATCGACCGCGGTGACATGGAGGGCGCCATCAAGTGGGCCGAGACCTTCCGCGACACCTTCGACCCTGGCGACTTTTACATCGAGATCCAGGAACACGGTATTACCACCGACAACGGCCTGACCGACGAGCAGATGGACCGCACGCTCATCGACATTGCCAAACAGGTGGGTGTCAAGGTCATCGCCACCAACGACTTCCACTACCTGCGCCGCGAGGACGCGCCCGTACAGGACGTCATCATGTGCATCGGCATGAACGCCAAGGTCGACGACCCCAACCGCATGCGCATGACCGGCTCGGAGTTTTACATGAAGACCGAGGAGGAGATGCGGGCGATGTTCCCGTATTGCCCCGAGGCCTGCGACAACACGCTCGAGATTGCCGACAAGTGCTACGTTGAGCTGGACTGGGACTCCATCATCTTGCCGCGCTTCCCGTTGCTCGATCCCGGCGAGACGCACGAGAGCCAGTTCCGCCGCGAGTGCGAGAAGGGCCTGCGCCAACACTATGGCGATGACTGGGCCACACGCGAAATCGGTGGCGTCAACATCAAAGAGCGCTTTGAGTACGAATACAAGGTCATCTGCGACAAGGGCTTTGCTGCCTACTTCTTGATAGTTGCCGAGTACGTGCAATGGGCCAAGGACAACGGCATCGGCGTCGGCCCCGGCCGTGGCTCGGCCGCCGGCGCTATCGTCGCCTACGCCATGAACATCACCGCGTTCGACCCGCTCGAGAACGGCCTGATGTTCGAGAGGTTCCTGTCCCCGCAGCGTACCGAGATGCCCGATATCGATATGGACTTCGACGATGAGCGGCGCCTCGAGGTCGTGGAGCACGTTCGCCAGCTCTACGGCCCCGAGAAGGTCACCCACGTTATCACCTACTCGACCATCAAGGCCAAGCAGGCCATCAACGATGCCGCGCGCGTTCTGGACTACCCGGTCTACATGGGCCAGCGCCTGTCCAAGATGGTCTCGAGCGACCCCAAGGTCAAGCTCAAGCAGGTGCTCGACAAGCAGCCCGGCAAAGAGGATCTGTTTAACCCCGACTTTGCCGAGGCCTATAAAAAGGACGACGACGCCCGCCGCATCATCGACACGGCGCTCTCGATTGAGGGCCTCACCCGTGGCGAGGGCGTGCACGCGTGTGCCGTTCTGATCTGCCGTGACCCCGTCAACGAGCACGTGCCCACTAAGCTCGATACCAAAGGCGGCGTCGAGATTACCCAGTACGAGGGTCATACCGTTGCCGACATGGGCCTGCTCAAGATGGACTTCTTGGGCCTGCGCACGCTGACGGTTATCTCCAAGGCCAAGGCAAACATCAAAAAGAACTTCGGCATCGACATCAAAGAGGAAGAGATTCCCTTTGACGATCCCGAGATCTTTAAGCTCATGGGCTCCGGCCACACCGCCGGCGTCTTCCAGGTCGAGTCCGCCGGCATGACGGCCACGATCAAGAACATGAAGCCCACCGAGTACAAGCACGTCGTAGCATTGATCGCTCTGTACCGCCCGGGCCCGCTGGGCGCCGGCATGGTCTCGTCCTACATCAACCGTATGAACGGCAAGGAGCCGGCGGTCTCCTACGACGACCGTCTGGACGACATCCTGGGCGAAACCTACGGCACCATGGTCTACCAGGAGCAGGTTATGCTCATCTCCGTCGAGATGTGCGGCTTCTCCAAGGGCGAATCGGACTCGCGTATCCGTAAGCCCGTGGCTAAGAAGAAAATCAAGCTGCTCACGTCGACGGTGCTCCACTGGGAGGATGGCTCCGACGAGACCACCTACGACCACTGGATGAACGGCGCCATCAAGAACAACTACACACGCGAGGTCGCCCAGAAGATTTGGGACGATGTTCTCGAGTTCGCGTCCTACGCCTTCAACAAGTCGCACTCTGCCGGCTACGCCATCCTGGTTATGCAGACGGCGTGGCTCAAGGCGCACTATCCGCACGAGTACATGGCGGCCGTTCTGACGTCCTATACGGGCAAGACCGACAAGATCGTGCACTACGTCTCGGCATGCCGTCACGACGGCATCCCCGTGCTTTCGCCAGATGTCAACGAGTCCGGTACCGAGTTCACGGCTACCAAGGAAGGCGTGCGCTTTGGTCTGGCCGGCATCCGCGGCGTGGGCACCGGCGTGGCGCAGGCGATTATCGCCGAGCGCGAGGCGGGCGGTCCGTTTAAGACGCTGCACGACTTTGTCGAGCGCGTCGACTCGAGTCAGGCAAACCGTCGCGTGATTGAGTCGCTCATCAAGGCAGGTGCCTTCGACTCCACGGGGTATCCGCGTCGCCAGATGATGCACTTTGTGGATAAGAACAACCCCGAGAACATCATCGATGCCGCGATAAAGCGCCAGAAGGACCGCGCGAGCGGCCAGACCTCGTTCTTCGATATGTTTGGCGACGTTGAGGGCTCGGGCTTCGAGGTCAGCGTGCCCGATCCGGACGGCCAGGAATGGGACCGACACCTCAAGCTGAGCCAGGAGAAAGAGGTTCTGGGCATCTATGTCTCGGACCATCCGCTGCGCCCGTTTGAGTATGCACTAGCCAAGGCGCGTGACTTCTCGTTCTCGCAGATCGACACCGGCTACGAAGTTCAGAATCCTACGGGCGGCACCATCAACCAGGAGATTCCCGAGGGCAAGGCGCTGTGGTGGGCCGGCATGGTCTCGAGCGTGTCCAAGCGCGTGACCAAAAACGGTGACCCCATGGGCATCGTGCAGCTCGAGGACATGGAAGGCGAGGCCACCGTCGTCGTGTTCCCCAAGACCTATAAAGAGGCCGAGGGGTACCTGTACGGCGAGGTCGATCCCGAGACCGGCGCGCAGCTGTCCGATGCCTTTGTGCGCATTAAGGGCAAGCTCGAGCGCTCGGACCGCGGCGACCAGATCATCGCGCAGGAGATCGTGCCGCTCGAGCTTAACGAGGAGAACAACAAGCCCAAGGTGTTTGAGGTCATGGTGCCCAACAGCCGCTTTAGCCAGGGCAATATGGCGCGTCTTGCCACGGTGCTTACCGCCAACCCGGGCGGCGATCGCGTGGAGATCTTTATCGAGCAGGTGGACGGGCGCGTGCTACGTGCCGAGGTGCCGGCCAAGGTCAACGCGCGCTCGATTCCGCTGCTGGCCGAGGCAAAGGCGATTGTGGGTAATCAGGGACGCGTGACGGTTATCTAAGCTACCCCGGGTGAGATTGGAGGAAGTGATGGCGCAGGGGACGTTTGTGCAGGCGCTTCGCAAAGAGGCGGCGTTGAGCGGCACTTTTATGAAGGGCCGCTCGCTCATGCTCAACGGCGCCGTGCTGTCGATTGAGGACAGCGGCTCGCGCTTCTCCAAAAACGTGACGGTTGAGGGCTCGGTGCGCGGCTCGCGCGGCGACCTGTACAAGACGCACGTGGCGCTCGATATGGACGAGCACGAGGTTATCGACTACGACTGCGACTGCCCCGCCGCATACCGCTATCCCGGTATGTGCAAGCACGCCATCGCCACAGCGCTGGCGTACCTGGACACCAGCGGCATTGAGCCTGTTGAGGGGCTGCGCACGCCGGTTCGCACGTTTACGGCGCAGCCGAAACAGCCCGCGCGTGCCGCGTCCGCCGCGCCGGCCGTCAACCCCAACTTTCCCTTCCCGGCGCCCGTCCCCACGAGCCCGAGCCTTGTGGCGGCGCTTTCCGATCTTTCGGACGCGCGCATGGATGAGCTGGCGAGCATGCGCCGCAAGCTTGCCGGTGCCGTTGATCTCGACGCCCCCAAAGCGGCGTTGGAGCCCTCGTTGGTGCCGTACTACAATCCGCTGTTCGCTGACCGCTTTAGCTGGGCGCTCGAGTTCCGCATTCGCTGTGGATCGGTCTCCTACGTGGTCAAGGACATCGACGGCATGGCCGATGCCTACGTGCGCGGCGGCACGTTCTCCTATGGCAAGAAGCTCACGTTTGTCCATTCACCTGAGGCCTTTGACGAAACATCGGCAAAGCTGCTCAACCTTGTTGCGACGACAGTTGCCTATCTCGATGACATCACAAGCTCGCGTTCGGCGTCGTACGACTTTGCCCGCAGCGGTTTTGTTGCCGAGCGTCAGTTGCCGCTGTCCGAGCATAGCATCGTATATGTGCTGGACCTGCTGCGCGGCCAGAGCATCTCCTTTGAGCCCGCCTGGTCGCGGGGGACGACGACGCATCGCACCTACGACGTGGCGGTTGAGCTGTCTCCGCAAGGGGAGGACGAGGCGTCCGCTAAGCGCCCGCCGCTCCTTGCCGCCAAAATCGCGCCGGCGGCTGGTGGTAGCTATGACCTGCGCCTGCCCGCCGATATGTACTGCTTTGCGTCGGGCGATGCCGCCTACTTGGTTGACACGCGCCGCGCGCGCCGTACCGACGCTGCATTTGCTCAGCATGCCGCACCTTTTTTGTCGCGCTTGCTGCCGTGCCGCACGCCCGCCCATATTGCCGCCGAGCAGGTGGGTGAGTTCTGCCGCATGGCGCTGCCCATTTTGCGCGACTATACCGACCTCACCGCGCCCGCCGCGCTCGATACCGTGGCACCCGAGCCGAGCTTTGCTATGGCGATCGGCGTCGACGATGGGCTCGTGACCTGCAAGATTACGGTTACCTACGGCGATTGGTCGGCGGATCTCTTTAGCCTGGGCGCTCCGGGCAGTCCCTTCGAAGAGCAACGCCCCGGCGTGCCGCCCCGCGACGAGATAGCGGAGTTTCGCGTTATGGATACAGCGGCTCTGTACTTCGATTTCTACGAGGGCGGTCTTGCGTTTGAGGAGCGCGATGATGCCCACTTGTTCTGCCTGCTGACCGAGGGCCTGTCCGTCCTGTCCGAGCTGGGTGAGGTCATGCTCAGCGACCGTCTGCGCCAGATTTCGGTGCGTCCCGCGCCCAAACTCTCGGTTCGTGCGACCGTCAAGAGCAATCTGCTCGATGTCGAGCTGGGCGCGAGCGGGCTTTCGGCGGCAGATCTTGCCATCTATCTGGACTCGTACAAGCGCCACCAGACGTTTGCGCGCCTGACGTCCGGCGACATCGTGCGCCTGGATGAGGGAGCGCGCGCCGCGTTTGGCCTTGCCGAAGATCTGGGTGTCGATGCCGTCGACCTGCTCGACGGCGTGTCGCTTCCCGCGTCGAGCACCCTGTTCGTCGACAGCATGCTTGCGCGCACGCCCGAGCTCGAAGCCGATCGCGACGCTGCATTCCGTCGCACCGTTGAACGCCTGGACACGCTCGGCAAGATGGACTTTACGGTGCCGGCCTCGCTCAAGGCCACACTGCGCGGCTATCAGGTCGACGGCTACCAGTGGCTCGGCTCGCTCGAGCATCTGGGCCTTGGCGGCATTTTGGCCGATGATATGGGTCTGGGCAAAACACTGCAGATGATCGCACATATCCTGGCGCGCGTGGAGGCGGGGGACGCTAAGCCCACGCTCGTGGTATGCCCCGCGTCGCTCGTGTACAACTGGGCTGCCGAGTTGGAGCGCTTCGCTCCCTCGCTTGATGTGTGTGCCATCGTGGGCGCCAAGGCCCAGCGTCGCGTGCAAATTGCCGGTGCCGCCGAGCACAACGTGGTCGTGACGTCGTATGACCTCATGCGTCGCGACATCGACGAATATGTCGAGCAGGACTTTGCCCGCGTAGTGCTCGACGAGGCCCAGTACATTAAAAACCCGCTCACGCAGGTGGCGCGCGCCGCCAAGCGCCTGCCGGCCGGCGTGCGCTTTGCCTTGACGGGAACGCCCATCGAAAACCGCCTGTCCGAGCTTTGGAGTATCTTCGACTTTTTGATGCCGGGTCTTCTGGGCACGCGCGACTCATTTGCCAAGCGCTTTGAGAGTCCCGTCGAACATGCCGAGGGCGACAGTGCCGCCCGCCTGCAAGCGCTCGTGTCGCCGTTTGTGCTGCGCCGTGTCAAGGAAGACGTGGTGGCCGACCTGCCCGAGAAGATCGAGGATACGGTCATGGCGCAGCTCACCGGCGAGCAGCGCAAGCTTTACCTGGCAAACCAGGACCGCATCGCCCAGCAGGTGCAGCACCGCGAGGCATCCGAGTTTAAGAAAGACAAGCTCAAGGTGCTCGCCGAGCTCACCAAGCTGCGCCAGATCTGCTGCGACCCGCGTCTGCACTACGAGGATTACAAGGCGGGGAGCGCCAAACTCGATACGTGCATGGAGCTCGTGCACGGCGCGCTCGACGGCGGGCATCGCATCCTGTTGTTCAGCCAGTTTACGGGTATGCTCGATATCATCGGTAAGCGCTTGGCCAAGGAGGACATCGCCTTCCTTAAGCTCACGGGCGCTTCGTCTAAGGAGAGCCGCGCCAAGATGGTCGCGCAGTTCCAAGCGGGCGAGGTTCCGGTCTTTTTGATTTCGCTCAAGGCGGGCGGCGTGGGCCTTAACTTGACGGCTGCCGACGTGGTCATCCACTACGACCCGTGGTGGAACGTGGCGGCGCAGGACCAAGCAACTGATCGTGCACACCGTATTGGCCAGCAGCATACCGTGACCGTGTACAAGCTCATCGCCAAGGACACGATCGAGGAACGCATTATGCAGATGCAGGAGTCCAAGCGCGACCTGGTCAACAGCGTACTCGGCGGCGACGGCATCTCGTCGGCACTGTTCACGCGCGAGGATGTTCTGGCGCTTCTCGGCGGCGACGGGCGCTAGCCGCGCGCGGGGTGGGACTGCTGGAGTGGGCGGGACGGTCGACGCATTTTGGCCCGACCGCTTGCCTGATCCGTTATGTGTTCATTTGCAATGCCGTGGATGGTTTGTCTGCCTTTGGGCATAAGAACCATCAAGAACATTGGCACATCAGCAAAGGAGAACATCATGGCGAAATTCTTTAAGGACCCCGACGGTAAGCTCATCGCTGCCCTTGGCGACGACGTTGCGACCCCTGCCGGTTGCACGGAACTGACCGCAAACACTGAGGACGCGGCGCACGAGAAGCACGTGCCTGTTGTCGAGACCGAGCGCGACGGTCACGTGATTCGTGCACGCGTTGGCTCGGTCGAGCACCCCAGCCTGCCCGAACACTACATTGAGTGGATTGCGCTTGAGGCCGAGGGCCGCTTAGAGGTTCATTACCTTGAGCCCGGCATGAAACCCGCGACGTTTTTCGCGGGCGGCTCCAAGACCGGTACCGTCTATGCCTACTGCAACCTGCACGGGCTGTGGTCCGCGACATTCTAGGAGCGCGCCCCCGCTCGGGGTATCATAGCTAGCATATGCACATGCAAGCGCCGGCTGCATTATGCGGCCGGCGCTTTTACTACGATTTCGATGGTTTACGACGGAAAGGGCTGGGGCATGAAGCTCGCGCTTGCACAGATCGATATGCGCCTGGGTGATATTGAGGGCATTTGCGGCCGCATCGAGGACCAGGCTCGTCTGGCCCACGAGCGCGGGGCGCGCGTGCTGTGCGTTCCGGCTCCGCTCTTTATGGGCGCCATGCCCGGTGGCCTGGTGGGCGCTGCCGACTTTGAGCACGACGTGCTTGCCGGTTTGACTGGTGTCGCCGAGCGTATCCAGGAGCTTGACATGATCTGCATCGTGCCCGCGGCGGTTTCGTTTGAGGGCCAGCCGCTGCTCGACTACATGATGCTCAAGGACGGTCATGTGGTGCCGGCGCGTTCGAGCATTGCCCTGCAGCGTGGCGAGAACAACGACACACGTTGGGCGCCGCCGGTGTTCGACGTGGACGGCGTGCGCATCGCCGTGATTTTTGACTTGGACCGCGAACTCGAGATGCTGCCGACCGGTGTTGACCTCATTGCGTATTTCCAATTCAACGCGTTTGACATGACCGACCGCGAGACTGCCGCCATTGCTGCCGTTCGCAGCGGCGCCTACCGCAAGATCGCATCCAAGCGCAGCGTGTGGTTTGCCTGCATGGCGCCGGTCGGTGCCTATGACGAGTCGGTGTATACCGGCGGTTCGTTTGTGCTCGACGACTGCGGTCGCGTGGTGGCCCAGGCGCCGTGCTTTGAGGAGAGCCTGCTGGTTCAGGAGATTCAGCGCGGCGTGATGCTCGATGCCCTGGAGGATCACGAACTGCCCGAGTTCCGTTCCGAGGAGTGGCTGTGGCAGGCGCTGGTGCTCGCCGTGCGCGACAACGCCCGAGCCCACGGTGCGTCGCGTGCTGTGGCGGCACTCGAGGGTGACTTGCCGTCGTCCCTGCTGGCGGCGCTGGCCGTCGACGCTCTGGGCCCGCGCAATGTGATTGGCCTGGTGCTGGGGCGCAACCGTATCTTTACGCCGGCGCAGGAAGAAGCCGAGGCTGCCCGCTGTGCCGCCGTCCGCGCCATCGCCGAGCGTCTGCACATTCGCACCGTCGAGCGCGATGCACCGGATGCGGCGCGCGTGCTCGATCGCGACGTGTCGGCGGGCGATGCCGAGCGCCTGCGCTCGCGCACGCTGGGCCTGATGCTGGAGGATACGGCGCTCGAGCTGGGTGCGATGGCGCTGAGCCCGCTGTCCAAAACCGAGTACGCGCTGGCGGCGCCGGCGCTTTGCGGCGGCTACCAGGGCGACTTTGCGCCCTTTGGCGATGTGTACCTGTCGACGCTTGAGTTTGTGGCGCGTGTGCGCAACCGCACGTCTGCCGTGGTGCCCCAAGAGCTCGTGACGCTCAACGCAGTGGAAGATTGTATGGAGCGCGTGCTGGCGCAGGCGCTCTCGACGCTCGACGGTCCGGTCGATATGCTCGACCGTGCGGCACAGCTGCTCGGCGGGCTTGAGCCGGGTGAGGTCGATGGCGCGCTCGAGGCGCACGTGGACCGCAATCGATCTTTCGACGACATCCCGATGGCCGCTGGCAAGCCTGAGGCCTGCTCGCTGCTGCTGATGCTCGTTCGACAGGGTGAGGCTGCCCGCCGCATGTTGCCGATGGCGCCGATCGTCTCGGCCCGTTCGTTTGCCGAGCGTGCCTGGCCGTATATGCTCGCGTGGTCCGACCTGGGGCTTAACGGCAAGGAGCGTATGACGGTCGATTCGCTGGCGCGCGCCGAGGTGCGCCGTTTTGCTGACGAGGATACGAGCGAGCGCGTGCGAAACGAGATGATGGGCGTGCTGGGCGAGCTACTGGGTATTTCGCCCGAGCAAATGGAGGAGCTGCGCTCTGAGGACGGTCAGCGTCGTTTACACGAGGGAATGAAAAAGTTCGAGGGCGAGGTTCAGGACGCCATCGATAAGATGATGGGCGGCCAGGGTGGCCCGCAGGGTGGGCCCCAGGGTGGCCCGATGCCGCATCCGCCGGTTGATCCCCGACAATTTCCGTTCTTCTCTCAGAACTAGGTCGCTGCGCGCCCGCCAGAGCGGCAATCTGCCTTTCAATCGTCGGACATGACCGCCAGGTCAATGCCCTCCTCTTTCAAGGCACCTTGCTCGCTCTGGCGGGCGCTCGCTTGCGTATACTCAACCTACAATTCGATCTCGGCTGACTTATAGGGCTAGCGTTGTGTTATTCTAGAACAGACGTTCGTGAATGATGCGCGGGGCCTTGTCTTGCGCTGTGCTTGTGGCGAGGGGAGGTCGGCTTGGTTATCTTGGGCATTGACCCCGGTTTGGCTCATACGGGTTGGGGGATTATCGAGGAGCGGCGTGGCGAGGTTCGCTGCCGTGCCTATGGCTGCATCGAGACCAGTGCCGGAAGTCCGCTCGCGGTGCGCCTGTCGCATATCGCCCATGACCTTAAGGATGTCGTTGAGCGTTATCGACCCGACACGGCTGCTGTCGAGAGCATCTACTTTGGCGCCAACGTTCGTTCGGCCATCCCCACGGCGCATGCCCGCGGTGCTGCACTCGTCGCACTTTCGGAATGCGCGCTCGAGATTGGCGAGTACACGCCCATGCAGATCAAACAGGCTGTGGTGGGCACTGGCGCCGCGGACAAGCGGCAGGTCGCCTACATGGTACGCACACTCACACAGCTCGATCACGACCCGCATCCCGACCATGCCGCCGATGCCCTGGCCTGCGCCATCTGCCACGTAAACCTCAGTCGCACCCGCGCCCTCACCGGTGGCGAGTTCTATCAACAGAGAGGAACCGGATACTGATGATTTCCCAGCTCCACGGAACGCTTGTCGAGGCCACGATGAGCTCTGCTGTCGTCGATGTGTCGGGCGTTGGCTTTGAGCTCGGCATCTCGGGCAGCACTGCGGCCACGTTGCCGACGCCCGGTGGCGAGGTCTGCCTCTACACGCGTATGCAGGTGCGCGAGGACGCCATGACACTTTTCGGTTTTTCCTCAAAGGATGAGCGCATGATGTTCGACCGGCTCGTGTCCGTTTCGGGCGTTGGCCCGCGCCTGGCGCTTGCCGTGCTTTCCACCTATACCGTGGGGCAGCTGTATTCGCTGGTGATGGCCGAGGACGACAAGGGCATGGCCAAGGTACCCGGTGTGGGCAAAAAGACAGCTCAGCGCCTGATCCTGGAACTCAAGAGCACCTTTGCCAAGGATAAGGGCTTTGTGCCGGTCGACGTGATTCCCGGACAGGTTGCGATGCCCGTGTCCGCTGCCGCTCCCTCGGTGATCGATGATGCCCGTGCGGCGCTCCTTTCCATGGGCTTTAGCCCGCAGGAGACCGATGTTGCCCTGAGCGGGTATGATGGGCAGAATATGCGTGTCGAGGATCTGCTCGGCGCGGCGCTTAAGCGACTCGGAATGGATGCGTGATGTGGGAAGCCGATGACTCTCAGGACTTGCTGTCTCTTATACACATCTGACGCTGCCGACGACTAG
>ENA-OZKX01000448-OZKX01000448.1-human-gut-metagenome-genome-assembly--contig:-NODE-448-length-19735-cov-8.931199_pt1 | contig 19735 bp, 15 predicted proteins | sample MGYA00244831_ERZ653774 | MGnify/ENA primary metagenome ERZ653774 (study PRJEB26926, sample SAMN06165314) | human gut metagenome | biome: ENVO:00009003; feature: ENVO:2100002; material: ENVO:00002003...
GGGCGTCTGCATCGACACCTGCCACGCCTTCGCCGCGGGCTACGACCTGCGCACGGCCGAGGCGTGCGAGAAGACCTTCGCCGAGCTGGAGCGCGTCGTGGGCTTCCGCTACCTGAAGGGCATGCACCTGAACGATGCGCTGAAGATTCTCGGCAGCCGCGTCGACCGCCACACGCCGCTGGGCGACGGGATGATCGGTCTGGAGTGTTTCCGCTACATCGCGCGCGATGCGCGCTTCGACGGCATTCCGCTGATCCTCGAAACGCCCGACGAGAGCCGCTGGGCCGAGGAGATCGCCCGCCTGAAGGCCTTTGCCGGGGAGGCGTAGGCCCGTCCGGGATCGGCAGGAAAACGAAAAGACCGTCGGAGTCGCTCCGACGGTCTTTTTTTACGGATAGATATTTTGCACGGTCGTCCGCACCGGCCCGTTACAGCCGGTCGAGACATTCGCGGATGAGCGCTGCGCTTTCGCGCACCTCCTCTTCGGAGATGGTCAGCGGCGGCGAGATGCGGAAGGCCGTGTCGCAGTAGAGGAACCAGTCGCTCAGGATGCCCGCCTGCTTGAAGAGCTCCATGATCCGGTAGAGCTTCGCCGAGTCGCCCAGTTCGACGGCCAGCAGCAGTCCCGAACGGCGGATCTCCCGCACGGCGGGATGGTCCGCGAGCAGCTCCTCGTAGAGGGCGCCCTTCGCCTCGACGGTCTCGACGATGCGGTTTTCGAGCAGGTAGTTCAGCGCCGCAAGCCCCGCGGCGCAGCAGACCGGATGGCCGCCGAAGGTGGTGATGTGGCCCAGCGCCGGATCGTGCTGCAGGGTATCCATGATCTCGTGCCGCGAGACAAAGGCCCCGAGGGGCATGCCCCCGCCGAAGGCCTTGGCCAGGCAGACGATGTCGGGCGTGACGCCGTAGCGCAGCGAGGCGAACATCGCGCCGGTGCGTCCCAGACCGGTCTGTATCTCGTCGAAGACGAGCAGCGCGCCGACCTCGTCGCAGCGGCGCCGCAGCGCCTCGAGATAACCCGGCTGCGGCAGCCGCACGCCCGCCTCGCCCTGCACGGGCTCGGCCAGCACGCAGGCCGTGCGGCGGGTGATGCGCTGCAGGGCCCCGAAGTCGTTGAACTCGATGGCCTGCACGTCGGGCAGCAGCGGACGGAAGGGCTCCTTCCACTCCTCGCCCTCGGGCGCCCCCATCATGCTCATCGCGCCGTGCGTCGAACCGTGGTAGGCCCGCCGCATGGAGATCATCTCGGTGCGTCCCGTGAAGCGTTTGGCCAGCTTCAACGCCCCCTCGACCGCCTCGGCGCCCGAGTTGACGAAGTAGACGCTTTCGAGTGCCCCGGGCAGCAGCGACGCGATGCGCGCGGCATACTCCACCTGCGGCGACTCGACCAGTTCGCCGTAGACCATCACGTGCATGTAGCGGGCGGCCTGCTCCTGCACGGCGCGCACGACGGCCGGGTTCGCATGGCCGACGTTGCTCACCGAGACGCCGGCCACCAGGTCGTAATAGCGTTTGCCCTCGGGCGTATAGAAGAACGAGCCCTCGGCGCGCGCCACCTCGACGAGCATCGGCGAGGGCGACGTCTGGGCCACATGGCTGAGAAACTGTTTGCGCAGGATCGTATTCATATCGGTTGTCTTACTTTTCGGGAAACTGTTTTTCGAGGATTGCCGCCGCGTCGCGCACGCTGGTCGTCATCCAGCGGTAGAGCACCTCGGCCTGCGCGGCGTCGTCCATCCGCCAGCCGGGAACCATCAGCCGCACCCGCTCGGAGAGCATGTAGATGAGGATCGCGGCCGAAGCCGAGACATTGAGGCTCTCGACCATGCCGCACATCGGGATGCGCAGAAACTCGTCGGCCGCGGCGATCACCTCGTCCGAGATGCCCGCGTGCTCCGTACCGAAGACCAGGGCGAAGGGGCCCGCCGCCACGTCGAACGTCTCGGGCGTATGGTCCCCGCGGTGGGGCGTCGTCGCCACGATGCGGTACCCCTCGGCCTTCAGCGCCGCCAGGGCATCGGCCGTCGAGGGGTGCCGCACGACATCGACCCACTGCTCCGTGCCGCGCGCGATGGCCGTGTTGGGCTCGAAGCGGCAGAGCGCCTCGACGGTGTGCATGCGCTGCACGCCGAAGGCCTCGCAGTGGCGGATCAGCGCCGCGGCATTCTGCCCGTGGTACATGTTCTCGGCCAGCACGGTCATATAGCGCGTGCGGTTTGCCACCGTGCGGCGAAAGAGGTCGTAGCGCTCTGCGGTCATGAACTCCCGAAGGCAGGCGATGCGCTCGGCATACCACGCCGGCTCCCTATTTGCGGTATTTGTCATCTTCGTCGAGGATTTTCAGGTAACTTTCGTAGCGGGCCAGCGAGATGTCGCCGCGCCGCACCGCCTCGATGACGGCGCAGCCCGGTTCGTGCGTGTGCGTGCAGTTGTAGAAGCGGCACCCGGGCGCCGTGCGCATCATCTCGGGGAAGTAGTGCCACAGCTCGGCATCGTCGATGTCGAGCAGTCCGAAGCCCTTGATGCCGGGCGTGTCGATCACCGCGCCGCCCCCGGCCAGCGGATACATCGTCGAGAAGGTCGTCGTGTGGCGCCCCTTGTGGTGGCTCTCGGAGATTTCGCCCGTGCGGATGTCGAGCGTCGGGTCGATCGTCCGGATGAGCGTCGACTTGCCCACGCCCGAGTTGCCCGAGACGAGCGTGCGGCACCCCGCCAGCAGCTCCCGGACGCGCTCCACCCCCGTGCCGTCGGTCGCCGAGACCTCCAGCACCTCGTAACCCGCCCCTTCGTAAACGGCGCGGAACGCCGCAACGGCCTCCGCGTCCTGCAGGTCGATCTTCGAGAGCAGGATCACGACCGGGATCTTGTAGGCCTCGCACGTCACGAGGAAGCGGTCGACGAACTCGGGCGGCGTCTCGGGCTGGCGCAGCGTCACCATGAGCAGCGCGCGGTCGATGTTCGCCGCGATGATGTGCGACTCCTTCGAGAGGTTCGACGCCCGGCGGATGACGTAGTTGCGCCGCGGCACGATGTCCACGATGACGTGGTCGCCGTTCTCATCCTCCTCGCAGCGCACCTCGTCGCCCACGACCACCGGATTGGTCGACCGCACCCCCTTCAGGCGCAGGCGGCCCCGGATGCGGCAGCGCACCGGCTCGCCGTCGCGCAGGACGTCGTACCAGCTGCCGGTCGCACGGACCACCGTTCCCGTAAAATTCCGCTCCATCGCTCAACTGTTTTTCGCAACCGGCACCGCTGCGTCCGGTTCCTGTTTCGCGTCCGATCCGGCGGAGTCCGTCCCCGGCACCAGCTCCTCGAGGCGCGGCAGCTCGGGCAGCGAGACCTCCGTCCCGGCCTGCCGGAGGCGGGGCAGCAGCCACTGCGAAATCCGCAGCACGGGCCCGTAGCTCTTCGAGCGGTCGATCGTCCGGCGCCCGACAAGCGAGTAGTCGGCATTCAGGGTATCGAACACCGAGAAGAGCACGCTCAACACCAGCAGGTACTTGGCGACCGAGACGACGATGCCCAGCACGACGTCCGGGACGCCAAACCCGGCGAAATGGAAGAGCTTGCGCAGCAGCCGCCCGAGCAACGCGACGGCGAGGATCACGACGACGAGCACCGTAACGAAGCCGCCCGCGGCGGCAAAACGCTCCTCGAGGTGCAGCAGCGCGCCAACCTCGGCGCCGTAGCGGGCCGCGAGCCAGATGCCGAGCACGATGCCCGCCAGCGAGCAGACCTGGAGGATAACTCCCCGCCGGAAGCCGCACCACACGGCGACGAGGAGTACCAGGCAGACTATCAGATCGATCGTATTCAAAAGCCTATCGTTTCAGTTTGTCCGGTAAAGATACGAAAATTTACCGAAAAGCGACAAGGTCCTACCCGCGGCATCCCGACCGGAGCAACGCGCCCCGGTCCGGCAGCCGCCGCATACCTTAATATATAAGGAGGACGGTATCCTCAACGGATCACGTCGCGCAAGGTGACGTTCAGGGCATTGCAGATCGTGCAAAGCGTCTTCAGCGTCAGATTCGTCCGCCCGGCCTCGATGCGGCTCAGGTTCGACCGTTCCATGTCGCAACGGTAGGCAAGTTCCTGTACAGTCAATTTGTTTTCCAGCCGTAATTCTTTGATACGCCGCGAGATATACGCGACCTCCTCACGATAATCCATTCCCATTTCAAAAAAATTGCCGAAAAAGTTTGTTACGCAAATTTTTATATATATCTTTGCAATGCGCGTATCATATATGATACCAACAAATAACTGACAGGGCGCTAACACATTGATAATAACTGCATACAAACACTTCTATCATCCAAATTATTTATCTATGAAACACAACTTATTAAGGAATTTCCTGGCATTGGTTCTTTCGGGAATCATGCTTGCCGGTGCCGGTTGTAAGAATTACGACGACGACATCGACAAAATCAACAACCGCCTCGACGAGCTGTACGTGACGGTTGCCGACCTTGACGAGCAGATCGAGAGCGTCCGGAACGCGATTCCGAGCCTCGATGCCCTGAACGAGGAGGTAGCCGCCCTGCGCAGCGAACTCGATGGCGTGAAGACCGACGTCGCCTCGATCGATCAGAAGCTGGAGGCCATCGGCGACGTGCAGGCCAAGCTCAACGAGCTGTCGCAGGAGCTGAAGGACTACGTCAACGGCGCAATCCAGTCGTCGGAGGAGACGCTCCGCAACGAACTGGCCACGAAGGGTGCCGTCAGCGAGCTGGAGGCGCTCATCGAGGGCATCCAGGAGGACTACAAGGCCGAGCTTAAGGAGATCAACAACAAGCTCACGGCACTCGAGGGTACGGTCGCCGTGGATTTCTCGGATGACATTCAGAAGCTCAAGGATCGCCTGGCCGCTCTTGAGGGTTCGGCTGCCGATGCCGAGGCGCTGGCCGACCTGACCGGTCGCGTCGAGGCACTGGAAGATATCAAGGTCCTGACCGAGAGCGATGTCAACACGCTGATCGAGTCGCAGATCAAGGAGCTGCTCGATGGCGAGTCCTGGCTGGGTGAAAGTTTGGACAAAGCTATCGCCACCTACCTGACGAACAACGAGTACATCACTAACGCCGCTCTGAACGACTATGCCACCTACAACGAGACGCTGGGCAAACTTATTGTCGAGATGCAGAACGGGCAGAGCGACTACGCCAAAGCCCTGATCGCCTTTATCCAGGCCAACCAGACGCAGATTGACGCCAACGAGCTGCAGATTCTGGTAGACGGCAACCAGAAAAAGATGAGCGAGCTCATGAACGAGTTCAGCGAGCGCCTGTTTGCGCTGGAGAACCGCATCCAGTCGCTGGTTTATGTTCCCTCGTCGCTGACCGAGACCTCGAACCTCATCCCCGTAACGCCCGCGCCCTACATTATCTTCGACGACGACAGCCGGGAATACCTCGGCAACCAGACGCTCGAGATGACCTTCCGCGTATCGCCCGCTTCGCTGGCCAAGAAGATTGCGGATGAGAAGGAGGCGACCGTTTCGATCATCACGCGCAAGGTTTCGATGAGCAGCACGAACGGCCCCGCCTTCACGGTGGAGAGCGTCACCGCAAGCGAGCAGAACGAGGGTGAGTTCACTGTCAAGGCCACGACCAACTACAAGTTCGGCTCGAAAAACGACGAGACGCTTGCCATTGCGCTGAACGTCAAGATCGCAGGTGTCACGACCGGCTCGGAGGATGAGCAGACCACGCACACGGGCATCGACTACACCACGTCGTTCCTCGGCCTGAAGTATACCGGCAACGGGGCATGCATCAACGACGCCCTGCGGATTGTCAAGGTCGATGACGAAGGGAAACTCGTTGCCGGCCTGTCGAATGGTCTGTACAGCAGCAGCCTCAAGTACAACGACTACTCGGTAGTCAACTTCCTCGAGGGCTTCGATGTCTACTACTACGACGGCAAGAAGTACATGCCGCTGTCGGAGATGTGGGAAGGCGTACTGGAGAGCAGCCGCAGCGCATTCGACGCCAAAAAGAACACGATCAACTCGGATAACGAAAAGAGTTACAAGGTAACGGCCGAGTCGGTGCAGATCGACGAAGCGAACCTGCCGACCACCGACACCGACCTGATCGGCGATAACATTACATCGAGCAAGGTAACCTTCACGGTAGCCAACGAGGAAGGCAAGACCCTTGAGATCGGCGAGGCCCAGCACAAGGTAACGGTCGTATCCAACGGCGTGGAGACCAGTGTTCCGCAAACCGCAATCGCATGGAACCACACGAAGGCTCTCAACAAGAGCTACACGGGTAACCCTGTAGATCTGGAGACGAATGTTTCGGTTGACCACTACAAAGAGATGAAGACGTGGGATGATCTGGAGAACGACAACTACTATTTGGCCTACGACATCGATGGTTTCAATGGATTCATGACAGAAAACAATTGGATTGTCTACGTCGCCGACAAGAACACGAATAACATCGTTGCCAATGCATATGTTGCACTGAATCTGACCTCGACCCCGACGGCCGAAAACGACGTACAGCGTATCACACCGACGTTCTACGGCATGACCTTCGCCGAGGGCGGAGAGTACATTGCATACGCCAAGTTTGTACACAGCGACAAGACCACGACGACGATCACGATCCCCGTAACGGCGTCCGGTGCACCGGAGATCAGCTACGAAATCGGCAAGGAGGTGATGTATGTCGGCACGTCGACCTACACCGTAGTCGAGGGCTTCGCCGAGAAACTTTGGAAAGACGCTTACAAGGAGGCATTCGGCAGCAAAGAGGACTTCCTCGCAGTCGTAGCCGCCATGACGGCCACAACGGGCGATGACGAGGCCAAACTCGCCGTAGCAGGCAATGACATCACCGTCACCTTCCCTGCCGAGTACGAGTTCAAGATCTACTCTTCGACCCTGACGCTCGCTGACAAGAGTGGTCTGGAGATCGTCATCCCGGCCGAAATCGAGCTGAAGGAGGCTAGCGCCGAGCTGACGCCCAACCCGCTCTTCGTAACGAACGGCCGCGTCAACGCCATCGCCGAATTCAACGCAGACGGTTCGCGGTACGACGTAGTCGCTCAGCCGCTGGGCAACGCCTACACCTATCAGGTTGGCGAGGGTGAGCAGGCTCTCCCGGGTGTGAAGGTTGTCTACGAGATCAACAAGGAGCTGCAGGGCGACAAGCTCGACGAGATGGCAGAGAACGGTCAGACCGTTCCGGAGATCGACGTCGACAACAAGCTGATCTGGAACGACTGGGGCGCTCTGGAACTCAAGGTAGACGCCTACCTCGTGTTCACGAACAGCAATGAGGAGGTCAAGGGTTCGCGCGTAACCTTCACCGTGGCCATCGACAGCCCGTATGCCGACGACAAGATCACGGTGGCAACCAAGGGCAACGAGTTCGAACTTTCGCAGGACGCATCGTTCAAGGTAGCCCAGCTGCTGACGCTCAACTCGACCTACCAGAGCGGCGATCCCGCAGCGAACACCAACGTCTTCGACGCCTCGACGGAGAACGGTCTGCACGCAAACCTCGCCAAGGCCCTGGGCGGTGAGGTGAAGTACGAGACGACGTTCAGCAACGTGAACTTCGCATTCGACGAAGAGACCGGCGTCATCACCTACACGGGCGAAGACAGCAGCCTGAAGCCCGTATCGCAGACGATCGAGGTCAAGGTAACCTACACCAACAACTTCGGTGTCGAGTTCGCACCCGTCACGGTTCAGATCAAGACCAAATAGACGGAACCTTCCGCAGGGAAGGTGGGAATAGGCTAACATCTGAATGACACCCTGCGTGCCGGGGAGGAGATCAGAAACGGTCTCCTCCCTTTTTGTGTTCAGACGGGGAGATGGCGGCACAAAAATTTTGTGTTCCGCACGCTTTGCGCTATCTTTGCCTCCGGTGCTACATATCCATCCGCCCTGCCATGAAACGATACATGCTGCTTCTGCTGCTCGCGGCCGCAAGCTCGATGGCCGCCGCGCGCGAGGTCATCCCCCTGAACGAGGGGTGGCGGTTCTTCTTCAAATCGGAAAACACCAGCGACAACGCCCGCCACGTCACCCTGCCCCACACCTGGGACACCGACCCCCTCGCCGAAGGATCGCTGCTCGAAACCACGGGAAACTACCAGAACGACATCTACATCCCGGTGGAATGGGCCTCGCGCCGCCTCTTCGTCCGCTTCTACGGCGTACAGACGGTCGCCGACCTGTTCGTCAACGGCTCACACGCCGGGACGCACTGCGGCGCCGGCACGGCCTTCACGTTCGAGATCACGGACAAGGTGCGCTTCGGCACCGACAACGCCCTGCGCATGGTCGTGAGCAACAGCTACCGCAACGACGTGCTGCCCACGTCGACGGACATGAACCTCTACGGCGGCATCTTCCGCCCGGCGGAGCTCATCGTCACCGACCGCACGGCCGTCTCGCCCCTCTATTTCGGATCGGAAGGGGTGCTCGTACACCCCACCGTCGTGAACGGCGACCGCACCGAGGGACAGGTGGAGGTGCACCTCACCTCGAAGGGCGAGAGCAGCTGCACGCTGACGCTCGGCATCACGGCCCCCGACGGGGAGTCCGTCTTCTCGAAACGGCAGCGCGTGCGGCTCGACGGCAAGCCCCTCTTCATCCCCTTTGCCATCGAGCACCCGGCGCTGTGGAGCCCCGATTCGCCGTCGCTCTACACCGTGTCGGTCTCGCTCGGCGAGGAGCAGACGACCGACAGCGTCGCCGTCCGCACGGGATTCCGCTCGATCGCCGTCACCCCCGGCGGGGGCCTCGCGATCAACGGCGTGCGCACGCCCGTGCACGGCGTCGACCTCTACCACGACAACACCGTTGCGGGCGGACTGCTCACGCGGCAGGACTGCGACGCCGACCTGGCCCGCCTGCTCGACCTCGGGGCCAACGCCCTGCGGTCGGCCGTCATGCCCCACGCCGGGTATCTGTACGACCGCTGCGACGAACTCGGCCTGCTCGTCTGGATCGACCTGCCGCTGCACCGCGCCCCCTTCCTCGGGGATGTGGCCTACTACGCCACGCCGCAGTTCGAGCAGAACGGACTGCAGCAGCTGCAGGAGATCATCGCGCAGCACATGAACCACCCCTCGGTGGTGATGTGGGGGCTCTTCTCGAGGCTCTGGAACCGCGGCGACAGCGCCGTACCTTACGTGCGGAGGCTCCACGACACGGCCCGCGCGATGGACCCCTCGCGGCCGACGGTGGCGTGCAGCGACCAGGACGGCGAGATCAACTTCATCACCGACCTGATCGTCTGGCGGCAGAGCGTGGGCTGGGAGCGCGGCTCAACCGACGACGTGAAGGTCTGGCGCGACCTGCTGCAGAAGAACTGGTCGCACCTGCGCTCGGGCGTCGCCTACGGCGGCAGCGGGTTCATCGGCCACAGAAGCTACACGGCCCACGCGGCGCCGCGCGAGAACTGGATGCCCGAGGAGAACCAGACGCGCTTCCACGAGGAGTATGCCCGCAACCTGCAGAACGATTCGCTCTTCTGGGGCACGTGGATCGCCACGCTGTTCGATTACGGCTCGGCGCGCCGCCCCTACGGCATCAACGGCGAGGGGCTCGTGACCATCGACCGCCGCACGTGCAAGGATGCCTACTACCTCTACCGGGCGATGTGGAACAGCCGGGAGCCGACGCTCCACCTGGTCGACAAGCGGCGGCGCCTGCGCGACCAGACGCGGCAGGCATTCCGTGCCTACTCCTCGGCAGGGGTGCCGACGCTCCTTGTCGGGCAGGATACGGTGGCCATGAAGGAGTACGCCCCGTGCCAGTACCGCTCGGACAGCGTTTCGGTCACGGGCATCGTACCGGTGCGGATATATGCCGGCGGGCTTGCGGACAGCGTCACAATCCGTGTCGGCAACGTTCTAAAACCGCGATGGATGCAGGCCCCTCTGCAAATAAAAGGTCTGCAAAAGACAAATTAGGCTGAAAGGGCAGGCGGTCGGAAAAGACCTGCACGTAGGGCTCGGCGACGAACGCCGGGCCCTCCCTGCGTTTGGGCCGCAGGTCGCGGTCGCCGGGCGCCGCCTCGATGTAGCGCTCCGATACGGCAGGGATCGCGATGCCCGCCAGCGAGCACAGCAGCTCGGTGAGCTGCAGGTCGTAGTCGCAGAGAAACTCCCACCGCCCGCGGTAGAAGGGCTCGAACCGCCCGGCATAGAAATCGAAGTAGGGCGACCCCCTGTAGGAGGACACAAGGGCGCCCCAGTGCTGGTGCTGCCAGCGCTTGGAGTAGTCGAGACGCATGTCGCGCATCGGCTGGCGGGGGCGGTTGGCATGGCTCACCTGCACGGTGAGCTCCATGACGCCGTCGGTGGCCAGAATCCGCGCGCGGTTGCGCTCCGAGCGCTTGATGAAGTGCTCGCCGAGGTCGATCAGGCAGTCGCCGCGGAGCAGCTCCGCGAAGTAGGCGACCGAAGGGAGGTAAGCGGCGGGGAGGATCGTCATGGCCGGAGCGGATCAGACTTCGGGATCGACCCAGTCGCCGTGGGCGCGGATCAGTTCGACGAGGCGGTCGAGCGCCTCCTCCTGCGGAATGTTGCGCGCGACGACCTCGCGTCCCCTGTAGAGGGTGATGCGGCCCGGGCCCGCCCCCACGTAGCCGTAGTCGGCATCGGCCATCTCGCCCGGACCGTTGACGATGCAGCCCATGACGCCGATCTTCAGGTTCTTCAGGTGCGACGTGCGGGACTTGATCGCCGCCAAGGTCCGCTCGATGTCGTAGAGCGTGCGGCCGCACGACGGGCAGGCGATGTATTCCGTATGCGAGAAGCGCACGCGCGCCGCCTGGAGGATCATCAGCTCCACGTCGCGGATCGCCGCGGCGTCGTGTCCCGGGGCGTCGATCCAGATGCCGTCGGCCAGTCCGTCGAGGAAGAGCACCCCCAGGTCGGCGGCCGCCTTCACGGCCAGCCGCTCGAGCGACGCCTCCTCGTAGCGGCGCTTCACGACGACGGGCTCGTCCGCCCGGTCGAGGTTCAGGACCGCGGCCCGCAGTTCGGCCGTCGGGTTGCCCGAGAGGGCCTCGATGACGCGGAAGCCCTCGTGCGGCTCGTCGTGCGTGACGGGCACGGCAACCTGCGAGCGGCGGCGGAAGACGTAGGGCGAGTAGCGCTCGGGATGCCGCACGGGGAACACGCCCGGGCGGTCGGCGAAGTGCTCGACGAGCAGCCGCGCGACGGGGATCTCGTTTTCGGGCGCCTCGGTCAGCGAGACGCGGATCGTGTCACCGATGCCGTCGCAGAGCAGCGCCCCGATGCCCACGGCGCTCTTGATGCGCCCCTCGAGGCCGTTTCCGGCCTCGGTGACCCCGAGGTGGATCGGGTAGTTCATCCCCTCGGCCTCCATCGCTGCCACGAGCTGCCGGTAGGCCGAGACCATCACGCGCGTGTTGCTCGACTTCATCGAGACGACCACCTGGTCGAACGCCCACTCGCGGCAGACCCGCAGGAACTCCATGGCCGAGACGACCATCCCCTCGGGCGTGTCGCCGTAGCGGTCGAAGACCCGCCGGGCGAGCGACCCGTGGTTGACGCCGATGCGCAGCGCCACGCCGCGCTCGCGGCACTGCTCGATGAGGGCCTCCAGCTCGCCGTGCTCCGTGCGGTAGTTGCCCGGGTTGATGCGCACCTTGTCGACGTACTTCGCCGCGATGGCCGCAACCTCCGGAACGAAGTGGATGTCGGCCACGACGGCCGTGCGGAAGCCGTCGCTGCGCAGCTGCCGCACGATGTTGGCAAGATTCTCGCCCTCGCGGCGCCCCTGCGCCGTGAGGCGCACGATCGGGCCGCCCGCGCGATCGATGCGCTCGATCTGCACGACGCTCGCCGCCGTATCGTTCGTGTCGGTGTTGGTCATCGACTGCACGGCCACGGGGTTTCCCGCGCCGATGCGCACGCATCCGATGCGCACCTCGCACGTCGGACGCCGCTGGAATTTCGTCAGGTCTGTCATGTCGTCTCCGGGTTTCGGGGCCCGCCGGGGCTCCGTACCGCAAAGATAGCCCGAAATCCGCGAAAAAGTTGCAGACCAGGAGAATTTCGGTATATTTACACATGCAACCACCCCGAAATCCGATCCTTATGAAACGCAGATTCATGCTGTTCCTGCTCTCGGCGCTCGGCTTCACGACCGCCTGCGAGAATGAAGACAAGGGCACCGTCTGCATGTACGGCACCCCGCTGATCGACTTTGAACTTCAAGGCACCGTCACCGACCAGAAGGGCAGCCCGATCCCGGGCATCGAGGTCACGACGGACGACCCGGGCAACCGGACCGCAACCGCATCGGACGGCAGCTACCGACTCTCGGGACAGACCATCCCGAACCGCGTCCTGCTCCGCTTCACCGACGTCGACGGAGCGGAAAACGGCGGGGAATTCGCCTCGCAGGAGCTTCCGGTCGAATTTACGGAGGAGGACCGCACGGGCGAGACTTCGGGCAGCTGGAACCGGGGATCGTTCGCCCGTTCGGGCGTCGATGCGTCGCTTCCGGCAAAGACAGAAGAAGAGCAATAGGGAGCCGGTGATACGGATTGCCCGTTTTTTCGTATATTTGCTCTGTGGATAACCTCAAGAGCGATATCAAGTACGTGGCGGGCGTCGGCGAGGCGCGTGCCCGGCTTCTGGACAAGGAGCTGGGCATCCGCACCGTGGGCGATCTGCTCGACCACTTTCCGTTCCGCTACATCGACCGCACGCGCGTCTACCGCATCGCCGAAATCACGGACGAGGCGCCCACGCTCGTGCAGCTGCGCGTCCGCGTGACCGGCACGGCCTACGCCGGGGCGGGGCGCAAGCGCCGCTTCACGGTCTTCGTGCAGGATGCGACGGGGCAGGCCGAGCTCGTGTGGTTCCAGGGCATCAAGTGGATCGAGAAGCGCGTCGAGGTCGGGCGCGAATACCTCGTCTTCGGGCGCCCGTCGTTCTACCGCGGCCAGCTCTCGATGGCCCACCCCGAGCTGGAGACCATGGAGCAGTACCTCTCGCGCCGCGCCGAGAGCGGCATGCAGGGCATCTACCCCTCGACCGAGCGCATCTCGACGATGTTCGGCACGAAGGGCATGTACCAGATCGTCTGCAACGCCTGGGCGCTGGTCCGCGGGCACATACCCGACCCGCTGCCCGAGGAGATACGCACCCGCTACGGACTCATCGCGCGCCACGACGCCTACTACAACATCCACTTCCCGCAGTCGCCCGAGCTGCTGCGGCAGGCGCAGTACCGGCTGAAGTTCGACGAGCTGCTCGGCGTGCAGCTCAACGTGCAGTCGCGCCGCACGGCCCGCCTGGCGAAGGCCGACGGGTTCCGCTTCACGCGCGTCGGCGACGCCTTCAACACCTTCTACAACGAGAAGCTCCCCTTCCCCCTGACCGGGGCGCAGAAGCGCGTGATCCGCGAAATCCGGCAGGACACCGCCACGGGGTACCAGATGAACCGCCTGCTGCAGGGCGACGTCGGCAGCGGCAAGACCCTCGTGGCGCTGATGTCGATGCTGCTGGCCGTCGACAACGGGTTTCAGGCCTGCATGATGGCCCCGACGGAGATCCTCGCCCGCCAGCACTTCGCCACCATCAGCCGCCTGCTCGACGGCATGCCGGTGCGCGTGGCCATCCTGACCGGCGCCTCGAAGGCGCGCGAGCGCCGCGAAGCGCTCGAAGGGATCGCCTCGGGCGAGGTCCACATCCTCATCGGCACCCACGCGCTGATCGAGGAGCGCGTGCGCTTCGCGAACCTCGGCTTCGTGGTCATCGATGAGCAGCACCGCTTCGGCGTCGAGCAGCGCGCCCGCCTCTGGACCAAGAACGAGCAGCCGCCCCACATCCTCGTGATGACCGCCACACCGATCCCCCGCACGCTCGCCATGACCCTCTACGGCGACCTCGACGTCTCGGTCATCGACGAGCTGCCGCCGGGCCGCCGTCCGATCAGGACCTACCACTACACCGACGCCGCACGGCTCAAACTCTTCGGCTTCATGCGGCAGCAGATCGCCCAGGGCCGCCAGGTCTACGTCGTCTACCCGCTCATCAAGGAGTCCGAGGCGATGGACTACAAGGACCTCACGGACGGCTACGAGGCCATCTCGCGCGACTTCCCGCTGCCCGACTACGTCACGGCCATCTGCCACGGCAGGATGAAGCCCGCCGACAAGGAGGAGTCGATGCGCCAGTTCAAGGAGGGTGAGGCGCAGATTCTCGTCGCCACGTCGGTCATCGAGGTGGGCGTCGACGTGCCGAACGCCACGGTCATGGTCATCGAGTCGGCCGAGCGCTTCGGCCTCTCGCAGCTGCACCAGCTGCGCGGCCGCGTAGGGCGCGGCGCGGCCCAGTCCTACTGCATCCTCATGTCCGGCGAGAAGCTCTCGCGCGAGGCCCGTGCGCGCCTCGAGGCGATGTGCGAGACGAACGATGGTTTCCGCCTCGCGGAGCTCGACCTCAAGCTGCGGGGCGCGGGCGACATCAACGGCACGCTGCAGAGCGGCATGGCATTTGATCTGAAAATCGCCAATCCGACGGCCGACGTGCAGGTGCTCACCCTGACGCGCGAGGCCGCCGCGGAGATTCTCGCCGCGGACCCCGCACTCACACAACCCGCACACGCGGGGCTGCGCGAGCTGCGCCGCCGCTATTCGGGCCGCGAAGAGCTCGATTTTTCCCGCATATCGTAATATTTCCGACCAACATCCCGTTAAAAATAAAGACTCCTCACCCATGAAACGACTTTTACTCACCATACTCCTGCTCGCGGCCGGCCTGCCGCTCGCCGCGCAGCTCTACCATCCGGGCGAGAAGCTGCTCTACCGCGTCAGCTACAAGGCCAAGATGTTCCCCAACACCGAAGTCGGGGCCGTCGAGGTGCTCACCTCGGCGGAGCGCACGAACGACCGCGATTTCTACAAGGTCGTCGGCGCCGGGCGCACGCTGCCCACCTACCGCTGGTTCTTCAACATCGAGGACATCTACACGGTGTGGGTCGACACCGTGTCGCTGCGCCCCCAGCGCTTCGAAAGCGACATCCGCGAAGGCGACTACACCTTCCAGAGCCACTACGTCTACGACTGGGAGGACTCGGTAATCTACACGCGCTGGCGCAGCCGCCAGAAGCCCGAGCGGCAAAAGCAGATGGCGCTGACCCCGGAGAGCATGGACCCCATCGCGCTCTTCTTCAACCTGCGGTCGGCCAATGCGGAGGATTTCCGCGTCGGCGAGCCCGCCACGCTGCAAATGGTCCTCCAGGACACAATCCGCCACCTGCGCTACCGCTACCTCGGACGCGAGGAGAAGCGCATCCGCAACATGGGACGCTTCCGGACGCTGAAGTTCGAGTGTCAGCTGGGCACCACCGAGGGGTACTCCTTCACCGACGGCACGGTCTTCACGATCTGGATCTCGGACGACCGCAACAAGATTCCGCTCTACATCGAGTCGCCGGTGCGCATCGGCAGCATCCAGGCCTACATTTCGGGCTACAAGGGGCTCAAATATCCGCTCGAGAGCCTGATAAAATGAAAATTTGATTATCTTTGCGAAAATTCGACAACCTTATGGAAGAGAACAGACAGAGTTACGACCCCTCGGAATTCGAGGACGACGACTACGGCAGGCAGCCCGAAGCGGAGAAGTCCATCCGCGGATACCGCATCGTCATCATCATCCTCTCGGTGATTCTGGTGGCGCTGTCGATCCTCTATTTCAGCATCCACCGCCAGCAGATGCTCGACAACGAGCTGCTGCAGGCCGACCGCGACTCGATCCAGAACGACCTGGGGCGCCTGATGAACGACTACGACAATCTGCGGGTCTCGAACGACTCGATCTCGGCCAGCCTCTCCGTCGAGCGCGAGCGCGCCGACTCGCTCATGACGCGCCTGAAGAAGGAGCGCTCGTGGAACCTCGCCAAGATCAAGCAGTACGAACGCGAGGTGGGCACGCTGCGCACGGCCATGAAGGACTACATCCGGCAGATCGACTCGCTCAATACGCTCAACCAGAAACTCATCAGCGAGAATGTCTCCTACCGCAAGGAGATCTCCTCGGCCAACCTGCGCGCCGAGATGGCCGAAGAGAAGGCCGCCGAACTGGACAACAAGGTCAAGGTCGGCTCGGTGCTCCGCGCCCGCGACATCCGGCTCGAAGCGCTCAACGACCGCGGGAAGTCCGTGTCGCGCATCAAGAACGCCTCGCGCCTGCGCGTGGACTTCGTCCTCTCGGCCAACGAGCTGGCCATGCCCGGCAACAAGGCCATCTACCTGCGCATCATCTCGCCCGACGGCTACGTGCTGACCACCGAGGCGATGCCGTCGTTCGAGTATGAAGGCGAGCGGCTCACCTACTCGGCCATGCGTGAGGTCGACTACCAGAACCAGGACCTCGAGGTGGGCATCTACTTCACCTCGTCGGGCTTCGCGGGGGGCACCTACCGCATGGAGCTCTACACCGAGGGCCGGCTGATCGGTCAGGCGCAGGTCGCCATGCGATAAACCCCGCGGCCCGACAGGGGGCGGCGCAACACGACGCGACAAAGGCGACACGAAGGGACCAACCCAATGGAGGAGGTACGGCGCACGGAAGCGGCGTGATCTCCAGCCCGACCGGGGGCGCGCAACGGGGCGACAACGGGAACAACGCAACCGGGCGGCGCAACGGAGAGGGGAAGCGGAGAGGGGAAGCGGAACCGGCATGCTCCCCGGCCCGGAGGATGCGGCGCAACGGGGCGACAACGGGAACAACGCAACGGGGCGGCGCAACGAAGAGGGGAGGCGGAAACGGCATGCTCTCCGGCCCGGCGGATGCGGCACAACAGGAGCCACACAACGAGGGCGGTGCAACGGGGGCAACCCGACAGGGGCAACCCGACGGAAGCTCCCCATGAAAACGACACAACGGACCGGACGGTTTGCACCGTCCGGTTTTTTTGCGCCGTTTTGCGGTATGGCCCAAAAATTTCACACCGCGCATGCCGCGAATTCGGACGGATTTTTTAATTTTGCATACCGCTACCCGAATACCCGAATCGAATCAAAACGACATACCTGTCCTATGAAAATCGTTTTCAGCATCGAATACCGTACCCGATGGGGCGAGCAGCTGGTGCTGCGCATCGGACGCCGGCGCCTCGAAATGCAGTACGCCGACAACGGAATCTGGCGCGCAACCCTTGCGAAGGCCGATGCGTCGCAGCCGCTGGAGTACCTCTACGAGGTGGAAGCGGAGGGTGTCTGCCGCCGCCGCGAATGGGCGCCGCACACGTTGCAGCTGCCCGAAGGCATGGCTCCGGCGACGCTCCGTATCCGCGACCGCTGGCAGGACATCCCCGCCGACAGACCGTTCCACACGTCGGCCTTCTCGCGGGGTATCTTCTCCCGCGAGGCGGAACGCCTCCACGCGGCCGCAACACGGAAGGGACGGCGCGGCAACATCCTGCTCCGCACGGCCCAGGCGCAGCTGCGCCCCGACGAGGTGCTGGCCATCGCCGGCAGCGGCCGCGAACTGGGCGACTGGAAACAGGTGCTGCCGCTGGACGACACCCGCTTTCCCGAGTGGTCGCTCGCGCTGACCGTCACGCGCCGCTTCGAGTACAAGTACCTGATCGCCGACCGCCGGACCCTCACCCCGATCATCTGGGAGGAGGGGCCCAACCGCACCTGGTCCGATCTGCCGGCCGAGGGCGAGGCCGTCGTCGACGCCACGACCGTCCCGCAGATTCCCGAACGCCGCTGGCGCGGCGCCGGCACGGCCATTCCGGTCTTCTCGCTCCGCTCGGACAAGGACTTCGGCATCGGCGAGTTCCCCGACCTCAAGCTGCTGGTCGACTGGGCCGCGGCCACGGGGCAGCGTATCCTGCAGCTGCTGCCGATCAACGACACGACGATGACCGGTACGTGGGAGGACTCCTATCCCTACAACGCCAACTCGACCTTCGCGCTGCATCCGCAGTTCCTGCGTCTGACGGAGGCGGGCGTCGAGGAGAACGACGAATACCGCCGCCTGCGCGACGAGCTGAACGCCCTGCCCGAGGTGGACTACGAACGGGTCAACCGCACGAAGGACGACCTGCTGCGCAAGGCCTTCGCGCGCCACGGCGCCCGCACGGCCGCACGCCGCGACTACAAGGAGTTCATGGAGGCCAACCGCGAGTGGCTGCTGCCCTACGCCGCCTTCCGCACGCTGCGCGACGACTACGGCACGGCCGACTTCTCGCGCTGGGGCGACTACGCCCGCTTCGACCGCAAGAAGATCGAGGCCTTCTGCCTCGAGCGGCGCAACGACGTGGCCTTCCACTGCTACGTGCAGTACCACCTGCACCTCCAGCTCTCCGAGGCGTGCCGCTACGCCCACAGCCGCGGCATCGTGCTGAAGGGCGACCTGCCGATCGGCATCAGCCGCACGAGCGTCGACGCCTGGCAGTCGCCGCGCCTGTTCCACCTCGATTCGCAGGCCGGAGCGCCGCCCGACGCCTTCTCGGCCTCGGGACAGAACTGGGGACTTCCGACCTACAACTGGGAGCGCATGGCCCAGGACAACTACGCCTGGTGGCGTGCCCGCCTGAAGAAGATGTCGGAGTATTTCGACGCCTACCGCATCGACCACATCCTCGGGTTCTTCCGCATCTGGGAGATTCCCGCCGACGCCGTGCACGGCCTGCTTGGACACTTCAACCCCGCGATGCCCTACTCGGCCGAGGAGCTGCGCAACGTCGGCTTCGAGATGGACGACGACCGCTTCACGGCACCGCACACCGACGACTGGATCCTGGACACGCTCTTCGGCGACCTGGCCGGCGAAGTGCGCACGAAATACCTCCGCAACGGACGGCTCATCCCCGCCTTCGCCACGCAGCGCAAGATCGCCGAGCGTCTGCCGGGCGACGACGACCGCACGAAACGGCTGCGCGAGGGACTCATGGCGCTGCTCGAGGACGTGCTCTTCGTCAAGGACCCGCGCCGCAAGGGGTACTACCACCCGCGTATCGGCGCCCAGACGACCTGCGCCTTCCGGCTGCTCGCCGACTGGCAGCAGGCGGCCTTCAACCGGCTGCACGACGACTTCTTCTACCGCCGTCACGACCGCTTCTGGCAGGAGTCGGCCCTGCGCAAGCTGCCCGTGCTGCTCACGGCCACCGACATGCTCGCCTGCGGCGAGGACCTCGGCATGATCCCCGACTGCGTACCCGAGACGATGCGCATGCTGCAGATTCTCTCGCTCGAAATCCAGCGCATGCCCAAGTCGCCGGCCGAGACCTTTGCCGATCCGGCCCGCTACCCCTACCTCTCGGTCTGCACCACCTCGACGCACGACATGAATCCGCTGCGCGCCTGGTGGGAGGAGGACCGCACCGTCACGGCGCGCTTCTACCGCGAGGTGCTGCACGGCGAGGGTGACGTACCCTGGTTCTGCGAACCGTGGATCTGCCGCCGTATCATCGAGATGCACCTCGCCTCCCCGTCGATGTTCACAATCCTGCCCCTGCAGGACTGGCTCTCGATGGACGGCTCGCTGCGCTTCCGCATGCCCGACAAGGAGCGCATCAACATCCCGGCCATTCCCCGCTACTACTGGCGCTACCGCATGCACCTGACGCTCGAACGGCTGATCGGCGAGGAGGACTTCAACACGACGCTGCGCGACATGATTGCCGTCAGCGGCCGCCGCTGACTTTCCGCTCCGCAACAAAACGGCGGGACGATCCGAATGGCTGTCTCTT
>ENA-OZKX01000455-OZKX01000455.1-human-gut-metagenome-genome-assembly--contig:-NODE-455-length-19559-cov-8.145252_pt1 | contig 19559 bp, 11 predicted proteins | sample MGYA00244831_ERZ653774 | MGnify/ENA primary metagenome ERZ653774 (study PRJEB26926, sample SAMN06165314) | human gut metagenome | biome: ENVO:00009003; feature: ENVO:2100002; material: ENVO:00002003...
CTCGACTAGTCGTCGGCAGCGTCAGATGTGTATAAGAGACAGACCATAACCTGACCGGCCATCTTGTACAGCTCGTCATCGGAGGGAACCGTATCAAGCGCGGCGACCTTCTCCTGATACTGGGTGGAGAAGTCCTCGACGATCTTGTTCATGGACTTACAGGTGATGGAGACCTCGGCGGTCGCGACACCCTTGTCCTCGTCGACCGTCACGTCGCCGATCTCGTAGTCAAAGCCTTCGAGATAGGTCTTGGCATACTCCTTGGGATCGATACCCAGCTGCTCGAACTCGTCGCCCGAAGCCTCCTCCAGACCAGAAAGGAACTCGTCGCCACCGTTCTTGACCTCGTCAAACTGAGTCGTAAGATCCTCGGTGATGAGTTCCTCGACCGAAGGACCCCCACAGCCGGAAAGCACGACCACGCATGCAACCAAGACGGCCATGAGGGGCGCAAGCAGCAGCTTCTTTTTCATGTTGTTCCTCCCAATGAGCGGCACCGCGCTTCCCGGACGCGGCGCACGTTGTAATAAGTAAGCCCATACTATCCACTTATGAACGCCCTCGGCAACGCGAAGGCGCGGTCGGTTCGTTTTAGCGTCCGAACGGTTTGCAAGCCCGCCCAACGCGCAATAAAACGCTTCCCCACGGTGCAATAAAAAAGGTGGCCGGACAACCCGACCACCCTTGCACATCCTTATGTTGCCGCAGTTTACTTGCGGACGACCTTAACGATGGCGTCACCGGCGGCGACAGCGGAGTCGGCCTCGACGGCGAGTTCGACATCGGCAAACTCGGCGGTGTTGGACACGGCCACGACGACGCAGTCCTTGTAGCCGGCAGCGGCGATCTTGGCGCGGTCGATCTTGAGCATGGGCTGGCCAGCCTTTACGACGTCATCGGCCTTGACGAAGCCCTCGAAGCCATCGCCGTTCATGTTGACGGTATCGACGCCAACGTGCACCAGAACCTCGATGCCGCTATCGGACTGCAGGCCCACGGCGTGACCCATGGTGACGGTCACCTTGCCGTCGCAGGGAGCGTAGACCAGGTCGTCCTCGGGCCACACGGCGCAGCCCTTGCCCAGAACCTCGCCACCAAAGACGGGATCGGGCACGTCGGCCATCTTGATGACCTTGCCCTTGACGGGCGAGCACAGCACGTCGGCGCCGGCAGAAGCAGAGATGGAGGACGGAGCAGCGGCAGTCGCGGGCTCAGCCTTCTTCTTGAACATGTCAAACAGACCCATACGTTTTCTCCTCTTGATTAAGCGCAACGTTGTGCGCATGCCTATGGTGATTATAGTGCCAAATGGTTCAAATGCTAAGGTGGGGACTCGAATCGCGAGCCCATCCCAACGCTTTTCCCCGGTGGCACTCATATTGTCGATTAATCCAGGCCCTCGGCACCGTTGGACTTGATGATCTTCTGGTAGGCGTAGAAGCTGTCCTTGCGGCGTCGCTCGTAGGTACCGGTGCCGTCGTCGTACTTATCGACGTGGATAAAGCCGTAGCGCTTGCGCATCTCGCCGGTGCCGGCGGAAACCAGGTCGATGGGGCCCCACCAGGTGTAGGCGATCAGGTCGACGCCGTCGGCAATGGCCTCGCCCATGGCCTTGACGTGGCTCTGCAAGTAGGCGATACGATACGGGTCGTGGATGGAGCCGTCCTCCTCGACCTCATCGTAGGCGCCCATGCCATTCTCGACCACCATCAGCGGAATCTCGTAGCGGGCGTAAATCTCGTTGAGGGCGATGCGCAGACCCAGCGGATCGATCTGCCAGCCCCAGTCGGTGGACTCCAGATAGGGATTCTTGCCGCCAAAGGTCATGTTGCCCTCGGTCATCTCGTGATCCTTGTGGGTGCCCACGGTGCCGGACATGTAGTAGCTAAAGGTGTAGAAATCGACCTTGCCGTCGGCGATATCCTGCAGGTCACCGTCCTCCATCACAAGCTCGACATCGTTCTCGGCCCAGAAGCGCTTGGCATAGAACGGATACTTGCCGCGCACCTGCACGTCGGAGCAGTACCAGTTCATGGTATTCATCTCCTGCTGCGTGGCGAACACGTCGGCCGGATCGCACGTGGCGGCATAGGAGAGGATGAAGCAGTCCATGTTGCCCATCTTAAACTGCGGATAGTGCTCGTGGGCATAGCGCACGACGCGGCCGCTGGCGACAAACTGGTGATGCAGGGCCTGCATACGGGCCTGCGGCGTGGTGTGGACCGCCGAAGCCGGGCCCTCAAAGCCCTGGATCATGCTGGTCCCAAAGAGGTTGCCCATGTCCTGGGTGCCGCAGTTGATCTCGTTGAAGGTGAGCCAGAACTTGACCTTGTCCTGATAGCGGTCGAAGACGGTCTGGCAGTACTTCTCAAAGAAGCCGATGAGCTCGCGGCTCGCCCAGCCGTTGTATTTCTCGACCAGGTGATAAGGCATCTCGTAGTGCGACAGGGTCACGAGCGGCTCGATATTGTGAGCGCGCAGGCAGTCGAAGACGCGGTCGTAAAAGGCGAGGCCGGCCTCGTTGGGCTCGGCGTCGTCGCCGTTGGGGAAGATGCGGCTCCAAGAGATGGACATGCGGAACATGTTGAAGCCCATCTCGGCGAACAGCGCGATGTCCTCCTCGTAGTGATGGTAGAAATCGATGCCGTCATGGTTGGGGTAGAAGCGGTTAGGGTCGATGTCGATCGTAATCTGGCGCGGCTCCTTGTAGCTGCCACCCAAGAAGTGGTCGTCGACCGACGGACCGCGGCCGTCAACGTTCCAAGCGCCCTCAAACTGATTGGCGGCCGTGGCGCCGCCCCAATAGAAACCCTCGGGGAATCCCATAAGTGCCTCCTCGCTCATGCGTGTTGCTGATGAAACGAGTATGCCGCCGAGTCGCTCCAGGCCAGGGCGAAGGCGCCGATTTGGACACTTCTTTTCGCAGACGCGCGCTGCAACAGCGCTGCAGCTGAAACTATTTGACACCGAAGGAGCGAAGACAATCCGCCCCGCGCTTACCGGCGGTATGCCGCGGGGGTGCAGCCATACTTGTCGTGAAACTTACGGTAGAAGAAGCTCATGTTTTCATAGCCCACCGCATGCGCAGCCGCCCCGGCCGTGGCGCCGCCGCGCAGAAGCTCGGCCGCACGTACCAGGCGTCGCTCCTGCACAAGCTGCCTAAAGGTCTTGCCCACATGCCGCTTGAGGAGCGCCGTCGCATAATTAGGGCTCAAGCCAAACTCCGCCGCCATCCCCTCGAGGGAGCATGCAGCGAATTCGCGATCGATATAGCCAAGCATTCCCGTCACCAGGGCAGTGGGCCCCGCTGCGCCGTCCGCCGCGCCGCGCACCAGCTCGCGCTCGTAGCAATCCATGAGCTCGGCCAAAAACAGCTGAAACAGACGCAAGACGATCTCGGGACCGTTGGGGCTCGGGTCGTACAGCTCGCAGAGCATCTCCTGCATGTAGCGCCGAATCCGACGGCTCTCGCCGCAATGAAAACGGACATGGCCCCGATGGTCCGTCTCGCTGTTGAGCGCGTTGAACAAAAACCGCGAGACCGCGCTCTCGCGCGAGAGGCTCGACTCGAGACTCCGGCGCAAAAAAGAGCGTGAAACGGTCATGCTCAGCATGATGTCGTCCTCACCAAGCGCCGCCACGGCATGCGGGCAGAGGGCGTCGAGCAAAAGCACCTCGTTGCGGCCCAGCTCGAGCCTCTCCCCCGCCACCGTCTGCGGGCAGCGTCCGCGATACACATAGCTCAGCTCCACGTAATCATGCACGTGCTCGGGAACTGCATTAAAGCGCGAGTTTTTCCTTATCGTCAGGCCACGCGGCATGCCGGGCTGGGCATAGGCAAACCCTGGCTGGCCAATCTTGCGCACTGGGCATCCGTCGATTTCGACATGCTCGGTCATAATCGACCAATCAAATGCCATGCCGTCTTTATAAGCGATCTCACTGGCGCTCAGTTCGTTGAGCCTACGCTCGAGCTCGTCGATCTCCATGGCTTGCCAATCGTTGATTTGGTCATAGTTCGTCGTGATTCAGATATTAGCAGAACGCGCCGACGCGTCCATAATCTGTGCTATGCAGCAGATCGATCGAGCCAAGGAGGATCCATGACCGCGTACTATCAGCAGGTGCTCGAGGGCACATACGACAACCACGTGCTTCCGTTTTTGTGGATGAAGGGCGAGAGCCATAAGACCATTGCCGAGTATCTGGAAAAGATCGCCGGCGCCGACATCCACGAGGTCTGTCTCGAAAGCCGCCCACACCCCGATTTTTGCGGCGAGGGCTGGTGGCGCGACTTGCGCTTTGTCATTGACGAGTGCAGGCAGCTGGGCCTTAAGCTCTGGATCTTGGACGACGCGCACTTCCCCACGGGCTTTGCCAACGGCGCCGTCAAGGAGGCCGTGCCCGAGCTCCGCAAGATCGTGCTCACGCACCGCACGTTCGACATCGTGGGCCCCACGTCCGCCGCGAGCATCGCGCTCGCCAACATGCTCGACAAAACGGAGCGCTTCTACGGCGTGACATTTATGCAGGACGGCAGCCCCGTCGACGTCGCTTACCGAGTAATCGACGATGCAGACGGCAACCCCAGCCGCCTGGTCTTCGATGCACCTGCGGGCCTCACGCAGGCATGCGTGATGTTCACGAGCGGCAAGACCTCCTACAACGAGGACTACATCAATATGGTCGACCGCGCCTCGGTGGCGCAGCTCATCGATGCTGTCTACGAGCCGCATTTTGAGCATCTGGGCGATGAGTTTGGCAAGACCATCTTGGGCTTTTTCTCCGATGAGCCCGGATTTGCCAACGAGAAGGGCACCACGGGCCCCGATGGCATCTCGGACACGCTCATCGGCAAGGCCACCGCGCCCCTACCCTGGTCGGCCGAGCTTGAGCGTCGCCTGCGCGCGGCACTGGGCGAGCGCTACCTGGCCGAGCTCCCGCACCTGTGGGACCGCGAGCCGGCCGGCGCGCACGTACGCCACGTCTATATGGACATCGCGAGCACCCTCTATAAGGAGTGCTTCTGCGACCAGCTCGGAGACTGGTGCCGCGCGCGCGGCGTGCAGTACATCGGCCACGTTATCGAGGACAAGGACTGCCACGCGCGCCTGGGCGTGGGCGCCGGGCACTACTTCCGCGCCGTGGGCGGTCAGGACATGGCGGGCGTCGACATCGTGATCAACCAGCTGGTACCCGGCATGGACCGCGGCCTTCACAGCTACGGACGCGGCGTGTGGGACCTCGAGTTCTATAACTACGTGCTGCCCAAGCTGGGCTCCTCGGCAGCACACCTCGACCCCAAAAAGCAGGGGCGCTGCATGGCCGAGGTCTTTGGCGCATTTGGATGGCACGAAGGCCTACGCGAGATGAAGTGGATCGCCGATCATTTTTTGGTGCGCGGCGTCAATTGGTTTGTGCCGCATGCCTTTAGCATGGCCGCCTTCCCCGACTGGGACTGCCCGCCGCATTTCTATGCGCATGGCCAAAACCCCCAGTTTGCACACTTTGGGCAGCTTATGAGCTACATGAACCGTACGGCGAGCCTGCTGAGCGGCGGGCGCGCAACGACCCCGGTGGCGCTTCTCTACCATGCGGACGCCGAGTGGGCAGGCGAGGCGAACTTTATGCAGCATGCCGCCTCCGAGCTTATGCGCGCGCAGGTCGACTTTGACATCGTGCCGGCAGAGGCATTTGAGGACGCAGGGCGCTATGCCGTTGAAATTGCCGCAGACGGTAGCGGCTTTAGCGTGAACGGCCAGGCATACCGCTGCCTGGTGATGCCCGGAGCCGAGTTTGTCGGCGAAGCCGTGCTCGACTTTGCCGCGCGTGCCGCAGCCGCAGGTGTTGCCGTGTACGCGCTGGATGAGTTGCCGAACAAGCGCTACGACGGTGACACTGCAGGTCGCGAGGGCTTTGCCTCCCTGGATGCAGCCGCGGTCGCCGGCATCAAGCTCCTGGCGACCACCGAGCTCGCAGACACACTTGCCAACACCGGCATGCAGACCGTGGTTTGCGCCGAGCCCCAGCCCTGGCTGCGCGCACTGCGCTACGAGCGGGCGGGCGAGACCTATCTGATGCTCGTCAACGAGCATCCCAAGCAGGGTATCTCCACTCAGATTGCGCTTGCCGACGGCACACCCGTTGCAGGCGCGCGCCTCGATCTGCTCAACGGCACCGAGCCCGCCGCCTTTGACGGCACGCTCGAGCTGGCTCCCTACGAGAGCTGCATCGTGGTCCTTGGGGCTACAGGTTCCGTTGCTGTGGCAACCGCCGAAGACGAAGCCACATGCGTCGACGGGCCCTGGGCGGTTGCCTTCTCTGCCCCTGGCACCGATGCCTTTGGCGAGTCTGTTGAGCTTGCAGACCTGCACGACCTTTCCTCGGCCGAGTTCCCCGGCAAGGCCGGCACATTCCGCTACCAGGCTTCCTTTGTCCTGGGCGAAGCGGCCACCCGCACCGTCATCGACCTTGGCGAGGTCTTTGAGACCGCAACCGTCACCCTCGACGGCAAATCCCTCGGCACGCGCATCTGTCCGCCTTACTGCTTTGAGGCCGGCGCGCTTTTGGCCGGCGAGCACGCGCTTGCGATCGATATCATCAACACCCTCGACCATGCCGTCCCCGACGTGTTCGGCATGACCGAGCCCTCCGAGCCCAGCGGTCTCTTGGGGCCCGTACGCGTGCTCGGATAGCAGCCCGAGCGCAAGCAACTCGGGCAGGGCACGCCCTATGTTGAGCCCGCGCAGCGTCGAGCGGTCCGTCGTTCATAGACCGGCGGACCAAAACTCCCAGCCAAGCCGAACGTTTTATTTATCGCTATGATTGGTTTATCGCGACGCAAACGCATAGGAGCCATATGGATATCAGGCGGAAGATCACGCAGGGCAAAAGCCTCACCCCCACCGAGCAACAACTTGGGCGAACGGCCCTCGCCATGGGCGAGGATGTGCGCGGGCTTTCCATTAAGGAATTTGCCGCGCGCGCCAACGTTTCGGTCGCGAGCGTTCACCGCTTTTGCAAAAAGCTCGGCCTCGAGGGCTTCAAAGACCTCAAGGTCGAGCTCATCCGCCAGGCGACCGAGGCGGGCAACCGGCGCGACGTGGACATCAACTTTCCCTTCGATGCCACCTCCACCCCTGCGCAGGTGATGGAGCGCATGGAGGGGCTCTACCAGACCACCTTGGCCGAAACGCAGGAGCTGCTCGACCCTGCACAGCTCGACCACGCCGCCAAGCTCGTCATGCGCGCCGGCACCGTGGACATCTACACGGGCTCGCATAACCTGTATCCAGCGGGAATGTTCCGCGATCGCCTGCTTTCCGCCGGCAAAAGCGCGACGTGCCACGACAGCGTCGAGGCGCAGGTGCGCACGGCACTCGCCTCGGGTCCCGACCATGTGGCAATCATCATCTCCTACAGCGGCCTTGCCCCCAACCTCAAGGAGATCTTGCCGATCCTTAGCAGTCGACATGTCCCGGTCATCGTCATCGGCACGCCGCACTGTGCCCGCATTCACCCCGGCTTTGCCGCCTATCTCACGGTAAGCGACCACGAGAGCATAACGCACCGCATCACGCAGTTCGCCAGCCATATCGCCGTGCAATACGTACTCGATTCGCTCTATAGCAGCTACTTTGCCAAAGATTACGCCCGCTGCTCCGAGTTCCTAGAGCGCTCGTTCCCCTACACCCGCCTGCCCGGACTCAAGTAGCGACGAGCGTGGATTTTCGGACACTAGCCTAACGAGCGTGGATAATCTCCCATTTTGAGCCCGCACACAGGCCAAAACCGGGAGATTATCCACGCTCATTTTGGGTCCCCCGGGAACGCATGAGGAGGGCGGATAGACAGCCGTTATTTGCGAGGCGTCAGCGACGTAAAGAGTCCGTGTTGGTTGCAGTAAAGATATATCCTGCCGCGCCCGGTAATATGGAAGCGCGGCTGCACCGATTGCTCTGGATAGAGCTTCTTAAAGCAGATGCCGTCCATAGTCGCATATGCCACAAAGCTAATGTAGTGATCCTTGGTCATGGGATGATCGAGCGTGACGTACCAATCGTCCTCGATGCGCTCGATGGAAAAGGCGTGGTCCGCGTCCGGCTCTTCGGCCTCCTGGGGAAACATCGTGGAGCCACAGCAGCTAAAGCTGCCTTCTCCGAGCGCGTGCACAACGTTTCCGCAGATAGGGCAAACGTAAAAGACGCCTTTGAGCATATTGCCTGCACGGTTGGCGTTGGCCCGAATGTCACCAGCCAAAAGCTCGGCCACGCTTATGCCGAGTCTCTGGGCCAAAGGCTCAACGAGGGAAATGTCGGGAAGGCCGCGGCCGGATTCCCACTTGCTGACGGCTTTATCGGTCACGCCAAGGCTTTCCGCCAGGGCGCGCTGGGTGAGGCCGCGCTCTTCGCGCAGCTGCTTGATGGCATGCGCTGCCAAAAAAGTATGGGAGGCATTGGTTTGCCGTGTCTGGTTCATGGGCTGTCCAATCAAATTGAAGAAATGGAGTGAACCGGTTCGACAGTCAGTATCCATTTGAAGGCCAGGCTCGACAACCTACGCTGCGTAGACATGCGCCAATCGAACGAGCGCGGATTTTTGGACACTCATCCTGAGTAGTCATTTAAGAACGTCCCCAACTACCACATCAGGAGTGTCCCCAGGTGCCGGCAAAAAAGGAACGTCCCCAAGTGCCGCCCCTTGCCAGCAACGGGAGTGCCGATGTCTTGGCAACGACAGCGAGCGGGTCGCATTTGAGACAAGGTGACGTGAAACGAAAGGGCGCTGACCTTCTGGTCGCGCCCTTGAAGTTGAACGTCAGATTGTCCAAATGCGGCCCGCGCAGCGTCGAGCAGTTACGGCGTTTGGTAAAACGCCGTAACTAACGAGCTCCGTACTGCTCGTAGTAGGCGTCGATAGCGGCCTTGAGCTCGTCATCGATGACGACTTTGCCGTCGATCTCGTGGTTGTAGAGGGTCTCGACGACCTCGGCCATGGAGACGATGCTCGCGACGGGGAAACCGTACTTGGCCTCGATCTCCTTCTGCGCGGTGGTCACGCCACCCTTGCCGACCTCCATGCGGTTGAGGGACACGATGAGACCCTTGATTTCGACATCGGCAGCAGCCTTGACCTTGGGATAGGTCTCGTCGATGGACTTACCGCTGGTGGTGACGTCCTCGACCATGATCACACGGTCGCCGTCCTGGGGCTCGTAGCCCAGCAGGTTGCCCTTGTCGGCACCGTGGTCCTTGGCCTCCTTGCGGTCGCAGCAGTACTTGACCTCCTTGCCGTACAGCTCGTGGTAGGCAATCGCGGTCACGACAGCCAGCGGAATGCCCTTGTAGGCAGGCCCGAACAGCACGTCAAAGTCGTCGCCAAAGTTATCGTGAATGGCCTGGGCGTAGTACTCGCCCAGCTTCTTGAGCTGATAGCCCGTCACGTAAGCGCCGGCGTTCATAAAGAACGGGGACTGACGGCCGCTCTTGAGCGTAAAGCTGCCGAACTTAAGAACGTCGGACTCGACCATAAACTTGATGAACTCTTGCTTGTAAGCCTCCATGCGGGCTCCTCTCGTAATCGCGTACGTGTTTCACAGTTTAGCGCAGGCAGGACGTCGATGCGGGCGCGCTTTGAAGCCATGGCGCTCTGTAAGGGCTTTGTCAGGGGCGATGATTTTCCGAACAATGGGGTTGACACGGCAAACCCCCTCGTCAAAAATACCGGCGGATTGAAACGGGTACGAGATACCCAAAGCGCGCTGCGCCCGGCCTTAAGGAGGTGTGCCATGGAAGGCAGTCATAGTCGAAAAACCTGCATGTCGCCCTCGGCACGCCGCGAGGACTCCGCGCACGCATAAGCGCCAACAGTCGATCACCAAAACCACCACAAAGGTGCCTGTCCCCTTTGTGGTGATTCGCGAGCATGACGTGAGCGACATCTAGGTTTTTTGCAATTCAATACGACACGTACGCTAACTCCCTTTAACAAGGAGGACCCTATGCTGATGCTCAAAACCGCCACGGTACTCGAAGCCATCTCCAAGCGCCGCCGCACGGCGCGCCCCGCCGCTCATACCGGCATGTCCAAGAACACCATATTCGCCGCCACCCATAGCGCCGAGGATGCCCTCGTGCTGCTCGACGCCACAGCCGACGGCCTCACCGCCGAGCACGCCGCCGAGCGCCTGAGCGCCGTCGGCCCCAACACCATCGAAGCGCCGACCAAGACGCTCGCCCGCCGCATCGCCGACGCGTTCGTCGATCCCTTCGCCGGCATCCTCGCCGCCCTCGCACTGGTCTCGCTCTACATCGACGTGCTCGCCGTGCCCGAGCTGCAGCGTGACCCCTCCACGGTCATCGTCATCGGTATCATGCTGCTGGTATCGGGCGGCATGAAGTTTATCCAGGAAGCCCGCAGCGGCAATGCGGCCGAGGCCCTCAAGGACCTGGTCTCCAACACCTGCACCGCCCTGCGCGACGGCGAGCGCATCGAGATACCCTTCGATGAGCTCGTCCCCGGCGACGTGATCCGCCTCTCCGCCGGCGACATGGTGCCGGCAGATGCCCGCATCATCACCGCGCGCGACCTGTTTGTGATCGAGTCCGCACTCACCGGCGAGAGCGAGGCCGTCGAGAAGACCGCTGCCGCCGCGGGTGCCGACAGTTCCGCGCTACCACTCTCTGCCTGCAAGAACATCGTCTTTACCGGCACCTCCGTGCAAAACGGCACCGCCATGGCGCTTGTCGTTGCCACCGGCTCGGACACCTACCTGGGCGGCATCGCCAAGATGCTCAACGGACGCGGCGAGAAGAGCGCGTTTGACCGCGGCGTCTCGAGCGTCTCCATGCTGCTCGTGCGCCTCATGCTCGTTATGGCGCCGGCGGTCTTTGCCATCAACGCCGCCACCAAGGGCAACGTCATCGACGCGCTGCTGTTCGCCACGAGCGTGGCCGTGGGCATCACGCCGCAGATGCTTCCCGTCATCGTGACCACGAGCCTGTCGCAGGGCGCCAAGGACCTCGCCCGCCGCCAGGTTATCGTCAAGGAGCTGCCGGCGATCCAAAACCTCGGCGCGATGGACGTCCTGTGCTGCGACAAGACCGGCACCCTCACCGAAGACCGCATCGTGCTCGAGCGCTACCTCAACACCGACGGCAACGAGGATGCGCGCGTGCTGCGCCATGCGTTTTTGAACAGCTTCTTCCAGACCGGCCTCAAAAACCTCATCGACCTGGCCGTGATCGACCGCGCCGACATGACCCCTTCGGCCGTCGCGCCCGATTCCATGCTGGGCCAGAGCCTGCGCGACCGCTATACCAAGGTCGACGAGGTGCCCTTCGATTTCTCGCGCCGTCGCCTGAGCGTAGTTGTCGCCGACGCCCAGGGCAAAACCCAGATGGTCACCAAGGGAGCTGCCGAGGAAATGCTCGAGATCTGCTCCTTTGTCGAGGTCGATGGCGCCGCCCAGCCGCTTACCGAAGATAAGCTCGCCCAGATTCGCAAGCAGGTCGCCGGGCTCAATGCCGAGGGCCTGCGCGTGATTGCCGTGGCACAGAAAACCAATCCGCGCTGCGTGGACGAGTTTGGCATCGCCGACGAATGCGACATGGTGTTGATGGGCTTTTTGGCCTTCCTCGATCCGCCCAAGGCGAGTGCCGCGGGCGCCGTCGCCACGCTCGAGGCCAAGGGTGTGGCGGTCAAGGTCCTGACCGGCGACAACGACCGCGTTGCCGCCACCGTCTGCGAACAGATCGGTATCGACGCGAGCAACGTCTTGCTCGGCTCCGAGATCGATGCGCTCGATGACGCCGAACTTGCCGAGCGCGCCGAGAACACCCACCTCTTCGCCAAGCTCTCGCCGCTGCAGAAGGCGCGTCTGGTGCGTGTCATGCGCGAGCTGCTCGGCCACACCGTGGGCTTTATGGGCGATGGCATCAACGACGCCGCCGCCATGCGTGCGAGCGACTGCGGGATCTCGGTCGATTCGGCCGTCGACATCGCCAAGGAATCCGCCGACGTCATCTTGCTCCAGAAAGACCTGGGCGTGCTCGAGCGCGGCATCATCGAAGGCCGCCGCACCTACGGCAACCTGCTCAAGTACCTCAAGACCACGGTGAGCTCCAACTTTGGCAACGTGCTATCCGTGACCGTCGCGAGCCTGTTCTTGCCGTTCTTGCCCATGAGCGCTCTGCAGCTGGTGCTGCTGTCGCTGGTCTACGAGATCGTGTGCATCGCGCTGCCGTGGGACACCGTCGACGACGCCTGGACTGCCCGTCCGCGTGCTTGGGACGCCGCGTCCATCAAGGGCTTTATGCTCGAGCTGGGCCCCGTGAGCTCACTGTTTGATATCGCGACTTTCGCCGCGCTCTTCTTTGTGGTGTGCCCCGCCGCCGTGGGCGCAAGCTGGGCAGAGCTTGCCGCTATAGGCGACGTCGCAGGCATGGCGGCCTTTACGGCGCTCTTCCAGAGCGGTTGGTTTGTCGAGTCCATGTGGTCGCAGACGCTCGTGGTCCACATGCTGCGCTCCCCGCGCCTGCCACGCCCGCGCGACCACGCCGCGCCCGCGCTGTGCCTCCTCACCGTGCTAGGCCTGGCGCTCGTCACCTGGCTGCCGGCAAGCCCCATCGCCGATGCGCTGGGTCTCATGCCGCTGCCGCCAATCTTCTTCGCGCTGCTCATCGGCATTGTCGCCGCCTACATCGCGCTCACCCAACTGGCCAAGCGCCGCTACATCGCCCGCCACGGCGAGCTGCTGTAGCTCCACTGGCGCCACCGTCAAGGATGCTTGGGGTGCCGCGCCGACACGCTTTACCAAGCCGGCGACCGAAAACCACCATTAAAGGTGACGGTTAGCACGGCGCTGCATCCCCAACGTCTCAATCTGTAACACTTAGCCGGCAAAATCGCCTCTACCTGTTACAGATTGAGACAAATGCAGCGGTCGCGCCGAAATATCTCAATCTGTAACATCTGGGCTCGGTTTTGCTGAGCAACTGTTACAGATCGAGACAAACCGGCGGGATTGGGCTGCCTGCCTCCAAACCGCCACAAAGGTGTCTGTCCCCTTTGTGGCGGTTTTGGCGTTTGCCCGGTTGCTAGTCTTGGGGCGTCCAGGACCAGAAGTAGTTGATGAGCGCCACGCGTGACGTCACTTCAACCTTTTTGTTAATCGAGGCGATATGGCGGTAGAGCGTGGAGCGCGAAAGGAAGAGCGACGCCGCCACATCCTGCACGCTGTCGTCCGATGCAACCAGGGCCTCCAGGACATCGCGCTCGCGCTTGGTAAGGCCAAAGGCGGCGACAAAGCCCTCAAGACGCTCGTTAAACGACAGCTCCGGAGCCTCCGGCGGCACCGTATCGGCCCGTTCGGGCGCATGGATCTCGCCAAGGTCATCGACGGCAAACGCCAACCCCCCCCCGCGCGATGCCGAACCGTCGGCGCCTTGCCCAAACTGTCCCAGCAGCGAAATCGCAATGCCCACAAACAGCACAAGCACCACGGCAACTGCCGTCAGCACGTTTTGGCTCGAGATAATCGCCACCGCCGGCGCCGTCACCAGCAGCGTGCAGATATTGTTGATGACGCGACCCATGCATGGCCACAGATACGCCCAGCGGGCATACATCGAAACGGCAGCGAACTTCGCGGTAAAGAACACCACGAAAAAGCCCGAGCCCAGGTAGAAAATCATCGTGGCGGCAAGTACATTACCGCCATTAGCATCGGTGATAAGCAGAAAGAACGAGAGTGTGGACAGCATGGCGGCACACGTCATGATGATGTTCATGTACGAGCGTCCGTGCAGGTCATACAAGACGCCGGCGGCAAGGACGCTCAAGATGAGCAACAGGCGCGGCCAGTCACCCAAGTCGATAGCGCCGGCGGCATGCGAGGTCGTAAGCCCCGCATTGAGAGCGGCGAATACGCCCGTGAGGCAGGCGGTCGCCACCGTCAGACGCACCACGGCGGCATGAAAAGCCGCCTTTGCCTCGGGGGCTTCCTGCCACTTGGCGCCATATTCCGACGCATCGACCGATAGCTCGGCAATCTCAGCCTCAAACTCGGGCGCAGCCTCGTCGCGCAGCTTGGCTCGCCGGGCGGCATGGAGCAGCCCTACCTGCGCAATCGCGCAGGCAATCAGCACAAATTGTTGCGGAATTCCCGCGGGCATTACCATATGGTTGAGCACCTGAACCAGAATGCCGGCAGCATAGGAAAGCGCCGCGGCACGCGCCAGGCAAGGGGTCCGCGCAAAACGACGCGCAAAGTTGGCATGGGCGGTCGATCCGCAGTAGCCCAGAGCGCAACAGGCAACCAAGCCCCCGGCAATCACCACTTGGAACTGCACCGCCATAATCATCAGCAGCAATACCGACACCAACAGCACGCCTGTGATGTCACTCGTCGCAGCAATCGCCTGAGGGCGACGATAGTACAGAAGAGGGCGCACGAAAAAGCCGATCACGCTCGCACCAATGACGATGCTCTCGTAAATGACAACCTCATTCGACGGTACAAACTCGGCGACGCGCACATCAAAGAGGTACTCGACAGCCAAAAACGTAAAAACGAAAAGCGCCAGGCACAGAATCTCCCGTATGCCCCGGCGCAGGTATGCGGTTGTGTCTCCCAGGTCCCTCATGGTAACCCCCAGCCGGTTAGATGTCCGGAAAACCATTTTAATGGAGAACGGGTCCTGATACACACGCAATGCCCGAAGTGCTTCCAATCCGGCCCAAACCGCCCTCAACAAAAGTGCCCCCGATGACTAGTCGGGAAAATGGGCCATGTGTCCCACTTGGGGAGACTCGTTGAGCCGTCTGGGTATCGTGAGAGCTCGCGCACTCCCCCATCATCAAAAGTGACACACGCTACCAGTTGATGGGAGGCAGCCATGGGCTTCTTTGACAAGATGTTCGAGAAGAAAGAGTGCGCGATTTGCGGTACCGAGCTGGGACTTCTAGGTAAGACAAAAATCAATGAAGGCTACCTGTGCAAAGAGTGCGCCGGCAAGCTCTCCCCCTACTTTCACGGCTATCGCTCCAGCACCGCGGACGATATCCGTGAGCAACTCGCCTACCGCGAGGCCAACGCCGAGCGCCTGTCTTCGTTCAACCCCACGCGCACGCTTTCTGCCGGGCGCACCAATATTATGCTCGATGAGGACGCGGGCCTGCTGATCATCACTTCGCAGAGCCGCTGGCGCGACGCCAATCCCGACATCATCGAGTTCTCGCAGGTACTCGGCTGCGATATGGATATCGACGAGCAGCGCACCGAGATCTATCGCGAGACCAAGGACGGCGAGCGCGAGAGCTACAACCCGCCGCGCTACGACCTGGATTACGACTTTAATCTGACCATCCACGTCAACACGCCGTACTTTACCGAGATCAACCTGCGCGTGAACGACTCCACCATCGATCAGCGCGGCTCCATCGAATATCGCGAGGCCAAGCGCCAGGCAACCGAAGTCCGCGATGCGCTGGTGCAGCTGCGCCAGGAGACGCGGGACAGCGTCGTGGCCGCCAAGGCCCCCAAGACCGCGGTGACCTGCCCCTTCTGCGGAGCCACCACCATTCCCGATGCCAGCGGGCGCTGCGAATACTGCGGCGGCGCCATCGGCGCATAGCCCCCGGCACGGAAAGGACCGATCATGGCCTTCGAGAGCGTTAACTATCAGTGCCCTGCCTGCGGTGGCCCCTTGCATTTTGCAAGCGCCGAGCAAAAGCTCGTCTGCGACTACTGTGACTCGCGCTTTGAAGTCGAAGAAGTCGAGGCCCTCTATCGCGAGCGCCAGGACAAGGCAGACGCCAAAGCCGATGCCGCAGCCGCAACGCCAAAGCCCGTCGCCGACGACGCGGTGCAGGAGCTCGCCCAAAACGCCGGCTACATCTGCTCGTCGTGCGGCGCCGAGCTCGTGTCCGACGGCACCGTCGCTGTCACCACCTGCCCGTACTGCGGCAACTCCGCCGTAGCGCCCGGTCAGCTTTCGGGCGACTTCTCGCCCGACCTGGTGATTCCATTTAAGCTCGGGCGCGATGACGTCACGGCCGCACTCAAGGAACACTACAAGGGCAAGATCTTGCTGCCCAAGAGCTTTGTCACCGGCAGCCACATCGACGAGGTCCAAGGTGTCTACGTGCCGTTTTGGCTCTACGGTGCCCGCGTTGACGGCGAAGTGTACTTTGACGCGACCAACGAGACCGTGACCGAGGAATCCGACCGCACCGTCACGACCACCGACCACTACGATGCCTATCGCAAGGGCAATATCTCGTTTAAGCGCGTGCCCGTCGACGGATCGTCCAAGATGCCCGACGGCCACATGGACGCCATCGAGCCGTTTGACTACGACGCGCTGCGTCCGTTCTCGGTCGCATATATGCCCGGCTACATCGCCAACCGTTACGACGAGGACTGCGAGACCTGCAAGGCGCGCGCCGAGCGTCGTATGGAAGAAAGCACGATCTCGGCCCTGCGCGAGACCGTCGTCGACGAATACGACGATGCCACGGTCGAAAGCAAGCAGCTCGACTACACCTGGGAAGACAGCGACTACGCCCTGTTCCCCGTCTGGATGCTCTCCACCTCGTGGAACGGCAAGAGCTACCTGTTTGCCATGAACGGCCAGACCGGCCGCTTGGTCGGCGAGCTTCCTTGCTCCAAGCCCAAGCTCGCTATCGCCTCGGTGCTGTTCTTTGTGATCGGATTTGTCCTCTCCCAGATCCTCTTCATGGGTGAGAACGCCTTCGATCCGGATTTCCTCACCTTTGATATCGAGGGCATCCTCATCAACATCGTCGCGCCGCTGATCATCGTAGTCATCGCAGACGTGCTGCTGGTGGGCCAGCTCAAGACGGCCAACGAGGCCACCCACGCCGATTGCTACTGTGGCGAGCTCGACCTGACCGAGAAGCACGACACCTTCAGCCACACCGAGACCACCGTTGTCATGAAGGACGACAAGGACGATTAACCATCCTGACCAATACCACCCGGCCTTTGAAGAGAAAGGAAGATCACCATGGGACTCTTGAAAGCTGGATTGGGTGCTGCCGGCGGCGTCATGGCCGACCAGTGGAAGGAATTTATCTACTGCGAATCGATGCCCGCTGACGTCTTGGCCTGCAAGGGCAGCAAGCGCACCGGCGGCCGCAGCTCCAACACGCGCGGCGAGGACAACGTCATCTCCAACGGCTCGGTCATCGCCGTCAACGACGGCCAGGGCATGCTCGTGGTGCAAAACGGCAAGATCATCGAAGTCGCGCTGGAGCCCGGTGAGTTCGTCTTTGACACCGGCAGCGAGCCGAGCGTCTTTAGCGGCAACCTGGGCGATTCCATCAAGGAGACCTTCGCCAATATCGGCAGCCGCTTTACCTTTGGCGGCGACGCGGGCAAGGACCAGCGTGTCTACTTCATCAACACCAAGGAGATCATCGGCAACAAGTACGGCACCGCCTCGCCCGTGCCCTTCCGCGTGGTCGATAACAACATTGGCCTGGACGTCGACATCTCCGTGCGCTGCAACGGCGAGTATTCGTACCGCATCACCAACCCGCTGCCGTTCTACACCAACGTATGCGGCAACGTGACCGATAGCTACACGCGCGACAAGATCGACAGCCAGCTTAAGTCCGAGCTGCTCACCGCCCTGCAGCCCGCCTTTGCCAAGATCTCGGAGATGGGCATCCGCTACAGCGCCATCCCCGGCCACACCACCGAGCTCGCCCGCGCGCTCAACGAGGTCCTCTCTGCCGACTGGCGTGACCTGCGCGGCGTTGAGATCGTAAGCTTTGGCGTCAACTCCATCGCCGCCTCACAAGAAGACGAGCAGATGATCAAGGACCTGCAGAAAGCCGCGGTCATGCGCGATCCCACCATGGCGGCAGCCAACATCGCCAGCGCCCAGAGCGATGCGATGCGCGCGGCAGCCGCCAACCCCAACGGCGCGATGGCAGGCTTTATGGGCATGGGCATGGCAGGTGGCATGGGCGGCATGAACGCCAGCCAGCTGTTCGCCGCCGGCCAGGCACAGCAGCAGGCCGCCCCGCAGCCGGCTCCGGCTCCCGCCGCCGCACCTGCGGCCGGCACGTGGACTTGCAGCTGCGGCGCCACCAACACCGGCAAGTTCTGCTCCGAGTGCGGCAGTCCCGCACCCGCCCCGGCACCGGCAAAGTGGTTCTGCCCCAACTGCGGCAGCGAAAACGGCGGCAAGTTCTGCAGCAACTGCGGAACGCCCCGGCCCTAGCCCCTCTATCTGGTAATTGGCGGGGGATCCGCCACCCCCGCATTTGCTTCTATGGGTTTCGTTCGATGAAGGAGGACACCATGAAGACAACGTTCAAAAAGCCCGTACTCGCATTTCTGACATGCGTCCTGGCGCTCGCCTTTGCCCTGACGGGCTGCAGCGGCGGCGGCAAGGACCCCAAGGCCAACTTCGTCGGCAGCTGGCAGTACTCGGGTGGAACCTTGGATGGCGAAGAGCTCACCGATGAGTACATGGATATGCTCAAGGAGTGGGGCCTCAACTGCGTCCTGATCCTCGACGAGGACGGTACAGGCGTCCTCGATATGTTCCTTGAGGTCGCCGACCTGAAATGGGAAGCCAAGGACGCCACCACCGTAACGATCACCGCCGAAGATGAGTCGCACGACCTGAAGCTCAAGGACGACAAGCTCGTCCTTGAGGTGGAAGGCGACAAGCTTATCTTCACCAAGTCCGACAAGGATCTGTCCGGCACGGTGAAGAAGGATCGCGAGGCGGCCGAGAAGGAAGAAGAGGTCGATGAGGCCGTCGAAGACGACGACGTCCAGAGTGTCGAAATCTCCCCCGCCGTCACCGTCGCCGATGACGATCTGTGCACCATCACCATCACCGAGAAATTCAAGGACGACTGGGGCGACATCGGCTTTGTCGTCAACATCACCAACAAGAGCGACAAGGACCTGACCTTCTACGCTCCTTCCGGCAAGACCAACGTCAACGGCACCATGAAGGAAGCCTGGTTCTCGGCTCACCTGATGCCCGGCACCAACGCCACCGAGGAATTCACGTTCTCGAACGGCACACTCGATAGCCTTGACGACCTCGTCAATACGACCATCGGCATCGACGCCTACCTGACCGATTCCTACGAGGACGTCGCCTCTTACAGCGCAACCATCGCGTAGCGGCAGACATCGACGGCCGCGGATTGGCGGATACATCCGCGCACATGTCAGGCGGGGCCGCAGGAGTTGATCCTGCGGCCCCGTCGTTTTTGTGCCGATGCGTAACGAACGCTAGCGCTCCATATTGGGAACGATGCTGCCCTCCGTTACTGCGCGCACGGCCAAGCGCATGATGTTGTCGTAGCCGGTCTTGTTGAGGATCTCCGAGATGCGACGCTTGATGGTGCCCTCACTCATAAACAGCTCGGCCGCGATCTCGCGACGGCTCTTGCCCTCGCAGGCAAGGCGCAAAATCGATAGCTCAACATCGTCGAGTGCCGCCGTACCCGAAAAAATACTCTCGGGCGGCTTGGGAAACGTGCAATAGCCCGCCAGCGTGGAG
>ENA-OZKX01000462-OZKX01000462.1-human-gut-metagenome-genome-assembly--contig:-NODE-462-length-19435-cov-7.435965_pt1 | contig 19435 bp, 10 predicted proteins | sample MGYA00244831_ERZ653774 | MGnify/ENA primary metagenome ERZ653774 (study PRJEB26926, sample SAMN06165314) | human gut metagenome | biome: ENVO:00009003; feature: ENVO:2100002; material: ENVO:00002003...
CGAGATTTCTGCCTGTCTCGTGGGCTCGGAGATGTGTATAAGAGACAGCCCCTAAAGTATCGGCTGCCTTTTGAAAACAATATACCGAACTTTGATAATTATCAAGAGCATCTTTGTGTAGCTTTCTATCTGCATTCAAAATACCGATATACTCATATGCCAAGCCTTGTAGCTTATACTCTTCCGTTTTCTCCAATTTAGCCAAAGCATTCAAATAGGCTTGCATAGCCAGCGTATCATTCCCCTGCAAATCCATCACTTTGCCATAATAAAACAATGCCTTCCCCGCTTTCACGTTATCACCCCCATTCTTATAATAATCTACCGCCAACTTTATCAACGAATCCGACTGCATGCTATCCAGATAGTTCTTATCACGGGCTTGTGTCAACAGCAGCACATAGTCTGCCCGCTGCTTTCCACGAAGCTTCTCCGGATGAGGAATTTGCTCCAACAGCAGTAATGCACTGTCAGGATATACATCCATATACCTCTCTACCTTATCAAAAACATTGGATACGTTCTTCTCTACGCAAGAACCTAACAGTACACAAACGGACAAAAGCCCAAGATATAACAGTTTTTTCATATGAACATGTTCTTTACCAGATTATCATTGCGTATACACAGAATCCTTTTGGAGATAAATATTCACACCAGCCAACGGCAATCCTTTTTCCCCATCAGTCACAATGCCATTTGTCTGCGCATTAGAAACAACTGCACAGCAGAATGTTATGAACAGTACTATACATCGCTTCATAATCCATGTATATATAATTAAACTTTGGATGAGAATAAGCTTTTTTACGGCCTCTCCCTTCAAAGATACAAAAAACCGCTTCAACAATGTACAAAAACAAGATAAATGTGACAAACAAAACAAATAGCTCAGAGCTTGTTTCCCCTTACATAGGCTTCCTTTCCATTTTCTGTACGGAGTTATCAGCGCCTATCGGCCGTGATGCGCTCTGCCAACGGCCGTCAACCACTCGACTAACGACCGTCAACAAGGTGCTTCATAACCGTTGAACACCTATTATACTCATAGTTTCCCCATACTGTGCACCTATCTTATTCCTATTATGAGCCCAGCTGCAGTCTATCGGTAAACGGTCTTTTACGAAGTTAATACCGTGTTTACACGAAACGCATATCGTGTAAACAAGATATTTGCAAAATGCTGTACATTCTATTAATACACTAACAAACAAGATATTAACTTACTTTTCGGCGTATTTCCGCTGTGGAAGCAAAAGTTGCTTCCACCTTTTTGAGTTGCTTCCACAGCACTTGTAATGCCGATGAATAAAGGGATGCAGGAAGTAGGTGGAAGTGTGGAAGCAGAAATGATAAAACTAAGCAGAGATAATTTTCCCTTAAAAGCAATAAAACTCCAGAATCTGCTGGAGCAAAGCATCCTGCTTTCCCGGACCTTTTTCCAACTCCACACTTTTCAGGTTATAGAGTTGTGCCAGCAAAGCTGACGACTGCTTCTCGCAAAGACGGGAATCATGTACCTGCTCCATCCAGCAGACGGTCTCTCCCCAAACATCTACCGAAAGATGTGACAAGACTTCTGTCGGGGCTCCCCCCTTCTCCACCTTACGGAAGATTTCGACCAAAGCACACAACAAGCTGGACATTATCTGTTTACAACGGGAATGGGAACGGGATTCCCGGTTTCTGAAACGTAGCAGGAAATAGTACCCCAGCCATAAATAAACGGTGGTGACTTCTGCATGGATTTTCTCTATCCTCTTCCAATGCGCAACCAAGGCAGCATCAATTTCTTCCAGAATCGCATCCGTATCATCTTCTATGTAGTATTTCTGCGCAAGACACTCTATCACGCACCCCCATTTCGCCATATCCACACACTCTTGCGTACGCCCCATCCATACATGGGCTTCCTCCAATATCCGGAATGCCTTTTCTCCACATTCCGGAGCATCATAAAACCGATACTGACGAAACAACAGAAGAGACTGACATAATAACTCATCCAAAGAGTACTCCGCACTTTCCATATTTAAAATTCAAGTATCCATTCAGGTAACAAAATCGAGCAAAAGTAATCATTTCCTAAGAAAATCACGCTGTTTCAGCACAAAAACCGGCAGGAAAAAGAAGATACCGATGACGGACATCACCAGTCCGCCAATGGTACCCGCCGCCAATGGAAACCAGAAAGCCTCCTTGTCCTCACCTATCATGAAAGGGATAAATCCCAGAATGGTAGAAACTACCGTGAGGAAAATAGGAACGACCTTCGCATTCCACGCCTTGACGTAGGCACGAAGAGCGGAAAGACGGGGGAAACGACGTCGGATGCTGTTGTACTCGTTCAGGATATAGATGCTGGCATTCACCGTGATGCCGCACAGCAGGACGAACGAGGCAAAACCGCCCTGGTCGAAGTTCAGCCGGAACCAATAGAAAGTAAGAAATACCCCGATATAAGAAACCGGAATCACAAAGATGATGGCAAGCGGCTGCTTCAGGGAGTTGAACAGAACGCTGGTCGTAAAGAAGATGATGGCTATCACCACCAGCAGAAGCAGGTATTGGCGGTTGTCCTTCTCGCCCCATGACCAACTGTTGCTGTCCGACTCGGCTGTATAACCCATCGGCAACAGTTTGTTGAACTCCTCCAGGTCACGTTTCTGTATCTTGTTGCCCATCTCATTGGAGCCGATATATTCGTATTGCAGGCAGAGGCGGTACTGCTGGTTTTCTTTGGCAATCTCCTGCGGCATCTGTCCCTTTTCCACAGTAGCCAGTTCGGAAAGTTTGTAATGCTTGCCGTTTCCTACTCCATAGGGAAAGAACTGCATTGCCCAGATGTCATATTCGGCAGACTGGCGGGAAGAGAGCTTGATTTTCTCCATCCCCTGCTCGGCCGCTACCGAACCAATCTCCAGATTCTTGCCAAAGATGGGGCGCACCGCAGAGAAAAGCACTTGCGCGTCGATGCCCTCTTGCGCCATGCGCTCCTTGTTCAGGTTGAAGTAGAATTCCTGATAGTCATCCTTCCACCAGGAGAACTCCGAATTGATGAGCACTTCCTTGATACGCCGGTGCGTCAGCAGCTTGGCCTTCAGCTTCTCCGCCCACTCATAGAGTTCGTCGTAGTTGTAGCCGTACATCCTGATGCGGTAGGAGCCGGCACTCTCGCGGACGTCATTACTGAACCCCTGGTCCTGCAATCCGTAGATGCCCCAGCTGCCGCCTCCCAGTTCCAGTGCCTTGCTTATCATATTGGCTTTCAGTGTATAGGGAAAACCGCTGTTCCGGACTTCCTTCTTGAAATAAATCTGCATACTGGCACGCCGGGGGCTGTAGATGGAAGTATGAAACTGCCTGATTTCCTTGAACCGGCTGAGGTAGGTCTCCATACGTTTCATCAAAGTGTTCATCTGCTCGAGGGTGCTGCCATTGGGAAGGTTGGCGTTGGCATAGAGCACCACCTCCTCATTACGGGTGAAGTAACTGCCTTCGTACACCTTCTGTATGAAAAGCCGCAAGCTGCCGCCCAGCGCCTTGTCCACAACGGGTTTCACCGACTCCTTATAGGTATCCGAACCGAATACCTTATTGTAAGCAGCTTCCCATTTTCCCCCTCCTTCCAGTTTGTCGGGCAACAGAAAAACGGGCAGACCGAAACCCAACAGTAACAGCAGGCATACAGCCCAGCGCCAACGGCACAGAAAACGGATGAGAGCAGAATAGCAGCAGGAGAAATAAACGGGGAAACGTCTGAAAATCCGTCCCAACCTTGTTTTGAATGTTTGCGTCAGCCCCGGCAAGACAAGACGCCTCTTCTTCCCCGTAATCCGCCTCACCAGTCCTATCTTCTCAATCATCGACGGAACAAAGAACAACGCCACCATCAAGGAAACAGCCAGATTGATGATCACTACCGCTGCAAAGTCCTGCAGGTTGAGCCGTATCTTCTCGTCAAGGAAGAAAATGATAACAAGCGCCCCCATCGTAGTGAGGGTTGCCGCCAACACCGACAGGAAGGCCTTGAGATTACGCCGATGCAGAATGTGGTCGGTCATGACAATGGTGCTGTCTATCACCAGATTCAGCGAGACAGTGATACCCGCCAGCGAATAAAGCTGCATCTCAAGTCCGAAGAGGTAGTAGAAGATAAGTGCCACCGCTATATTTACAGCCAGGCTGGTAACTATCAGAAAAAGATATTTCAACTTACGAGTAATGAGCCATACGAATACAAGCAGGATGAGTACCGTCAAACCGGTACGGAAGTAAATCTTGTCCAGTTCTTCCCGTATGTACTCGGTCGCATCATAGCTGGTATGCACTTCATATCCGACAGGAAGTACCTGCCGAACAGCTTCCATCTCGTCCATCACGGCACGGTTCAGTTGCAACTGGTTGGCAGTTTCTTCCGCAGTAATGGATAGATAGACGGAATTCAGCCCATTGATGCGGTAATAGCTTTGCGGCTCCTCCTCCATACGGACAGCCGACACCAGTTCGTCCAAGCGGAGCAGTTTCCCGTCGGTAGCCGTCACGGTGATGGCAGCAGGATTAAAACCAAGGGAGTTGCTCTCCGGCACCAGTGCCAGGCGTATCCATTCCCGGCTACCGTTACCTGTATCCACATTGTGCGTACCCAGAAATTCCTTCCGGTAATGCCGCTGTACTGCCTCGCTGATGTCCGACAGTGCCACACCCAGCAAGCGCAACTGTTCACTGTCATATTCCAGTCTCCACTCCATGGGCGTGGCACCGCTGAGTTCCACCTTATAGATACCCGGAATATTTGCCAGCCGCGGCTTGATATGCTCCTCGGCATACTGCTGAATCAATATCGGAGTGGAAGGGGCATTCAGTGTGAAGGACATGAAAGGGCGTGAGGCGTTCTCGTCGGGCACTTTCATGTGAATGGTGGGATAGCTGACACCTTCGGGCAATTGGGGCCACGTCTGCCGGATGATGGTGGAAGCTTCGAAGCGGACTGCCTCGACATCGGCATGCTTGTCCAGCTCCACAGTAATGTTGCCGTAGCCGTTGCCCGAGGTGGAGTTCAGCCGCTTCACTCCGCGGATACGCGCCAGCATGGATTCCAGCTTGCTGGTCACTTCCATCTCCACCACCCGCGACGAAGTGCCAGGCATGCTGAAACCCACCGTGAAGCCGGGCAGGCTGCGTGACGGATTCAGCTTGACGGGGAGCAGCGGTATCAACGCCACCCCTACCAAAGCAAGGCAGACAAACGCCACTATGACGGTGAAGGAAGAAACTCGTTTCATCAGTTATTATAATCAAATTTTTCCGACAGCGAAAATCCGCTGGCAAAGTCGTGCAACGTCAGTTTCCGTATCTTGTAATAATTCAGCCAGTAGTCCTGCAAGGCGGAGATGTAATTGCGTTGCGCTTCCTGCTGGCGGTTCAGCGAGAGGGTCAGGCTGTTGATGTCTGCCTTGCCGATAATGAAGCGCTGGCGGGTTTCGTTATACGCCAGGATGGCAAGGTCGAGGGCCTCTTCGGCACTGGCGACGAGGGCTTGCTGGACGTTGAAGTCACTGACGGTCATGATAACCTCCTCCTCAATGCTGATTTCACTCTGCCGGGCAGAAGTCTTCACCACGTTCAGATTGTTCCTCGCCATGTTGTATTTGCCTTTCCTCACGCCCCAGTCCACCAGTGGAATGGAGACACTGACCGACACCATCTCCTGCTGCATGGGATGCCTGTATGCTTCACCGAATTTCTCCGCCACCTGGTTGAAGCCGACGCTGGCGTTGATGCTGGCGTTGAAGCGCGATTCCTTCTTCGTCTTGTCTACTGTCTGCTCGGCTTCCAGCACTTCCTGACGAAGCCCCAGAAATTCCGGATTGTTGGCTTGAGCGGCCAGCAAAGCCTCATCAACCGGTATGGTCAGCGCCCTCGGACGTCCCGGAAGCGACACCCTGATATCCGTGTTCTTCTCCATATTCAGGAAAGATGCCAACGAAAACATGGCGCGCTTCAAGGCACTGGCGGCATTCTGCAAAGTATTGCGGGCGTTCACCACGTCGAGTTTCAGCGTCAGCAGGTCGGCACGGCTGATGGCGGCTATTTTCAAGCGCTGCATGCCGATGCGGTAGAGGGTATCGGTGGAGACGGCATTGTCCTTGGCCAAGTCATATTCCGCCTGTGCCATGGCAAGCGCAAAGAAATAGGTAGTGGCCTGCTCGGATACTCGCTCTGCATTGTAAATATACTCCTTCTTCACCTTTTCGTACTTCAGCGGCTCAATCCTGCGTTCCCAACGGAAAGGATTGTAACCGACCAGACTCTGCGAGTAGCCCAAACGAACCGGAACACTGGTGAACTGGGTATACTTGTTTCCACCGAAGCTCCGCATATAGCCCAGCTCCGTATCCAGATAGAACGTACCGCCCGTCAAGTCGAAATTCTGTCTGACGGCAAGATTGCCGTATGCATAGAAGGATTGCTGGCTGCGATAGATGTCAAGGTCCTGTTCGGAGTCGTAACGCTTGGTGATATCGCGGTTGTACTGTGCCGGAGTCATGTTCAGCGTCAGGCTGGGAAGGCGGTTTGCCTTATAGGTGCGGTATTCCCAATAACCGGCCAGATACATGTTCTTGGTGCGGAAGGCTTCCAGCGAACTGTCATTCGCCAGGGCAATGGTCTGCTGCAAATCGAGCGTTATCCGCTGTTGGGCAAAAGCGGAAAAGGCTCCCAGACTGAACAAAAGTATAAGACTTAATTTCTTCATGCTCTTTCTTTTCTATAAATAAACCAATATATCAACGGGATGATGAACAGACTGACCAGTGTCCCCACGAACATCGCCCCAATCATCGCTATGGAAAGCGGCTTTTGCAACTCAGACCCCATATCGAACGAGAACAGCAGCGGAACCATGGCAAATATCGTGGTGAGCGATGTCATGATGATGGGCCGGAGCCTTCTCCGTCCCGCCTCGTGGATGGCCTCGAGCAACGGCATCCCCTCTTTCCGTAATTCATTAATGGCATCCAGCTTCAGGATGGAGTCGTTGATGATGATACCGCACGTCACAATCAGTCCGATGGCAGACATCAGGTTCAGGGTATGCCCGCATATCCACAACAGAAGCAGGGCAAACGCCACATCTATCGGAATTTCCAGCAGCACGATGAGCGGCTGCACGAAGCTTTCGAACTGGGCGGCAAGAATGAAATACATCAGCAAGATAGAGATGAAAAGAATCACCACCAACTCGTCCAGCATTTGGCGGTTGGAGAAGAAACTGCCGGAAAAGGCCGTATCCCAGTCACCCGTGGCATCTGCCTCCCGCTTCACCTTTTCCATCAACTCCGGAGCATTGTCCACTTCATAGAAACGGAACGGTATATATTCACCGTTGCGTCCTGCCGTAATCGTCTTCAAGTCCTCAGCCGGACGCACCTTTACCAGCTCCCGAAGCGGAATATGCTCCACTTCGCCCTTACTGTCCGGACGGGTCTGTATCAATGTCTGCTGCAGCACCTCGTTCACTGTCCGCTCCTCGCCCACAATGCTGATAGGCAGGTATTGCTGGTAGGAATGGAGCATAGCTACGCTGTTCTCCTTGAATGCCGTCCGCAGCGTACGGTAAAGCTCGTCATACGAAACGTCATAGAGCAACAGCTTTTCCTGCAGGATGCTTATGTCAAGCTGGTTCTCGAAAGCGATACCTACGGGCGCTGTCCCCGTAAGCTCCGCAAACTGTTGTTCCAGTCCGCGCAATTCTTCCGCCGCCGGCGCCTTCTCCTTATTGCGGGCATAAAGTTCCGCCACCACATCGGCCTCCCCGGTCACGAAAAGCTTCTCGAACACGGTTTCGGGTGGAGAAAAGGAGACTGTCGCCAACGGATATTCCCGTGTCAACCACTCGCCCGCCTGCTTCTGCAAGGGAGCAATCCCGTCAGGCGAGGAAGTCTTGAAATACAATTCTGCCTCCGAAGAAGAGAGAGCCTGCTCACGGTTCAGCAGATAGTCCTGCTGGCCTATGGCAGCCGTCTGTTCCACAGTCTTGTCCAACAACTGTCCGAACAGCACATTCACACGATGCCGGTTCTCGTCCACATGTATGTTTTCGTTCCATTCCACGTGGACTATCAGTTCATTCTGGTCTATCTGCGGCATACGCTCCTTGGCTATGGAATAGAACAGAAAGACACAAAGAGGAATAGAAACCACACAGAATATGATACTTACCGTCTTATGGGAAAATACCCAGTCGATGCCCACATCATAAAAACGGTCCAGCGTATGTTCCTTCAACGGATTGTTGATGCGGATGCGGGAGAACCACGACCTGCCGCGCAACCCCGTCCGGTAGACCAGCATATAGAGGACCGGCAGCAGCATGATACCCGTGAAGTAGGAAACCAGCAACCCTACCGTAACAGAGAATGCCTGGTCATAGAACAACGCCCCTGCAATGCCGCTCATAAATATCAGCGGCACAAATACGGCAATAGTGGTCAGCGACGAACTCAGCATGGGCGTAATCACCTCACTCGTTCCCGTCACGCAAGCCCGCCGCAACGAATAGCCCCGTTCGCGATACTGCGAAATGTTCTCCGTCACAATGATGCTGCTGTCAATCATCATACCCAACGCCAGGATTAATCCCGACAAAGAAATGATATTGAGTGACATCTTGAACAAGTAGAAGAACAGGAAGCAGATGACAATAGATACCACCATACTCAACCCGATGATGAACGGTGATTTGATGTCACCCAAGAAGAGTACCGCCACAATGCAGATGAACAGGAAACCCAACGACAAATTTTGCTGAAGATTGGAGATGGTATAGTCCAGCAACTCCGTCTGGTTACGGCTGATGCTAAAATCAATGTCGGGATATACTTTCTTGAAGTAGTCCATCGTGCTGTTGATGGCAAGCTTCATGTCTTCCATATTCTCGTCCGCCTGCTTGATGACGGCAAGGGTAACGGCACGCTTGCCATTGCTCATGGAGACACCTTTCTCCTTGGCAGGAACAATCTCTACCCGGCAGAAGTCTCCCAAGCGGATGATACGTCCTTCCTTTCGCAGCAGGATGCCCTTCACGTCCTCCTCTGTCCGCAGCAGGGTGGAGAACTTAATGTTGTATTCGTAGTAGCCGTCGCGCACGGTCATGCTGCCCGGCTCCACGTTGTTTTGCGCCAGCACGTTTTCTATGTCTTCAATGGAGAGCCCCAACACAGCAAGCTTATCCGGGTCGGGCACAATCTGTAACTGGCGTTCGACCAAACCCGTGACATCCACCATTGCCACTTCCGCCAACTGCTCGATGCGACGCTTTATGACATTTTCGGCAAACTCGCACAAATCAAGAAACGCGCGTTCGTCCACCTTGCCGTATGCACTGTCGCTTTTTAGGGTCAGATTGAGGTAGAAGACAGGAATGTCCGTCGCACTTGCCTTTATCACCTTCGGGCGTTCGGCATCCTTGGGCAGATAGTTCATGGCGGCGTCAATCTTCTCGTTCACTTCTATGAAGGCAAGGTCGGTATTCGTACCGAAGTCGAAGCCCAGGCGGATGATGCCTGCACCATCGCGCGTCTCGCTGTCCATGTCCTTCAGTTTCGCCACCTGGATGAGCTGCTGCCGCAGAGGTTTCACCACCGTATTCTCTAATTCACGCGCCGAGGTATTCTGCGCCGACACCTGCACTGTAATTTCCGGGATGGCAATATCGGGCAGCAAGGATACCGGCAAGGTGAAGTAAGTCACCAGCCCGACAATGAAGCATGCTGTAAATGCCATCAGTACGGCAATAGGCCGCTGTATCAAAAACTTTATCAATTTTCAATTATGAATTTAAATTGTGAATTATGAATTTTCAACTTTCAATTTTCATCTTTCAATTTTCCACCACCTTCACCGGCGCCTCATGTGCCAAATTCACATTTCCCGTCACGATGACCGTATCGCCTTCTTTCAGGGCATCGTCGGCCATGCTGTAGCTTTCCGCATTCTCCAGTCCGGTCTGCACATAGTTCCACTGCGCCTTTCCGTCTTTCAGGGTAAAGACGACTTGCTTACCCGAACGCAGTACGACGGCACTTTTGGGTATCACGAGCTGACCGTCCAGAGAACGGTGTACATTTACCCTCACATTCATGCCGCTAAACAGACGTCCCCTGCCATTGACGGATGCCTTTACTTTCACCATTCCCTTATCATCTACCAGAGGATTGATTTGGGTGATGCGGCCCTCTTGTTTGGAAGAGGCATCCGAGTAAGGGGTGACAATCACCTTGTCGCCACTCTTTATCAGGGGGAGTTCACTTTCCAGTACCGTAAAGTCCACTTCCATGCCCTGAGTGCCAATGATGGAGCAGAAAGATTCCGAAGTGCTTGCCTCGTTGAAGGGCTTGGAAAAGAGGTTCGCCACCACGCCGTCGAAGGGGGCAACCAGCGTAGCATGCTCTTCTTCATAGGCGGCGAGTTCGTACTGGGAGAGACTTTGGTCGTAACCGCTCTTTACTCGTGCCAGCTTCATGATGTCGGCAGGAATTTTGGAAGTATCACCCACCGGATAGCCTTGCCCTATCAATACGTCCTGCAGCTCAAGTTCCGCTTTGTCCAGAGCATCCTTGGCTTGCGCGGTCTTGTTCTTCAGACGGAACTTATCCAGTTCGGCAAGTTTCTGCCCTTTGCGCACCGGGGCACCGTTCTTCACGTAGATGTGTGCCACTACACCGGTGGTCTCAAAACGCAAATCCGCCATGGCACCGGCGGTTACTTTTCCGTTGCTCACCAGTTCATGCTCAAAGGTCGCCCGCTTCAGGACTTTCACGGTCACTTCATTGCTTTCACTTGGCAGGACGGTTGCCACCCCTTCCTCGGACTCTTTTCCCTTTCCGGCATCGGAGCAGGCGGCAAGCAGGGCAACGGCCATGCATAGCAGGTATCGATAGTTCTGTGTCTTCATATTCATACTCAATTATAAATTGATAAAATTAATCGTTTCAAAAAAACGAACCGATATTTGCATGTGGACACTTTTTTCATAGCACTTTAGCAATTAGTTCGCTCATTATTAACACCTTCCGTTTTTATTCATCTTTTTTGATATGGACAAAAATAAGCTGAATCTTTTTTATTTCCTCCCTCATCTGTCGTATTGCCGTAGAATGCACTTTCGGCTCTTTCGTCAATACCATCCGCTTCATTTTTTCAAACTTGTCCGGTTGTCTGAATCCTGGTTCCGCATAAAGCTTCGCAAGCAGATAATAGGGGTAAATACGCCCCGGCAAACGATGGGTGGAACGGATAAACCAGTCTTCCGCTGACAAGCAATCACCCATCTGCTGATAGTTCTTGCCTATCACATTCAGTATCATGGGGTCACAACTACGCAGTAAAGCTTCTTTCAAAATACGGTTGGATTTACTGAACTGCTGCTGCTTGTGCAATCCATGCCCATATTCGAACAAGAAAGATGCCCGGTCCCTCAACAGAGGATAAAGGCGCCCGTACTCTTTCTCTGCCGATTGATACGCACCTGCATTATACAGCACCCGCGCATTCATCCACTCCCGACAGGCCTGCTCCACTTGCAAGTCATTCTTCAGGCGAAAACCGCCAATGATGCCTACTAATACAGCCACCCCCAACCATTGCCAACGGTCGGCACCGGACAAGCACGCCACAAGCAATCCTCCAAATGTAACGATAAATACCGGAAGTTGTAGCGGATAGGAGGAAAAAGAGAATATCATCAAAGAAAGAATAGCCCCACAGATACCATAACGTCCTTTACGGACTCCCCTATACAAACACAGCACGACCACAACCAATAGACATACAGCCAAAGGAATGCCCAGTTCGACCGCAGCCTGCAGATATTCATTGAATGCATATTCCGGACTTCCCGCCACACGTTCCTCCCACGGTTCATAATCACCTGCTGCAAAATAAGTTTCCTGCGCATTTCCGTAGGCTGCTGCGAAATTATGAATCCCATATCCGGTCAACGGCTTTTCTGCAATGGCACGACAAGTTATCTTCCACATGAAAAGACGGCCACGTGCAGAATCGGGTTTCAAGACAAACAGTAAATAGCCTGCCAATAGCAAGACACAGAATCCACCGACCACTACCATCACCACACGCTGCCTTTGCTGCTGCCATAATAATCTGAACTTATCCGTCCAATCCATATGCCAAGCATATACACACAGACAGGAAACTCCTGCCGCCAACCATGCCGAACGGCTCATTCCTGCCGGAAGCACACAAAGGATAAGCAGCATCACACCACCAGTGACCATAGTTCCAGCCTTATCCATCACCTTTTCCCATCTTCTTCCATCATTCCGGTCAGAGCAGAGAATCTCCCCCCTCTTGGTCAGCCATTGATACAGACAGACCGGAAGTATCATGGCCAAATAGCCGGAATAAGGCCCCGGATTGAAGAAAGAACCTGTCAATACATACAAGGAATGGTTGGACACAGCATAACCATAAAGCTGCCTCAATCCCCAAACAGCCTCAATGCCCCCCAGCATTACCAATACCCACGAAACCGGTATAAAAAGAAAATACCTTTTTTCCATCATCAATCCAGCCATCAACAGACATCCTGCAACTACCAATGCACTTTTATCGAAATAGAGCCATTGCCCTATAACATCAGCTACAGGAAGTCCGGAAGAAACGTTACATGCCAAAGACAATAAAACTATACAAGCAATGTAGACCAAACTTCCAGTCAATAGATTACGTACATTATTCATTCTATCTATCAAATATTCAATAGTATTCTATAATTCACCAAAAGATTTGTTTCCCGTCTTTATATTCAAAAATCCGTTCATCTTTACCGGCTGTGTGATTCTTCAGATAAAATAAAGCACCTTGAAACCCTGAATAGACAATAGAATCTGACACAGCCATTTGCCGCCCGACAGAATTCCATTTTCCTCCACCCCAATAAAACAATTCATACAAATTACCTTTATAAATAAAATTCACCTCATTACGAGGAGTATACACCACCTTCTCCACACGATGGGGACTTCCAAAGTCCATCCCGGTCCATCCTCCATCCGGATGTATATAATCAAATGAAGTATCCGGATTACCGTCAAATGCGTTCAAATATTCATGTGTATTGTCTTCAAAACTTCCCGGAGTACCTATGATTTCCCCATATAGAGGTATGGTATCTTCCGTATTCTCATAAAAAGCCAGTTCCGAGATATTACAGAAACATCCGTCAGCACCCTTATAGCGCATATACCGATACGGTTTATCAGACTTCAACCGGGCCACAGTATATAGCCGATACGGAGCCTCCTTTATCAAAAGTAGAGTATCCTTCCACCCAAAGTCTGCCCGGTCGCTTCCTTCCACTACTCCCCCAATCATCCGGTCATTGAAAAGAACACTCAAAGTAAGATGGCACTTCCTATACAAGACCAATTCCTGCTTTTCAGCTTCCGGAACAATGAACCGTATCTTTCCGGTTTCACGCTCCAGAAGAAAAGGAGAAGATACTGCAGCGTATTCCTTTCCGTTCCAGGCAGCCAGCGTAAAGACCGCCCCGCCTCCCACATCCTCAAAACGAGCCTCCCGCTTCTTAAAGAAAGTATATCCTATAGGTTGCCATTGTAGTCTGTTGGCAAGGCACAAATACACCATATCCCCCTCACGAAACTGTCCGGAAAGCAAAGAATCCGGAAGAGCTACAGTCCAATTCCTGCTACCGGTATAAAGTGCAGTGACATCGCGGAAGAACGGACGTCGGAATGCCGGGTAAACATCGGAATATTTCCCCAGTTTCCGTACCGCCTCCTTATCAATACTATAGGTTGCCCGGTACATTTTTCCCCTCGAAATGCTATATTCTTCCGCTTTGCTCCATACTTCTTCATAAGGAAGATTTGCAATGTATGTCTTTCCTTCCTTATCCAAAACAAAATTCCAGAAATGAGAGGCATTGTTGTCTCCTAATACCATCACCCTATCTACTCCGCACGGAATGCCCAATGCCCGCAACACATATATCATGGCATCCGTAAACTCTCGGCAACTGCCCGTATGCCATTTCAGTACATCCGGTCCCAAATGAGGCCCCACCGGAAAAAGAGCCGTATTCCGGTAGTTCGCTTTCCGCAACGTATCCATCAACAACTGGGCGGCAACCTTAGGATTATCAGCCTCATCTGTCTTCCTGAATTCATCCAAAATCGGGCTATAGCACTCATAAATTTCTTTGCGCCAGAGAGAAAGCGGCTCATCCCCTATTCTATAAGGCAATATATATTCGCAGAAAGTATCAAAATCAACATGCTTTCCCCAAGGTTGCTCCCGCCAGACTTTGAATGCCCATTCTATATGATTGACCAAAAAAGCGGAATCCACCGTCATAATGTCCCTCTTATAAGTCAATTGATTTATAGAAAATTCTCCATCTGCTCTTTTCAAGGAATCAATCAACTCTTGCACATGCCTGGAATAAGGAAATGAAACGTATTCACTGAAATACTTCCTGTAATTCTCCAAGGCCTTTCCCTCGTAAGCACCATGAAAAGGCATATTCTCTATCAGAAAACAAGCAGCACGATATTTGTCACCGTCCTCTTCCTTGTAACGGTCCAGTACCTTTTGCAACTCCGCACGGTTATCACCGGCAAGATTCAAAGCTGTGTCCAACCACTGATTTTCCGAAGAACAAGCCATAAACAGACCTGCTGTAAACCATACCCATACACACCAATGTTTCATATCACTATTCCATTTTTTTCTATTCCAATCTGAAAGACAATCCAATCAATCCTTACAATCCGATACAAATACCTGCTTACCATCTTCCATATGAAATATCAGTTCTTCTTCTCCACGGGTACTGTCATGCAAATAGAGCAAAGCTCCCGATGGTATCCCGTCATATGGCAGAAAAGGTTTTTCTGCCATTTTCTTCCCCAATGAGTTCCAACAGCCCTCTCCCCAATAGAAGAGTTCATAACAATCCCCTATCCTGACAAAGTTATCATCGTTACGGGGCATATACATAAAATTGTCTATAGTAACAACCTTTCCAAAATCCACCGTTACACTTGCACCGGGTTTTGATGAAATGAAATACGACAACGGTTCATTATCATAGACCTGATAGGCAAAAGTATTTGCTGTGGCTGGAGCATCTCCCCAACTGTCTATAGGGACAATCTCTTCCTCTCCTTTATAAAAATGCATTTCGGCAACTTCCGCATATCCCTCTGCCGAAGAACAAAAACGGGCATAGCGACCCCTTACCGGTTTCTCAAGAATAACGTGATTATAATTGATACCGGGCGTATCTTTCACAGTACACAACAACTCCGCATTTTTAAAATCCTTATCACAAGCCGCCTCAAAATGCCCGTCTTTTATCCCTCCCATATAGTTCCTGATACGTTCCGAAAGAGGGTATTTCCGATACAATTCAGCAGAATAGCACTTGGAGGTATCTGCAACATAAGGATGTATATCCTTGCCATCAAAATAAAAAGGATTTCCAATAGGGCGATACTGCCCGTTTGCGAATGCCAACAATATATAAACCTGCCTCGAAGCCAAATTCCTGAAAAGCGCTTTTCCACTTTCTACCTTAGTAAAATCTATTCCCCGCCACCCATAAGCACTGAACAACCCCACATAAACATAATTCCCGTCCATCCCTTCTACCGGCAGTTCCAGATTCGAATCAAAATAATTATCCGACACTTTTCTTGCAAACACATCCTTAAAAGCAGCCGGTACGGACCGGTTCCGCATAAAATCGCCATCCATGTCCCATTGTCTGCCAAAACACCGGCGGTAAACCACGCTCGGGCGCCGACTGTCAATATAGAAACTTCCCCGTTTCGGCTTCCGGGAAGGGAAAGTAAAAGGAAGGCAGACACCCGTTACATCCCTCACCACATTCCACACATGCCCTTTCCGTGTTTCCGCATTGAAAGTATAGAAATCATAGGCTACCGGGACGCCGATGGCCCGCATCACATAAATCATAAAATCACAAGCATCCTGACACTTGCCGATACGATTATGCAGCAGGTACTCTCCTCCCAAATGCGGATAGTTAAAGACCCATGTAAACCGGTAAGGGTCTTCCTTCTGCAAATACTCCCAAACTACGCTAATCGCCTCCACTACATCGATACCCGTATAAACCTCGTCCAGCAAAAAGGAATAACGGTCATGGTATATCTGCCGCCAGTTGTCCGGAGTCTCATTTCCGATACGATAGGGAAGCAGCCATTCACAGAAATCTGCAAAAGAAAGGGAAGCATTCCACGGACGCTTTTTCCAACCATCAAAAGCCAAATCAATGTTATTTATCAAGAATTCAGCCCTTATATTCAGTACATCCGGTTTTCTCTGCAATCCGGAAGGGGTATAATAATCCCAATCCGGTACGGCAGTATCCTTCAGCATCACCCCATAAGCATCTGCCGAAGCCAGCACTGTTTTCAAAGAATCCAGTTCTTCACCTTCAAGGGCATAGTGATAAGGCATATTTTCTATCAAGAAACAAGCGGCTTTATATTTTTCAGGCTCATCTTTATAATGTTCCAGTACCTTTTCCAGTTCGCCTTTGTTGGTTGCAGCACACTCCAGTGCGTACTCCAATCTGCCGGAAGCATTGCAAGCCTCCAATATCCCGGCAATCAATAATATCCAGAGCAATTTAAACAGAACTTTCATCTTAGTCTATTCTTTTAAAGATACGTTTCCATCTCATTTTTCCAGTATTCGGGCTGACGGACTTCCATACCAGCCATGCCCTTCCCACTATAAATGGTTCCGGCAGTAATCCCCAGTAGCGGGAATCTTTTGAATTCACCATCTTGTCACCCGAAACAAAATAATAGTTCTCACAGAAGCGGTAATTGTGTATCACACTGTCCCCCAGCAGAACCGAATCTCCATGCAATGTCAGTTTCTTTTTCTGTTCCCACTCTATCACGTTCCGATACAGCAACCGTGTTTCCGGATTCATTCCTACCACGCTGCCTTTGGCCGGTATATAAAGAGGCCCAAACTCGCTGATAGTCCACCCATTACAGCCACCATCGGGAAAGCTCTTAAGAACAAGGCCCCGTTCCTCCGTCATGCCCGAAGATATCAATTTACCTAATTCCTCCTGCGCCTGCACATTTCCTGCGATACCATCAAATCCGGACACACGATAATGTGTATTCCTTATCTCCAACGTATCACCCGGCACGGCGATACAGCGCTTCACGTAATACAACATCACGTCCAGCGCAATGTTGTCCCACCTGCCCGGATAAGGAAAATTGAACACTAGTACATCATTCCGCTGAAAATTTCTCCATCCGGACATACGGTGCATCCTCACCTCCTTTTTCTCCACGGCATCAAGCACATTGAATAGGCGTGCTCCACCCGAACATTTATCCACCAGAATACAATCACCCGCCAGCAACGACGGTTCCATCGAGTCCGACGGTATCTTGAAGGAGGTCACCACAAACACCTGCAATACTATCAGTATCACAACAAGCAGGCACAGACAGAATAATACGTTTGTTATTCCATTCAACCATTTTTTCAATTGCAGCCGCTCCTTCATCCCATCAATCAGTTATTTTGCATCCCCACTAATCTTCAATACCAACGGAGAATTTTCTGCATTGCAATATACCGTTATCGTCTTGTCAAAGTGCTCCGGATGTTCAGCTTTATAAACCACTTCCAAATCTATTTCCTTACCCGGTAATGCCGGTTCCTTTGAATAAGCTACGGTAGTACAACCACAAGAAGTAGCAACATCTTGTATAACCAATGGGTTATCTCCGATATTCTTCAAAGTAAAAATTGCCTTTTGTTCTTTCTGCCAATCAAAAACACCTAACAAGATGGAAACTTTGTCCGTGGCAACTTCTGTTTTAATATCCTTACTTTCATTCTCTATTGCTATACTCTCACCTCGAATTATCTTAACATACAACTCTCTTATTTTAGGATTATGAATAGGATTACCGATAGCAAGTACTTTATTATTCCGATTCAATAGAAAAGTTTGAAAAGTCATATCTGAAGGAAAATGATTTAGCTTATTAAAACTATCATTCTCATCCAAACAAATCGGATACTCAAAACTGTCACGTTGAAATATAAAACGTAGTTCAGACTTATCTTTAGGATAAAAGTAAAAAAGGAATGATACTTTATCATGGTTTAGAGAATCCATCTTAAGTATAAAATCTTTCCAATTTTGCAACTGCAATTTACAGCTCGTGCAACCTATAGAATCAATATAAGTTACTATTTTGTAATCACAGTTATCTCCTGAATGCTTTATAGTGTCTTTCCCTTGAATAGTAAACACAGAATTAGGAGGGAATTGTATTTCTTTTCCTTCCCACTCTCTCACTAATTGTATAACATGATTCTTTGTTTTGTTCTGACAAGAGGAGAACAGAATCAGTAATACCATAATATACATTGTAAATACAAACCCTTTTTTCATCTCTATGGAAATTTATTTTTTCAGTTCATACACCATTGAAAGATTTATAATACATAACATATAATATTAAACCCACCCTCTTCATTTTTTACAACAGCAAACATCTTTTTATCTTTTTCATTAACTGCAATATGAAACACATCCATATCAAGTAGAAGTTCTTTTATGGGATTACCATCCCAATCAAAGACAAATACAGTTTTCGATTTTCTTTGAACTTCATATATTTTCCCAGCCGAATATAAAGCATACAGATACTTAGGTGTTGGGCACACTTCAATAAAACCATGAATACTTTCTTTGGTTAGACGTGTACTAAACAATTGCCCACCATCCTCTACTACAGATTCACATATAGGATTCCCTAAACGCATCGTTTTTTTAAGTTTAATTTTATTATCAACTATTTCAAAGAAATCCAAGTTAGACGAAAAATTAACAGAATAGGCAAACTCATTTTTATACGGATGCTTTGCCATACATCCTTGATTGGAAAGATATCTAGTTATAGCATTGAAACTACTATCAGCAGCATTATAAACATCTATACCATAATCTAACACACGATTGTTTGCATCAAATATTAAATGCTGATAACGCGCTTCATACATTCCTCCTACTACAAAAATAGAATCATTAATAGTAATAAGCCTCGATATTAGAGCATTCGATATTTTATGCTTCGTCAGACGTGTAGGAGCACCATCAACCACACCACTCCGCAAAGAATCAAGGCTATATTTCATCACTATTCTACTTTGGTCATTATATGTCACTAGACACTTTTTTTCTAAATAGCCACTACTACCAAACATTATTTCCAAAGGACCCTGCCCTATATTTCCAAAACGACCAATCTGTCTACCCGACTGTCTGTCTCTTATACACATCTCCGAGCCCACGAGACAGGCAGAAATATCG
>ENA-OZKX01000479-OZKX01000479.1-human-gut-metagenome-genome-assembly--contig:-NODE-479-length-19102-cov-8.438442_pt1 | contig 19102 bp, 13 predicted proteins | sample MGYA00244831_ERZ653774 | MGnify/ENA primary metagenome ERZ653774 (study PRJEB26926, sample SAMN06165314) | human gut metagenome | biome: ENVO:00009003; feature: ENVO:2100002; material: ENVO:00002003...
CGAGATTTCTGCCTGTCTCGTGGGCTCGGAGATGTGTATAAGAGACAGGCCTGAAACCCCTCAAATTTTTGCACTTCTATTGAGAACTTGCCCGTTAATCTATAGGAAAATAATGATAATTGCACACGATTTCACGATATCTGTACATGATTCGCCCCATTTTTGGACAACAAACAACAGACAATTAAAAAACTTTTGGCATTTTTGTGCTAATAAAAGTTTTTTTTGTAACTTTGCAGCAGATAAAAACAAAAAGCAATGAATGTACCAAACCAACTGACAAGGAATCACAGGCTGTTTATCATGCTTTTCTGCATGATATGTACTGTTCTGCATGCTCAAAACACAGCACCAGGAAATGTCCGGGTACTCAATATGTTTTATCCCTCTCCATCAGAAGAGCAGAAATGCATGCTGATAGGCGAAAAGGGGGGTATCTGGATTGGAAGCGACTTTGGACTGAAGGCGTATGACGGATATCGTTTCACCAGCTACCGGAACGACACGAACACCCCTAACATTCTGCCTCACAACACCGTACTCTCTCTAGCCGAGGGCAAGGACGACTGTCTGTGGATAGGAACCCGCAACGGTCTGGTGAAGATGAACAAGCGCAAAGGTACCTTTACCACCATTCCGATGGACAACGACAACCAGAGAATGGTATATGCCCTCTGCGTTACTCAAGATGGAACCCTATGGATGGGCTCCAACGACGGATTGTCACGTTATACAGGTCAGGGCGGTAAATCTTTCATTACCTATAATGACAGAAATGTAACCGTGATAGAGAAAGACGGCAAACGCCATCCTCTTGGATACATCAGCGTCAAATCGTTTGCAGTAGACAAGGACGGTCAAATCTATATCGGCACTTGGGAGCGAGACCTCTACCGACTCGACCCTAAGCGTAACATCCTGTACAAATACAATCTGTGGAAAGAAGAAGACAAGATTTCTGCCTATTCTTTAAAACTCGACCAGAAGGGCCAACTGTGGATAGGAACCTGGGGAAATGGACTGAAATGTCTTACCAACCCTAGAAACATACAGAATCCGGGCTATGTAGATGTAACAAATAGCAACACCGCCTATGCTATCATCTATAAGATAGCAGAAGACCCTACAACCGGTACCATCTGGGGTTGTTCGCGTGAAGGTCTGGCTGTAGCCAACGAGAACAATCCGAAGGGTGGTCTTGCATATTATCCGGAAATCGGAATCTACAACAAGTTTAAGACACAGGCTGTAAACGATGTTTGCAGCGATCAGCAGGGCAATATCTGGGCATTGTCCCGCTTCAATGGTCTGTACCATATCAGTACGGCTTCTTCGCCATTCACCATCAACAGTATCATGAGCAATGCCAGCAATCTCATCGGCATCAATAGCATCTATACCCAAGATGGTGTGAATTTCATGATGAGTCTTACACCTGTAGGACTTGCTATGTATAACAGACAGAACCAGCATCTTGCTATCAATGAAGAGATTCCTGGCTTCAACACTCTTCCTTACGATATTCGCAATACGCATATTACCGGCATTATCCAAAGGCCTAATGGCGAAATATGGCTGGGAAGCGAAAGCTATGGTATCCTCGCACTCCGTGGCAACCAAGCCACAGTATATGACAAGAGCAACAGCAAGTTCATAAAAAACAATGTTGTCAATACACTCTTTACAACCAGAAGGGGAGCGCTGTTTATTGGCGAGAACGACTATCTTGACTATATTCTGCCATCAGGTAAAACCGGCAACATCAATCTGCACGCCGATGTCAATGGCATCTGCGATGACCACAAGGGCAACATCTGGGTTGCCACCGGCAACAGGGGCATCGGCTGCGTGAGTGGAAATTTTGACAATGAAGCCTCTTTAACCTTCAAGTGGTATAATCAGAAAAACGGAAAGTTTATCGTGAACGATGCTACACGCTGTCTCGAAGATTCGAAACATCGTCTTTGGGTGATTTCGAACAGTGGTGGTCTTTTCAGATATGATGCTGAAAAAGACTGTTTTACAAGCGTCAACGAGGAATACCATTGGGACATAGACCGCATCTACTCTATCGTTGAAGATAAGAGCGGAACTCTGTGGCTCACGACAAACAATGCACTTATCTCGCTCAATTTCAATGATAAAAATGAGCCTAACTATACCATCTATACTGATGAAGACGGACTGGGAAAGATTCGCTTTATTTCCAACTCCAGCTATCAGTATGGAAATGAACTGTATTTAGGTTCGGGACTCGAAATGATCAATTTCTCACCAGCAGCGGTGAAGAAATATCAAAGCAGAAAGAGAAAGACCAATATCATCATTACCGATGTGCTCATTGACGGAAAGCGATATAATGAACTAGACTCTGTGATGCACAGCAAACTGGGAGATGCTACTCCGGCATACATGCAGACACTTACCATTCCTTCATCTGTAGATAAGTTTGGTATTGAGTTTGCGCTGCTTTCTTATTTCAATACCAGCCAGTGTAAGTATGCTTACTACCTGGAAGGTTATGACAAGGAGTGGCACTATGTAGATGCCTCCCTGCGCCAGGCAACTTTCGAGAACCTGCCTTCCGGCACATACAAACTGCACGTAAAGGCAGCCGACAGTTATGGCCACTGGAACGAAATGTCTTACACCTTAACAATTAAGGTGTTGCCACCTTGGTACGCATCATGGTGGGCTTACCTTATATATATAGCACTCCTCATCGTGGGCATTCGCTTCGCCATTCTCTGGTACCGTGAACGTCTGCGCACCAAGAACCGTCTGCAGATGGCTGTGGTATTCACCAATATCACCCACGAACTGCTTACTCCGCTCACCGTTATTTCGGCTGCGGCTGACAACATTAAGCGCATAGCACCGGATGTAGAGAGTCAGGCTACGATTATCCACGATAATATCAACCGCCTGACCCGCATGCTCCGCCAGATTCTCGAAGTAAGAAAATCGCAGACAGGAAAGTTGCAGCTGAAGGTAAGCGAAGGGAAACTGGGTGAATTCTGTGCAGAAACCTGCCGCAGTCTGATGCCGATGTTCCAGCCTAAGGAGTTGACATTCGAGCAGGACATCACCTGTATGGGAGAAACTACATGGTTTGACACCGATAAGGTAGAGAAGATGCTCTATAATCTGCTGAATAATGCCGTGAAGTATACGGAACAGGGAGGTAAAATTTCGCTCAACGTATCCATCACCGGACAGCAGGCTACCATCATCGTATCAGATACCGGTATTGGCATCTCGAAGGATAAGATGAAGCATCTCTTCAACAGATTCCTTGATGGCGACTACCGACAGATGAACACCATCGGTACAGGCATCGGTCTGTCATTGGTCAACGACCTCGTGAAACTGCATCACGGTAAGATTACCTGTAACAGCGAGGAGGGTAAGGGAACAACCTTTACCATCACCCTGCCTGTCAGCAAGGAAAGCTATTCAGAGGCAGAGATGCTGAAACAGGAACTGCCGAAAGCAACCGACAATATCCTGATACCAAATGCCAGCAAGAGCGAAGAAGCGATGGCGACAAGCCAGGCTAACACCTTACTGAACAAAGAGGAGCAGATAGATAATAACGATGAGCAAAGCAACAAGGAATATACCATTTTGCTCGTAGAAGACAATCAGGAGCTCCTGCTGCTGATGAGCAGTTTGCTGAGCACTCACTATAATGTGCTGACCGCCATCAATGGTGAAAAGGCACAGAAAATCATACAGAAGTCATCGCTCGATGTAGTGGTTACTGACGTAATGATGCCGGTCATGGATGGTATAGAACTGACGAAATGGATTAAGGAAAGCGAGAACTACTCGCAGCTGCCTGTTGTCATGCTTACAGCCAAGACGCAGGAAGATGACCGCACAGAGGCTTACCGTGTGGGTGCTGATGCCTACATCACCAAGCCGTTCAATCTGGAGATATTGCAGTTGCGCATAGATAATATCATAGCCAACCGCCAGCGCATCCGCCAGAAATTCCAGTCACAGACCGACTTCGATGTAGAGGACCAGCATTACAGCAATCCAGACGAACTCTTCATCAAGAGTCTGATAGAGAAGGTGAATGAGCACATCATGGATAGTGACTATGGTAGAGAGCAGCTGGCAGCCGATCTCTGCATCAGCAGTAGTACACTCTATAACAAGCTCCGCTCTATTACGGGTCAGAACATCACTTCGTTCATCACCAGCATCCGTATGAAGGAGGCTTGCCGCATTATCCGCAAGAATCCGAACATCCGCATCAATGAGTTATGCTACGATGTAGGTTTCAGTACACCAAGATACTTCAGCCAATGCTTCAAGAAGGAGTTTGGCATGGGAGTAAAGGAATATGCAGATAGCATCATACAGAAAAAGTAAATTAAAGGTAAAAGGGTAAAAAAGTTTTTACCTTTTTACTTTTCAACAATCAGTCCACCCTTAGGCTGCATTTCCACCTTCAGGTTTCCCTTCTTATCCACCTTTACGGTCTTCATCTGAGAAACAGGCCAGAGAGCCTTCTTGTCCTTGCTGGCAGTTTCATGATAATAGGTAACGCTCTTGCCGGCAAGCATTGGCAGATTCAGGGTGAGCTTCATCACCTGGTCGGTTCCGTTCAAACCAGCCACATACCATTTATCACCATGTCGACGGGCAACAACGGCATATTTTCCAGGATAACCGGCGATGAATTTGGTCTCATCCCAGGTAGTAGGAACGCTCTTCAGGAAATCAATCTCGTGCTGAGGAAGCTCAGAGAGATTATTCGGATAGATGGCGATACATTGGATAGCTGCCTGGTTCATGATAGCCGAAGCCATCTCGAAAACATCGGTGGTATAACGGCGATGACGACTCTTGTTATCTTTAGAGAGATACTTGTTCATGATGGTACCACCCCAATCCATCGCAGCCACGGCGTTGCGGCAGAATGGATGCATGGTCAGTTCGAAAGCCTCCTGCTTGGCATGATAATCAGAGAAGAATACAGTCTCCGAAGCCAGTACTGCCTCGCTCGATACATAGTTAGGATACATGCGCTCCCAACCTCTTGGCAGGGTGCAGCCATGGAAGATAACCTGAATGCCATAATCGTTGGCATCACTCAGGATGTCTTCATACTGCTGCATGGTATGCTGCTTGTCGCCACCGAAGAAATCTACCTTGATGCCCTTGATGCCGATGCTCTTCATCCAGGCCATCTCCTTCTTGCGGGCCACGATGTTATCCATGATGCCACGAGGGCCCTGAGGTGCATCGTTTGCCACACCATTGGAATTATACCAGAGCATCAGACTCACATTCTTGCTCTGCGCATACTTGCTCAACTCTGCTATCTTGTCTCTACCAATCTGGGTATCCCAGAGCGCATCAACCAGCACATATTCATATCCCATGGTAGCAGCCAGGTCGATGAACTGCTTCTGGTCGTTATAGTTGCAGGATTCATCCTGCCAGATGAGCCAGCTCCAGGCATACTTGCCAGTTCCGTATTTCTGGGAAGCCTCGAATCTTGGCTCTACTACATCGTATGGAATGGTAGTCTCTACCAGAGGCTTCAAATCAGAACCCACGGTAATGGTACGCCAAGGAGTGGAACCCGGAAGGATGAAGGCGCCCGATGTAGAACCGATGCCATCTGCCTCCTTCTCCATTGGGAAGGCGATCTGATAACCCTTAACAGCATCATAATCGCTGATGTGACAACCCGGATAGTTGCCGTGAGTACCCGTCTCGCTGACCAATACCCAGCCATCGCCACCTACCTTGAAGAGGCATGGGAAAGTATAGCCATGACCATAACCCGACTTGGCTGTAAGAGGCTGATCCACCTTATAATCTTCTTCATAACTTGGTTTGGTACGGGCAAAACCGATGAGCGGATCCGACTGTGGACAGAGGTAAGTGGTGGTTACCTTCGGCAGATTGAAGGCAGTCTTCTCCTCGTTTACGATGATATGCTGAGCCTTCAGTTGATCAAAAGTATAACGGAAAGCCACATCGTTGTTGCTTACATTGAAGGTAACCGTCATCGGCTGCTTCTTGCCGTTGATGTATGTCACGTTGAGCTGGTTGGCATGATAATCTACATGCGAAAACTTGGCGGTGCGGAGGTCATAGCTCTTCTCCACCTTTATCTCATTCTTGCCCTGATAGGTCAAGCCCTGACTGAAATCGCCTACATTGGCAAGGAGTCCGAGCTGTGAATCCTCCATCATTCGCTTGCCTGCATAGTCGATGGAATAATAGAGTTTACCATCGCGATCTTCTACCACGACATTCAACTTACCATCAGGAGAACTGACAGTATTCTTCTCTGCGTATGCACCGATGCTTGCCATCAATGCCAGCGCTACTACTAAAACATTTTTCTTCATTTCCAGATAAAAGTAATTAGTTTATTTGTTACTATGTTTTTATGCCGCAAAGTTAAGCAATGTTATCGAATAAACAAAAATTAAATCGAATTATTTTGTATTTTCTTCAAATAATAGTAACTTTGCACGAAATAAACTATACACATATCAGCAGTTATGTTACAACTTGACAATTTCTATAAGGCTCGCTTCGTGCTGAGCAAGGTAATAAGAAAGACTGAGTTGGTTCACACGCCAAGAATCAACCCAGAGAGTGATGTTTATTTGAAACCAGAGTGCCTGCAGAAGACCGGTTCGTTCAAGATTCGTGGTGCTTACTATAAGATTTCACAACTCACCGATGAAGAAAAGGCGAAGGGTGTGATAGCCTGTTCTGCGGGCAACCATGCACAGGGCGTAGCGCTGGGAGCTACAGCCATGGGCGTCAAGAGCCTCATCTGTCTGCCTGAAGGTGCTCCTATCTCCAAGGTAGAAGCAACCAAGCGACTGGGTGCTGAAGTCTGTCTGGTACCTGGCGTTTACGATGATGCCTACCAGAAGGCGCTGGAACTGAAAGATGAGCATGGCTACACCTTCGTTCATCCTTTCGATGATGAGAATGTCATCGCCGGGCAGGGCACCATCGGTCTGGAGATTCTCGACCAGTTGCCAGATGTAGAAGCTGTCGTCGTTCCTGTAGGTGGCGGCGGACTTATCTCTGGCGTAGCCTTTGCCATCAAGTCGCTGAATCCTAACGTCAAGGTATATGGTGTTCAGGCAGAAGGAGCAGCAAGTATGGTCCAGAGTCTGCACGATCATAAACAGGAGAAGTTGCCTTCTGTAGCGACCGTAGCTGATGGTATTGCCGTAAAGGAACCGGGAAAGATTACTTTTGAAACCTGCTCCAACTATGTTGACGAAATCGTAACCGTGAGCGAGGATGAGATCTGTGCAGCCATCCTGAAACTCATAGAGAGTGAGAAGATGGTAGCCGAAGGTGCCGGTGCGGCCAGTGTGGCAGCAGTAATGTACAACAAGGTTCCGGTGAAGGGCAAGAAAACCATCTGCGTGGTAAGCGGCGGTAATATCGACGTAACCATCCTGAACCGCGTCATCACCCGTGGTCTTGCCAAGAGTGGCCGTCTCTGCACCATCGAGATGGAACTGGATGACAAACCGGGCGAATTGGTAGAGGTCTGCTCTGTCATCGCCGGATTGGGTGGCAACATCACCGGTGTTCACCACGACCGTTCTGCCAACCGCAACAAGGTGAATGCCTGCGTGCTCCGCCTCACCATGGAGACTCGCGACGAGGAACACGTAAAAGAAATCAAGGAGGCTTTGGAATCAAAGGGATTCCATCTCTGGATAGTATAATATTTAATGTTGAATGGTTAGTGTTCAATGTTTAGTATTAAGTGTTAAGTGTTAAATTATAAATTGTAAATTGTAAATTATAAATTGAAGATTATGAACGCAATTCACACAGACAATGCGCCTGCAGCTATCGGTCCATATAGCCAGGCTATCGAAGTAAATGGTTTTGTTTTTGCATCTGGTCAGATTCCTATCGACCCTGCAACAGGCAATTTCGTAGAAGGTGGCATCAAGGAGCAGACTCGCCAGAGCCTCACCAACGCCCAGAACATCCTGAAGGCAGCAGGTACCGACCTTTCTCATGTGGTTAAGACTACAGTTTATCTGAACAGCATGGACGATTTCGCAGCCATGAACGAGGTTTATGCCGAGTTCTTCAGCCAGCCATATCCAGCCCGTTCTGCCGTAGCTGTAGAGAAGTTGCCAAAGGGCGCCCTCGTAGAGGTTGAGGTTTTGGCAGCCAAGTAATTCTTCCTTTTTTCTATCAGGAAGTAAAGTTTCAAGGTGAAAATATTCTTTAGATGGTATCAAGCATTACATTAAAGAATCTGATTATAGGCTATCATTCGAAGCACCAGCTCCGGGCGATAGCCTCACCTGTTCATGCCTCGCTCCAAGCCGGTGAACTGACCTGTCTCATCGGAGCCAACGGAGTGGGCAAATCTACCTTACTCAGAACTTTAGCCGGATTTCAGCCAGCGCTTGATGGCGAAATCCTGATTCAAGACAAATCCCTTTCTGATTTCTCTGCCCAGGAACTCGCCAGAGAAATCAGCATCGTTCTCACATCGAAGACAGACCATGCCCAACTCTCAGCAGAAGAGATTGTTGGCATAGGCCGTTCTCCCTATACCGGTTTCTGGGGCACATTATCAACTGCCGATAAGCAGATTGTAGCCTCTGCTCTTCAGGAAACGGGCATTCAGCATCTTGCCCAGAGAAACATCAGCGAACTGAGCGATGGTGAGCGTCAGAAAGTAATGATAGCCAAAGCCTTGGCGCAGCAAACCCGCATCATCATCCTGGACGAACCTACCGCCTTCCTCGATTTCCCCAGCAAGATAGAAACCCTACAGATGCTCCGCCGTCTAGCGCACGAACAGCATAAATCCATATTACTGTCAACCCATGATGTAGAGTTGGCGCTCCAGCTCTCCGACCGTCTCTGGCTGATGGAAGAAAGCCGTTTCTCTATCGGCACTCCTAAAGAACTGGCTGCCGATGGTTCCTTATCCAGATTCATCAATCGTGACGGCATCCGATTCAGCAAGGATTCCCTCCGCATCGAAATCAAATGAGTTTTCGTAATTGATTTTTTCTATGGTTGCACGCAAGCACATGAAGAAAAATTCTCAAGTGGCTCAGTTTGCTAACTCAAGTGGCTCAGTTTGCTAACTCAAGTAGCTCAGTCAGCGAGTTCAGACGTCTCAGTTAGTTGATGCAGACGTCTCGGTAAGCCTACGGATACGGCTCCGTTAGCCTACGCAGCCATATCTGTAACCCGATGCAGTCATATTCGTAACCCAGCGCAGTCATATCCGTAACCCAGCGCAACCATATTCGTAACCCAACGCAACCATATTCGTAACCCAACGCAACCATATTCGTAACCCAGCGCAGCCATATTCGTGAATAAGTTTTAGATAATTATCTATCATCCATCACGATTTACATACACCATGCACCTTAACACACTAATATACAGATACTTAAACAGCGTGACAGATACTCCGAAAACGGGAATATCCATCACGCTATACAGAAGAGATAATTACCTCATTATCAAACGTTTAAAGATTTGAAAAGAGGAAACGTGTAAAATCTAGCACTTTGAAAGCTAGGATACGTGCAACAACAAGAATACCAAGAAGTTATGAGACGTAAAATCTATAGTCAATTATTAAGATGGAAATCAGACGATAATGGGCAGAACGCATTGCTCATTGATGGGGGGTACGACGTATTACCTATCGACTCCTTACGTCATTCACACCTCAGACTTAGCGGAAAAAGATGGGATAGTATATCTGCCACTCTATATGACACCCCTGCTATAAACCAGAGCTAGAAGAGGGCGTGCAAAGACTATATCTTGCACACCCTCTTTTTTCCCGATTCCTACAATATCTCCAACTGATCCTTTACCGCCTTATAACAGCGGCGGGAAACCGTGATTTCCTCATGGTCGAAAGGAGGAGAAAAGATGCAGCGGAGCGTATAATTCTCGATGCAGAGAAGATAATCGAGATTGATGATGCAATCCTGACGAACCTGAGCCAGAGAAGGCGACAAGGAAAGGATGGTCTTTGCCGTGGCCTGCCTCTTCAATTTATAAACCTGCCCATTCGACAACTTCAACTGCCAAAGATGAGTAGCCTCATCAAAAGTGCAACTGAACACATCATCGGGCTTCAACATCAATAAACCCGAAATGGTCTGAATGGCAAGACGCTTGACTGCTGTTCCCAGCATCCCATTCATTCCCGAAAAATCCTGAGCCTTCTGAGAAGCCAAGACTGATTCAGAAGAACAGGAAGAGGACTCTGGAACGGAAGAAGCATCTTCATCCACATCATCTCCATCTTTCATTTTCTGCCGGATTCGGTCTACCACCAGTTCAAACTCATCCTGCTGATAAGGTTTCAACAGGAAATCGAAGGCAGAGGCTCTGAGCGCATCAATCATATACTTATCGAAGGCGCTGTAAAATACTACGATAAGGTCCATCGGAATTTCATCTCTCAGAGATTGCAACACCTCAAAACCCGTCTGTCCAGGCATTTCAACATCGATGAACAGCACATCGGGCTGTATGCTCATCACCAGATTCTTTGCCGATACCGCCGAAGAGGATGTGGCAATCACCTCAAAATCTTCCAGAGTTGCCAAATCATCCTGCAACCTGTGGATGCTCTGTGGTTCATCGTCCACAATCACAACCTTAATTCTATCTTGCATGTTATTTCGTTTTAAATTCTTATGAAAAGTTTCTTACTTAAAGACATTATAATCGTAATTACATGGAACTCCGATACTTACACATATTCCTCTATTCCTGGTACCACCCTCCTCTTCTGATGCTCCTCTGTTGCTCTGCATCTTGAAAAACATCTTGCGTTCGTTGCTTGCATTAAGCATTTCGATGGTACTGTTCAGAATTCTCAATCCGGTTCCCGTACTGGCAGCACAATTTTTCTTTTTCTTGCCAACGGTACCCGAAACTCCACATCCGTTGTCTGTAACATCTATGCGGAGCATATCGTCCTCAACCCAGATGTTTACATCCAGCAAAGGCTTATCTCCCGTCTCTTTCATTCCCACAAAAGCATGTTTCAAAGCATTCTCTACAGGAATCTGGATAATCATAGACGGCAGCATGAGTTTCATATCCACATCCTTGGCAACATGGAACTGAGGCATCGGAAGGAACGGATTGGTTTCATGGCGAAGAGTAGAATAGCTCGTCACCATCTGCAGTTCCTCTTCCAAACTTACCGCCATCTTATCGCAAGAAAGCAAGTAGGCACGCAGTACCTGTATCAGGAGCTGAAGCGGTTTGACATTAACCCCCTTCGGAAGATTAGATACGAAGATATTGAGCACATTAAATACAAAATGAGGCGAGAAACGATTGCGCACATTCTCCATCTTCAGAGCCATCATCCGGTTCATCTCCTCATGATGCTGATGCTTGCTGCGCATCCATTTGTAACGGATGAAAGCGATGAGAGCCAACACGCTCATTAGCAGCAAACCGATGACCAGTAACAGGATAACGCTAAAGGATCTTACCTCTGCCTGCGTGGTGTGAAGGGAGAAGCAAGCGGCAAGCAACAACATAAGAGCGAATATGCACAGAAGGCACACTCCATTCTTTATCTGCATCAACATTATCTTTCTATATTCACTTGCCATGATAGACTATTTTTAAATGAATTTAAGTTCTCGTTGGCGAAAGTACAACAAAAAATCCAAATAAACAAAAAAATAACTGAAAAACTCATTTTTTATATAAAATATGAACTAAAACGCGTTTAAATGTGTATCTTTGTAGCATGGAAATGCAATTATTTAAAAACATCACCCCCCAAAATATGCCTGAAAGGATGAACAATCCATTCAGCTACGAACCTCATCCGCTCTGCATCGAAGCATGCAGAGAGTTGCAGGATGAACTCTCACAGCGAAACGACTGGCGGGAGGAAATAGACCGTGGAAAGATGTTCGGCGTGCTTATAGTAGAAGCTGGGAATGGCAAGATTGGCTATCTGAGAGCTTATAGCGGACAGATTGGCGGCAGAAGCGACTGGGAAGGTTTTGTGCCAGCCGTTTTCGATTATCTTCAACCCGACGGATATTTCAAGGTACATGAGGCTGAGATTTCGGAAATGAACCAGCAAATCAGACAGTTAGAAGCCAACGAAACCCTGATAAAGGCGAAAAGCCTGATTGATGATTTGCAGCAAAAGCGCCAGGAAGTTATCGCAAACTATCAGACAAAGATAAAAGAAGCAAAGGAAAAGCGAGATGCAAGGCGCCAGGAAGCCCTTTCGGCAGGAACGCCCCTGAGCGAGGAAGAGGAGAAAGCGATGATAAAAGAGAGCCAGTTTATGAAGGCAGAACTGAAGAGGCTGAAAAAGTCGATAAAAGAAAAGACGACGTACGAAACGCTATATGAAAACTACGAAAAGGATTTGAAAAGTGCGAAACAGCTCCGCAAACAGTTATCTGAAGAACTTCAGCAATGGCTGTTTTCGAAATTTCAGATGCTGAATGCGGAAGGAGAAACCAAGGATCTGCTGGAGATTTTCAAGGACGAGGCGGTTAAGATTCCACCTGCCGGAAGTGGAGAATGCTGCGAGCCGAAACTCCTGCAATACGCTTACCAACATGGCTACAAGCCTCTGCAGATGGCGATGTTCTGGTGGGGAGAGAGTCCGAAAGAAGAAATCAGACATCATCTTCAGTTTTATCCTGCCTGCAACGGAAAATGCAAACCGATACTACATTGGATGCTGCCTAAAACAGTCTTTGAAACCCAACAGACCGAAACTACTATATATAATAAGGTGGAAACGCTCTACGAAGACCGTGAACTGGCAGTCATCTATAAGCCCGAAGGTTTACTCTCGGTTCCGGGGAAAGATGCAGCCCAGCCTTCCGTCTACGCTCTGATGCGCAGGAAATATCAGGAAGCTACCGGTCCGCTCATCGTCCATCGTCTGGACATGGCAACAAGCGGACTGATGATTGTTGCCAAGACCGAATTTGCCTATCATCGCCTGCAGAAGGAGTTTCTGAATCATCGGGTTCAGAAGAAATACGTAGCCATCGTTTGCGGAAAAGACAAGGAATCGTGCAACCGGATTCTGAAAGAAGCAGAAAGCGGAAGAGGTTACATCTCGCTCCCCCTGATAGCAGATTTCCTAGACCGTCCACGACAGATGGTAAACCGCGAACAGGGCAAGGAAGCCATTACAGAATACGAGGTTCTAGAGCGTATTGACGATACCCATCTTCGCCTGGCGCTCTATCCTAAAACGGGCAGAACGCACCAGCTGAGAGTGCATTGTGCTCATCAGGAAGGTCTGAATGCCCCTATCATCGGCGATCCGCTCTATGGCAACGAGCCGGCAACAAGACTGCATCTTCATGCAGAGGAAATCACATTTGAGCACCCGATGACGGGAAAGAAAATGACTGTAACAAGAAAGGCTGATTTCTAACCGAAACCAGCCTTTCTTCATATCTGCGGATGACAGAATCCGCAGAAACAGATGAAAACATCGTAACATCAGACAAAGAACATCACGATAACCTGAGCTATCACCACTCTGATAAACATGCCGAGCGGATAAACCGTAGCATAACTGATACTTGGCGTATCGCCATCCAGCGTCTCGTTGGCGTAAGTAAGCGCCATCGGATTCGCCATACTTCCACAGAGGATTCCGCAGATACTGCCGAAGTCATACTTCTTGGTCTTCAGGATGATGAGACCTACGATAACCACAGGCACAACCGTGATGAGGAAGCCTATGCCTACCCACATCAAACCTTCCGGACGGACTACCGTCTCGAAGAACTGTCCACCAGCCGCCAAACCCAAGCAACCGAGATAGAGGGCAAGACCCAGTTCTCGCAGCATCAGACCCGCACTTCGCGTCATGTAAGAGATGAAATGCACACGAGGACCGAGCGCACCAATCAGAATACCCATCACGATAGGACCGCCAGCAATACCCAGACGTACAGGAGCCGTCATTCCAGGAATATCCAGAGGAATGGTTCCCACAGCAAGACCGAGAATGATTCCGAGGAAGATGGCGCCGAGGTTTGGCTCGTTCAGAGTCTTTACGGCATTACCCAGGAACAGCTCTACATGGTCGATACTCGTAGGGTCGCCAACTACCGTCAGGCGGTCGCCGTACTGCAGACGGAGATCATCGGTAGCCAGCAGACGGATATCACCACGAAGCACTCGGCTCACATTCACGCCATAGGAATTTCGCATCTGCAGACTGCCCAGGCGCTTACCGTTCAGTCCCGGACGGGTTACAACGATAATGCGGCTTTCTACCTTCGCATCAATCGCATTCCAGTCTACCTTATCATTATTCCACTCCTTATCCACCTTCTTTCCGAAGAGAATCTGCATCGCCGAAACCTCGTCCTTATTGGTAACCACGAGCACATTATCATTCGTATGAAGAACCGTATCAGCCTGAGGAACTATCACCTGTTCGCCTCTCCACACACGGGAGATGATGAACTTGCGATGCGTCATCATCGTAATCTCTGCGATGGTATTGCCGTTCAGGGCAGGATTCACGATTACGTATTGTCCGACAGACGTATGGTCGTCATCATCATTATTGCGAATCTCCAGATCTTCCGGTTTCACAAAGAGTTTGCGCAAGAGCATCATCGCCAGGATAACGCCCACAACACCCAACGGATAAGTAACCGCACAGCCCAGAGCCGCACCTTCGCTAGGCAAGCCCAACTGCTGCAACGCCTGCTGGGCAGCACCAAGGGCAGGCGTATTGGTTGTGGCGCCACACAGAATGCCCATCATATCAGGCAGACTGATTGGCAAAATCCAGCACAAGCCGAGCGAGAACAAGGTTCCCACCAGGATGACTGCCAGACTCCAGAGATTGAGTGAAATGCCTTCGTGACGCATCGAACCGAAGAAGTTAGGACCCACATAAAGACCCAGCACATACACAAACATGGTAAGACCGAAGCTTTCTGCAAACTCCAGCATGTTCTGGTCAATAGAGAGACCGAGATGACCCGCTATAATACCCACGAAGAATACGAAGGCTATGCCAAGGGAGATTCCTTTGACATGAATCTTACCAAGGGCAAGACCCAAAGTACAAATCAAAGACAGGATGACGATGCCTTGCACCGCCGAATGCACGTTGATTAAATTATCAAACCACATAATGTTTCTTTATATCTATTCTAGATAATATTTTAAAATTGCTTTTTCTTGATGCAAAGGTACATTAAAATGCGAACAAAACAAAATAATTCCCATTTTTTTTTGTATTATTCTCGATTTGCAGTACCTTTGCATCCGCAAAATGTAATAAGAATGAAAGATATTTGTTGTATTGGGCACGTAACAAAGGATAAAATCGTGACCCCGAGCAGTACGGTTTACATGGCTGGCGGCACCTCTTTTTATTTTGCCTACGCCATCAACCAATTGCCAAATGATGTAAGTTTCTCGCTCATTACGGCGATGGATCCTACCGAGAAGGAACCGGTTGAAAAGATGCTCAAGGCTGGAATAGACGTCACCTTGAACCCATCGCGCAATACGGTTTTCTTCGAGAATATTTATGGCGATAATCCTAACGACCGTAAGCAGCGTGTGCTTGCCAAGGCAGATCCTTTCACCATCCTGCAGCTGGAGCATGTAGAGGCCAAGGTCTTCCACCTGGGCAGTCTGCTGAGCGATGATTTCTCGCCAGAAGTGGTTGCCTTTCTTGCCAAGAAAGGAAAAGTTTCCATCGATGTGCAGGGATATCTGCGCGAGGTGAGAGACGAGAAAGTTTACGCCATCGACTGGAAGGACAAGCTCGATGTGCTCAAGAACACCTATTATCTGAAGGTGAATGAGACCGAAATGGAGACCATTACCGGACTGAAGGACCCGAAGGAAGCCGCCAAGCTGATTCATGCCTGGGGCGTAGCCGAGGTTATCATCACCCTGGGTAGCGAGGGTTCGCTGGTTTATGTAGATGATACGTTCTACGACATTCCAGCCTATCCTCCTCATGAAGTAGTAGATGCTACCGGATGCGGCGATACCTATTCGGCAGGCTATCTCTACAAGCGCCTGCAGGGAGCCAATCCGGTAGAAGCCGGCAAGTTTGCGGCAGCCATGTGTACCATCAAGCTGGAGCACAACGGACCATTCAACCGCACCATCGAAGATGTAATGAAAATCATCAGATAACAGACGGGGCAATCCCCACTTTGAAGAGAAAGGCAGTTTCCTACATGCAGGAAACTGCCTTTTTTCTTTGAGTTCACCCTCCTTTTAGCCTCTGAAAATATGTTGTTTAGCAACTTTTTCCATATATGGACCATTATGAACTTGTATAACACCACATTTTTTCATACCTTTGCAGAGTAAATGAAACTGACAGTTCCAGATACACCTAGGAAAAGTAATCATATTAAACAAAGAAATCATGAAACAGAAGAAGCATCTAGCAATCGTAGGGAGCATGCTACTCGCGTTAACCGCATGCTCTGGTGGCAGTTCCGAACTGGACCCGACACCAAAGCCTACCCCTGCAGCAAAAGTACCTATCAACATCAGCACTTCGATACAAAGCCGTGCTACAGATCTGGCTTTGTATCGAAGCGGGCGACCAGATAGGCCTGTTTGTCGTCAACCATCAAGCCGACGGCTCTGCCGCAACACTCCAAACGACAGGTAACTATATAGACAACACGAAATTCACCTATGATGGAACCTGGAAGGCTGCAACTCCAACCTACTGGAAAGACAACAGCACCCCCGCCGATTTCTACATTTATTATCCATATACAAGTTCTATCAGCAACATAGAGGCGATGCCTTGGACTGTAAATACAGACCAGAGTACAACCGAGAACTACAAGGCTAGCGAACTTCTGATAGGCAAGACTACAAATGCAACTCCTACAGAAAGCGCCGTGAAGATAGACGCCAAACACGTGTTGAGCCAGATGATTATCAAACTCGTGGCAGGAAACGGATTTACAGAGGCTTCGCTTGCTGCAGCCAAGATTAGCGTAAAGATTAACCGCCTGAAGACACAGGCTACAGCCAATCTTTCTACAGGTGCCATAACAGCCAAGGGCGATGATACAGACCTCATTCCGCTCAAGGAAGAAGGCAACAGCTACAAGGCGCTCATCATTCCGCAAGCCGTAGGCGAAGGAAATCTCATTACCGTAAATGTTGACGGCAGAGATTTCAATCTTCCTAAGTCATCCAAGTTTTCCGCTTTCGAGGCTGGCAAGAAGCATAAGTTTACCGTTACGCTCAGCAAGACCAGCAACGGCGTGAATGTAAACATCAGCAAGTGGGAAGACGACGGTATCGACTATGGTGGTACAGCCGAATAAAAAAGTACAGACTATTTTCTATCCTAGAAATAATACGAGATGATCTTTCTTCTAGAGAAAAGTCATCTCCCCAAAACGAATTATTTATGAAAAGAGTAAAACATACCTTATTATATCTGCTTGCGGCAGGAGCCATGCTTCTGACAGGCTGTAGCGATGACTTCTTCGGCGACAAGACCGAGCAGCACGACAGCAACCGCATCCAACTCTCGAGCGATATCGACCAGCTTGCCGTAACCCGCGTCAACGACAACGGTTTCTGCAACGGCGACGTGATGGGCGTTTATATCGTAGATTACGAGGGAAACAAGCCGGGAACCTTGAAGGTAAACGGCAACCGTGGCGATAATGTGCGCCACACTTTCGATGAGCCTAACTATAAGTGGAACTCTGCTTATGACCTTTTCTGGAAAGACAAGCATACGCATATTGATGTGTATGGCTACTATCCTTTTGCCAACCCTGAGAGCATAGAGGATTATCAGTTTGAAGTACAGAAAGACCAGAGCAAGGCAACCGAGAATGGCGAAATGGGTGGCTACGAAGCGAGCGATTTTCTCTGGGGCAAGGTGTCGGATGTGGCTCCTACTACCAGCGTAATCCGTTTGCCTATGGCGCATCGCATGTCTAATGCCCGTGTTACCCTGATTCAGGGTTCCGGTTTTGCCGAGGGCGAATGGGCGAATCTGGAGAAGATTGTTCTGACAGCCAACGTAGCCCGCAAGGCAAGCATCAACCTTTCTACTGGCGATATCAAGACTGCAGGTGCTGTAGAGAACACCATGACCATCCCATCTCGTACTAACGACGAGTGGCGCACCATCGTGGTTCCTCAAACCGTGGCTGCCGGCACAACCCTCTTCAGCATCACCATCGGCGGCGTACCTTATAAGTTCACTAAGAACGAGGCTCTTACCTATGTGGCAGGCAAGATGATGAACTTCGGTATCAAAGTAGATAAGCAGACCGGAAGCGGCGCTTACAAACTTACTTTGGTAAGCGAAAGCATCACTCCTTGGGAGAATGATTTGGTAAGCCATGATGCTACGGCGAAGGAGTATATTGTCATCAACTCTACTCCTGGAGGTTTGAAGAATGCCATTACTGCGGCTAATAAGGACTATACTCAGGTTCGAAATCTCAAGATTACAGGACAGATTAATGCAAAGGATTTTTACTTCATGAGAGATTCTATGCTCCGTTTGTCAGCATTGAATTTGAAAGAAGTTCGAATCAAAGGATGGGGAAAGAACGAAGAGAATGAAGAGAATATGGATGATCAAATTCCAAATAGTGCTTTCTATTTCATTCAGACTGTGGGAGGAAGTAATAGTCTCAATAGAATAGTTCTTCCTGACACTTTAAAATCTATTGGTTCAAATGCGTTCTACGGCTGCAAATATCTGTCAGGTTCTCTTATAATCCCTGAAGGTGTGACAGAAATTAAACGTGGAGCTTTCAACGGATGTATCGGTCTAAATGGAATCTTATCTCTCCCATCTACTCTAAAAAAATTAGGAAATAGAGGCGAAGATGACATGGGTGATGAAGGAACTGACTATTATGGAGGCGTATTTCAAAATTGTAGAAATCTTACAGGAAATTTAATTTTGCCAGATAATTTGGAATTAATTAGAGGATATTGCTTCTCTGGGTGTAGTGGATTATATGGTAGGGTGTCCAGTTCCATGTTCTCGTTTTTGATTATGTTTTAGCAACTTAGCACA